>Ga0308165_1000963_pt1 | contig 44340 bp, 36 predicted proteins | sample PhyWR2_FD_201032 | JGI IMG/M metagenome (GOLD analysis project Ga0308165, IMG submission 201032) | Phyllosphere microbial communities from UC Gill Tract Community Farm, Albany, California, United States - DLSLW.R2 | ecosystem: Host-associated > Plants > Phyllosphere > Unclassified | place: USA...
CAGAAATGACAATCTTATCGGCAATGCGGGTGCGGAGAAAAAGACCAATGACTGAGACTTCTGAAATGAACCTTGTTGTTGTGGGCGCAAGCGGTCGCATGGGGCAGACTCTTATCCGTGCCATTCACGCAATTGAAGGGGCACATTTGACGGGCGCAATTGTGCGTGCGGGTTCGCCATTTCTCGGCAAGGATGCCGGCGAAGTTGCGGGTGTTGGTAATCTCGGTGTGGCTATGAGTGATGATCCGTTGCCGCTTTTTGCAAAAGCGCATGGCGTTCTCGATTTCACCACCCCGTCGGCAACACTCAATTATGCGGCTCTCGCGGCACAGGCACGTATCGTTCATATCATCGGCACCACAGGTCTTTCTTTCGAAGAGGAAGAAAAGCTGAGCGCCGCAGCACGCCATGCAACAATCGTCAAATCCGGGAATATGAGCCTCGGCGTTAACTTGCTGTCGGGCCTTATCAAGAAAGCCGCACAGGCGCTCGGCCCCGAAGATTTCGACATCGAAGTGCTCGAAATGCACCACAAGCATAAGGTCGATGCTCCGTCAGGAACAGCGCTTCTTTTGGGCGAAGCCGCAGCCGAGGGACGTTCGATCAATCTTGCTGAGAAAAGCGTGCGTGTACGTGATGGTCATACTGGTCCGCGTGAAGAAGGCACAATCGGCTTTGCAACTTTGCGCGGAGGATCAGTCATCGGTGATCACTCGGTAATCCTCGCAGGTGAAGGCGAACGCATTACCCTTTCCCATCATGCGCAAGACCGCACTATTTTTGCGCGTGGAGCCGTGAAGGCGGCGCTTTGGGCGCACGGCAAAAAGCCCGGCCTTTATTCCATGCTCGATGTTCTTGGGCTCAACGACTAACTGATCTTTTATCTCAACGGAGTGCTGCGATGTCTCGTACCCTCGTCCTGGTCCGCCATGGCCAAAGCGAATGGAACCTTAAGAACCTCTTCACCGGCTGGCGCGATCCGGGCTTGACCGAGCAGGGCCATGCTGAAGCCAAAGCGGCTGGCCAGCGTTTGAAGGCTGCCGGTCTTAAGTTTGACCTCGCCTACACTTCAGTGCTGTCGCGCGCGCAGGTGACGTGTCAGCATATTCTGGATGAACTCGGCCAGTCAGACCTTGAAACCATCCGCGATCAGGCACTCAATGAACGCGATTATGGTGATCTTTCCGGTCTCAACAAAGACGATGCGCGCGCCAAATGGGGGGAAGAACAGGTTCATATCTGGCGCCGTTCATACGACGTCCCTCCTCCAGGAGGCGAAAGCCTGAAGGACACCGGCGCACGCGTCTGGCCTTATTATCTTCACACCATCCAGCCACATGTTCTGCGTGGCGAAACTGTTCTCGTTGCAGCGCACGGCAATTCACTGCGCGCACTGATCATGGCGCTTGATGGCCTGACACCGGAAGAGATTCTCAAGCAGGAACTCAACACCGGCGTTCCAATTATCTACAAGCTTAATGCCGATTCGACTGTCGCTTCCAAGGAAGTGCTTTCTGCATAATAATTTTTCGGGCGCGGCGGCTTGAATGCCCCACGCCCGATCTTCATTTTATGGTCTTTTTCAGCGTGAATTACAGCGATGTGAAAAAAAGCTGATTGAAGTGCGAAATCATGATTGACAGAGGCGGGCCCACCCCTTAGATCGATCCTCGTCGCCCAGATGGCGGAATTGGTAGACGCACCAGCTTCAGGTGCTGGCGCTCGCAAGGGCGTGGAGGTTCGAGTCCTCTTCTGGGCACCATTTACAAGTCTTCAGACCACTACCAAGGTCCAGAAGCACCCAAAAAAGCCCGCGCAAGCGGGCTTTTTTGTATCTTACGGTCTAACGTCATTCAATTGCATCCCTGAAATTTGTTGGTACATTTGTTGGTATCGAGCCAAATACCAACAAATTTTGGAAAAGTGATACCAACAATGGCACTCACAGACATAGCAATTAGGAATATAAAACAATCAGTTAGCGCGAAAAAATATAGCGACGCTTATGGTCTTTTTTTGTTGGTACAACCCAACGGTTCAAAGCTCTGGCGTTATGCTTATAGATTTCATGGAAAACAAAAGACCCTATCGCTGGGCTCTTACCCTTTAGTGAGCCTGCGTGAGGCACGCACCAAACGCGATGAGGCTCGCGAATTATTGAGCAAGGAAATCGACCCCGGCGAAAAGCTCAAATCTGATAAATTGCAAAGGATCATTCAATCTGCCATCACCTTTACGTACGTCGCAGATGAATTCTTAGAAAAGATGGAGCGCGAAGGTAAAGCGACTGTCACTTTAACAAAAAAGAGATGGCTGCTCGACATGGCCAAAGTCGGCTTCGGCCAGAAGCCTATTCACGAGATTAAAGCGCCCGAAATTCTGCAAACCCTGAAAAAGGTCGAAGAGAAAGGCAATTACGAAACTGCCCGCCGTCTTCGTTCAACAATCAGTCAAGTCTTCCGATATGGCATCGCCACAGCACGCACCGATAACGATCCGACATTCGGCTTACGTGGCGCCTTAATCGCGCCTACGGTCACTCACCGTGCGGCAATCACTGAAAAGGACAAATTTGCGGGCTTAATCCGCTCGATCTGGGACTATGATGGAAATCCAGAAACGAAAATTGCGTTAAAACTTATGGCACTCATGTTTCCGCGCCCTGGAGAATTAAGGCAAGCTTGTTGGCTTGAGTTCGATCTAACCAGAAAAATTTGGACAATACCTGCAGCACGCATGAAAATGCGGCGCGAACACAAAAAGCACTTAAGCCCACTCGTTGTTAGTCTCATGGAAGAATTGAAAACGTTTTCTGGATACGCCGAACTTGCGTTTCCAGGTATTCACTCAAGACATAGGCCTATGAGCGAGAATACGCTGAATAGTGCTTTGCGGCGTATGGGCTTTACGGCTGACGAAGCTACATCGCATGGGTTCCGTGCCAGCGGATCAAGCTTGCTTAATGAAAGCAATCTTTGGTCAGCCGATGCAATTGAAGCCGAACTAGCACATGTGGGCGCTGACGAAGTACGTCGTGCATATCATCGCTCTCTCTATTGGGATGAACGCGTGAAAATGATGAATTGGTGGAGCGAGTCTGTTAACAAATTTGCCTTGCAACAACTTGAATAGAACATCCTCTTGGCGCATCGTCCGTGTTTATTGCATCTAGCCAGGGCGTCTCTGCGGAACGGTCTATTTTGCGAGACACAATCCAAGCAGAATTACCTATTATTCAACGACGATGAACCGTAAGTTGGAACTCACGGCTCATTGTCCAAAGTCTAGATCAAGACTGCGTCAACTTGCTGATCCAATCCAAAATGCTACTCAATTTCCAACGAGACGCCTTCTCTCCAAGCTTGAGCGGCTTAGGAAACTTACCCTCATTCATCCATTTGTAGATTGTTGAGCGTTTAAGTCCCGTTATATCTGACACCTCTTTGATATCGATTAGTCTTTCACAAGAGGATGAATTTAATAGTACACTTGACATTGTATATCTCCGTTTGACTGTCAAAACCGTGGAGATACTCAAAGCTTTCAGACATGATTGTTCATGGACAATCCATCAGGCTCTGGTGCTGTTGCGTTTTTTACAACGTGTTATATATTGCACCTATCATACGTTGTGAGCCTAAGTCTTTTGGCTTTGAGCATATCAACCACCTTGAGGCGGCGGACTGTTTTGGTTCGTCGCCTCCTTTATAGTGTCATTAGCAAGTTGTTAAAAAGCAAGTCCCCAGTAAAAGTTTCTCATGCGGATTTTAGCCAAATATCACAAATCGTATAAGTATTTGTTTTTAAATAATAAAATTTACGGCGCATCAATTTCCCATTTTTGGCAACATTTGCGCCTCATTTCCGACATGCTTTTTTACTAGGCACATTCAAGGTCAATTATTTTCTAAACTTTTGAGAAAACCGATTGGAAAAATTATTTTAAAATTTCCTCCATTTAATATTTTATCAGAGTTTTAAAAGTGATTTTATCCGTGTAAAAATATAAAATAAGTTTGCTGTTCAGATTTCTCTCCCTCCACAATTCGGTTAGTGAATTTAAAATCAAGCATTAGAGAAAATCATAAAGCATTGAATTTCTTCAAAAAAATAGAATAATTAGAGTTTAGGAAAAAAATTTCAAGAAAAAATAAGAATTCACGCAGACCTTTTTTTAAAAAAATTAATCAAATTGCTTAGAAATTGGGTAGGATTAAGAAGGCTCTATATTTTTTTAGAAATCGGTTTCAACAATCGCAGTTCAGATATCTAAAAAAATATAAAATTAAAAAAGCCAAAAATAATTTTATAAAAAATCTATTTCTGGCTCTCACAAAAAGACCGAATATTTTTAAAAATTTACTTTTCTCCATAATAATTTAGGTTTCTAATGGAAAAATCGACAACATCACAATTTCGTGATTTATGACATTTCTCATATTTTTATCATTTTGGCGTTGCTTGGGACAAGATTATCCGTCGTCGTATCGCTTTCATCCGCATAAACATCATTCGGTTTATGTCGTCTTTTTGAAAAAAATCGAATAGTTGCTTCATTTTTAGAAACAGGCCGAGAGTACCCAGCCTGTCATAGCTATTTGCAGTTATTGAATTTCGGATTGTAATTCCTTTAGCGGAAGCACAAATCCGCAGTTCTCAAATCAATCCCAAATGCGCGAGAATGACATTCTCGATAATGGCGATGAGCCGCTTGCAGTCATCGGGGTTTTCATTGCGGATACAGTAAAGCTCAACGGCCTGGGTCATGTCCGTTCGACCGCCAACGCCATAATCGGTGTAGCGATCGATAATATCCTGATTGATATTCTTGCGCTCAAAATGCGCAATGGCATCTTCGGTGTTACGCCATTTGAGCCAACTGCAGGACGCAAGCCGCTTTTGAAAGCCAGAACTGAACTGCTGTCGGCTCATGCCTTGCGGGAGAGTGACCGACAGACCGCGCGTTAAAACACGTACCGGGCTTTTCTCGTGAAGGGTCTGTGGTGAATAGATTTGAAGCGCAGAATACTCATCATAGCCTTCATCCTGGACCGGCCAATCGCCGTCAATCTGATAATAAGACCCGTACTGGTCTTTGCTTTGCTGCTTGATACGATCAGCAATTCGACCTTCGCCGCATTCACCTATTTTGAAGATCGGAATGCTGAGCTGCTTTTTGAGATCCTTTAAGCCAGGGCAGCCAGCGATATAGATGTCTCGCTTTATGCCGGGCCTGAATTTCTCGGCGAATGCGTTTGAACTCAGAATGTCGGCAGTGTCGAGGATGAGGTCATCACCGCCGATGACTGGCCATTGTGTCTGGTACTTTGATGAAGCTGTCTGTGAACGGGCAGACGGTAGAAGCAATTGCTTTTTGTCTGCTTTGTTCTCAGAGGCTTCCGGGTGTGACGTTTCTTCTGTGATTGCTGATTTTGACGACACACATGCATCGCTTGTTTCCTGATTGAGAATAAAATGGTTGGGAAAGTTCAGGCGGATGCTCAGTGGGTGTTCACCCTCAAAGCGAAGCCCGGGGGCGAGCGGCAGCACAAGGCTTGCCTCTCCCAGTTCAATGCGCATGTTTGCGGATTGCGGCTCGTTGCCAGCATCAAAGGAGATGGTGAGCTGAAGGTTGGTATGTGCAATTGTCATGAATTTCGGTCTTTCTATTTTTCGGTTTGTTTTGTTACTGATGTCAGTGCTGACGAACCGCGCGCGAAAGCACGCTGGAAGCAATGATGCTCCAGAAAGGATTAGGCGGATTGCGCGATCAGTCTTTTTGGAAGGAGAGGCGGAATGGCCTGCAGCCTGATCGTTCAGGCGGCGGCGTGAATGCCTTGTTGCCTCAGAGCAGTCGATGAGCAGAAATGCTATCGACGGATGGTCAGACGCACGAATGCGGATGACAATGGTGATATGAGTAAAAACCTTAAAAGCTTAAACAGGTTTGGCTTTTGGGCGCTGCCAGATGAGGGCAAATTTGCCGTCTGCATCCTTATCGAGAAGCCGCGCATAAACCGGTGACACAAAAGTCGGATCATCAAATTTGACGGAGAGATAATTCTGCTCTGTATCGAGCGTTGTTCTTCGCCAGGCAGATCCAACGATAAAGCTCTTTTTATGAATATCGTAATCCGGACTGAATTCGCTTTTCTTTTCACGTGGCCAGAATACCAGATTGATCGTGTGCCCGATTAATTCCATTTGACCCACGATGCTATTGCCCCGCTGATCAAACATTCCAATTATTCGCATTTCATAACTCCTTATAATTTTGGATGAGCAGAACCCTTGGCCTCAGCAAAGCTGAAACCTTCAAATCTTCCACTTCAACCGTTCAATGACTGCGCGCTTTGACAATCTCTCAGGCGCGCCAATCTTCTCTTTTTTCGGGAAATCTAACTATCAAGAGATCGCAGATCGATAATCTTAAAATCAAATAACATATTCATCTACCGAAACAGCGATGTCGTTCGGCCGATCAAAATTCTTCTCTATTTCTTTATTTCCGGGGATCTTATCTTCAAGTATCATTAGTGAAATTAGACAAAAATTTATCTGTACGTTTTCTTTTCACGCCACACCTTCCACAACGGAATGGCAATGATGAAATCCGGTTCGATTACGAAACAAACTTAGGCTCTCATTTATTTAACCAAATGCGTATCGTGGCCATCAAGCGCCACAGCTAATGATCTGGGACAGCTAAGATTTTAGCAGAATTGATATCAATGTGGTCACGGGAACCGCGAGCAATGTCTTTGTTAATACCACCGCTATGCGCCTTCAAAAAAGACATTGAGCGCCGACACTCCTGCTTTCGAAAGCAGACAACTAAAGATCGGTCACCGGGGAAAGATTCGTATGTCACTGCGACGACTTATTCTCGATTGCTCGTACCGCAGCGAAACTGTTATTTCTCAGGCGGCATGGGAAGATACGAAGATCGGCACATATAAAATCGAATGGAAAGGCGACGGGACGGGACATGGAGATCGTATTACTGGAAGCAAAGGCGATCGCGAGGCATCTGGCCGCGCTCATCGAGAAGCACGAGCAAATCTCCATCGCGGTTGCTTGGGGCGAACTGACCGGAGTTGCTGAGAAGCTGCTAGCGAACACGGCCAAGTTTCAATCCGTCCTGCTCGGCGTCGACTTCTCAGCTACCGACCCCGATCTCATCGATCGCCTTGTCGACGTCCCTAACGCCTTTGTCGCGAAAAACCGGCCTGGCTGCTTCCATCCGAAGATCTTCTACTTCCAGTCGGGGCCAAAGGCCGAGGCAATTGTCGGCAGCGCCAACTTCACCAAGGGCGGTTTGGACGTAAACCTCGAGGCCAGCATTCATGTTAAAGGTGCAGCGGACGATGGCTTCTTCGAGCAGGTCCGCGATCAGCTCGCGCGGTATGAGCCCCTTCATCTGCCGATCACACGGAAACTTGCAGACAGCTATCGCCGCCAGTCCGAAGCGGCGGACAAGGCGCCGAGGCCGAAGAACCCGGTCCTGCCCGCCGAGACCAAGGACTGGGCGCGTGTCACCTCGCCGCTCGCAACTATGTCCTGGAAAGACTTCGTGAAGCTCGCCCGGCAGGACAAGCATCACGACTTCAAGAAGCGGATGAAATTGGTCCGTGAGATCCAGCAAATGTTCGCCAAGTCTGCCTTTTTCGGCGATCTTTCCGTTGCTGAATGGAAGGGTGTTGCCGGTGTCCTTGGGCACGTCGAAGCCGAAGCGTTGGCTCTCGACGATTTCGACTGGGCCTGGTTCGGCTCAATGGGTGGCGCCGGCACATTTGCGGCATTGATCGGACAGCGGAATGACGCTCTCTCAGCGGCCCTGGACTCGATTCCGAGGCGCGGAGACGTGACCGAGTACCAGTTCGATGCCTATGTGATGGCCTTTACCGACGCCTTCTCGGGATCGGCTCGCACGGCTCGGCTCGGTCCCGCGACCCGTCTCCTTGCCATGAAACGTCCCGATATGTTCGTTTGTATGAATGCCGGCAATACGATCGGTGTTGCCGAAGCTCTTTCGTTCGCGCCGACGACCCTGTCTCTGGACAATTATTGGAAGCGCGTAATCGAGCCAATCCAGCAGGCACCCTGGTTTAACGAGCCGCGACCGGCTGGTCGCGACATGGAGCTCTGGGACGCGCGCGTCGCCATGCTCGACGCCATCTATTACTCTCCAACGTCGAAATGAGTGCCCTCGTCCAGAAGATCTCCAAGCCGACCTTCGCTACGACCGACGCCAGCAACACTCTCGAACGCTCCACCATCACCCGCGTGGGCAAGGACTGGAAAGGAGAGACGGGAATTCGTCGCTGTGGAACTTAACCCCGATACAGTCCGCCAGCGCTTGATTAATCAGACTCCGTTTTCTGTCAAACTCTCGATCACAGGGAGGCTGCTTCGCGCGCAATTCCGGTCGTTCCGGCATCTATTGGCGGTTACTGAAAGCTGACATTCGCGCACCGCCTTAACAAGCTATAAATGATGGCTGACCTCGACAGTGTTCTGACAGGGGCGAGAGTATCGGCTTGCATTTTCTGACATCAGCAGTTGAATAGGGATATTCACGGGGGTAAATACGATGCAGCTTGAGCGCGTGCGCATAAAAAATTTTAGATCACTTCGCGACATCGATGTTTCATTTGGCGCCCATACTGCCCTGATCGGCGGCAATGGCGCAGGTAAATCATCGATCCTTAAGGCGATCGAGAAGTTCTACTCGACTTCGAAGAGCTGTGAAGCTGATGACTTCTTCGGACGCGATCAAGGGCAAGCGATCGAAATCGAACTAACTTTCAATCAACTCGGCGATCAGGAACTTGCTTCTTTTGAGGAACGTGTGCGTGATGGCAAATTGGTCGTTACCCGTATCTTTGACGGAAGTGCCTCAAGCGGACGCTATCAGGGCGTCGTCCCGCAGATTGCGGACTTTATGGCCATCCGCATGCATACCGGTGCAGCGCCTAAGCGCGCTGCCTACAATGCCTTGCGGGAGAATAATCCGTTGTACGCCGGGCTACCCAATGCTGGCAGCGCAGCGGCAGTCGACCAAGCGTTGCGGGAATGGGAAGCTAGCCATCCCGATCAGTTGGTGCTGTTGCCCGACGATGGTCAGTTCTTTGGGTTCCAGAACAATAGCCGCGGTAAACTCCAGCGGCATACGAGTTTTGTATTCATCCCTGCAGTGCGCGAGGCATCGGCAGACGCGGCGGACAGCAAGACGAGTGTCATTGGCAAGTTGCTCGAACTACTCGTACGCAGTCAGATTCTTCAGCGAGCGGACATCTTGGCGTTCAAGGCGCAGATGACCGAAGCTTATCAAGCTTTAGTTTCCGCCGAGAATATGCCCGAACTCGGCGCACTTGCTGGGACGCTCACCGCAGACTTGCGAGGTCTATACCAAGATGCCGAAGTTTCGCTAAATTGGCGTGAGATCGGCGAGATGCCGGTCCCCTTGCCCATGGCGGATGTGTTCCTCAAGGACGATGGCTTCGGTGGTCCCGTGGACAGGCAAGGTCATGGTCTCCAGCGCGCCTTCATTTTTACGCTGCTACAGCACCTTGCGCGAACGGCGGTTCCGGAGACCGACGACATTATCGTGGAGGGTGAGGTCGATGGCGGCGACGGTGCGCCGGCTGCCGCCGCAGTCCAGGCACCGACACTTATTCTCGCTATCGAAGAACCTGAGCTGTATCAGCATCCGACGAAGCAGCGGCATTTCGCGGAAGTGCTGCGAGGCCTGAGCAGCGGTATGCTTCCCGGCGTCCAAGGTCACACGCAAGTTATCTTCGGCTCCCACTCGCCAATGTTCATTTCAATGGGAAAGGCAGATGAGGTACGGCTCACTCGACGCTCACCTTGTGCAGACAGCGAGTTAAAGCAATGCACCTTGCAAGCGCTCGATCTCGGTACTGTTGCGCAGAAGCTTGAGCAGGGCTGGGGTAAACCCGCTGGCACTTTTAGCGCAGAGACATTAATGCCTAGACTCCACATTCTTGGTGCCGAGCTGGCTGAAGGCTTTTTTGCCAACGGCGTCATTTTGGTCGAGGGTCGAAGCGATAAAGCTGCGCTGACCGCCACTGCGCGGATGCTCGGTGTGAGTTTCGAGGCTGCAGGCATCGCCATCTTATCCGCTGAAGGTAAAGCCAATCTCGATCGGCCCTATGTAATCTTCCGTGAGCTGGGTATCCCGACCTTCATGTTGTGGGATTGCGACCAGCAATTGCCTGAGGCCAAACGAACACCGGTAACCGATCTTGCTTTGAGTAAGCTCGCTAAACCGAACGATCATTTCGACGCCGCGCCGACCCAAGATCTCATAAGCGAATGCTACGCACATTTCGAAAAGACGTTGGAGCACAAGCTCAAGGAGGATCTGACGCCCGAAGTGCACGCGGCTTGCCTGGTTGCTGCCTGCGAACCGTTTGGTGTGCAGCCGAGCAATGATACGCAGAAAATTCCTGAAATCGTTTACCAAACAATTCTGCGCGCGAGAGAACATGGTCGCGAAAGCGAGATGCTCAAAAATCTTGTTCGCACCATGTGGCGTTTCTTCCGCAATGAGGAAATCCCGGAACCGCCTCAGGCGCAAGATTCGGTCGAAACCGCCTGATATGCTGCCAGAGCGCCACTCAAGAACGTCCTTGACCATGTCGGCACGATGAAGTCAATCTGACGACTTTTTACCAACTACAACGCGGCTTGTATGATCGTTTGCTGCCTGTAGTCCTTCGCGAGGTTTAGCCAGACACAAGTATCGACGAGTATGCGGAGCATCGAGCCCTTCCTTTAGTATCGCCAAATCCAGCGGGCTGTGTATACCTAACAAAATGCCGAAGACACGCAATAACCATTACGTTCCACAGTGGTATCAGGAAGGATTCTTTGAACCCAGCCGGAACACCTACTCGTACCTCGATCTGACCCCGCGCCGACACACATTGTCGGATGGTCGCATGGTCACCGAGAAATCGAAATTCGTTTCACCAACGTCACGGGCGTTCTGTCAGCGAGACCTATACTCGACCTTCTTCGGCACGGCTGTGAATGACGAGATTGAGCGCAAGCTCTTCGGTGACATTGATGCACGCGGAGCACTCGCCGTCCGCGCCTTTGCGGGCGAGGATGCTAGCGAATGGCATCGTCATTTCACAACATTCTTCGAGTATCTCGACATTCAGAAAATCCGCACACCTAAAGGGCTCGACTGGCTGAGCGCACAGTACCCGCGTCTGACGCAGAACGATCTTATGTTCGAGATGCAAGGTATCCGCATGATGCACTGCACCATCTGGACGGAAGGAGTTCGAGAGATCGTGTCGGCGCAGGACGCCGACGTCAAATTCATCGTGAGCGACCACCCGGTCACCATCTACAATCACGCAGTCCCGCCTGATGCAAATGGCAATGGCCACCCGAAAGAGCCTTCGATCGCGCTAAAAGGCTCGCAGACCATCTTCCCGCTTAATCGGGATTTTTGTCTCATCCTCACGAACCTCGAATATGCGCAGGACCATTCTGCAAACCCGCTTGAGAAACGGACCTTCGCTGGCAACTACCGCAACTCGATGGTGCGCACTGATGCCATTATTCGTACGCGCAAGTTGACGAGCGAAGAGGTCATTCGGGTCAACCGTGTGCTCAAGGCGCGGGCCAAGCGGTATATCGCTGCCGGCAAAGAGGAATGGCTCTATCCGGAAACGTCGTCGGTTGAACCTTGGTCCGATCTGCGCACCGCCTTCCTGCCACCCGAGAATGGTCTTTGGCACTTTGGCGGTGAAATGTTCGCCCGCTTTGATAGCGGCGAAGTCCACTATCAGGATGCGTTTGGCCGAACCGAAAAGGAACGCGAGTTTCTCAAAAAGAAACCTTCATCGAAGCCACTTCGCGCTCGTGACCTCTGCGGTTGCGGATCGGGCCGCGCGTTCGTCGCTTGCTGCGAGCGCAAGCCTAGTGCCCTCCGCCCAACATGGGAGGAGCGTAGTATTCGCGAGCGCAACTTGATACTGTTCAACGGCGTTTCCAAAATCCTCGGGGTTGCGGAAGGCCGCGATTGGGTCACCGTGCGCCGTGAGATTACTGATGAAAAGATCAAAGATGTCTACGGTCTCTACGATGCTCTGTGGCCACGCGAAACGAATCTTCTGGCAATGCTGCCAAAGCCGGATGGTGAGGCGCGGGGAATTTATACAGGGGTTCTACACCCGTCAGTCATTTCAAATCATGCGCTCGGTCTATCACTGTATTTCGACGAACTGTTGATCGAGCACCCCTTTGTTCATCCACGGGCAGTCAACAAAAAATTCAGTCCGCTAGAACATCCCAAAATGTATCGACAAGAATTCCTCAAGTCCGTCGTGTTATTCATGGCGATCATGCCACTCGTCGAGCAAGGGCTCGTCACCCTGTTTCCAGACCCCTGCAACTTCGATTTCCATCTCCGCGACCAGATGTTCGAAATGGCCAAGTTGCGCTCGAACGAGATGAGAGTCGATCCGAAGGAAGAAGCCGGTTTCATAGAAATGATGAAGGAGCAGTACAAGCGGAACATGTTACTTCTGCCACGCGAAGCGCTTCGACGCCAAGTTCTTCGAGATTCGCCCGAATTAGATAAAAAGGCTATCGAGGCTGTTCTCGATGGCTTCGATAGGCTTCGTGAAAAAGACCCCTTGGCTGTTCTACAGAACGGATCGCTTGAAGGCGGAGAGGGTGGCGGACAGCTCACGCCATTTAAGATGGCTCCAAACTTCGAAATCACGATGTACCTAGCGCAGGCTACCGGCTCCTGCGTCGTGACCGATAGCATATTCCGCTGGCGAGAACTTATGGCGGCGGCTGGTCGCGACCTTCAGGAGGTTGCGCCGCTTAACCAGCTACGAGATAGCATGGAGGGAGCTGAGTTTGCTTTCCCAAACTATGTTCAGGAAATCGGCGCGCTTGCGGAGCATGGGGTATTTGGAGGCTATCCAGCCCTCATGCGAAAGGTTTTCAAGTACCTTTCAACCTTTTCAGCGAGGGGCTCAAAGCCCAATATGGAGGCCAGCCTAAATGCAGAGTTCAGGCGTACGCACGCCTCAACGGTGTCGACCGCGAAGAAATCTGGCGCTCAGCTGTCGGAGGCGCGGGTGTCGTGCCTTTGGCCCGCTGGCGGTATCCAGGACAACGCCGTCAATCGGCTTCTCTTGATGTCTAGCTCTGAGCACCATCTTGCGAGCGCGCCGATGGCCCTGTTTGTTAAGAGCAATGTACCGGAACGCCGAAACTAACCAAGTAGGATTGCAGCCATTTCACACGCACAAAGAACATGAACGGCAAATCAAAAGAAAGAATCCCTGTTCCAAGCGGCATCACGCGACGCACACCCCGCCAACCCGACGGCGACGGGTTTGTAGTATGTTGTAGCGGAGGCATTCGTGCCATTCAGCAAGACAAGGACGTTTGGTTCATCGAGCCCGTCTTCGACGCTGGACTATGCGCAAAAGGCGTCGTCTCTGCGCAACAGGTCCAAGCCTTGTTAAAACAGAGCGGCCTCAGAGAGATCGCCTTCCACCGCACCGGCTGGTTTAAAGGCGAGTATCACTCATCTTGGTCTCCTATCGTACCGGGCCGCAAAAACCATATGATCGGCCCGGCCGACATATGGGGTCAGATCGCTGGTAACCTCTCCCGAGCACGAACTGCGCCGGAAATCAAAACTCTTGACAAGCCGTCGCACCAGCAAGTCGTGGCCCTGCTTGATGCCCGTGGCGAGATTGAGAGGCTTGCGCAATCAATCAGTCTCAGCCTGCGCAATATGGACATGAGCATTGAGCAGATTGCTGAGTTCTATAATAAACAGCTCTCCAACCACGTGGCATCTGGCCTTTTTGACGGCAGAAGGTCCACCACCACGATGGATCAGATGCTCTACGCTCATGTACATGGCTTTTTTATGCACCTAGGTGCTGCACGTGACTACTTGGCGACGCTGGTCGGCTTCCGGCTCGGAAAAGATCTGCAAAAAAAGGACTCATTGGCGAGGCTTGTTGATGTCCTTAGAATTGATGATTTCGGCACGGACGCCTTGCTCGACATTTTTACGGGGCGAGGCTATCTGCGGAAAAAGGCTGCCAGTGCAAACAAAGTCGAAGTCGCTGGTTGGCTTGCCGAGATTACTGACCTACGCAATCTGCTGATGCACAAGCGTCCATACGGCGCCCGGTTTGCCGAACACATGGGTTACGCCGTCGCGGTCGATGCGGCGAGTGGCCTCTATCGATACACTCGGCCTATTGTGCTGGACGATGGGGAACACGACGTTCTTGATCTTATTCTTCAACATTACCGAACCGCGTGCTCACTCTTTTTCGACTGCGCCGAACGGTCCGGCTGGAACACCGCCATGCTTACGCTAACCGATGCCGACATCATATCAACGACCGACATGGTGGGCGAAGCAGACGGGACACCACAAGGGTAAGCGTCACACCACAAGACCGGACTTGCCGCCGTGGGCAACTTCCGCCTGAGCCTCAAAGACCGCGAAACAGTGCCCTTTCGGCGGAAACATGCTTTGATTTCCGTATATTGCGCCAGATTTTCAGGAATCATTTTGGAGGGCTATAGCGTAGACGTAGTTCTCCGTTTCGTCGGCCTCGGCCACCCGAGGAGATTGGAACCCGTACTTCGTGTCTCAAACGCGCTGTCGATGTCTGCTGTACCAGCTGCGCTTTTCGGAACCCGACTGACGGCTTCCGGCCCCATTGTGGACATTTACGGGGGATCACGAAGTTCCAAAGTCGACCACGGCGCTGACCGTCACGCGATAGCAAGCGAGTTCTCACCCACTCGCTTGAGGCTAAAGAGGATAGCACGCCTATTGGTGAGGTCCGTAGCAAGGCCAATGTTTCGGCTGCCACGTTTTGTAATTGGCGTAAGAAATAGACTGGCCTGGTTTTCACCCCTTCATAGAAATTAGTCTAATCGTATAAGTATAGTTTCAACTTTTGGGTGTGCCAAACGATCATTTGAATGAACTATATACGCGAACGTAACGGTCCGACAGCTCATCTCTCAATGCTTGCCGTTACTTGCTTAGGCTTCTTCAAAGTAGCTGACTTGTTCAGAGGGACATTCTTCGTGGGCGCGTATCGAACTGCGTTCACAGCTTGGCTCTGTGATGGCTCTTTCAAATTTCGTGCGCGCGCGACTTTCATCATGGCAATCTCATTTGCGCCCATGATTGCTGTTTGGTTTACATCCCTTTTTGAGGCTGTTTCATTTGCCAAGAATAGTGCCATCCCTCGCGGTGACTTGCGCTCAAGCCGCTTAGTCAACCTGCGAATGATTTTCTTCTTGAGCAAAATGGCCAGCAGCTTCTGGCGCAACATTTGCTGTAACTGTCGATTGAATTCCACCGCTGTCTCAATAGTTTGTACTGTTGGCCTACCTTTTTTACCCATCTCAGGATCGACAGACTGCTCAACACGAGCCCTCGGAGCAAACCGCAAGAATAATTCACGTTCCATCACCGCGCGGCGTTTCATGTGGTTTATTCTACGGGCAGTGGATTGTTCTCTAACGGCCTTCAGCGGAGGAAGTGGCTCATCTTTTGTCAATTCGACAAGATCCGCTTTACGTAGAATGGAGCCAAAGCCTTTGGCTTTTGCTCTTTTATTGAGAAGCCGAAGAAGCGGGATGCTGATGCCGGTCTCTGGATCCACAATCATTATTGCTTTATCGCCCATGGCAAATAAGAAGCCCGTCTTCGTAGTGGCGGTTTTGAATTTGCTGATATCTCGGTAGCTTTCCATGAAAAGCTCCCAGACTCGGTTCTCGAACGATACGCTTTTTTTCAATCGATCGGCGTCATTGTATCGGATGATGCTTCGGCCTCCCGATGATTGTTCTTTCTCGTTCATTGCGCAGCGGAGCTTGGCCGCATCCTCTGGCAAACCACGCGCTTCTAGTTCTACTGCGTTCTTTTCAGTATGTGCGCCAACAACGATTGCTTTGTTAAAATGCAGTTCGCACAGCCTGCTCGCCATTTCATCATTAATATGATTTCGTTTCGTGCAAATGGCTTTCCCGGTTATGGGGTCGTAGTGCGAATAGACAAGGTGATAATGCTCCGCACGATTTCCTTTCAGGTGCTCAACAACCTTGCGCGGGGTTGATTTCGGGATGTTGTGCTCGGCCTCAATGATCTCAATGGTGCGAATTAATTCGTTCTCAGTGAGAATGTGGCTGGGAGAAATAATGATGTGAAAAAGTGATCTAGCCCGAGGATTCGGGCTAGATATCTTGGCGGTGAGAGCAAAATTGAGGAATGAAGATCGAAGATCCTGATCTGCATCGCGATCAAGGTCATGTCTTTGCAACATGCGCTCATTTTTTTTCGTGTTCAGAAGATGGCTTGTCAGCCGATCCGGGCGCCTTGCGTTGGATTTAATGATCATGGGTCTGCTCGATTTACTTTCAGCGCCAGGCGCAAATCGAGACGCATTTGTGCAATATCGCTTTGAAGGCACCTGACAACATTTGCATCAATTGTCTCGCCAGAGTTGGATTTTGCAGCCAACTGATTGGCAAGACCAGTTAGTCGTCCGAGACTGGCATTAATGGCCCGCAATTCGTTGGCGTTGGTGTGCGTGCGGCCACTTGGATAGTAGGTGGCGGAATCGAGCCCTTTAATCACGAGCTTACGCGCCAATGCCCCTCTCGTCAGTCCTTTTTCATTCGCTAGCGATTCCAATGTTGCTTCATCGGCAAAGGTAAGACGGAACGAAAACCGGGCTGGGTATTCAATTTTCTTGGCCATTTTACTTCTCTTTCTATTGGGCCCTTAAGGGCGGTTAAAGGCACCGAATCCACGGTGCCAATTGGGGTGTCCACGAGGGGTAAAATCCCTTTGGTCGGGTTCCATAGGGGCGACGCCCCTTGGCCAGTCTTGAAGTTGTTCGAAGCAGATCGGCGAATGCCGCATACCTGCGGTCACTGGCCCAAAGAAGAAAACAAAAATAATTTCCATGTAACGTAACAATCCGTTTTTAATCATGAATATATACTTGACGTATCCGCTAATTATGGCAGCATAAAAAGCAAGTACCGGTTATGATCTAGTCGAAAGGCAATATCAATACTTCTATATACGTCCACTATTTACAATAATACTATACTGAGGTCCACGGACGTCTATTGATGCTGAAAATTAAATTCACATTCAAGAAAGGAAGCAAACGTGAGTAATCCCGATGACCATGCTGACAGCACAGAAAAGATTGTCGAGGCGGCAAAACTGGCACTGGCTGAGTTGGAGCCAGCGATACCAGTCACGTTGCGAGGAGTTGTCCACGCCCTGAGTGATGACATAACAAAGGCGAGAAAAAACGGCCTTCGATGGGAAGAAATTGCAGAGATCTTGCGACGTTCTGGCTGTGCCAACGTCAAAGCTGACACTGTGCGCTCGTACCATCGCACGGTGCCGTCAAAGCGATCTAAGAAGATCGCAAGCGCGCAGCTCCGTGAGCAGGAATTGAAGCGGAAGAACGATGCAGCGGAATGGCGTCAGAATGCTTCTATCGCCGCGGAGCAAACTACCGATCAGCCAATCTTTGAAAACGAAGTCAGCAACCGACAACAAGGCATTATCCGCCCTGTTAGATCCAGTCGCGTTAAATAAAAATGGAGATGAAAATGCTCGATAATATCGATCAGATGCCCAAATCCAATTTGGAATGTCAAACTACTGCCTTCGGAAGCGGAACGGGAAAAATATGCACCCAACCGGTTCAGCTCCAAAGCCAGAATTCTGAATGTAGCTTATTTTCGTTGAGGAAGATCACTGAAAGTAGCCACTCATTAAAAGTGCCTAGCTGTTTCCTTCCAAGAAAGCTTCCTGCCGGCTGCTCGTCGGTCGCAATTGTCTTCAGAGACACGAAATTTCCTAAGCCCTATCCGCCCGCTATCGCATCAGACGGGAATGATGCACACGAGCTTTGGAATGAAGCCGCGATATCGAATGCACTACTGATCTCAAAAATCGAAAACCTCAATGAACAGCTGACAGCCGCTGAGCCTGTCAACTTCGTTCGCGTGAAATAATTCAAGGAGAACATACCATGGCTAAGAAAAATGTCTTCATGAGCAATAAGCTCTTGATATGTGTTGTTGATGCTAAAGGAGGTTCGGGAAAGTCCTTCTTTACGCAAATCTTCGTCGAAGCCGCTCGCTGTGATGGGGATTGTCGCGTTTATATTCTGGACGGCGATACCAGCAATTCCGACACCATTTCCATATTCCAGGATGCAAAACTTGTGTCTATGTCGGAGCCGGAAGCATTTGGTAAGTTCGCTCTGGCTATTAAGAAGATAGAAAACGGCGAAGTTGACCATATGGTTTTTGATGCCGGCGCACGCGATGAATCTCTTCTTGAGGAGATGATGCCTCGTATGCTCCAAGCGGCGAAGAAAATCGGAGCCACACTTGTGGTTGTCCGCCCGATTAACCTGAGCAGCCATACCCATCGTAATGCTTCGAATTTCACGCAGGGCTTTGCTCGTGAAAACAATGTTCCGGTCGTACTCTGCCGTTCGCTGGCATTTGCTGACCGCCCATCGGACTTTGATCATTGGCATAATTCGCAAACAAGACAGAATGCGCTTAAGGCTGGCGCTGTTGAGCTAGTCTTCTCAAATCTTGGGCGCCGGTGGTCAACCGAAGCTGGAGGCTTTGGTCTGTCACTATCCGATGTCGGACGAGGCGATTTCACGAAACTTGGCGATGTTCATGACATGCGCGATGCGGAGGTGATCTTCACTGAAGAAGTCCAGCTCTGGATTGCTGACTGGATGTCAGAAGCAGTTGAAATGATTCATCAAGGCATCGCGGACGCTTTAAGTAACCGTGGATTATTGAAGGTGAAAAATGAAAAGTCTTCCTGACCACGCCAATGCGCTTCGCAGAAAAGGGGTGGTAAAACCCACCTCTCGCGCGATGCTTGCCCAGGGTGATGAAGTACACCATCACAGAATTGGCTTTACTGGCAGGCAAATGTTGATCTCAATAATAATTGCACTGTTTGCCGGTGCAGCGATTGCGCTTTGGGTGGCAGCGCCCAGTCTAAAGACTCAGCGGTTGGTAAATGCAGCTGGGCCCATGACTGAAATCGAAATGACAAGCCGACTGGCACTGCCAGCGAATATTGCAAACGCTATTGGCGAGATTCTTGAAATCGAACCGTCCGAGGAAAGCGCTATCGACGATTGGCTTTACCTTTTGGGCATGGCCAAGGCTCCGTCCAGTTCGTTGAGCAGGAAAGTTTTCTTGAAAGAATTCATCAATGCTTATGCCACGAGCGAATCTGGTGCCGCCACGTTCGATGAGATTCTTGATGTTTCCGTTCTGATAAGTCGTCATGAAACGGCATCAATCATCAAATCTTTGCGGAAGATAAAGCCCGCTGAACGCAGTCGCATAGCTGGCTCGCTCGAGCTTGCTTCCAGCGAAGCAGAACTTTTGTTCCGAGTTGCAGATTCAATTGCAACAGAAAGGAACACAGCTCTCATTGATTGGCTACGTCAGATACTCATCAAGCAATCAACCGTATCATCCAAGATGGAAGCGCAACTCAACTACATATGGGCTCATAAAAATGAAGACATCAAATGTAGTTTTTAATCACCAAGGAGCAAGAAAAATGGAAAATGATGATGTAACTGAAATTGAAATTCGTGACGCGATATATGCTCATGCATGCCAGCTGCTAATTGCTGGCGTGCATGCAAATCAGGCATTCAAAACAGCTGTTCAAACCTACGAGCACGCTTACGGCGTAAAAATACAATTCAGAGACAGCCTTCTCAAGCCTCAGGAAGATAATAAATAGGCTTCCCAATCTGCCATCAGTTTGCGCCGCTTTTCCAATGCATCAGAGCGGCAATAGGCAACTTGGATCACTTTGCACGAGCGGCCTATTTTGTCCCCTTCCCTATGGCGAGATAATGACGGAAATGCATTGACGGCCACACCAGTTTTCCGTCCTATCCGCCTCAGTAGTAGTCATATGGCTCTATGATAATACCGCTCACTAAGCTGAAATTCGAAATTACTGCTGACAACCGCGCATAGGCTCAATATTCTCTTGCTTCTAACGCGGGGAAGCCAATGATACCTGATTACCAAACACTGATGTTGCCGGTATTAAAAGCGGCAATTGATGGTGAAACATCGACCAAAGAAGTCATATCCACTCTTGCGGACACGTATAAGCTCAGTACGGAAGATCGCGAACAGCTATTGCCAAGCGGTAAACAGCGCACTTTCGACAATCGCGTAAACTGGGCGAAATCCTATCTGAAACAGGCCGGGCTAATCAGCTACCCTTCGCGTGGCACATATAAGTTGACAGATGAAGGTATTCGTATTCTCGGAAAATCTCCTGATCGTATTGATAATGCTTATCTGGAAAGATTTGCCGCATTCCAGGAATTCAAGTCGCGTAAAGGCAACAAAAGCGATCCCGTTACATCGTCTCTTCCGCATGACGCAATAGAGACGATCACTCCAGATGAGCTGATCCGCACAATCTATCGTCAGATTAATGAAACGCTCGCCTCCGAATTGTTGGAACGCGTACGAAACGCAACGCCTAAATTCTTTGAAGAGCTGTTGGTCGAATTATTGCTGGCTATGGGGTATGGCGGCTCTTCCGAAGACGCGGCACGCGCGATTGGCCAATCCGGTGACGGTGGGATTGATGGGGTAATCGATCAGGACCCCCTCGGCATTGATCAGCTTTATATTCAGGCCAAGCGTTATGGTGATGGCAATAATATAGGCTCTGGACAAATTCGCGATTTCTTCGGAGCTTTGAATATCAAAAAGGCGCAAAAAGGGCTTTTTGTCACCACATCCTCTTTTAGCCCATCTGCAATTCAGACAGCAAAAGACCTTGGGATGAGGATTGTCCTCATTGACGGAGTACAGCTTGCCAAACTAATGATCCGATACAATATCGGCTGCCGTGATGAAGACGTCTTACATCTCAAGAAAATTGATGAGGACTATTTCGGCTGAAGTGACATGAAGGGGCTGGCAAATGAACGCTGTCGAAATCGAAGAGGCAATATCGGCACTTGCAGAACAGCCTTTTAACGCCGCAGATTTTCCATTTTCCTTCATTCAGGCGTTCGGTGCCAAAGAAACCACGCTAAAACGACTGAGAAGTGGCGACACAAACAAGTCGGATATTGGCGGACTTCTGCAAACCAACAATATTCATATTAAGGTTGCGGATGAAGGTGCGGTAACGGAAACGCTCATTGCGCTCAAAGAGAGCCCTGCCACAACACGCAATAAAGCCAAATTTATCCTAGCGACCGATGGCATTGATTTTCAGGCTGAAGATCTCAACAGCGGTGACGTTGTTGCCTGCAAATACGTCGACTTCCCGGATCATTTCGGAGTTTTTCTAAGCCTTGCAGGTATTTCCGCCATTCAGCAGATCAAGGAAAGCGCCTTTGACATTAAGGCCACCGGACGTCTGAACCGTCTTTACATCGAGCTTTTGAAGGATAATCCCGATTGGGGCAGCGCTGAACGCCGTGAGGAAATGAACCACTTCATGGCGCGATTGATTTTCTGTTTTTTTGCGGAAGATACCGACATCTTCAATGGGACGGGAGTATTCACTCAGACTGTTGAGCAAATGAGTGCCAAGGATTCATCCAACACGCACGAGGTGATTTCCGAAATCTTCCGTGCGATGAACACATCGATAAGCAATAGAGCATCGGCCAAACTCGCGCGCTGGGCGGATCAATTCCCTTATGTGAATGGCGGTCTTTTTTCTGGCAGTATCGAAGTACCGCAATTTTCCAAAATTGCACGCACCTATCTCATCCATATTGGCAGACTCGATTGGACCAAGATCAACCCCGATATCTTTGGATCAATGATCCAAGCAGTAGCGGATGATGAAGAGCGCGGCGCATTGGGCATGCATTATACCAGCGTGCCAAACATCCTGAAGGTGCTAAACCCGCTGTTTCTTGATGACCTGCGCGATAAGCTAGAAGAAGCAGGCGATAATACGCGGAAATTGCTGAACCTGCGCAACCGTATGGCGCGTATTCGCGTGTTTGATCCGGCATGCGGGTCGGGCAATTTTTTAGTGATTGCCTATAAGCAGATGCGTGAGATTGAAGCGGAGATCAACAGACGTCGCAACGAACCAGTTAAGCGTACTGAAATCCCGCTGACAAACTTTCGTGGAATAGAACTGCGCCACTTTTCGGCCGAGATTGCGCGTCTGGCGCTGATTATCGCTGAATATCAGTGTGATGTGACCTACCGTGGGCAGAAAGAAGCTCTGTCTGAATTCCTGCCACTTGATGCACAAAACTGGATCACGCAGGGTAACGCACTGCGGCTTGACTGGCTAAGCATTTGCCCGCCGACCGGGACAGGCGTAAAGCTAAATGCCAATGATTTGTTTCACACGCCACTTGATCAAGCGCAGATCGATTTCGACAATGAAGGTGGCGAAACCTATATTTGCGGTAATCCACCTTATCTTGGCTCAACATGGCAATCACCAGAGCAAAAATCTGATTTGGAAGCCATCTTTAAAGGCCGCACAAAAAGCTGGAAGTCATTGGACTATGTTGCTGGCTGGTTCATGAAAGCAGCTGACTACGGAATGCAAACACAATCGTCCGCTGCATTCGTGTCAACCAATTCGATTTGCCAAGGGCAACAAGTACCAATTCTTTGGCCGCTGATTTTTAACTCAACACATGAGATATTCTTCGCCCACACAAGCTTCAAATGGAATAATCTTGCTAGTCACAATGCAGGAGTTACAGTCATTATTGTAGGGATTTCAAATAGGGCAGGGAAATTACGGAGGATTTATTTATCGAATGATAACGATAACAAAAATTCCACGGTAAAAGAAGTTGATAATATCAACGCATATTTAGTGTCTGGGCAAAATGTTGAAGTTATAAAGCATACATTTCCACTATCCGTCGTCAGTGAAATGACGAAAGGCAATCAGCCGACTGATGGTGGAAACTTACTTCTTTCTGTCGAAGACGCTTCTGTACTCCATCTAACGCCAGAGCAGCGAGAGCGCTTTATCCAGCCTGTCCTTGGATCGGCAGAGTTCATACGGGGATTATCCCGTTATTGTCTATGGATAAATGACAGCGACCAAGATGAAGTTTTGGCGATACCTGCTATTGCCCAGCGAGTTGAGGCTGTTCGAACTATGCGCTTGGAAAGCCCAAAAGCGGCCACTGTTGAAAGTGCAAATACACCTCACCGTTTCGGAGAAGTTCGTCAGTCTGGCCGAGAAACAGTCATCATCGTGCCTAGCGTATCATCAGAAGCACGTGAATATCTTCCCGTCGGCTATTTGCAGCCCGGTACAATTGTAACCAACCTAGCCTTTGCCCTTTACGATGCTCCTTTATGGAACATGGCACTTATCGCTTCGCGCTTGCATCTGATTTGGGTAGCAACGGTTTGCGGAAAAATGAAAACAGATTTCCGTTATTCCAACACACTTGGCTGGAACACTTTCCCTGTTCCAAAACTTACCGAAAAAAACAAATCTGATCTGACACGTTGTGCAGAAGATATTCTTCTTGCACGCGAGGCGCATTATCCTGCGACGATTGCCGATCTCTACGATCCTGAAAAAATGCCTGCCAATCTCCGCGAGGCGCACGAGCGCAATGATGAGGTGTTAGAGCGGATTTATATCGGGCGGCGTTTTCGCAATGACACGGAGCGGCTGGAAAAGCTTTTTGAGCTTTATACGAAAATGACTACAAGGCCGGGGGCCAGAAAAAGCGCATGAGTAATGGGACAGGGGAACAATGTGAGCCTACTTATGGTGAACTTGAGAAGCTTTTTGTCAATAATGAAGCCTTGTCTTCTATCGAAAAGCATCTGAAAAAATTCAACCCTATCAAAGTCATGAAAATGCAAGGAATGGAAATTCGCCATTCCGCCATTCTCGCCTGGCTTTTGGATCCTCAAGAAACGCACGGCCTTGCTGACAGTTTTCTTAAGGCTTTTCTTGCTGAGGCACTGCTTGGGCACGGCCATAAAAGCCCGAATGCCATCCGTATTTCGCAGGCTGATTTACGTGATGCAGAAGTACGTTGTGAATGGAATAATATCGATATTTTCGTTCTATCACCGCAAAACCGCTGGGCGTTCATTATTGAAAACAAGGTTTACAGCTCGCAGCGTAAAGACCAGTTGAGCGGGTATCGGCAGCGCATTGAACAACTTTATAACGCGCAAGCCACCGATAACGAAAAACCGCTGGAGATTTCGGGCATATTTCTGACGCTTAATGATGAAGCGCCGGAGGATAGCGAATATGTTGCTATTCGTTATGAAGCGCTCGGCAAATTTCTTAAGCTCTATTTGAATAACGAAGCTTACCAGCTTCAGCCCGAGGTCACGACTTTTCTGACCCATTATTTGCATGTTCTGGAGGAACTGATGGGTAACAGCACCGAACGATCCGAAATGGAAAAACTGGCTCGTCAATTATATCGTGACCACCGCAAAGTCCTCGATTTCATTCTGGAACATGGCGCGGCCTCAGACTTTGTTTTGGCTACGCATAGTTTGTTTGGTGACAATCCGGAACATGGCAAGACCTTTTTGGTCAAAGGGGTTAACTACGTTTACACAGGTCTAAACGCCCGGATGTTCAGTTTTATTCCCGAAAGCTGGTACGAGGCACTAGGCCAATTTGGTCGAAGCTGGAAGGGATGCGAAGATTGGTGGGCGGGCCTGCCGCTGATCTGCTGGGTAGAAATTGGCAAGCATAGTGACAAAAAGGGAGGCTTTCTAAAGCTTACTGCTGAAGTTGGCCCGCTGAGCAACTATCAGTTTCGAAAGACTCTGATTGAAAGTATTGAAGCTAAAAATGACGGTAATCAGCTCAATATCAGCTTTTCAAAGGCAGCAAAGGTCGAAGGGGCACAATTTTCGCGGTTTTTCCGCCGCAACACCATCAGCATCGAAGATATACAAAACAGCGAAGACATCTTTGTAAAAACTGAAGAACTGATGAACAAATTCAAAGCGGAATTTGATGCTGTCGCTCAAATCTTGCCTGAATTCCTCAAGAACGGGGAAGTAAAAAATAATGCCTAGTCATTATATCCCTGGCGGCGATGCTAAAGTTATCTCGGAGATAGCAAAAGCGCATTATGGCTCATATGAGAAGATGTTTGAAAATCATAATTGGCCGGAACGCGGCTCCGACATGATGCGTAAGGTTCAAAAGCGCGTTGTCGAAACTTATGGAAGTGTGAAGGTATTCGAAGAGCGTTTTCGGGCGGGGGAGTTAAAATGAGTGATATACAAGCTGTTCCATCCGTTTCTGTTTCCTATGCGCAGAATGGTTCTTCGACCAAGGCAAACGAACTTGGCATGCGCCCCATGCAAGAGCGTGCTTATGAAAAGCGCGGCGAACAATATTTGCTCATCAAGTCGCCACCCGCATCGGGCAAAAGCCGCGCCTTAATGTTCATTGCACTCGACAAACTGCATAATCAGGGTTTGAGGCAGGCAATCATTGTTGTTCCTGAAAAATCGATTGGTTCCAGCTTTGCGGACGAACCACTGACCACGTTCGGATTTCATTGGGACTGGAAAGTGCAGCCAAAGTGGAATTTGTGTAATTCGCCCGGTACAGATGGTGGTAAGGTCAATTCTGCAAAGTCATTTCTCGATAGTGGTGACACCGTACTCGTCTGTACACATGCCACTTTTCGCTTCGCAGTCGATAAATTTGGTGTTGAAGCTTTTGATGGACGTTTGATCGCTATTGATGAATTTCATCACGTTTCTGCAAATCCCGACAATAAGCTCGGCGCTCATCTTGGCGAATTGATTGCGCGCGACAAGGTTCACGTTGTTGCAATGACGGGTTCTTATTTCCGGGGAGATGCTGAAGCGGTTCTATCGCCTGAAGATGAAAATAAGTTTGATGCCGTTACCTATACCTATTACGAGCAGCTCAATGGATATAAATATCTAAAATCTTTGGAAATAGGCTATTTCTTTTACGCTGATGCCTATTCAGACGATATCCTGAATGTTCTTAATCCGACTGAAAAGACGATAATTCATATTCCGTCGGTCAATTCGCGTGAAAGCACCAAAGATAAAATTCGCGAAGTCGAGCATATTATCGAAGAGCTTGGCGAGTGGCAGGGTAGCGATCCGGCAACAGGTTTTCAGCTCGTTCAAACAAAAGAGGGCAAAATCCTCAAAATTGCTGACCTCGTTGATAACGATGCATCGAAACGCGACAAGGTTTCCGCAGCCCTTAAAGATCCGTCGCAAAAGAATAACCGTGATCACGTCGATATCATCATCGCTCTGGGCATGGCCAAAGAAGGATTTGACTGGATTTGGTGTGAACATGCGCTAACGGTTGGCTATCGTTCAAGCCTCACTGAGATTGTGCAGATTATTGGCCGTGCAACACGCGATGCACCGGGAAAAACGAAAGCTCGCTTTACCAATCTCATAGCAGAGCCGGATGCCTCTGAGGCTGCTGTTACTGAAGCAGTCAATGACACTCTGAAAGCTATTGCTGCCAGTCTTCTTATGGAACAGGTTCTCGCGCCTCGTTTTAATTTCACGCCTAAACGCCCCGACAATACACCAGCGCCAGATTTCGACTACGGCGATAGTGGGTATGATCCCGCCAAATGCAATGTTGGGTTTAATGAGCAGACTGGTCAATTCCAGATCGAAATTAAAGGGTTGGTCGAGCCCAAGAGCAAAGAAGCTCAGCGCATCTGTCAGGAGGATCTCAATGAGGTGATAACGGCATTTGTTCAAGATAAGACGGCCTTGGAAAAGGGTCTTTTCGATGGCGAGCACGCGGGTGGTGAAACAGTTGCGCAAGAATTGACGCAGGTACGGCTGGGTAAGATTATAAAGGACAAATATCCCGAGCTTGATGATGTCGATCAGGAAGCGGTGCGACAGCACGCAATAGCGGCGTTGAACCTTACACAGCAGGCGAAAGCTGTCATGAATTCAGGCAATGATGGCCTGAAATCTGCAAATACCGCTCTCATTGATGGCGTACGCAGATTTGCAATGGATGTGAAAGAGCTGGACATCGATCTCATTGATCGTATCAATCCATTTGGGGAGGCCTATTCGATCCTTGCGAAATCGATGAGCGAGGATAGCCTGAAGCAGATTGCATCAATCATTTCAGGAAAAAAAATAAGGCTATCTCCTGAAGAAGCCCGTGATCTTGCTCGTCGCGCATTGAAATTTAAAAATGACCGTGGTCGTTTGCCATTGTTGACATCAAGTGACGCGTGGGAAAAACGTATGGCAGAAGGCGTTGCCTTCCTTGCGCGTATGAAGGCGGAGGCCGCTAATGGCTGACTTTACAGATGATGATGATGCGCTTCTTGCCGAACTTGGTGTCGATGTTGATGTTAAAAAAACGTCAAGCCGTACACCGCGTGAAGAGCGCATAATTGCTGGCTTTGAAGAAATTGTACGGTTTTTTGATGAGCACGGCCATGCACCCCGTCATGGTGATGAGCACGATATTTTTGAGCGGCTTTACGCAGTCCGGCTAGATCGTATTCGCGAACTTGAAGAATGCCGGTCACTTATTGCGTCGCTCGATGCGCACGGGCTTCTTAATGACAATAGTTTTGTTCCTCAATCGTCCATTGAAGAGATGGACGACGATGCTTTGCTTGCAGAGCTTGGTGTTGAAGCAGACAATACAGATATTACGACTTTAACGCATGTACGTTCAGTCGCGGAAAAACAGGCTGCGGAAGAAATTGCCAATCGCGAGCGGTGTGCGGATTTTGAGCGATTCAAGCCTCTGTTTGAGCAAGTGCAGGCAGATTTGAAGTCCGGAGTTCGCTCTACGCGTCCTTTTGTCAAAGATGCAGGGTTTTCAAAAGCTGAAATAGCGGTAGGGCAATTCTTCATCCTTGGTGGGCAAACATTATATGTTGCGGAAGTTGGTGAGGCTATCAAAGCCCCTAACGGCGAATCTGACGCTCGATTGCGCGTAATTTATTCCAATGGCACCGAGAGCAATTTGCTGCTCCGCTCTTTGCAGCGCGCACTTTACAAAGATGATGCAGGGCGGCGCATATCCGAACCATCTGCTGGACCCTTATTTTCAGATATTGCAAGCGCAGAAGACAGTGAAAGCGGGACTATCTACGTTCTACGCAGCCTGTCGGAAAATCAAATCGTGAAGCAGCATCGAGTTCTATTTCACAAAATCGGCGTGACAGGAGGAAGCGTCGAGAAGAGAATTGCGAATGCAAAACTTGACCCAACGTTTCTACTAGCAGACGTTGAGGTTATTGCGACATATAAGCTTTTTAATATTAACCGCACGAAACTCGAAAAGATCATTCACCGTGTATTTGATTCTGCGCGAATTGATATTGGTTTAACTGATCGCTTTGGTAATCCGGTTGTCCCGCGTGAATGGTTTCTTGTGCCGATTTTCGTCATTGACCAAGTCGTTGAGCGAATTAAAGATGGAACAATCTCCAACTTTACATATGATCACATGCAGGCCAAGCTCATCACTTCATAACAACAAGGGGGCACCGTCGAATTCTATAGTTCTTCCCTTAAACGCAATTTCAACATTATCTGAAAAATGAGAAAGCTCAGAACCGCATCGAATTCGTGTGTAATGGCAACTGAAATAAACTTGACTGTAGACAGTAATTTATAGCGTGATAACCAATTGAGCGAGGTGGCTTTGCTTTATACAAAAAGTGCAAACCACCGATTGGGGCTCAAGGGGTTTATTTTTCGTGTTTACTGAGATTTTGTCGTTAATCGGGCATCCGGTTGTCGTAGCCATTCTGTCATTCGCAAGCATTCTTGTAAAAGATGAAGGTGCGCCAGGTCTTGTAGCCTTATTATTTGTTATATCACTGCTAGTTGGCTGGTTTGTTTTTGGGACGAAAGTCAGAAAACAACGGCTTGCTGTAACTTGGCTAATAAAGCAAATCAAAGAAAGTGCGGCCGGAACCAATTTTGGGCAGGATATCGATCGATTGACTGCTGTCATAGATCAAGGCGGCAAGAACAAGTACCAGCAAAAACTGGCTGCCGCCTGGAATGAGTACCGCGAAACACTCGTTCCCCATGAGGAAGATGGAAAGGTGATACTGCGGAACGCGGTCCGTCCCTCTACATTTTTAAATCCCGATGATTTAGGATTTGGTGTGGGGGGATGGCGAATTGTACCAGGGCTATTCGTGTCGGCTGGTCTATTTCTCACATTTCTTGGACTTATAGCGGCATTGCAGACATTAGGCGCGCGAGCAAATATAGACAGCGCCGCCATGCAGGAACTTCTATCAGTCGCATCAGCGAAGTTCATCATGTCGCTGACCGGCCTGCTTTGTTCAATCGTCTTTACTGTCGTTATTCGCGTGATCTACGACCGATTAGAAAAGGCGCTACACGAACTCTGCAACGAAATCGAAAAGCACCTCTCATACATCAGCCTTGAAGCACTAGCCGCAGAGCAACTGACCGCGACGCGCGAGCAACGTGAGCATTTTCGGTTAATTGGGATGGAACTCGTGGCAGAGATCGGCCGTCCGCTGCGCGAAGAATTACCTGCCGCCATCCAAAGCGCTATCGCACACTCGATGGCTCCCATCGTTGAAAAAGTTGGAAAAATGGGGGCTGAAGGCGTCGGTGACATGGTTTCAGGCCTCTCCGACAAGTTGACGGACTCGATCGGCTTGGCACTATCAGAAGCCAGCCAAAAAATTTCAGATGCAAGTGATAGACTGGGAACGCTCGCGGACCGGCTTGATCAAAGTTCCGGACGCATCGGATCAGAAATGGAAGGCGTCACTGAGCGTGTTGCGCAAGCGGTCGAAGATTTGCGTTCTGCCCTATTGAACACTGCTGAGGTGACAGGCGGAACATTCAATGATGGCGCGGAAAAACTTCTTTCCGTCATGAACCAAACCCTCGAAGGCATTCGCGATAATACGGGTGAAGGTGCGCGTGCCATGTCTGTTGCGGCTGATGATATGCGTCAAGCCGCGCAGTCATTTAAGCAAGAAATCGAGGCAGCCACCCGTGCAGGAACAGAAACAGCGCAAGAACGCATGAAAGCAGCCAGCCAACAAGTCACCGACGAGATCGGTAATGCCGGTAAAGGTGTTGCGGAAATCCTCAGTCGGACGAGTGCTGAAATAGCCAGCGTTGCCGAAGATGTTTCTCGTAAGGCAGGCGCGGAATTGCTGTCACCTCTCTCTGAACTTGGGAACCAGCTTGAAGGCCTTGTGCAGCAAATTAATCAAGGCAGCACAGACATGCGTCGTATGTCTGATGGCGTGAAAGCTGGCGCAGAGGCTTCTGAAAAAGCAGCGGGCACTTTCAAAGGGGCTGCTGCGGAGCTTGTTGCGGCCGCGACTCCAGTGAAAACAATCGTGGATCGGATGGATAGCACCATCAGACAGCTAACAGATAGTACGCAGCACACCGCGAACACAGTCTCACGTTCGGCAGAAGCTGTTGCGGAATCAGCAGCCTCTGCCTTTTCCGCAGCGCAGGAGATTCTTGGCAACGAAGCAAAAGCAATTGAAAATGCCTTAAACGGCGTAAGCATTATGTTGGAGCGTCTTCGTGGACAAGGTGACCGTCTTGATGAAATGGACGGAAAGCTCGGGCAAGCTTTTGATCTTTATACCGAAAATGTTGAAAAGGCCGTACAGGGAATGTTTGGGCATGTTCGGGATTTACAGGAAAAACTCAACCCGACACTCGACACGCTTCAAGCGATTGTCGATCAGGCTGAGAAATTCGCTCCTGAATCGCGGAGGACCTGATGCGCGGAGGACTGCGGCCACGCCCGAAGGAAGAAGAAGAAGAAAGCGCCTTTGTGTCCATGACGGACATGACTGTCAGTTTTCTTTTCATTGTTATTCTACTGCTTGCATATTTTGCGAGCAAATATAACGATCAGAACATGGTACCTCGTGCCGACTACGAAGTAGTTGTTGAGGAGCGTGATAATGCACGGCAGGAGATAGTGCAACTTCAGGAAACGATTGAGGAATTAAAGCGCGAGCTTGAAAAACTTCGAGAAATCGATCCGCTGGAAACCTATCTGGCTCTCTCAGCCGTAGAGCGCCGTCGTATTTTAGAAACATTACGAGATCAATTGCGTATTGATTTTCCAGACTTGCAAGTTTTCATTAGCGAGGAAAACGACGCGCTCCGGTTTCAAGGCGACGGTCTTTTCGCGTCAGGCTCGCCTTTATTGCGCTCTGACAGGCGAACGATTGTCGAGACATTGGCAGCGCGACTTTCTCAGATCTTGCCTTGTTACACCATTGGACAGCGGTCGAACTGGAAGCCTGAATGCAATCCCGCAAATGCTGTCATTGAAGCACTTCAGATCGAAGGACACACGGATTCTACTGGTGAATTCAACCAGAACCTGACTTTGTCAACCGCGCGTGCAAACAACACATTCGCGACGATAATCGGTAAGTCACCGGAACTTGTTGAGTTTCTTAACTTCCGCGCACAGCCAGTCCTTTCGGTTGCAGGATATGGTGAAATGCGGCCGGTCAAAGATAACAATACAAAAGAAGGTCGTGATACAAATCGAAGAGTCGATTTGCGTATCATCATGTACACACCCAGCAAATCCGAGGAAATTGATCGTATCCGTAAGGCACTAAGCTCTGGAATGGTTGAGGGAGAGAAAATTGAGCCTCTTTAAAGCTTTGTCCAAGAAACAGCCTTTCGATAATCTTGTGCTACCATCGTTGAATATATTACGGTCAAAAGCCGATCGCATAATGATGCGATGGCCAGATATCGTTGCAAACCCGCCGGAAAAGGATCGCGAAAAACTTGTGCAGCTTGTTCGCACCAAACTAGAGCAAGATGATTGGCACGATACAAGGCTGTCGCTGGTCACGAGTGCTGGCAAGGCCTTATTCGATGAGGATCGTCGCCACCGTGACGATCTTAAGGACCTCAGAAATTTTTATTACGATGAAACACGCGCGTCTACGCGGTCCGGATTTCTCGGGGGGATGTTCTCCATTTATATGGATAGCTTTGATGAGAAGGCAGACCATACGTGGAAACTTTCCGACGCATTATCCAATGTCAAAACGCCACTCAGCGCTCGCTGGAGTATGATGATTGACGCAGTTCCTGAAATGCTCTCTCCGGACGCCGTCGCAGAAGCTATTGCTCTCAAAATGGTCGAGATGGACGACCTATGGACTGGATTGCAAACACTCGGCATTCCAAGCCCACATGCGCCCGGGTTAATGAACAAAGTTCACCTTGCATACGTAAATAAGATCGAACCCCATCTCGACAAACGATCTGAGATGGAACGCATGATAGAGTGGTTGAAACCGGAAGGGCGCGAGGCGAAAACTACCGGTGCTGGCGAGGCAATTGCTGGCTTACTTGGCCACTGGACGAGCCGAACGCCAGCAGCGGACGATCTGCGGTATTTAACCGAAAAGATAATAGGCATTTATGGCGACCCGCGAGTTCAGCGCGGCGGTATTTGGTCAGCGGTGCCTGAAGACCGAATGACCGTAATTTTACGATGGCTAACAGGGGAGAATATCCGCTTCTTTTTGGACATTGTTTCAGCTGTTGAAGACAGTCATATGTGGGAGCCAAGAAGAAAGTTCTGGTTAGGATTGCACAACCAAGAGCGTATTGATGCCGCTTGGGTAGCATTTAGCAATTCTGCCGCAAGAGAGGCTAGAAGGCGTGGCGGGGGCAAAGGCACGCTAAAGTATGGTTTTCAGACCGCTGGGGCAGATAGATCGAATACATCGCTTTTAATACTAAAAATTGGCCGAAAGATCGTAGTCGAAGGTTCCCATAGCTATAAGGTGCATATCTTCGATGAGACTTTGAAACGAGCACCTGCACTTTATCAATCCCGTTATGATTGTGAGGAAATCAGATTGATCTCTGGGGCAAAATCTAAGTCACATAACGGCAACTGGCAGGGCTGGGTCCTCGAGCAGGTATAATATGGAATTCCTTATTTCCACATCCCAAAACAGTGTGACTTTGGCCGCTAAGGATCGGTCTGCAGGGCTTCTGCATCGTTTTATTCGCCGTCCCGTAAAGGCTGACTTACAGAACCTTAGTTCAGAAGAACGGCCACTCGCTTTCGCGATCGCTGACCTTCGCGCGGCAGCAGATGAATATAACGAACACCTATCTATCGATTCTGATCGTATCGTAATCTCACATCGTCTCGCTGCGTCGGTTTCGAGTGAAACCGCGCAAATACTGGGACTGCCTCCCTTCGTCGATATGATTCTTAAAACAGATGCCGAAGGCATCGTCGGATCGAAAGACTTTCGCCTTCGATACGAATGGTCCCGAAACGGTCAGCGCCAACTACCCCGTAGAACCGGCTCTATCATGGAAACTGCTCAGGGAATCAAACGTTTACCACTTTGGATGTTTGACGCAATCGAAGTTGCCGATAACTACCAGTCCGGCAAAGGAGAAATTGCTGACTGGGAAGCGCTTGGTCGTTTTCGTAAGGCGCTGGACCCCGGTGCCACAGCGAAAGGCGATAACGCAGCATCCCGAATCTCAATGACCGACTTTCTCAGTGGCCTTGAGGTGCGTCTCATCGATAGATTTTCTATCTCCCCTAAATCTGAAACAGATTTTGACCTAATTCCTTTTTCTGGTGAAACACTCAATGCTCATGGCGTTGCCGCCGGCTTTGCTGAGCCATCTGAGACGATGAGTGAAATTGATGGTGCTGACCTCACCAAGTTTCAAACCTTGGTGCGAGGACGCGGCGCCCTACCCGCCTATCGCATGTCTCCTGGTCGCTATGTCGTCATAGAGCGTTCTGCTGCTTCAGCACTCTCAATTATGGCTGATATGCAGAAGGCACCGATTGAAGAGCGGCGTGCATTTATCCGCAATCCTCTGCTAAAGCTTTCGGAAAAGCTTGAACAAGAGCTTCGACAAACCGGAAAGCTGGATGGCCTTACGCCTGATGCCGAACAGGAAGCGATCGAAGCGGCAGTTGGACCCGTTTTTGTAGAGACTGCCGAGTTTTCGCAGAGAGTTACAGGAATCGTTAAATACGAAAAGCCAGATCTTGGCGAATTCACCGAAAGCGGTACGACATGGCTTCCAGAAGAATTTGCGAAACGTTTGGCGGAAGCCTTAGACCGACAAGACCATGCTCGCCTTGAAGCTCTGCGCCACCGGGTAGCCGAAGCTGTTGAAACCGGAATGCCAAACGTCGAATTCGAAAATCTTGTTATTCCCGCACGTGCAGAGCTACTTAGTCTCATTGATGATCGCCTTCAACTTCATACATCTACTGAAAATGAAGCAGAGCAGAATGCGCAAGAATATCAGAAAACAGGGCCTTTTGTACTGGAAACAGCGGTCAATTTTGATGACTTGAAATGGCATACAAAGCTAAAATCGAGATCAACCGAGGTCGCTGATACTTTACCTCAAACCGTCCGCACACCGCTAAAGTCCCATCAGTTGGAGAGTTTTGCCTGGCAAATAGAGGCGTGGCGATCGGGCCTGCCAGGTGTTTTAAATGCTGATGAGCAAGGTCTCGGAAAGACGTTACAAACCATTTCATTTCTTGCATGGTTAAAGACGGCAATCGCACGGCCTGATGCAATACATCGCGGGCCCGTCCTGATAGTTGCCCCAACCTCACTTTTGGAAAACTGGGAACAGGAAGTCCAGCGTCACATGCAAGAACCTGGGCTGGGGCACCTCATCAGACTTTATGGTACAAGCCTTGGTGGCCGGAAGCTTACTGGTGCACGTGGAATAGATACGGAAACAGGTGAGGCCAAACTCGATTTCAACGATCTTCAGGAGGCCATAGCAGAAGGACGTGCACATCGCTATTGGATACTTACTACCTATACTACCTTGACGAATTACCAGCACTCATTCGCGAGAATTCCGTTTTCAGCGGTTGTTTTCGACGAAATCCAGGCACTTAAAAACCCCATCAGTCTTCGCGCAGTGGCTGCGCGCTCAGTTAATGCCGACTTCAGAATCGGGTTGACCGGAACACCCATTGAGAACTCAACCGTTGACCTTTGGGCGATCATGGATCAACTCGCTCCAGGCTCGCTTGATAGCTTAAAAAACTTCCGGCAGCGTTACTCTAAGCCTGAAGAAGGCAATATGGCTGAACTCTACGGCAAGGTCTTTGAAAGTCGTGATCCTGTTTCGCCCCTAGCAATCCGTCGTCTAAAGGAAACGGTTGCATCCGACCTACCTCAAAAGGCTCGACGCATGCACCCTCGTTTAATGCCTGATGTCCAAGCATTGGCATACGACGATGCACGCCTGAAGCTCGCACGTGGCGGAATGGGGGCTCAACTTAAAATGCTACATCATATTCGCAGTGTATCCGTACATCCTGCACTGGACGTTAAGATGAGCGATACCGATTTTACCAAAGCATCGGGTCGCTTGGAAGCCGCTATGGAAATATTAGAGCGTATCAAGGCAAACGGCGAACGCGCTCTTGTTTTCATTGAGCATCGACAAATGCAGTACCGCTTCATTGAACTCGTTCGAAGCGAATTGGGCTTATCCAGAGTAGACCTTATTAATGGTGACACGCCAATTCAAAAGCGACAAATCATTGTCAATCGGTTTCAAAGACACATGATTGAGGATGAAGGATTTGATCTTCTAGTCCTCGGGCCTAAAGCTGCAGGAACAGGACTCACGTTAACCGCTGCCACACACGTGATCCATCTGTCACGTTGGTGGAACCCTGCTGTAGAAGAGCAGTGTAATGATCGTGTTCATCGCATTGGACAAACAAAGCCGGTAACTGTTCACGTGCCAATGGCCATACATGATGGATATCGGGAACATTCGTTCGACTGCCTACTTCAAAGTCTGATGATGAAAAAGCGCCGCCTAGCTAATTCTGCGTTGTGGCCAATGGGGGATGTAGAAGACGATATTGCTTCTTTGCAAAAGGGAATGGCAAACGATCAGATGGACAAGCTTTCTGACCCCCTCGGAAATGCGATACAAGCAATGTTCGCACGGGATGAACTGGAGTTTCCAGAAAGACAAACTGATGGATCGTATAATTTTCAGTAAGCAGAGATTGTCATGAGCGAGTTCGAAGTACAAAAAGCTTTGGTTATCGACCAACCTTGGATAAGTTTAATGCTTGGAAGCCAGAAGGACTGGGAAATGAGATCCTCCTCCACAGCGCATCGTGGATGGTTTGGCCTTATTTGGAAGGGCATGGGATCCATATATGGCGTCGCACGGCTAGTTGATGTTGGTTCCTCGCTTAGTCCAGATGAGATGGTTGATGCGTATGAACACCATCGTATTCCAGAAGATATGATCCGATCTGGAGCTGTAGCGAAGTGGAACACACCGTGGAAACTTGCGGATGTTACACGCTTACCTAAACCAGTACGCTACAAGCATCCAAATGGTGCGGTTACTTGGGTCAACCTCGACAGTTCAGTAAGTGCCGCGATCCAAGACCAACTTTTAATGTTACAGAAAGGTACACCCAACTTAGAAAGTCCGCGGAATCAAACTGAAGACTTGCCGGAAAGCTGGCACTCGGTTTGGCGCATTGTTGGGGAAACCTCTTTAACGCAAGGTAACATCGACCATTACCACATCTATCTACGTGATTTTTTTGATAAATTCCCAACGGATGCAATCGGCGGTTCAAATAAAGCATTGCGGGCAAAACGAGATATACGGGTTATATGGAATGGCGGACCAACTGTAGTTACCGACCTAGACGGATCAAAAAAGTTTTTCCGCGCACGTTCGTGGATACGTGAATTCTTCAGGCATAATGGCGTAACCGCCGGAGACAAAGTTATTGTGGAAGTTGGGGCACCCTACGAGTACAGGGTTCGTCACGAAAAATGCCAATAAGTTACCTACTTCGGTAGCAACCGACCCGTCTATTTCAACTTCGCTTAGTTCATCAGCCGAGGTGAAAAAAGTTAGACCGATATGCAGAGCATTTGTTAGATACCTTGGAATTGAAACATGCTATTTTGTGTAAAATTGTTCGGCCTTCTGTAAACTTAAAAAGGCAGCCTGATACTCCGCGATGAAAATGAGAACGACAGCGCGTTTAGAAATAAATTCAGACTAGAAACGCAATGTCCTGTACAAGTGCTTCGCGCATAATGTCGCACCCTAAATTATTTATTAGGAGAAATCAACAGAACCCCAGATTTCCTACACCGATAGAAGTGTTGGTATTTTTGTTGGTATCAATCAAAAATCGAAATGACATAATCTATATTTTTCATGTGATTAACTGATTTTTAACGGTCCTCTTCTGGCACCATTTCCAAGTCTTCAGACCACTACCAAGGTCCAGAAGCACCCCAAAAAGCCCGTGAAAGCGGGCTTTTTTGTTGCCGAAAATTTATCCAGCGGAAAATGAAAAAGGCCGGGATTTCCCGGCCTTTTCGCGCTGTTGACAGTGCTGGTACATCCGCAGTCACCGCAACAGTTATGGTGCTATAGTGATAGCGAATGGTTAATAAGAAGTTAACCAATCATCCTTAAGCGCCCCGCAAAGCTTTGGGCCTTGCCACACGCATCAACTCCGCGCATCCTTCGCCTGCAAAACCTGATTTGAGGAACAGCTCCAATGAACCAGCCCGCCTATGATCTTGAATTCGGCGCAATGATCCGTTGGCTGAAACAACATGAGCTCATTATGCAATCTGATCTGGAAGGCAATGCAGAGCTATCGACGCGCGCAGAACGGATCGGTCGCAAACGCCGTCGGAAAACCGAGAAGGCAGACGAGCAAAGGCATATAGAACAATAGTCAAATTAGCCTGGGATGACGCAAAAGGGGGAGAGAGAATGCGCCACAAAAGTCTCATGGATTTTGGACGACAAGGCGTGTTTTACCGGCTTTTTCTGATATGTGCGATCTGTGCTGTTTTAAGCAGCTTGTTGAGCCAGAATGGCGATAGTAGCTTCTGGCGCTATCTGCATTATCTCACCAAGCCTGCAGCCACATTGCTTCTGCTTTGCGCAATCCTCAATGCCCCTCGCCTGATCTCAAAGACCTATGGCTTTGCGATTGCCATTGGTCTGGCAGTTGCCGCAGCTGGTGATTTTTTTCTTATGCTTCCCGGCGATTATTTTCTTGCCGGGTTGATCTGCTTTCTTATCACCCATTGCATTTATACTTATGCGCTGTGCAGCAAGACGCACTTTGCAGAAAACAAAATTGTTTTCGTGGTGTTTGCCGTCCTCGCAATTGCTATCATTGCCGGCCTGTGGTCAAGCGTGCCAAATGCGATGAAAATTCCGGTTGTGATTTATGCGAGCGCAATTGGCATTATGGCAGCGCAGGCTTTCAGTCGTGCAATTTCAATCGCGCCCGAAACCATTCGGCATTATAGTGCTTGGCTTGCTGCGGCTGGTGGGCTGTTCTTTATGGTGAGCGACACATTGCTTGCCTTTAATCGTTTTCACACGCCCATTCCGCTTGCCGGACTTTGGGTTCTTGGCACTTATTATGCCGCGCAATTCCTTTTTGCCCGCTCAACAGAGAACTTTGCCTATGAGCGCTGATCCTCAGCTACACACCACCTTTCAGCGCGTGCGACAAAGCTGGATCGACCATCGACCTGCCTATGAACAGCGCGTCGATGATCTGCGTTTGTTGCGCAAGCTTCTCCACGAGCGGCTTGATGAAATGGCACAGGCCATCAATGCAGATTTCGGCAACCGCTCTATCCATGAAACGTTGCTGGGTGAAGCAAGCGTTGTTTTCTCCGAGATTGACGACACGCTGCATCATCTCAAGCGCTGGATGAAACCGCAGCGCCGCAAGGCGGGCTGGAAGCTCTGGCCTGCCAAAGCAGAACTTCGCTTTGTGCCGCTTGGCGTGGTGGGTATTATTTCGCCGTGGAATTATCCGGTCAATCTCGCACTTGCTCCGCTTGTGGCAGCCATTGCTGCCGGAAATCACGTCATTCTCAAGCCCTCCGAGCACACGCCGCAAACTTCCGAGTTCCTCCGCAAGCTGATTGCCGATGTGTTTCCGGATGATCGGGCCACCGTCATTCTTGGCGATGCCAGCCTTTCGGCAGCATTTTCAACGCTGCCCTTCGATCGTCTGTTTTTCACCGGATCAACCGCCGTTGGCCGCAAGATCATGAAGGCCGCGGCAGAAAATCTCACGCCGGTAACATTAGAGCTTGGTGGAAAATCGCCAGCCATCATTGGTGAAAGCGCAAATCTCAAGCGCGCAGCCGCATCCATTGCCACAGGTAAATATTTCAATGCAGGCCAAACCTGCATAGCACCCGATTATGTACTGATCCATCAAAGCAGGCGCGATGAATTTGTGGGGTTGTTGCGTGAAGAAACGCGAAAGCGCTATTCGGGGAATTCCGCCGCTAATGACCGAACAACGATTATCAATGACATGCAATATGCGCGTCTTTCAGGGCTGCTTGATAATGCCAAAGATAAAAGTGAAGCCGTGATTCCCCTCATGGAGGCATCGCCCCCACAAAGCCATGCACGATTAATGGCACTCGCAGTCATTCTTGAGCCAACGCCAGACAGCGCAATTATGAATGAGGAAATTTTCGGCCCACTGCTACCAATCATAAGTTATCGCTCAACGGATGAAGCCATTGAAATTGTGTTGAAACATGAGCGTCCGCTGGCGCTTTATTGTTTCAGCGACAACACGGCTGAAATCGAAACCATACTCGCTCATGTGGTTGCCGGCGGCGTCTGCATCAATGACACGCTTTATCATTTCGCCTGTGGTGATCTGCCTTTTGGCGGTGTCGGGCATAGCGGCATGGGACATTATCACGGCCATGATGGCTTTCTGACATTCTCAAAAGCCATTCCGATTCTAACTAAATATAGGCCAGCATCAACTGACCTGATTAAACCGCCATACACCGGCCTGACAGATCGCATCATCCGTTTCATAACAAGATAGAGCGTAAACACTGTTCAAACTGCAAAATGCCCTATTTATATGCATTCATCGAACACCGGCAACCAACGAGGCAGGAAAAGGGTGCAGAAGAAAAAAAGCCCAGGTCGCATCTCCAAGAAAATACTGACCGCGATTCGTAACCGGCCCGGCTACCGACCGCTTCATGCCAATATCGCTGAAGGTGACATCACCATCGCGTCCTATAATGTGCATAAATGCATTGGCGTCGATAAGGTTTTTGATCCGCAGCGTACCGCCGATGTGATCAGTGAAATCGATGCCGATGTGATTGCATTGCAGGAAGCAGACAAGCGTTTTGGTGAGCGTTCCGGTCTGCTTGATCTTGGCCTGCTCGAAAAGCGCCACGGCCTCGTGCCGGTGCCGATCACCGCAACCATGCCCAAAGGCCATGGCTGGCACGGCAATGTGCTGCTGTTTCGCGAAGGCGTAGTACGCAATGTCCGCCAACTTTCATTGCCGGGGGTAGAGCCACGCGGTGCACTCGTTGCCGATCTGCAATTTGCATCTGGCCCGTTGCGGGTGATCGCAGCTCATTTTGGGCTTTTGAAGCGTTCCCGCGAACAACAGGCCGAAAGCATTCTGTCCGCCTTGCAGGAAGCCGACACGTTGCCAACGCTTTTGATTGGCGATCTTAATGAATGGCGTATTGGCAAGCGCTCGTCGCTCGCGTCGCTCATGCCGATGTTCGATCATGTTGCGACCGCCGTACCGAGCTTTCCGTCCCGCTTTCCGGTCTTTGCACTGGATCGGGTGCTTGGCACACCGCATAATCTGGTGACGGCTGTGGAGGTGCACAACACGCCGCTTGCACGCATGGCGTCCGATCATCTGCCGATCAAGGCGCATCTTGATCTCAAAACTGCCGCACAGCTTCTGGAACAAGTTAATCCGTCGCTGCTGACCAGCAACTCAAGTTCAGTTGGCTAGAGCGCATCCCGAAAGGTGTGAAACGGTTTTCGGAAAAGGATGCGCGTGAAAACCAATAGATAGAGCATTTCCAAGGATTCAATCTAATCCAGAAATGCTCTAAAGGTACGGAGAGCCCAGCCAGATAATCCGATCAATCAGCCGCTCGTAGAATGGGCGGTTTTTAAGACGAGTGAGGTTCACTTCACGGCTGGTTTCAATCACCTTGCCGATGCGTTCCTCGACCTGAAGTGCGACGTCCCGATCAAGAATTTCCATGTCGATTTCGAAGTTCAGCCGAAGCGAACGCGCATCAAGATTGGATGAACCGACATAGGACCATGCACCATCGATGGTCATTAGCTTGGAGTGATTGAAAGCCCCGCCTGCGCGCCAGATGCGGCAACCGCCTTTTAACAACTGATCGAACTGCGCACGCATGGCGCGATCCACCAGCTTGAGATTATTGACGCCCGGTACAACCACATCGACTGATACGCCGCGTCGTGCGGCTGTGACCAGCGCACTGATCAATTCGCGATCCGGCAAAAGATAAGGCGACATGATCAAGATATGCTCCTGCGCCACCGAAAACGCGCCCATCATCATGCGATGATTGGTTTCGATATTCTTGTCCGGTCCCGAACCCACAACGCGGATCAACTTGCCCGTTCCGGGCGGGTCTTTGGGTGCCGCAATGCTCCACGCGTCACCCGTCAGCAACTCGCCCGTTGCAAAGCGCCAGTCCTCGGATGCCACATGAAACAGATCGGCAATTGCCGGACCTTCGACGCGAAAATGCGTGTCGAATGCAACCGCATCGCCAGCAATTGCTTTTACAAAAGCGCCGCGGATATTCATTCCGCCGGTAAAGGCAAGCTTGCCGTCGATGATCAGGATTTTTCGGTGGGTGCGCAGGTTTGCATAAGGCAGCCGCAGTCCCATGATGATATTGCCGTTGAACACATCGACAGCAATACCTTTTTCCTTGAGCAGACCGACAATGCTTGGAATAGAATAACGCGCGCCCACAGCATCGACCAGCACACGGACTTCAACGCCACGTTTGATCGCATTTTCCAAAGCATCGGCAAATTGCTGGCCAATCGCGTCACGATCAAAAATATAAGTTTCGAGCATGATGCTGCGCTCGGCCTTGCCAATGGCTTCCAGCATTTGATCATAGGCTTCGTCGCCCGTTTGCAGCATTTGGATATTGTTGCCGCTGGTAAAATCATAAAGGCTGACAGTGTCGCCAAGGATTTTCATCGCGCCAAACTGTCGGCCAAAGGCTGCGCGCACCCGATCATTGGTCGTGTCGAAATGAGACAGATGATAGAGCGCTATATTGCCGAGATTTTCGCGCTGATGACTAAGCGTGTTGCGTCTGATCCGGTTAACACCAGCGAGACCATAAACCACCGCTCCCACGATTGGCGAAAGCACAATCACGCCGACCCAGCCAAGTGCTGTGCGCACCTCGTCTTTGGTCATGGTTGCATGGATGGCTGCGATTGCTCCCAGGATAATAGATAATGCTGCGAGGATATGCGGCCAATAGTGCGAAAGAATATCAAACATGAACCGACCTTACCCCAAAAAAACCAACGCAACAGCCAAGAGATATAATCTAACTGCCGATCAACTCAATCTCTTTTCATCTCTCTGGTCAAAACACCGATTTACTTTATATTAGCTCCGGGACTTGAAATCAGAGGGACATCTCATGGCAACAACGCAAAGTAATTTCAATCCGGCAAACCTGCCAACAGAAATCTCCCATAAATGGGGCTGGTTCGTCGCTCTTGGCGTCGCACTGATTATTCTTGGCGGCATCGCCTTTGGCAATCTTGTTCTGGCGACAGTCGTTTCGGTCTACTATGTCGGCATCATGATGCTGGTTGCGGGGGTGATTGAAATTATCCACGCATTCGGTGTGAAAACATGGGGCAGCTTCTTTTTCTGGCTTTTGAGCGGTCTGCTTTATGCAGCAGCCGGTATCGTTGCTTTCGTCAATCCAATTTTGGCGGCAGGCGTTCTGACTTTCCTTCTTGCAGCAGCTCTTCTTGGCGCGGGGCTGTTCCGTATCTGGCTTGGCTTCAAATCCCGACCAGCCGCCGGTTGGGGCTGGATCGTGGCTGCCGGTCTTGTCACAGCACTGGCCGGTCTCGTCATTGCATTCCAGTGGCCGGTCAACAGCCTGTTCATTCTTGGCCTGTTCCTTGCTATTGATCTGATCTTTCAGGGGTGGGCGTTTATCGCATTTGGCCTTGGTATCAAGCGCTAACATCTAAGTTATAAATCTTGAAAAGCGGCGTGCATCACGCCGCTTTTTCATTTCAACTCGACCTTTTAGCCAATGACTGCTAGATGCAGCGCAAGATCTTCGCGGCGCGTGTTTTGCGCAGCCCATCACTTCGCAATTACGAGTTTCTTTATATGTCCGCTCAAGACCATCCTGTTTCAAAGCGCCGTACCTTCGCGATTATCGCGCACCCGGATGCCGGTAAAACTACGCTCACCGAAAAGCTGCTGCTTTTCGGCGGTGCTATCCAGCTTGCCGGTGAAGTGAAGGCCAAGAAAGATCGCATTCAGACGCGTTCTGACTGGATGAATATCGAACGCGATCGCGGCATCTCAGTGGTCACTTCGGTGATGACGTTTGAATACAAAGATTGCATCTTCAACCTGCTCGACACGCCGGGCCACGAAGACTTCGCGGACGATACCTATCGCACGCTGACTGCGGTCGATAGCGCCGTCATGGTCATCGATGCCGCCAAAGGTATCGAGCCACGCACGCTCAAACTCTTCGAAGTCTGCCGCATGCGCGATATTCCAATCGTGACTTTCATCAACAAGATGGACCGAGAAGCCCGCGACCCGCTCGAAATCCTCGACGAGATTGAGGAAAAGCTGGCACTCGATACAGCACCCATCACATGGCCGATTGGTTCGGGAAAAAGCTTTGCTGGCACCTATGATCTGCGCAACAACACTGTGCGCCAGAAGGATGCCGAAGAGCAGCCAACTAAAGTCAGCGGTCCGGAAGAAGCAGCCAAGCTGCTGCCGGAAAATGAGCGTCAGGCGTGGATCGACAGTCTCGAATTGGCGCAGGGTGTTTGCCGTCCATTCGACCTCGCATCCTTTCAGGAAGGCCATATGACGCCGGTTTATTTCGGCTCTGCGCTTAAGAATTACGGCGTTCGTGACCTGATTGAAGCCTTCTGCGATTTTGGCCCATCGCCACGCGACCAGAAGGCCGATACCCGCATGGTCGGCGCGACCGAAGAAAAAATGACCGGCTTCGTGTTCAAGATTCAGGCTAATATGGA
>Ga0308165_1000965_pt1 | contig 44322 bp, 61 predicted proteins | sample PhyWR2_FD_201032 | JGI IMG/M metagenome (GOLD analysis project Ga0308165, IMG submission 201032) | Phyllosphere microbial communities from UC Gill Tract Community Farm, Albany, California, United States - DLSLW.R2 | ecosystem: Host-associated > Plants > Phyllosphere > Unclassified | place: USA...
ATCGGATATCTGGAGACTTCCAACTCAGCCATTCATTTAAACGCTCGTGAGGAATAACAATCACTGAGCGTTTAATATTTCCAGGTTCATGAAATTCTTTCATCATGGGATGGTCAATTGCGTCCATACCCAACATCGTTATTACGTTGGGTTACCTTCTCTTTCATTATTTTCTATCTGTCTGATTTTATTATATTCCTATTCTTACTACATATAACCTAGCATGACATGACATTACTTTTATTTGTGAGTAATATCGTGAGTAAATCTTTTTAACCCATAATGGTGGTTACTCACATCATGCTAAACGACTTAAAAATCAAGCAATTAAAAGCTAAAGAAAAAGTATACCGTGTGGCTGATCACTCTGGATTGTGTATTGAAGTTCGAACAACAGGGAAAAAGTTCTGGCGGTACCGCTATCGCTTTCTAAATAAACCGCAAATGCTGACCATTGGACAGTATCCAGAAATAAGCTTGTCTTATGCCCGAACTAAAACAAATGAGTTCCGGGAACAGCTTGCCAAGAACATTGATCCAGCTACAGTTAAGAAGACTGAACGCTTAGAGGCAATCCAGGCACAGGAAGAAACTTTCCGGGCAATCGCTAAAGAATTTTGTGACCATAAAAAGAAATCAAAATCGACGAACTGGTTATACGTTCGAAATCTTGCATATGAAGTCGATATCTTTCCTATGATTGGGGATAAGCCGATCAAGGATGTGAGCTCAGTAGATGTTAAAAACATTATGGACAATGCGATTAAGCGAGTTTTGAAATCAGGAAAAGGTACCGGGGAAAACAAGGCCATCTCAATCAGGCAAATTATTGCTGAAGTCATGCAGTACGCGATCATCTCTGACAGGTTGATCAACGACCCGACTTACGCTTTACGTGGCTATATTCATAGTCCAGAAACAGAAAATGCCCAACCGGTTAATTCTAAAGATCGAAAGTTGATCATGCCAAGCATTGATAAGTACACTGGCTCTATTAGTACCAAGAATGCACTTAAGGCACTTATCTATACGATGTTACGCACAGTCGAGATTCGTAGAGGCTTAAAGGAATATGTAGATTTTGAAGCTCGCACCTGGACAATTCCAATTGCGTCAAAATCCGATATTCTCGCCGGAAAGCGCAACATGAAGAAAAACCGTATTCATATTGTGCCACTATCAGATCAGGTTATGCATATCTTGAAAGCACAATTTGCTGCCTACCCTGACAGTCCTTATATTTTCCCTGGTGTGAATAATGACTCAATGATTGGACCAACAACTTTAAATCAGGCATTTCGGAATATGGGTTTAAGTCATATCACGATGCATGATTTTAGAGCTACAGCATCTACAGATCTGAATGAAGCGAACTACAATTCAAACTGGATTGAGTTACAGCTCGCCCATGTTAAAGGCGATAAGGTTAAGGCTACTTATGACCATGCAAAATGGTTAAGCGATCGTAGAAAAATGATGCAGGATTGGGCTGACATGGTGGATGGGTGGTCTTTGGTTGACAAAACTCAAAATTAGCAATAAATCTTGGTTGACAGATTTTAAATTTAGCAATAATCAGCAAAACAGCAGGCGAAGAACTATGGATGAGTGTCTTGAATTATCTTTAATTGAAGTTGTAAAAAATGACATTCAAAATTTTATTGATCTTGGGTATAAGCAGGTTGGTAATATTAGCAAGCAACAATTTGATGAAAAAACAAATATCGCAACAGTACATGTGGCTTTAAAAAAAGATCCAATGAATTATTTAGAGAAGCCCTTAGAAAAATATTTTAAATATAGGTTGATTGATAATGAGATAAAACCATTATGGAGTTATGTTAATAGTGATGGTTAATTTATTCAAAAATCCACCACTTAAGGATGGTGAATTTGAGAAGTAATTTTATGGTTTTGAGTGGGGTGTATAGTTGAGAAATTATTTGTCGAATATTTTATTGCTGACAGTAATAGCAATAATCATCGTCACTGCCTCTCTAATTAAGAGTTATTTTACCAATGAATGGCACTGGTTTGGTAGATCTGGGGCGTGGGCGACCATAATTGGTGTCATTCTTAGTGTACGACCGTTAATTCGAATGGGGCTTAGTGAGTGGATACAATCTCAAAACATAATCGACCTTGGGCACATTATCCCAACCCCTGAAGAAATTGAAGAAGATACACAGATATCTAAAGATGCATGCGCGGTAAAGATTGGAGTATTTATGTCGATCACAGGAACGTTGATTTGGGCTTATGGCGATCTTATTGGTGAATTACTAAAATAAACATAGGTGATATGGGGATAAAAATTTCTTGCTTGAGAGCTTTTTTTAAAAAATCAAATAGTAAGAATCCCCCTAATATGATTAATTTGCTTCATTCTCTGTATTGTTTTTTAAATATGGCTCTTTGAGTTCATCCATATGAAGGCATGTATAATATCCAATTTGGCACTCAGCCCCTGCATGTATTTTTTTGTTTAAATAAATTCCACTAAATACAGACAAAAAACCGAAGATGCACAAAATTCCCCATTTTGGAGCGATCTGCCAAAATGTAGAACTTCTTAGGGAGCTAATCCAGGTTATAAGAACTATCAATATACTTAAAAAACCGAACATTAATAAGCTAATTACAAAAACTAAAAGGGGTAGATCGAAGTCAGATTCAAGTAACTTAACTGAAGCATTCGTCAGGCTTATTCCGCCAAAAACAGTAATAATAATCGATGCGAATACGCCTAAGATGGTTATGTAATTTACCATCATGTCTTCTTGCATTTTTTTAGCTTTTTCAGCTGCTGTTTTAGCATCTTCAGCTGCTTTATCAGCTTTTTTTGAGATCTCTAAAATAAACTTTTTCTGAACCAACACAAGAGAAATATGCTGTGCAAATTTTGCATAACATTCTTTGATGTGTTCTTGTTCATGTGAGCTTATGTACTCTTCCGCCTTCTCCATTTCACTTAATACAGTTTCAGTAAAACTTGTAAAAGTTTCAGACAAAAAATCAAATTCACATTGAAATAGTATATTTGATATATCTTTATAGGGAAGCTTATAGAAAGTTTCACCAGAAGATTTATTTATAAAATCATTAACTGAAAACAGAAATAAAGATGCTGTTTTTTTAACAACATCTTTATCATTGTAGCTATCTGGATTTAAATGAATGTTTACAAGTTCAATTAATAACTGTTGCTGATTTTCATTCATAAACTAAAATCTATAGATTAAATTTTTTTTGCAGCCATCAGTTCGCTTTTTGTATATTTCAAATCCTTTGCTCCAGCTTTAATTTTGACTTCAAACGATTTCCAAGCTTTTTCTTCATGAGTTAATTCAACTAAATCAAAAGCATCTATCCTAATAAGTTTACGAATAACTTCCTCAGCTACCTTCTTGAAATTAACATTCTCATCAAAAATAGTTACATCAAATATTTGACGTTTAAAACCAAGAAAGCTCCCCTTATCTTCTACAAGGGTTGGCACTGTCTCAGAAATATGGCTTATACCAAACTTTTTAAAGTTATGATAAACATCTGTTACAACTGGGCCATATTGCCACTTTTCGAAATCTTCTTTAAAGAGTAGCTCATCACACTCTTGTAAATAGGCTGTTGAAACATAATATAAGATTTTTTGTAACTTTAATGGAGTGATGGTTCCAAGTTGTTTTTCACTCACAAACGCAATAATGTAGTTGGCAATATCCATTGCTGTATAGTTATTCATAGCCCACCTCACCTGTCGAAATAATTAAAACAATCTGTTCTGAACAAACACAAGAATTTAGATTTTTTAACATCGCTGGTGTGTCATATTTCTTCTACTTTTCTTAAGGGCAACAAGGAGGTAATCATTGAACAATTCAGAAGTTAAATGACTTAAATACATGTAATTTCCTCCTTATACAAAAATACCCTAATTAGCAAATGCTAAAAGGGTTATCCGCAACTATATCCACTAACAACAAAGCCGTCAATGAGTTTTGGTTACCACATGTTCGCTTAAATGCTTATCTCTTTTACTAATAAGTATGTTGAGTATTATCGTGAATCTTCATATATAAGTTATTAATGCTGACTAGAGTCAGGGCGATGTCGCGTCAAAATCTAACACAGAGTTATTTTAGTTGGGCCGGTATCTTGACTATCAATAATTAGCTAGTAATATGAACTTTATTAAAAATCACATAAGCACATGAAATGAAAAAAAATTTATTATTGATTGGGGTTTCTATATCTTTAATTTGCACATTAGCGAATGCAGAGTATTACAAGGTGAATGTAAAGCGCGACGATAGCAACCTGTATATCGATACATCTTCCAATTTAATTATAAAAACTAAATATTGTTATGAGTATACGTATGGAGATGAAGCTGTTTTAATTTACGACAAATACTCATATTCAAATCAATTGGTTTTTAAAAATGGTCAAAAATGTGATGTAGACTGGATTGCTGTTAAGCAATAAACCAAGCCCTCAAAAGAGGGCTTTCTTATAAGCATTGGCTAACTTCACATCGTATTTATTTATCGCATAATTTCTGCCGTTATACCCTCTAGCAAACGCTTTCCAGTCCTTGTTTTTAAGAGCATTCACAAGATTGTTTACTTTGATATAGCGGCACATCGCATCAAGCTGTGAGGCCTCATCCTTGTACATGGCATTAATAAACATTTGCAAGGTTGAATAACCTAAAGCTTTCCAGTGATAACCCATCACTTGACCCAATCCCCACGAGCATGATTCAAGTGCCACATCACGATTAAGTTTTGATGCTCGTGCTAATTTATTATGTTGCTCTGAAAATTTACCGTAAGCACCAGGTGAAGAATTGCAAAGGTCTGGATATAACTTGGACCACTCTTTAGATTTGGTTATCCAGTTAATTGCTTGAAGGCCTTCATAGAATTTATGGCGCTCATAAAGAATAACTGGTGAGCCATCTGCATTAAAACCCGAGCCTTTGCACTCAACCTCCATCACTGCTTTTAAAGCAGCAACCTCTATACCAAGTGCTTTGGCTTGAGCTTGGATTTGATCATTGGTAATTTTTTTACTCATTGTCTTTATCCGAATCAAAAAATTTAGGACGTGCACCACTTTTTCCCCAGACATAAAGCTGTCGGGTAAAAAAGGCGAATGAAATACTGACGGTGGTATAAAAAAGTGTGCCGGCTGGACTGGCCACATAGTTGTCTTTAACCAGTAAAGCCACTCCAAAAATGATCGATAACATCAAAAGGAAATCGATGTGCTTTGGTAGCTTAATTTTTGGATGAAAAACCATGATTGAAAAAGAAATCACAAACAATATGACTGCTGTCTTACTTATGATTAGCAGCATCTTTATCCTCCTTTTTAACCCAACCTAGAATTTTTGATCGAGCTAAACCAAGTAATGCCTCCGCTGTACTCTTACCTGCAGCACCCAATACAAATCCAAATAACTCCGGGTGTTTTCCATTGGCTAAATAGGCGCTTGCAGGTTCAGCAAAAACGACACATAAAATAAAACCAGCAAAGAAGCCTATCCAGCGATCCCGCATCGGCTCTTTGCTTAACAGGAAACCAAAAGTTGCACCCAACACACCTGTAAACAGGATATGAGACTGACTTCTTATGCTTTCCAAAACTTGACTAAAGAAGTCCATAAACATCCCCTTTCGTCATACATCCCCCTAAAAAATTGCAATAAAAAAAAGAGCCTTTCGGCCCTATATTTTGATTAGTGTTTCGCTATCGGTGGATCAGTTGTGTAGTCATTGGACATGCCGCCCCCTAAATTTTGGTAATAAAAAACCCCGACTTAATTAAAAGCCGGGGTTGGTAGTGATTTGCTGTGTGTTAATCAATAACTACAGGACTTAGTTTTGTTTTAAAATAATTAAAAACAGATTGCACTTCTGTGGTACTTAATTTCTTGTTATAAACAAGTGCTGCATAAACTTCTGCCGATCCAACTAGCGATGTGTTATTAACACCCCACCCACCGATGCGCAAAGGATTTACATCTGCAAGGTTTCCAGCGTGAGTTGCAGTTTCTTCTACCAAGGTTCCACCTGCGGATACAAACAAGCTGTTAGAGCCTGACCCAATTGCACCTGCAATAAAGTGTATTTTGGAAAGATCTGGAAGATTGGCTGAAAGTGGTTTGCTTGCACCATCCAATTGAACCAATGGCTTTCCAGTAAAAAGTGCAATACCCTCATTACCAGAAGTTGGACCGTCGTAATTTATTGAGCTAATGAGAACAGCAGATGCTGTCGTTTTAGCGATTGCAATGAATGTCTTTTCACCCGAGATTGTAATATCTGTGATGAAACCATTAGCCTTATCAGTGTTTATTTTTCCTGCTGACACTGTTGGAGCACCCACAAGCGTCCCACTAATACCAGATATTCTATTTTTTATGCTTTCAGCCAGTGTTCCTTCGAAAGACCAATATCCTATTAAGTTTTCAGCCACAGGTAATAGTGATCCAATTTTCTTTGTAAATGTGACGTTCTTAATTTCAATATTTAAGCCCATGATATATCCCCTTAATTGATAATATATTCAAAAATTGGTGTCCAGTTATGCATCGGTTTGTTAATGCCGGTCGGGTCGAAAATTAAATTATTGCCTTGTGAATCACGTAAATTTCCTCGCGGCCCCGTTGTGCGATTTGGTGATGCAGAGGGTGTCCATGCGTAGCGCAGTTTTGCTCCAGCGGGAATTGCAGTTGCTGCAACAATTTTTACCGTATCACCTTGAGTTATTAATGCAGAGCTGATTGTAATTGCGTTATTTGAGCTATCAACAAGACTAAATCCGTAGTTTGTATTCAGTGCGATATGCGACGTATCAAAAACAAGCGGTTGAACAGGAACATGAAATTTAACTTCAAGAATTGCGCCTTGTTTTACGTGTGAAATCGGATGTACTGGCTTCCAATCCTGACCATCAACCAATACACGCTTATGCACTAATCCGATATATGCACCCATCCATTTGCTAGATATACCATCAACGTGATAACCATCCTTATAATCAAAAATATAAAGCGGGCAGGCTAAATACACATTGGAATTTTCAGTAATTGCAGCTTGATAGATCGCCAGTTCAATGTGTGGCTCAGTACGTCCAGATGTCTTGAACGAGCATAGTTGAGTTGTGATAACACCATTAAGCGACAAGTTGCTATCAAGTGTTTTTAAATGAGCGTCCACTAATCCGATTAAATTCTGTAAGCGATCCTTGTACTGCTGGATAGTCACATTACTGCCCGGCTTGTTGTCTTCCTCACCTTGCACCCAGCCCATTAGCGGCATGCCATATGTCAGGCCTTTCGACTGACATAAATTGAATGCGTTGGTGATAGCTGGCTTTAGGTTGTTATTCAAATATGTAGTGGATAATGTGGCAATAGACATACCGCCTTCACCGCAGGCTGTCCCTAGCAACTGGTACTTTTGCTTATCAAAGGTAATGCCATTCTCATCTTGAATGAGCTGCTTAACGGCATTAGTAGCTCCACCGCATGGGGTTTCATACCCAACATATCCACTAATGTCCGCAGCCTCTACTAGGGGGATAAGATCAGCGTAGAAGTTGGGTACAGAGTAAGACGGATGTTGTGGACGTATACCACCGCTAAACATCAAATTATCAAATTTTTGAACTGTTGTTAGAACTGGAGTCGAGTAAGCTCCTTGCGATAACGACTGACCAAAAATTTCAAAGTGAACTACGTTGTAGGCATAACTCCCCACCTTTTTAACCTGACCTACAATTTCTGTAATGTCCTTCCCGCCGACTTTAAGCTCCCTAGTTTCAATCGCTGCAGCGACAGTTACGCCTTCATTCGTGACAGCTATAGGGGTATTTCCAGAGCTATCGGATATCGCCCATGCATGCTCACTTTTTCCAATTACTGCCTGAGGTGTGTTTAGCTTATTAGTTTCAATGTCATCTACTGCAACAGTTCCGTCATTTTTAATCCCAAGCGCCACATTGCCGTTTTTATCAGATAAGGAAAATGCGTATTTACTTTCGTCCTTGAAATCGTCGAGTTTTTTCGTCTTTTCATCCGCATAGCCTTTTGCTTGATCCAAATCACTCAAGCCAGTATCTGTCCAAGTCCCAGTCACCGGTGTCACACCCTCAGCACTGGTACGCTTCCAGCGCCAGATCTTACGGGTATCATCCGCACGTGCACGCATTTCAGATACAGCGGGAAGACTGGCTTTTAATGCGGTTTCAGTTGCATAGCCGGTGTAGAAGCCTTTGGCGATGACATCGTCGGCTTTGATATTAAGTTCTTCAATAGCTAAAGGTAAGGATTTAAAAGGTGCACCATAGCGTGGATTCACTATCTTTTTTTCATTAACCGCTTCACCTGCATTTTTTACGTCAATTTTTGCAGCTTCAAGTTCCTGCTTTGTCACGATGTCAGCCATGCTTTTCTCCAGGCATTAAAAAACCACCCGAAGGTGGCTGTTAATCTTTAAAAATTTAGTTAAAAGAAGTCGTGATCTTGTTGGTAATATCTGGCGTCATAATTGACCGCTTTAAGTGAATTGGTCATTTTCCCGGATGGTGACATCTCAGTGACCAAGAAGGCTGATTTACCTGCATTCTCGGAGTTAAGGATCTGATAAGTGGTTTTTAGATACCGGTCGGATTCCACCACAAGCGAATCGACTGGCGCACGACTCAAGACAACTTGGTTCGTCATTTCACCTGCTATGCAATCAATCATATCAACAGAGCCGTTCGGCATTTGCAGATAGATTTTCTTAACCTGATTTTGTGAAAATTCTACATTTTGTGAAAGTGTTAAAGTTAGGCCATCGACCGAATTTACTTCACCATCTTCCGTACCAAGCAACGTGTTATCAGCCACCAAAATCTTGTCATTTCGCGCAAGCAGATTTGACTCATCCAGTGCATCAAACTGACAAGTGATACGTTTAAATAGCAACTTGTTCCACTCTCGCCATGCCCGGGTTTTAGCCTGCTCATCAGTACGAATACCAGTGGTTTTGATGGTCATCGGATTATTTGCAGATCCATTCTCAGGAATAGAATATTTGATTCGCGCATCATCAACCGGACTGGTGTACTCAATCTCAATACCGTCATACCCTTTATCCACCCGGTTTGAATAAGACCGTTTTTCAGATTTCGGCACCTTATTGCGATGATTAAAAAGCAAAACTGCATTCGGTTGAGGTTTTTCAAACTTTAAACGCAGCTTCGATCCAAAGCGATAGGTTTCACAAAAGCTTGTACTTGCGATCATTCCTGCAATTTCTTCAAATGAAAGGTTATTGTCATCCAGGGTATAACTAAACTCACTCGCTTTTGATGAACCAAAATAACTATTCACCTCTTGCTCTACAGCAAGTATTTGATTGATATCAATCTCGTAAGAGCTTCTGCGACCATTTTTACTATCCAAGGCGAGATAAATTAATGCCTGTGCAGCCGACTTTGTTGCAGTGAGTGCACCAGTACCGTTTACCGGTAATTTTCGAGTTACCAGCATGTTCAACTTACGCTCTTTCAATGACAAGGCCCCTTCAGTTCCAAGCGTTTTGGAGCGAACAATCGTTACATCACCATAGTTCAAAACCTTGCTTTTCGAAGTTGCATACACATCTTTGATTTTGGTTAAGTCTTGAGTTTTATCATTTTTGGTGGGTGTGGTTCGAGCAAGTCGAAAACGCACACGACCAGGTGTATTCAACTGAATACGTCGGGTTGTTCCAAATGGGCTTTTTGAACTGTTCGTAATCGTAAACAGTTGTGAATAAATTTGACCGGTAGGCTGGTTATCCTTGGTGATATATTGATATTCAACAAGCACGGTCATGGTGTCATTCCATACACCACCCTTGGAGTCCTGATAGAACAATCCATTTTGATAAAACAGATTAAAAACTAATTCTTCCGTGTCTTCCAAATCCAGACTGTACCAACCCACCCAACTGTTATTCAATTTATCCAGTCGAACGACTAAGGGCTGGCTTTGGGTGTTTTGGTTTGGTAATGAATTAACTTTAGCCCAGTCGCTATTTAACAGGTCGGGATTGCTTAATTTAATTTCATTTGTCGTTACGGATTCAACAATATATGTGCCGTTCAGATTAATTGAGCCACTGTTATTGGTGAAAAGAACATTCGCACCCACAGTAAAATCCTGCGTCACATATTGCCAGTTTGGGTTGGTCGCTTGGGCGTTCTGTAATGAAATTGCATAATCGAATCCACCGGATACAGCCGTTTTAGTTGTGCTGGTTACTTTGTAGCGTCCAGACAAGTCATAGTAATTCTCCACATAGGTTGGGCTTGTTTCTGGTGGCTCAGCTGCAATTTCGGTAATGACTTTAATTAATGCGCCCGATAAAACAACATCTTTAAAGTTATTCACACTCGCAATATCCAATGCTGAATGAATGGTCAACTGTTTTTCAGGTGTAAGTGTGATATCACCTGCCAGCGTTGCATCATCAATAAGAAACTCGGCACCATAAATACCAATTGAATCATTTACATCAAAGAGTGCATCAAGATTAATATAAGGGGATGCTGTTTTAATTAAGCCTGGAAACTGGAAATAGATTTCAGGCGATTCAATTTTTTGATCATTCGGCACATTCAAGGTCTGGCCATTAATTGATTTCGACTTGATTGAAAAACGAGGTGGCTCAGTAAACGCTTCACCGATTTGATAAATTGGCGCCCCCGTAATGTTTGTATGAGGATCATAAACAGAAACAGCCATGTCGGAAATATCATTAACATTGGTCTGATCATCTTTAATATCATGAATTTGAACATAACCACGTGTGCACAACATCAGACACTCTTCAATTTCCTTATTATTCCCATCGTAATAAGTAATCGGTGCTGAAATTAAATCAGGTACGGCACGTAAATGTCCAAAAATTTCAGGAACCCGCCCCCCCAATCTCGCCTGATTCTGTCGTGAAGCTAAATCATTATTTGACGATTGTGGTGCAGAAACTTGCGGTTTCGGCATCGTCATATAGGTATAAATACTAAATGCCGCCGATATTGCTGCAATTACATAGAATACAATTTGAATCCAGGCTGGATAAATTACGACATAAAAATCACCCTCTAGGCTTTGTAAATACTTTACTGAGCGCTCATCGAAAGGCGTTACATCGTTTTTATTGGAAACTGAATTGTGGTAAATGCGAGTGTTTTTGGGAAACACGGTGAATTGCTGTTTTAAATACTCACAAACGTCTTCAACACTTTCATCAGACCATGTTTCTTTGTTGAAAGGGTCTGGAATAATAAATACACGTTTCATTTATAAAACTCGCAATATTTATAACCAACAATAAATTCAAGTGGCACATACTGAGCACCATGTGCCGCCAGATGTAAAGCACAACCTTCATAAAAAAGCCCGATGTGGGTTTCAGTTCGGGCCGAGTTATACATAAAAACAAGACAGGGGCTTACGGGTTGATCAAGCCGGTCAAAACCTTCTCCACCATTCAAAAATTGATTTAATCGCTGTGATAAGTCTTCACCGGTAACCAAAGCCCATGCTTCACACGCAAGCTCATTACAGGTGTAGTCACTACGAAACTCACGATCAAGCAGATCATCAATCATAGTGTGCCCCGCAACATGGGGAAGCGCTCTAATGAGTACGCATCCCCGGTTCTGACTGAATTTAGTTCAGGCGCTTGTGCATCAAAAGTTACAAGCCCTGTGCTATCTTTATTCATACTGACGATATCCAGTGTTTGAATGATCAACATAGGTGTCGTTAGATCATCATCCCGATACACCCGGTACTTAAAAGTGGGCGGCACATTGTCAGTCAGGTTTGCATAGGCTTGGATTAATGCATCGTCATAATCAGCCAAAGTAATGCTAAATACCTGGTCCAAGTCGTTGGTGATGTTGTTTCGGCCTATTTCCATCTGCTGAAACTCATAAAAATAGTCGAGACCGTCTTCATGCTTTACAGTAATTCCACTTGTGTCATTTCTGACATAACGAAACACCTCGGGAAAGCTTGAATGCGCTATCTCAATGCAATCAAGCTGAATAACGCCACCCTGCGCATTAAGAAAAAAAGATACATAGTCAGTCACCTAAACCCCCAGTGCATTTGGAAAATCTTTATTCACCAATTCTTCAAGCGGCTCAAAAATGTCGCTGCCTGAACCAAGCGCCACAAGCGTGTCATCAAGTGTGTCGTCACGTAGTTTGGCTTTCACTTCCAGAGTTGCAGAGCAGGTATAAACCTTGGCCTCTTTTGAATCCAGCCGAAAGCCTGACTTGAAAAAACATTCATATTCTTGCAATTCGGCATCATCAATAATTAACGAGGCTAAAAAAGGTTGATTTGGATTTCTCTGCCAGACATTAAAAAAGGCCACCAGATACTGATAGCCTTTTTCACCAGTCACCCAACTTGAGCTAACCAGGTGGGAATTCCCTCTCACATCCCTGCGATATCGAGATGGACCCCCATCCAGCTGCTGTTGAATCACATTGTTTCCGTGCTCAACTGTGTAGCCACTTTGCCGAACACAATAAGCAAGTTTATTCATATTATCTCCGTGCTGTGGCATTGGTGTTTTGAGCTAGGGCCTTACGCACCTTTGAGTTTGGTTGCTGCAATGAATTGACGATGTATTGCTCAACCATATCAATCGTTACAGTGCCATCATCTGCAGTGGATACATTTGCTGTTTGACCAGGTAAGGTATTGATGATGATTTTTGGCTGAACCACTGCCGCCTTCTCACCCAAGCCCTTACCCGAGTTAATCGCATCAAGCGTACCTACGCCCACTCGCTTGGTTGCAGCTGCGTTTAACACATACTCTTGACCGTGGACTACGCCTGCGACATCCGATGTTCCATAGTTGCCTGTATAGCCACCAGCTTTGAAGCCTTCTGTATGAATGGCTTGAATATTAGAAACAATAGAAGCGGTTTGTGCTGCTACTGTTGCCATGGCTGCTAGATTTAGTGGCCATGGATTATTTGCCGCCTGAGCAATACCAGCTTGAATAGCAATCATCGAACGAGCAATAGCGAAAGACTTCTCTATAGTTATTGCTGCTTTATAGTATTTATTTTGCTCATCACCCTGTTGTTTAAACATTGCTGACATCGAGTTGGCTATCTGCTCACCATATGAGAGATTAAGCGACCTTTTGGCATCTATATATCGCTTTTCAATCTCTATTAAGGCAGCCTTATACTCCCTCTCTTTCAGGATTCCATATTTTCTAGCCTCATCCAAAATAGCTTCACGATCAGCCATTTGCTTTTGCAGTGCATACAAATCACCCTGACCAGTTAGGTCGGCGATTAGTGAGTCTGAATTATCTTGAGCCGCCTTTCTTTTTTTCTCATAGTCATCAGCGAATCTAGCTGCTGTTACCTCGCGCATAGCTGCACGCTGCTTAGCATCCGTAATTTTGTCTATTTCCTGCATCTCAAGGCGATATCGCTCCTGCATCAAATCAACTTCATGCATATATGCTTGTTTAGCCTGAAACAGTTGGGTTTCTTGAGATAAAAGAATTAAGGCTTGCTCTTGCTTAAGCTGCTCATCAAGCAGTTTTACAGCCTTATTTCGCTGATCTTTTGTTAATTCAATGTCGCGTGCTGCATAGAATTTTCTTTCATCAAAACTTTGCTTGAGCAATTCAGATTCAGTCTTTTTGAATGCACCATAGTCATCAAGCTTGGTTTTTAAAGCATAGTTAGCAATCGCAATATCATTATCTGCACGTGCTTGGTATTCAGCTTTGAGTTCTTTGGTGCGTTCAGGTGAAAAGCCAGCTTTATCAATCTCCTCAAGCTTGTCTTTAAGATTTTCACGGATTTTAGTTACTTCATTTGCAACATCAAGTTCAAGGGATTTTTGTAGGTTGGCTTGCTCCTTCAAAAATTCTGAATACTGCTTAAGATCATCAATCGCATCAGCTGAGCCCTTGTTTTTTAAAGCCGATCCACCTAGGCCGACAATCCACTTATTTACTGATGGGGCAAAGTTAGCCACTTCTTTGTTGCGCGCAGCACTCCCTTTGACTTTCCCGCTTTTTGCAAACTGCGCAGATCCCGCAAGGCCAGCATTATGCGAGCGAATTGCAGCCTCCCAATCCCCTAGTTCCTTGTATGCTTTAGCTAGATTTTTTGCCACAACCTCTGCAATAACTGGAAGGTTTTTAGAATCAGCAACACTAAGTCCATTGTCCTTGCGATAAGCGTTTGTAGTCTGATAATAGCCAATAGCGCCGGTCGGACTAACTGCATTCGGATTGCCTTTAGACTCTTGAGCCATTAAGCCAGCAAGATAGTTTTTAGGGATACCGTACTTAGCACCGATACCGTCTAAATCATGCTTGGCTGATAATGTTGCTACTTTTTGCAGCATCTTCAGCTCTGCTTGGGTGTATTGGTATCTTTTCTCTTTCTCCTTGGTGATTTTCTTTTCGGCTTCATTTCGAGCATCAATTACATCCTTATTTTTTTGCTCAATATCAACAACTTTTAAAGCTGCTTGATACATCTCATTGGTGATTTGTATGCCTTCTTTTTTAGCATAGTTAGCCGCATCAACCATGGCTTTTACCTGCTCTTCCGAATAACCCTTCGCAAGCAAGCCTTTGGTCACATATGCTTCATATTCACGGTCGTAAAGAGAATCCTTAAAGCCTTGTTGTGCACGAGCAGCTTTTTGCGCGGCAGTTTCATTAGCATTTAGTTCTTTAGTGTTGCCTGCAATTTTGGATGAGGCATTTTGAGCCTCATTACCGGCAAGCTTTACTTCTATGCCAAAAGCCTTAAAAGCAACTTTCGAGGTATTGGCTTTCGCAGCACTCACATCATATTCTTTAGCTTGCTTCTTAAGCATGTCGTAAAGATCAGTAGGGATTTCCATTTCATTCAGGCGTTTGATTGCCTCGTCATAACTAATCACACCGCGACGCGCATCTTCAGTTACTTTTCTGGCTTTTTCGTTTTCTACCGATGCAGCACGAATCGCAAACAGGACAGCATCTACAGCCTCTTTGGATTTGCCTAATTGGATGTTCTGAGCAGCAAAAGCCGCGGTTAAGTCTTCAATTGCAGATTTTTTATCATTGCCTGTAAGTTTTTTTAACTCCTCATTGGTTTTTTGAGCAATCTTACCCTGCTCTTCAAGCTTTGCATTAGCCTCTGCTGTACGCGAACTCATGTACATGTAACCAGCAGCCAATGCAGTCACCCCAAGAGTGATTGCTCCAATAGGTCCGCCAATTAAACCAAGCAACATAGCGCCACGAGATCGGGCCTTATTGTTAATTTCTTGAGCCACAGTATCGGCCGCGGTTGCAGCTGTATGTGCTGCTGTGGCTTGAGTTGCTTTCGCTTCAAGAGGAATAACTGTTGACTGGACATAAGTAAGGCGTTGCATACCGGTCATGCGTGCTGCTGTGGCTTTAGCATCGGCCAGTTGCATCGTGGTAAATTGAGCGAGTGATGCAGTTCGTCTTACTTCGGCTGCTGTGATCTGGGTTTGTGATACCAGTTCTGCACGATCTGCAATTTGTTGTTGAGTACTTAGAACTATACTTGCTTTGACTGCTGCACCCTTGGTCAACAAAGCCGAAGTTACATAACCTATTCCTAAAGCCGCACCGGTGTTCGCAACTAAATCCAGATTGTCAGCCAATGTACCCAATCCACCCGCCAGCATACCGGTAGCACTTGTAGCTTCATTCGCCTTACCAAGGTATACAGTCACTTCATTGGATAGCTTAGTGAAACCATCCGCTAAACTATTTTCCATATTGTTGGCAAGTTTTTCGTTCTCATCACGAGTAGCAATCAAGGTTTTGATAAGGTCATTTAGAGATGCTTTACCTTCTGCACCCAATTTGCGGATTTCAGCTTCTGTTTTACCGGTAGTTTTCGCCATGTCGGCAATAACATTATCAGCACCGGTGACAATGGAAATCCATGCATCACCATCAACTTTGCCCTTGGCCATAGATTTGCTTAAAGCATCCATTGCGGATTGTGCTTGATCTACACGGGTCGCATTGTGGGTAAAGCTAAAAGAAAGAGAATCAGTTAGATCCAAAGTATCTTTTGTAGATTTACCCAGTGATTTCATGCCACCAGCCATACTCAAATAGACCTCTTGAGCTTCTCCAAGTTGCCGGTAAGTAGTGTTCGCAGTATTTAATAGGCGGTCTTGCACCAGTGCGTATTCTTCGGCGCTCTGTGTAGCATTACGAATACGTGCCGCCATTTGTGTATAACCATCAGCCATAGCAATGGCCTTATTGATGGTTAGAATGCCACCCATATACCCAACAAGGCTTTTAATCGAAGAACTCATCGCGGTCATTTGTGACTCTGCCTGACCACCTTTAGCTGTCAGGTTCGCCAACTCATCAGCAACCGCACGTGTATTGCGTTCAGCATTCTTAGAGTCAATAACGATGACCAAACGAGATTCTTGAGTCATTTCACTTTCCTGCGGGCAATAAAAAAGCCCGCAATATGCGAGCTATGGATTTTGGGTATTAAAAAACCCACCGAAGTGGGTTAATTTTACTTATGTGCTACCAGTTACTATTAACTGTTTGCTGAGTTCTAATTTTTTCAGCCATTTCATCGGAGAACTTGTTTAAATTACTAATAATTAAAGGCGTTGATTTTCTGCTTTCAGTAATTGGATAGTTTTGCGCAGGCATCCTTATGCCAGAACTCATATAGGATGGAGCGCTATAAGTTAGACTGTTGTACCCAACTCGCATTCTTCCATCCTTGGTGTCAACTCTGACGGTAAAATCAACTCTTTCATTGCCTGTCATTGCCAAACACTCCATCCCGCTACAAGGGTAGCGCATGTTCCCTTTGCCAATAATTGTGCCTGTGGATTTATCTTCGTACTGAATTACCGCGTTAGCAGACTGAAATGCCACAGCAAACCATTGTCTTGCCCCATCGTAAACTTGAGCCTGATTTAGGCCATCCAGTTGATAGATTTTTTCAAACTTTGCTGGCTCTACTGGTTGTTTTGGTGTTGTTGTACACCCAGCCAATCCAAACCCCAAAACCCCAGCAATCAATAAATTTTTCATGCAAATACCCTTTTTTATAAGTATTCACAAGATACTAATTATCCAGATAAAAAGAAACCTCCCAAAGGAGGTTGCTTTAAGTCCATTTATCTACTTACTTGCGCTGCCGACCAATACATCTACCAGCTCATCAATCTTAGTATCTGTACTTCGCCATTTATTTAAAGCAAACCCACCTTTGCCTTTTAATCTAAACTCAGCCTCGGAAACGATTCTATCTTCTTTCATTAAGGTGAATTTTGCATAACTCATGTATGTCACAAAATCCCATGATCGCAATGCTGTATAGTCCATTGTGGTTTCACATAGTGCAGCTTTAGAGGCTTGAGGATAAACCCTTGCATTAATATTGTATCTTGCAAAGCTGCGTACAATTGAGTCATCAAATCCAGCAATAATAACTTTAGGGTTATTGATCACACATATTTGTTTAACGGACTGTGGCTGAAATCCTTCATTATTTTTAACTTGAATAGATGTACAGCCTGTAATTGAAATTCCTAAAACCCCAATAGCTAATAATTTTTTCATACTACCCCCTTAAATTAAGCGGATAAGATACTAATTTTAAGGGTAAAAAGAAACCAACTTACGCTGATTTCTTGCTCAACTTCTTATACGCCTCATCAATAAACTGGTTGTCCAGATCAAAGATAACCGCATTAAAGATATATCGATCAACAGGTGGTTCGTATAAATCACAGTAAGCATTCACGTCAGCAATACTTAGGGCTAATGGTGTACCTTGTTCATATCGGCGTGAACGAGCAATGGTATTGTAGGCCTCAATTAAAGCATTTGCAGTATAGGAATATGCAGGGGGATCAGGCAATTTAATACCCAATGCTTCACGCTGCTTTATTTCGTGTTCGCTGAGTCCTGCGTATCGACTGAGGTATTTGTGGAGTTCTCTGACTTTCCCAGAACTTCATCTCGGTATTTATCAGCTTCAGTTTGAATCTGTTCAGCTTTAACCCGGACAAAGGCGAAAATTACAGGGCCAATATCACCCATTTCAAGAAGTTTACAGGCATTTTCAGGTGTGCAAGGCTGCTCCACTTCCTCTTCATCAACACGAAAAGAAATTCCTTTCCAGTCTTCAATTAAGTGACATGCAGCTGCTTGAAACAGCAGTTCATGGAAAGTCTTATCCTGTGATGAGGCTTTAGATACATCAAAGCCTTTCGAGCTTACCTGGTTGTTAGCGCGCTCAATTGCCACCTGATAAGCTTTGTAAGCAATACCGCGAATCTTGAATTCTGCCAAAACATTCCCATCGGCATCCTTGTATTCACACCACTGGCTCACTTCTTTATTTTTGACAATGTTTACAACTAAAGCCATTTTGATTCATCCAAAAGAAAACCGCCCGAAGGCGGCAAGAATTAAGGTGCGATAATGCGTGTGATAGTTGGCGATACATTGATGTGGTTAAAGCTCACATCAAGCATGATGGTATCTTCACCACCACCATCCGGATGATTGGCTTCAGATACTTCCAGTTGCGGAAATTCAAATGCGTAGCCATTACCTTTACTATCTTCGATTGAGAAATTAATCGGCATAGTGTCGCGCGATTTCACATAATCGACATATTCAGCAGCTTGAGCACCAAAAATGAATTGGCTGCTTAAAGTAATATCCACCATCTTTTCAAGATAGGTTTGCGCTGATAGCTTTTGATTGCCAATACAACGGATCGCTTCCAGATTGTTGGAGATATTCAGTTCAAGCGACTGCATGCAGGCAGTGCCGACAATACCTTGTCCATTTACAGTCAAGTCGCCTACATTCAATGCAGATACCATGACCGCTTCTGGAACAGGAATTGGAGCAACAACCGGATTTACTGTAGTGCGCTCAAAGTCGGTACCAACAGGGCCAAAGGTCGCTGTGATTTTACCAGTGGTGGCAATAGATAATGATGCTTCACCAATGCGTACGCCACGGTAAATAAAGACCTGGCCGGTATCTGAATAAACTTTAACAAAGGTAAAGGTTTTGCGGACATCACCGCCAAACTGAAGAACATCGCCTACCCACTCATTCATAGCCACTGCTGACCAGAAGTCATCAAACAGGCCAACAGACAGTTCAACTTCAAGTGAACCGGTAATCTCAGCTTCAGTCGCCATTCCACCTTGACGGAAGCGTGTATCTGAAACACTGGCCGAGGCTTCCGTGGTTACTGATTCTGATAATCCATCTGTTACCCGACGTACTGTTTTCCAGATCGGTACTGCTGGCAATACTTCTGGGGTTTGCTCCACTGCATAGTAGAGGCGAATTTTGGCACCACTCGACATGGCTTAATACTCCTAATTTTTAGGCACAAAAAAACCACCTTTCGGTGGCATTGGTTTGGAATTAAATTGGCTATTCAAATAAGCAGGGCTGAATCTGCCGATCTACATTCGTAATCGCAGTTTGTAAGATATCTCTTTGTTTTTTCCAAGTTGATAGACCTTTACCACATGCACTGGCAATATCCTTTTCGCATTCTAATTTTGCGTTCAAAGCTTCTCGTTTTTGTAGCAAAGAGAAATAATCTGTTTGCAGTAAGGTGCGAGCCTCAAAAAAGGCTCTTACTAATGCTTTCTTAAATTCACGAACCTTCGGACTATTACGCATGTAAGTTAAAAGCAATGTAGCTTGCTGTTCATTAAGAGCTGCATATTCGGTATGGCGACCACGTGTAGACTGGCGATGCTCCCAATTCGACATTTCAAATGCGGAATTCGACATTTCAAATGTGACCAAACCAAACTCAGAAAAATCAGACTTATAACTTCGAACAAGTTGGATGACTGATTTATGCTGAACACCCAGACCGAGTGCAATTTGTAAAGTTGTGGTTTTGGGTACACCCTTTTCAACATCAACAATTTTTAAAACTTCGATTTTTGCATTCATATTTAACTCCTTGAGTTGTGGTTAAAACTGAGAGTCGAATGCAATAGGAATAACTCTCAGACAATAAAAAACCCTGATCTAATTAAAGGTCAGGGTTTGGTGAGGTTGGTTGTGTAATCTGGCTAGTTCACTCGGTAAGACACATTCACATTGTATTGATAAAAACTCATGGTTGAAGGGTCGCCGATTGCTGATGAATGCCCCGCATCCAGAATATCCGCGTGAAGCATCTCCAGATCGCCCACCTTATAGAACCGCATATGTTCAGCCCACTTATCAGCAAGTTTAGACAACTCTAATGTGCCGGTGTGCAATGGCGCGAATAACTGAATAAACACGATACCTGGTGTTCGTGTACAAGGTTGATCACCAATACTTGCAATAAAGGTTCCTGCATTGCTTACCGTAACTTTTGCCCAGATCTGTCCTACTGGCGGCTCGTATGGCTTTCCACCGACTAGAGGATTATTTGCCAACTGAATATTTGCTTTAGGCATTCCTGTGAACGCACCAACACGCGCAAGAATCGCTTGTAAGGCCTGAGTATTGGTCATCATCTGTATTTCTCGCAAATGTATCGGAATGAAAGCGCGTAGACACCATTAGGTGCTTGCTGACTGTGGCCCATTTCTAAAGCAGGTCCATACGGGCTTAATGTCTGGACATACACAAGACCGCCTATTTTCGATGTTGCTGCAACTTTTAAACCTTCACTTAGAGTTTCATTACCTGATAGGTCAAAACCCTTTTCATAAGTATTCTGCGGTGCATCCTGTGTGACTGTATGGGATGCTCGAAACTCACCATCTTGCACAGGTGAACGAACTACGACTTGTTGTAGAGTCTCGCCTACAATCTTTTTAAGGTGGTCATCCGAAGTTTTAAGCACATCAAGCGCAAAATTAGTCGGTTTGTTTTTCCAAGACATAAATTTCACCCATTAAAAAACCCACCGAAGTGGGCTTGTTATTAAATTGTTGGCTTTAACTCTTTTAAGGTTGGCAAGTCTTTTTTTATGACATCTAGGGTTTCTATTAGGTGATGTACATTTAATTTTATGGTTACTTTACTTGCTAGTACCTCATTTTCATCATCAGACTCGAGTCGAACTAGATCAGCTTTAATGAATAAAATTTGAAAATATACACTGGAAAGTTGCTGCAACAATGAATCAGCTTTATTTATAAATAACTGCCCTTCTTTGGTGTGATCATATTTAAACAAAGCTATTTTTCTATATGTACTTTTTAATAACCTATCAAGATCTTCATTATTTTTTATAATTTTTTCAACAAAATCTGCTCCTACAGTCCTTTGGGTGATATCCAACATAAGGTTTTCGGCTTTTTGATAAGCATCATCAATAGATGAATCCACATCATCATATAGATTCTCAGCTCTAATAAGTTTATGTTGAATTCGCCAGTCTTCAAACAGAACATAAGCCATCGCAGGGGCTAAAAAATACGCTGATAATGTTAGACCATCTCTTAGGGTTTCATATGCTACATCTCTATTAAACGGGTAATCATAAATAGGGTAATTACTTTGTAGAAAAAAACCAATAACAAGATACCAGAAGAAAAAAGTAAAAATACAATACCCAACTTTTTCAATTTTACTTCTTAACTGATTGTTTTGCATAAATCCCCCTAAATTTAGAGGGATATTACTACACCTTTCTCAACTGGCAAGTCCAAATACTACCGGTTGGATCAGCCCCAATATTCACAACCTTAAAGCTACCTTTACCAGTTACCCAAATATCACCAATCTGCGGAATACCTATAACTTCGTTCTGCAACACGATAGCTTTAGAGTCTGTCACCTGATAATCAGTTGGTTTGACCATATCTTTCAAATAAGAGCCAAATAACACACCACGCCCTTGATAGGCTTTCACAGTAATAATTGGATATGTCTGTGTCACAAAATCAAAGTCACCTGACTGGATTTCTTTAGAACATGTAAATGTATCGACAGCATCAGCAAGCTTTTTATCAAATGCTTTCGCTACCTTGGATTGAATTTTGTTTTTGATCATGGCTTTGACTCTCTTCAAACATTGCAAACAAATCTTGAGCGATTGATTGAATAGAATAGGCTTCAAATTCAGTACTTGGATTACTTTCACCCATTCGCTGTTTGATTCTTTGCCACACATGCACGGCCTCATGTAGCAGCAATCCGTGAATCTCTACAGATGTTCGCTCCGATGTGTCACCAATCTGGACAATGCCATAAGCACTATCTTGATAAAAATCTACCTGAGCACCTGCGCCCATCGATAAAAACTCATCAGATTCACTCATGTCATCAAATAGCAAATCCATGTGTAACTGATTCCGAGCCAAAGTGTATTTGACGTGCTGGAATGGTGAGATGTACCACTCAGGCACATAGTTGTTATTAATCATACCCGGTACACCTTAAAAGCGAATCCTTTCGGTTTTAAATCCAGTGAATCAATATATGCCTTAGCAATCTGCTCAAACTCTGACACCTCCCGACTATCCTCAGAGAATGTTTCACTGACCTGAACCGTATCAGCCTTTACACTCTCACTGGTAGTCTGGCGAGCAATTCCGGCATAAATCACGCCAGCTTTAATACCCTTGATGATTTCACATGCAGCATCTTTTAAAAGTGGATCAATTGGATCTGGAACAAAGCCAACTTCATTCCGCATCCATGTGTTTGCTAATTTGATTAAACGAGCCTTATCACCATCGTCGGCAAAGTCTGCCCCAAGGATAGATTCAGCTTCGGCAATAGTAATAAAGCTCATGGATTATTCCTTTGGCTGTTCTGCTTTAGCTGCATCTTCAGTTGCTTTCGCAGCTTTGATTTCAGCAGCGGTTGGTTTTTTCGATGCTGCTTTTAGCGCTTTGATTTCTGCATCAGCCGCTAATAAAGTTTTTTCAGCAGTAGATACCTTGTCTTTAAGTTGTGTATTTTCCAAATCAAGCTTTTTAACTGCTTCACGTTCTTTATCGAGCTGTTCTTTCAGATCTACATTTTCAGCAACCACCTTTTCACATTCGGCTTTTGCTTCATCAATGACGGCTTGAAGTTCAGGTGTGATACCCACCTGCACATTCGCTGTAACGATATTAGCTTTAGTACGTGCAATCAGGTCAAGATAAGCTTGAGGTACATCACCAGCCACCTCTGCACATGCTTCTAGTGTGTCTGCTTCGTGGTAAGCGCTTGCTTTACGTAACGTATAACCCTTGCCCTGCAATTCAGCCACGTTTTCAGGTGAGAAATCATTGGTGAAATACAGTCGCTTATTTGATTCTTGTTTCATTTTTTATTCCCAATCAGATAAAGAAAAGCCCCTTTCGGGGCAGTTCAATTAAGCAGATTTAACCAACACACCTGCAGTATCTTTCACACTTGAAGCAATCAGATCCCAGTTTGTTGGTGTACCGATAGCAGCATCAGTAGGTGATTTACCACCGGCAGCTGTATCCCATGCATATCCTTTCACACCCACACCAAATGTCCATTCGGCTTGGTAAGTGTATTTGATATTTTCACTACCAGTAGATGGCACCAGTTCAGCATTAAAGTCATTGTTATCATTTACGACAACAGCACCTTCGACCAGACCAAGCGTGTTATAGAATGCAGTACCCGCATTATCACCAACCAGTGCCGGAGCATCCGTTACCACGAATACACGACCAAATGGGTCGCGGACTACGTTCACACCGTCATAGCGGAACAAGTTTTCAGAGTTGGTTAATGCGTTATCAAACAGGTTATGCATTGTGGTTGAGTGAAGAATCCAAGAACGAATCGCACCTGAGCGGTCGCCAAGCTTAGCAGCACCTTTATTCAGCAAACGGAAGTCCGCAGCATCTGTTCCCGCACCATGCACTGCGGCAGCATTGCTAGAAATTGCAGACGAAGCACCCAAAATACCGGCATTCAGCATATCGGCCAAGCGTGCTTTACCCAGTTGCTCACCAATAGTAATTGCGGCTAATTCAGGGTTCTGAAGAATCCAGGTGTATTGCTGCTTTTCATATTCCAAAGGCGGTGTACCAGCTGCAACCTTTACAGCAACATCCAGCATTTGTTCTAAACGCTTTGCTGCAATTGTCCCAGAGCCATACGCATTACGACGACGTACTAAACCTGCAATTGCTTTGAATGATGCCTCAATATTGAAGTCACCGCCGAAAGGCTCATTGATCAACTGAATTGCACCTTGAGATGCTTCATTGAACTTATCAATATCCTGTGCCACGGTTTCAGTCATTGCAGCATAGGTTTGCTTATTAAATACTTGTAAATCCCAAGGCATGAGCCTCTCCTTAAATTAAATTAGGTTTGTTCGCCTACCTGTTTCATGTAAGCAATCTTTTCATCTTTGGTTTTACATTCAGCCAGTGATTGAGGTCCTGACTTATTGCCACCATTGTTTTGAAATCCACCACCCGAACCTTGGCCACCTTTCAAAATTGAATCTTTGTATTGGTATCCGCCAACCAAAGTTTCTAAAGCTTCATCAAAGTCAGCGACTTCGCCTGGACGAGTGCGTGAATAGATTTTTTGACCATCAGCACCCACTGCCACGACCTTACCGTTTTCAATCTGGAAGTTTTTCCCAAACGTGGCTTGAATCATGTCTACGGGTACTGCAATGTTGTCTTGAATAAACTTAGAACGAGAGAAACCACCACCAATAAGTTCGTTATGAAGTTGGGTTTGAAAAGCATCACGTTCCTGAACAATCGGAGCGTATTTATCTTCAATTGCTTTAATTGCTTCAGCTTTTACTTTTTCGACTTCACCGGCATCCACCAGTTTTTTATCGTCGAAGTTTTTCAAGGTTTCTAAAGCTTTTTTAGCTGCAGATGGATCTTCGATACCTTCAAAACCCTTAAGCTTTGTTTCCAGTTGCTCTTTGGCTTCACGATGAGTTTTGGCTTCACCATTCAGGCGTGAAATCGTTGCAACCGTGTGTGCTGCATCGTGCGGTGCCTCTTTGCCATCCTCATGAATGTAGATTGGTTTATCCCCATCTACTTCTGCATAAGTCTTACCTTCGATAGTCACTGTTTTAAGTTTCATAAGTCATCCGACCCTATTTCTAAAATGAGCATCCGCTCGTTACGCTGTCTGCATCCGCTTTCAGCAGGCAATAAAAAAGCACCCAGTTGGGTGCTCTATTTGGATTTGGTTAATCGTTTGTTTCAAAATCTCGAATTTCTATTGTGTAAAGCCCACCACTATGGATTGATAGTGAGAAGTTTTTTATCTGAATGGCTTCCCTGAAATCGCTATCTAATTGGAGACATAACTCCGTGTGAGATTTAAGCTCCTCATCCGAACAATTAAAATCCAGTAAGGGTATTTTCCCTAAATATTCTCTCGCCACTTCCAGCGCATTAAAGGCCTTACCTTTGTCTTGCGACCGATAAAAAGCATGAAAACCTTCCTCATATTTTTCAAAGGTTCCCACTTCGTAAATTTTTATCATTGGTCCAAACCTTCAAAATTAAGCCATAAATGATTTGCTGTTCAGGTGTGGTCATATGAAATAAGCTCCGCATGCAAAGCCAATCGAGAAAACCACCGCAATAATAATAAAAAGCCAAAGATATACCGCACCCATCACGTCAGCCATAATGTACTCCTCATAACCCCACCGCCTCAAAAGTCTTTTTATCTAAAGCCTTAAGCTCCGCCAACGTATAACCACGCTTATTCAAAGGATCAGCAAATTTATCAATGCTGTACTCACCTTTCTTGTAAAGCTCATACTTCGATTTACCCAGCCAAGTACGTTGAAAGAACTCATCTGACTGTTCGAAAAATTCCTTAAAAGATGTATTGGCATCTAGCTGACCGATCAGATGCTTGCGCTCATCTTTGGGAATGTCTTTTACCTTGCGCTCATCCATCACAAAAGGTCGCTGCCCTGCAATATCCCCATCCTTATCACACCCCACATAAGTTGTACGGTTATTAGGATGCACTGGAAAGCGCGGTCTAGTTGGATCATCAATGTGATAAACCTTGCCATCAATTGAAGCGCAGTACTTGCAGGTGCGACCATCCAAGGTTGCAACGGCTTTGACATACTCATAGCCAAGCGCTTTATACACATCGATATAAGCAGCATTAGATACGTGACTTCGAGCTGTTCTTACTTGCCGCTCAATGACGTGGCGTTCTGATTCAAGCAATCCATCTTTATAATCAAGCGACTTTCGCCCCTTAATTCGATTGATGATCTGCTGATTGGTCTGGCCTTGTGAGAATCCATCACGAATGACGTACTCCACCTTCTTACGTAAACTGGCAGCAATATCAGCAAACAGGTAATCAACCAACTGGCCGCCAGAGAAAGGTGCCTTTTTGGCTTTTTGATACAGTTTTTCACCATTGACCTTAAGTGTTTCACCCATCAGAGCAACGGTATAGCCAGCCTCGTAAACTGCCAAGGCAATAGCGGATTGCTCAAATATCGCAGGTAGTTCTGTATTTAAAGAAGAAAACCACTCATTTAAAGTGACTTTAATTTCTTCAATATTCCGACTAGCTTTTGCTCTACTTGAGAAGTTAAGACCTTGTAAGGCTTTATGCTCTGATTCAGTCAAACCTTCAAGCAGCTCACTTAATTTAAGCAGTTGCTCATTGGATAATTTATCAAAGGCTTTAATTAGATCATTTACGTTTTGGGATGATGCCCGATACAGATAAGCTTGATGTTGAGACAACGCATCAAGTAAGGCTTTTTGCGCTGCAATATTCATCAAATCACCCCATCATTCCGCTGCTCTATTTTCTTCTCAATTTCTTCCCATTTTTCTTCTGAGAAGATGCCAGTTTGCTCATACTGATACCAAACCACCCAAGGCAAGTTACCTCCCACACACGCCTCATAAAGACGCTTAGCACGTTCTTCACTGAATTTAGGCTTGTTGAAGTCTTGCGAAATAACATAGTTCAGCTCATCAGAACTTAAATCATGATTTGGCAATGAGAACTTCGCACACCAGCGTAAAGCCATTTGAAAGGCTTCACTGATATTTGATACGGCGAGTGATAAAACTGAATGTTGCACAGAGTCTTCATTATCGGCTTGAGTCGCAGTTTTATTTGCCGATCCAACCTCAATAAGTCGAGCACCCATTTCTTTCATCTGTGCCCATTTATCAGTCATGAGGGTTTTGGCAAGGTTATTTTCTTTTGCTTGAACAATCTCAACCTTTGTTGGGAATCCCGAACGTCCACCAATAGCCAAGCCATCCTCTTTGATAATCTTGTATTGCTCAGTTGTAATAGCAGGCATTGAGATGATTGGTTGACCCACAATAAAACCTGATTCTTCAACATCAGCACTATTGCGATAATGTGCCAGATTAATATCAGCAAGTTCCAATAAAGGCGCATTTCCAATCTCATCCGTATTGTCTACAGCACCACAAAACGTGAATGGAATATAGGACCAAGTTTTGCCGTGATAATCAGTGGGAATATATTTACTCCCTTCAATCCATTCGCCCTTTTCATTCTGCGTATAGATTTGAACTGTATACACATGACCCGTTTCAGTTTCTTCTAAACGTAATACACGATACTGATCTTTAATTTCACGACCAAAGCCATCAGCACTTCGAGTAGCTACAGATTCTCGAATCTTCACAAACGAAGTCTTTTTCTGATTACCGACAATAATATGGTCCCAGTCCTCAACCGAAGCTGCTTTCAAAATATGAATCATCGGGAAAGCATTTTTTAACTTGTCCTCAGCACGGTTTCGAGAAGGTGCAACTTGTGGATAATCTACATAAACACCACAGCGATAATGCTTTGAAATAAGTCGCAGTGAGTGCTGTGATGCTTGATAAATACTTCGACCTGAACCATCTGCGTTTCGATCTAGATATTCCAAATCATCTGGACGCTTAAAATCAGGCAGCTTATTAAATGCCGATCCAACATGACTATTCAAAGTTCGTCCAGTCACACCATAAAATACAGCACGATCTAAATACTCTTCATACCGATCCTTATCCCCATTCCCAAAAGTAATAGGAACGGGTAAATAGGTTTTACCCTTTGCCTTTACGGCTTCCTGACCTTCACAAACATCATCTACTTTTGTCCAAAGATTAATGTGCTTGAGATAATCAGCATGTTTTGAGGTTATGCCTTTCATCTTTTTCTTCCAAAAATAGGGATATCGATTCTGGTGACTGGTTTGATAATCGGGAATCTTTTTGCAAGCGGATAACCACCAGCATCACCAACGTGATCAAGCCCAGATTTCTTATCTGGCATACCAAAATCGTCGTAAACCTGTTGCTCTAAGGTTTCAGTAAAACGTGGACATTTATTCGTATTCACCAATAGCGTACGTTCATTATCACCATTTAGAATGAGCGCATTCACCGCATTAATACGATCTTTAATGGCTGGGTTTGTTCCATCAACTTCAACTGTAAATCCTTTATCACGTAATATTTGATGATCCGACTCACTACTATTTTTTGATGAAGTCGATTGCCCTGCGGCATCTGGTATTACCGTCATTTCATGAAATGGAAATCGCTCTATGAGTAAAGTAGCCATCGTCGGTGTATCGCGGACACCAACCATTTCATCTAACGCCAATGGCTTACCCTCACGAATAACATAAACCACGGCAGCCATTTTTAAGACGTTGAAGTCCATCCCGATGATCAGATGTTCACCTGATTTAATTTCTTCATCGGTATGATTTAGTTTTCGATCAAAGTCTGGATATACGGCACCACTGGTTAAGTTGACGAATTGCCCACGCAAATATGCTGAAATCAATTGAGGTGGGTAGGATTCATATAGCGATGAAATATAATCATCTGGCAAGTTGGCTTCATTGTCATAAGTAGAAGCCTGAATCATTCCATACAGTGCACGCTTTGCAGGGGTTAAATTCGCCTCTTTTACAAACTGCTGATGCGTGAACTTAAATCCCTCCGGTGTAGTTGCAACATCAATACCATTTATAAGACCAGGATGTTTCACACGCATACGAGCGATAATTTTCCGCCATGCTTGCTGGGCCTTTACGGTAGGCATAACATCCAGCTCATCAATCAAAGCGTGGCCAATCTTAAAACCTACAATCGTTTGAGGCTTCTCCATAGATCGACAAATAATTGTGCTTCGATACTGTCGGCCATAGTAGATGTCCACTTCTTTATTTGATTCATAGATCTTGGTTTTCAATCCCCAGTCAAATGCCACCTCATCAATGGTCGGAAAGAAGATGTCACGAATCTGTGGATATGTTGGTGCAAAGTAACCTAATGGCACCTTAGGAAATTCCCAAGATTTATCGCATAAGCTTGAACAACCCACCCAAGTTTTCCCAGACCCAAACCCTGCGACAAATGCGCGGAACTTATTTTCAAGCTGTAAAAAGTTAGCCTGAGGTACATTCAGGGTCGGATTGATGTTCGGCATTTTCTTTACTCGCATCTACAACCTGAATGGTTACTTTGACTGGAGTAGGATCATCAGCCCCTTCACCATCACCGTTTTTAATCTTGTCTATTTCCAACTGTTTAAGCTGTGCATCCAGTAATTGAATTTCATAGCCATGCATCTCATCTTTAAATTGCTTAATGATGTTCTGCTTCATTTTTTTATTCTTATTCCAATCAACATACATTTTCTGAAGTTCATTTAGGCGGACTGCTTTATTCGCCAACGGAATGTCATAAATATTGGATTTAAAATCTTTCCTAGTTCGTGTAAAAAGATCCTTTAGTTTTTTACTTAGATTCTTACCAGTGGGCTTGGTTGGGTCATAAGCTGAAACCTGCTGACGCTCAATTTCAATGCCGAATTCTTGTTTTACAGCATCAGCTACCTGTTGAGGTGTATCAAAGCAAGCAAGAGACTGAACTATAAAGATTTTTATAGGCTCCCTTAGTGTTGCCATAATTACCTCTTTGTAAAACTACGTAAAACAAAATAGGCAAAAAAAAGAGCCATTAGGCTCAATTAATCACACAGTTCCCACAACACGCAGCAATATTAGTTTCTGATACGAATGGAGCATTCTTGGCAATTTCCAAAAGTCGTTTTACTGACTCATCCGCACCCCATCGCTTTGTCTCACCAAAGAACACTTCAACATCGTGGCCAGCCAGATAATGCTTAGGTAGTCCAGTCATATCGCTATAGATGATTTCGCCATCTGCATCGCGTTCAACCCCGATGTGATAAAGCTCATGTTCAATCAGACGGCAAAACTCACGATCTGAAGTCTGTTCACAAAAAGCAGCATCTACAGTTATTAAGTATTGAGGTACAAAGCCAAACCAATCCCGCATCTGTTGTTCCTGACGTGCTTTCTTCCAGCCACCCTGGTTAAACATCACTTTTTCACATTGACCAAGCACCATACGTTTTTTAGCTACGGCGGCAGATGATGCCCAAGCAAATGCAAGGAATTCTTCATTGTCATGCAATAGCTCAGCAATATGATCGTGATCCGGGTTATGAAGTTCACCACCAATGGTCAGCCAGTTTTTAACTACCCATTCTTTTAGATCTACGGCGGGTGCCAATCGAATCGCTTCTTCTTCCTCAGCCTGGTCAATTAAATCAGTCGGTGGAAATGGTCTGATCTGGTCCATGTGATGCCTTTAAAGTTCTAAGCCAAGTTGTCGTACGTCCCATTGAAATGTCAGCACATTCAAAACGCATATATCGATATCCCATTTCTTCAGCATGGTCATAACGATCAATACTCCAGGCCTTTGTAGCAAGACGACCTTTACGACCACCCGACCATGGACCACCTACGATTTCAATTAACATTCGATATTCAATAAGGTGAAAATCAAAACGCCAATGTTTTGTGCTTTTAAAATGAAAATATTCTTCGTACTTAATTTCTATGCGATCAAGAATTTCTTTGAGTTGATTGAATGCTTCTAAGTATTTTTCACTTGGTTTAGGTAGTGAGCTGGTACGCGGTTTTGTTTTGATTGGCATTTTATCTGTTAAGGCTCTGTATTTATCCAATTCCATAATCTTCAGCCATTAAAAAACCTCCCGGAGGAGGTCTTGGTTAATCTTTTTCTCTGGACTGTTTTATTAAATTTATAGCATCGATTAATTCAGATTGATTGGAATAATACAATGTATAAGGTGTTTTACTATCCATTATCAGATGCAGATTTGGAGAGTTTTCAGGGTCAGCTGTGAAACTTTCAATCTTATCAATATCTATATGTTGGTTTCCGTATTGTAAAAACATTCTTCATCCTTTTTAATCATTTAAAGAATATTTATAACATAAAATCTATTCTACCCAACACCACTTCAAATCATCCGGTATGTTCAAAAATACATTCAACTGAGTGACAGTAAAATCATGTACACAATTCAAATATTCAGTCATCTGCTTAACGCTTAATTTTGTCGTACTGCAAAGTCTTATCACTTGCTCTGCAATCACTCTGTATTCTTCACATTCATTCTGCTTAAGCATTGCAATCGCATTACAGGTTTCAGCAAACTCTTGATCATCACGACGATAAATAAAAACTAAGAATTTCTTTTTAAACTCAAAATGTAATTGGTCTTTATGGGTGCCATTCTTCTTTTCAATTTGACCTAACCACATCCAATACAATCTATTTTGTGCAGTACTGCGGTCATCTTGCTTTTGATCTATCACTACACGCAAAGGCTTCTTTTCTTCTAATGCCTTGGTGTAATTGGAATCTATAAAGTTGACCACTTTATCAATGTCGGCATGGGACTGGATAGGAAACACGGCTTTTTGCATTTCCTACTCCTAATACATTTTGAATAACTGCCTGATCAACCAGATCAAAAGAATCATCATGATGACAAATTGAATATGCTTTACGATCAGCACTAATATCACACCAAGCACCAAGCCAATGCTGATAGCTATGAGGGTTTGCTTATCCATCAAAACACCTCTCTACCCTCAATACTCAACATCCGGTTCACCCTCTCAAGCATCTGCATAAACCATACTTTCGACTCATCACGATTCATGTATTGATATTGGTCTAGCCACTGGTGGCATTTCACACACAATGGAATGGTAAATTGATCATCTGCTTTGATGCCTCGACCTTTCCCATGTTCTGACCAATTGCTATGAGCCGCTTGTGATTCAGGATCACCACACTTCACACAAGGCAATAATCGAACCGCAGCTAATCGCTTAGCATCACGCATGCAGCATATTTCTTAAATTCTTCGACCATTCTTTTAATTGATTGATCTTCTTATCAACAAGCATCATTTCATCACGTGACATCAATCCGCGTGACAAAGCTTGCCATTTGGTGATTTCAGCTTCGTATTTTTCGATATTCCGTTTTGCTTCTACTCTATCCATAGGAAATCCCAGCCTTCCGGTATTTCCGGATAGTTCAAATAAGAAAAGAAAAACCCCTCAACATCTAGAATGCGAGGGGTTTTGTTTGCCGTAATACGTTCGGCAAGTTTGGAAAAATTAATTAATCATCTTTACCGCATTTACGGCATTCTTGGACATATCCACGCTCTGGATCGTAATCGAACTCATAAGCATGGAAGCAGAATAATTTTCGGAAGAAATAAATCATATTGTTCTCCTGTAAATAAGAAGCCTATTTAATTGATGCTAATCAAGTAGGCTTTTCAATTCACATCATATTGTTTTAGTTGTTAAGTTCTTGGAATAACTAAAATATATCATCAACAATTCAACTGAAAAGTATAGGAAATGCGAGTGATATGTATGGAGATGTTTAATTTGAGTTACTTTTCTTTCACTGTAAGAAATTTTAAATATTAAAAAAGCCCGATCAATTGACCGAGCTTTTTTTGCTATATCTGGGTGGCGGCATCCGATTTCAAACCACTTTGATTAAAGGAAGCCGCCATAGGTGCCCTGATATTGCTTACACAGGCATTTCTCAGGGCATTAAAAAAGCCCACCTTTCGATGAGCTTTCTATCAGTAGTGCGACTTACTTACACTTCGCACCACTATAACAGGAATATGCCATATCAATGACGTCACTGTCAATCAGTATTATCTTCTGGTTGTTCAAACTTATACGGAATAAATGGATATTTACAGTGAATGGCTGCTAATCCACACTTTAGGTCAAATTTAGTATCCATTAAACTCCTTGTCGGGTTCACCATGTTGGCAATTGAGCTGCCGTAAAAATATCGACTAATCACAGTGCTTAACCATCCATCAAGCACCTCTGATCGTCCTTGCATATCCAAAATTAAGCGTTGTACAGCACGAGCTTCGTTGTCCGTAATCTCGCAACAAACTTGGCTTTTCTTTACTTTTGGTATCGGCGCCTCATCATTTAACCAATCGGCAATAATTTGTTCTTTACCCGTCACCCCTTTAGATTTTGACTTTTTGACAGCCTCATCCATTGCTATAGCGATTGGATTGACTGAACGGCCGCCTACCCCAGAACTTGAACTCATCCACGCCCCAAATTGATACAACCACCCCTCTAAGTCATATTTCTGCCAATCCATTGCTTGCATAATAGTTACAGCTGCATTCATCCCAAACCCCTTAAACTTCGCTAATGTCTATGTCGTGTACTGATTTCATCAAGTGCTTTTTAGATCTATAACTTGCTAACTTTCTTGTGGCTGCTGACTTCACATCCTCAACAATCTGCACCCCATCCTTCAGGTATGTGAAATCTGCAAAATATCGAAGTGCAGGTTTAGCCCTCTTTTCACCTGCAATCTTTACTTTAGGTGCCAACTCAAATTTGACCTGACACTTTAAATCTTGAATTTCCCCTCTCTGCATTTGCGCTGTAAGCTCGATATAGCGTTTGTATTCCTTTTGGCTATCAAACTTCATTCCGTCCTTTTCAATCTTCACAGCGTTAAATTTGTTGCGTTTAACGGCAGTCTTACGACCACCGCCATACTGTTTGTGATATTCAGCGAGTGAGATTGATGTCATTGGCACCTCACAAATCGATCTGGTGCTTAGCAAGGCGAGCACCATTTTCTATTTGAGCTTCTACCTTCTGGCGCGTCTCAGTGAATGATTCACGCTCACCTCGTAGCTCATCCAGAATTTCATAGGCTGTGGTCCAGTTATCCAGCTGCACCATTGCGGACTCAACACCTTCCAGTAATTCACTGGCTCGAACCTGAAGCTCATCCCTCTCCTTCTTTACCTGGATATAACAAGCCTCCATGTTGTTGAGTTGGGATTTAAGGTCGTCGATGATGGCTTGCTGATCCTTAAGAACTTTCAAAGGAAATTGCCAACGGTACATACTTGAATTTCGCTTATTGTGTTCTTGATGACAGTCATCAAACATGCGACCAAACCAAATCTTGTCTTCAGGTGCATGCTCGTTGTAAAAATCGCAACAGAACTGTATGTATTTTTCTTTTAATTCACTCATCTCTCACTCACCTTCGTATTTGGGCTAATGTGATTACGGATATCGGTGCAATGGTCCGTGCGTTCATGGTCGGCAATTGCGGTGCGAAGCTCACCATGAGTAAAACCAACCGAACTTCTTTGCCACATACCATTAACAATGCTAATTTTCCAACTCTCTGGAACAGCATGTTTTTGAAGCATCCCATCAAGTGCTTTCGCATTTTCCAACCCCAACTTTTCGATTAAGTTCATGCCACCACCATCCCTTGAATGCGATTTAATAAAGTTGCAGCCGGATTCACTTGCTCAACCATTCCGACACACGTTGCAGTAGCCCATGCACTCACCGCAGTAAGTCCTTTTAAATCCTCATCCACTGCCTTGATCCACTGGTCAGAAACACCGGTCCAACGCAACTTCATGCCATCACGCTCAACTTTGATATGCTTTGCACCGCTAATCACTTCTTTGATGCTCATCAACTTGTTAAATGCCCATTCCATTTCATGCTCATGGATAGTTCCGTCATCAGCTTTGGCAGTCGTTTTAATCACAACATTCCAGATTTGTTTGCGGTCTACACGATGAGCCAAAAACAACGGAACAAATGAACCTTGGTAGATCTTCACCAGGTCATCATCATTCACATCACGATCCAGTTCTTCCACGTATTCGGCTGTGGATAGAATTTCCCAAGTTGCAGATAATTTTTGTTTTGTCTTTTTCATGCATTCCCCCCTTTCAATTGAGTTGTTTTAACCACTCCCGCCTTCAAAGCCCACTGCATACATTTGTCGCAGCGGCAACCCAATTTTCTATAAGTGTCACTGGTGCCATGGTTTGTTTTATGGACTTGGATTTCTGCTTGTTTAATTTCCCCACCATTCGCCAAAAATTTAGCCATTTCAGTTTCAAGCTCAGCACGCAATTTGCGTTTGTCCTGAATGTATTTGGCTGATTCACCAACGTTTAGAAATTCTTGTTTTGATAGGTTCATGCTGCACCTCCAAAAATACAAAGCTGTTTGGATACTGGTTGAGCAATGTATTGATTCGCTGAATTTACCGATTCAATTCTTGAGCGCATAACAGCAGCTCGCATTTCTTTGGTCGGTGGCATGTAGTTACCTTTCCACGCCTGGTCAATCCCGATATTTCGAGCAATATTTGTTGAGTCTGCAGACTCCAATGGCAGTTTTGAGAAGATGGCAGGGTTTAGCATGCGCAAACCATGCATCTTCACTAAGGGGTAGCCATCTTGATCACAAACAACTCCCATCATTTGATTCATGCGTTCCCACCACTCGTTTGTGCCAATTGCTGCAAACTCACCAGATGACCCGAGTGCAATACGGTGGTAATCGGCAGCAAGGCGCTCCAAACGATCAAGTGATTCATGCATGTGATAAACCGGCACAGCATGGTTTTTTGATACAGGACATTCAGCAAGTAGCGCATCGTTATCCGCCTCATTGCCATCAATCACATCTGGAATAACGATCCAGTCGCAGTGTGGGTATTTCAAACAATCCAAAGCAAAGTTATAAAACTCAGACCAGTCTTTAACCGGATTTCCTGATTTCCACGCACTGAAAGCACCGTTATCAATTGCAAAACTTTGACAAACTTCGATTGCTACACCCAATTGTTGACTATGAGCAAAAGATACAAACGCATGACCTTGCTTTACTGCTTCATAAGCTGCTGTCGCAGGTGTAATTGGCAAACCGTGATAATGCTTCACACCCCACCCCCTACTTGCCCTAAACGCTGATCCGCCCAATTGCATTCAACTACCGTTAATCCACCTTGCTGGAATCGGGACCAAAGACGATCACCTAAATCTTTTTGAAGTTCAGCCAATGTGAGATTTGAAATCAGCATGGTTGGTTTCATTGCGTCATAACGTGCGTATAAGACTTTGTGAACCAATTCCAAACGCTTATCCCGGTCATGCAATCCGTATTCATCCAGAATCAATAAATCGTATTGGGTGAATTCATAGATCACTGATTTTTCACTTGCGTCCTTCGTGTCCTTATCCCAAGCACGCATGATTTTTTGGGCCATCTCTTCGCTTGTGATATAGCGAACATACATACCCTTGTTGAGCAACGTGCGAGCCGTAGCGCAACTTAAATGGGTTTTCCCTACGCCAGTCTTACCCACCATGACAAAGTTGTTTTTAGCGCCAATCAGGATGTTTTTTGCGTATGAGATAGATTGGTTAAGTGAGTTTTTCTGTCCTGCATGCTGAACGATGTAATTTTTAAAACCTGATTCAGCATGACGTTCTGGAAGCATGGCACCTGCAAAATGCTTTTTACGTACCATCCGGTCGATTTCTTTCTGACGGTTTTTGTTTTGAGCTTCCACCAGGTCTATGGCGCATTGCGGGCAAATTTGATTTGGACCTGCTTGAACCTTTGCCATGTTGTGTTCAGTACAGAATGTTTGAACCTTCTGAAATCCGTCTGTAAGCAAAGCCATGGTATTCATATCAATCCCCATTTTTTAGCGTATTCACGACGTTCTTTAGATCTTTTATCAACACCAAGCCATTCAGCAAAAGTACAGTCCAGATCAGCATTTAAATATTCTTGATAGCGTTTTTGTCCAGCTGTTAGTGGGCGAATTTTCCCAATCTCAAGATATTCAACACGCCATGTTGGGTGGCAATAGGAATAATAATTTGACTTGTCTTTATCGAAATTAACTGTGAGGCGGGCACTATTTGTTCCAACAATTACACCAGGCTCACCATCAACAATGACAAGACGACCAACACAAGCGTTTACACCATAAGATTTATTGATGTACGAGAAATCTGTATTCATACAAAATCCTCCGGTATTTCAACGTGGGTAACTTCACCCTGAAATTCAGGAGTATTTGCCCATGCATCGTTGACGTTCAGATTCGGTTTGGTTTGGGTTGATTGACCAAATCCACCTTGCTGCTTAGGCTCAAACAGACCTTGATAGTTGCCAGTGATTGAAGTTTTCAAAGACTGATTACTGCCCTCAAATCCCCATTTCTGGAAATCCTTGTAAATCGTGTTTAAGGCATTTTTGGTTAGTTTGGTTTTTGCAGTCATCGAGCGACTAGAAACGTATTGCTCCCAAAGAGAGAAATCACAAAGGTTGTTAAATTTTTCTGAAGTCAGTTTGATTACTTCATCAAAAGATAATTTACGAACCTTGTCTTTGCGTTCGGCTTCGGCTTTTGCTTTCTGCTCAGCTTCAATTTTTTGTTGATCAGCAAGAATTTGTTTTTGAGTTTCTTGATATTCAAAAAAATGAACTTGGAGAGGATTTTTAGCACGAAGGGTATTATTTAATAATTCTATAAAAGTAATTCTATGGTTTAGTTCTATTGTGTCTACAGATTTTGTAGTACCTAGCACTACATTATCTGTAGTGGTGCTATCCAGATTTTGTAGTACTACAGATTTTGTAGTGGTATTACATTTTTTGAAGTGCTCAACTAAAGAAACCTCATTAATACGATACTCATTGCCCTTTCGATTGCTCTCACTAACAACTGAAATAACACCTAAATCAATAAGCTCTTTAAGACCTTTCCGCACAGTCATTGCGCTTATTTTTTTAGCCCCTTCTAGTTTTCCACCTTGAAGTTGAGAGTAACTTACATGGTCGGTTGTTTTGTCTTTGTAGCCATTAATGCGATCCTCAAGCTCCGCATACACATTTTTAGCAGCGTCAGTTAAGAATGGGCGAACCTCATAACGGTAAAGACGACTCGAAGGCACGTAGCCTCTCTCGAACTTGTCTACCATTTTTTTACCTTTGAATTGGACTATATTGTCCTCGTGTTTTCTGAGTGCTGTCATGCCCCACCCCCTAAACGCATCTTTGCATCAATTTCTGCAACACTCGCAGGACGAATGGCCTTTTCCGAGACACGACCTATACAGTGATCTGTTTCCCAAAACTCACCATCAAAGCGTTTGAGCGTGATGAGTTCCTTTACGCATAAAAGATCCAACTCTTTTAAAACAACAACATCGCCCGGTAAAAAATCCGAATTGTCATTGTTCGATTGTTGTGCTAAATTCATTTGCATATTTAAAACTCCGCAAGTGTTTTGAATTGGAAAAGCCTGATCTCTGAAGTCAGGCTTTTTCTATTTGTAGAGCTGATAAATACTTTGCACATTCACCTTTCATGGCTTTACGCAAAGACTGAATTTTGTGTTCAATTTCCTCTAGGATGCGATCTGTCTCATCCATTTCTGAAGGTGTCACCACACCATCTTCCAAAGCAGATAAAACCTGCTTATTCGCTTGACCTGCACCAACATTCATCCCAAGCAAAGATTCGAGTACGCTTAACTGGTGTTCCTTGCCTTCCGTATCACTCACTGACACTAAAACGTAGTTCAATTTGTGCGCCCATGCTTTTAGTACCGCTGGGTTCTGGGTGTAAGTCAGCATTGCTTCAAATGCTTTAAGACTTGGTAAGTGCTGTTCCATATTTGGATTGGCATAGTTCAAAGCTGTTTTGTGTGATACGCCCAATACATCGGCAATCTCTTTCGGCGTGATGCCATCAGATTGGTGCACCATTTTGTGCAAAGCTGTTTTAGTCTCTTTCGATATATCCATGTGAATCCTTTGATTAAGTTCACGTTTATCTAAAACGCTAAGTTATTGATAATTGGTTTAAGCGGTTAAGGCTTTAATTTCTTTTAAAGCTGGGCATAGGTCTTCAGCTTTAAATTTTCCTTGGGTTGCCTTCTCGGCTCTTGATGCGACAAGCTCGGACATATTCCAACGGCCAGAAACATAACCACTGATATTTGATTGACTAACTTTAAGAGCATCAGCTGTAGTTTTTTGATCGCCAAAATGCTTAACAAGATCCTGATATAAAGTTTGCATTAGCATTCTCTTATTAAAAATATAAGTAACAACCAAATAATATTAGTAATCTAATAATTAGTCAATAAGTATTCTTATTTGAAATATTATTAGTCAGCTAATATATTTATTAGAATTAAATGAGGTTCCACCCTAATGCTTAAAGATAGACTTAAGACAGCAAGGAAAAATGCCAAAAAATCTCAACTAGATGTAGCTGAGAAAATTGGTATCACCCAATCTGCATATAGCCAATTAGAGACAGGTAGGGTTGATTCTTCGTCTCACTTAGCTGCAATTGCTAAATATTTAGGGGTGGATGCTTATTGGTTACAGACAGGCATAGAAGGGAGTGCAATAACACCAATTGATGCTTGGGATGAAGACACGCCATTAGATGATGATGAGGTAGAGATCCCATTTTTTAAGGATTTTAGTTTTGCATGTGGATCTGGATCTATTGGTGAAGCGCTCAAAACAGAAAAACGAAAATTAAGAGTCTCTAAAAATACACTGAGAAATAGAGCAATTGATAAAAAGAATGCAGTTGCTGTCTCGGCTTCAGGGGATTCAATGAATCCCACTATTAAGGATGGAGATACTATCCACCTTGATTTGGGAAGAAAAACAATTAAAGATGGAAAAATATTCGCTGTATGTCATGGTGGGTTATTTATGGCAAAACGCTTATACAACTTGCCTTTTGGGGGTGTGCGTATTGTTTCCGATAATGCGGCAGAATTTCCAGAAATACAATTTACAGAGCAGCAGATCAAAGAACAGGAATTTGAAGTTATTGGTTGGATCTGGCAGATATCATCAATGGAAAGTTGGTAATAAAATGAATTTATTTAAATCAATAAAAACTACCATTCCATTACTGCTAACAGCCCTAATTCTAACTGGTTGTGGTGAGCTAACGGTAACGCAAGAAGATTACGACAGTATGGTCTATGAAAAAGACTTAAGGATAAGTGAGCTTGAGTCTCAGGTTGTGCAAATGCAAGAACATATCTCTAATTTGGAATCCAAAACGCAAGAGGTTAACAGTCAGTTTGAGAGACTTCAATCTGAGAATTGGAGAGACGTTGTGCCTGATGCTGAGTCAAGCTTGGATGATCTAAATAATGAAATTAACAATGGCGAGGACATTTCATCCTATTGATAAATAAAAAACTGCAATCCGACGCAAGCTATTTGCGTCTGGACAATAGAATTTCACTACAGCACATAAAGCCATAAATTAAAATTATCAACGAATTAATGAGAACATAATGATCGCAACACTTAATAAATCCAAAACTGCACTAACGATTAATCGTCAAGAATTTAAATTGGCATTAGAAAAAATTGGCGCAGGAATTGATAAACAAATAGCCTCGCTTAAAAAAGCCAAACAAAGCTATGACGCTGCGGAAATGGCACGCGAGGTCATTAGTGAAGCAAATATCTTTGAAGCTATTATTGAAGGCTTTAATGAAGCAGAAGAGACCAATCTAAAGTTGACTGACATAACCAATCTTGAAGTGGCACAAGGATGGATAGATGAGTTTTTAGAAAAGTATTCAGATTAAGTAGTGGCTGAAGTAGTGCGTAATCAAGATGTAGGCAAGAAAAGGAAAGTAAATGGAGGCCCGCTATATGCAACTTAAGGAGCAGCAAAATGGATCATTCACATTTACCTATTAATCAGGTTGTTAATCGTCTTAAAGAGGCCGCGCAGAAGAATGAAGGAATAGTTCTATGCGCTTCTGATGTAGAGGTTTTAGTCACCGGGCTTAGAAAAGGACGTTTTACCCCTGTATACGCCTTTAAAGATATTATTCGACTGACCAAAGAGGGAAAACTGAGTCAAGAGATAGGTGAGGAAGATTAACAAAAGCCGCTATATGCGGCTTATATCTATTAGGTTGTTTAAAAAGTAAGTCACCGGTGACTTGGGTGTTATGAATGCAAACAATTGAAATAAATTCCCGCAAGATCAGCCATGTGCTTTATCAGCACTTCCTGCTGACAGTAGTGCTTAAGACAGGTGAAAGGTTTCTTTACCGACTACTTGAATCAAGTACATTTACTAAATTTATAGATTCTGATGATAGGGATAAATTTTATAAAACTGAAATTGAAGCGAATAAAGAATTTAAGCGTATTCAGATTTTTGTGTGATTAAAACAAACTATGGATCCGATGTAGAACTTTTAAATGCTTAGAAAATTATCTAGGGGTATGCATGCGCGCTAAAGTAAATTGACCTTTTAGTCCATTTAAATTGATATTGGTTCTTTCTTACTCAAATATCAATCTCAAGATTTATTAATCACCAACAGTTTACTTAATTAACCAATTTCTCTTGCTTGGTTAAAGATTTATATGTTATTTTCCGACTAAGTTAAAGTTGGATGTAAGCATTAATGGAAAAATTGCTCAAAGAGAAAATTATAGAGACACTCTCGACAGAGTTTAAATCATCCGATTTGGCTCATTTAGTCAGCTGTCTAGATGAGAGTATTGCTGGTGCTACAAAGTTTGCTGTAGACCTTTGCCCCACCAAGGAAATACAAAAACCGTTTCTTGGTCAAGCGGAGCATTTTTGTATACAGCAAGCTGTTAAAACAGCAGCAGATCACTCAGGATTTGATTTTGAATTGCGGGAAACAAACCCTCAAGGCGCTCATTATCCTATTATATCTTCGAACTCCTTTATGATTGCTGTAAAAAAAGCCTCTACGCCAGCTTCATGGGCAAAGACAAACTACATTAGAGAGTTATCGACGTTAAACTTAATTCACGAGGAAAGTCATAGTGATTTGTTTAAACAATCTTATCCAAACAACCTAAACACAATGTTTATGATCCTGAGTGTATATGTTTCATCTGATCAACACGTTGATGCCACATTGCTAATCCCAAGTTCAGATCTAAAAAGGGTTCACTTTGCAATTCCATTAGATAAGGTTATTGAAGCATCGGCTTCCTTAACTAAGAACAAAGTTGTTGAACCTGTTGTTAAATTAAAGAAGCAGTTATCAGAGTTGGATAGCCCTAATATTGTTCAGCAAAAATTTGGTAGTTAAAATGAACGTCAAATTCAATCCATTAAGATTAATTGAAGCTCGCGAAGCTAGGGGCATAAAGCAAACAGCCCTCTCCTCAATTATTGGATATTCCACAACCTCCATTTCGAAATGGGAAAATGGGCATATTGAACCTGATGCACAGTCACTTGACGCCATTTCGAGTGCCCTAGGTTTACCAATGGAATGGTTTTTTCAACCATCTCTTACTGCTTCGTCTGTCTATCATTTTAGATCACAAGCCGCAGCGACCAAAACTGCTCAAGAAATAGCAAGAATTAGGCTTAGGTGGACAGCGGAGTTTGCTAATAAACTTGTTGAATGGGTTGATTTACCAGAAGTAAATCTAATTCCATCACCATCTAGAGAGAATGCGTTAAACCTTACAAATGATGAAATTGAAGCATATGCCCAAAAGCTTCGTGAACATTTAGGTTTAGGTGTAAGCCCAATACCCAACATAACTCAACTTCTTGAAGCATCAGGTATTATTATTGTTTGCGAGGAATCAGGCTTCACTAGCATGGATGGTGTTTCTGCGTGGATTGATGGAAGACCTTATATTTGGACTGCATCAGATAAGGCTAGTTGTGTAAGAAGTCGTTTTGATATAGCTCATGAACTTGGACACATTATCCTACATAAACACCTAACTGCTGAAGATTGCAACTCAATAAAACATAAAAAAATTGAGGATCAAGCCCATCTTTTTGCAGGCTGTTTTCTCATGCCACCAATAGCTGCATCCTCCTTATTTCGGGTGATAACACTTGATACACTTTTAGCTCAAAAGAAAAAATGGGGAATATCTGTAGGAGCTATGATTTCACAATGCTCTAATGTAAACCTCATTAATGAAGATCAGACTTTACGCTTAAGAAAAAACATGAGCTTCAGAAAATGGAGGACAAGGGAGCCTTATGATGATTCTATGACCCCCGAGAAACCAATTTTATTTGAAAAATCTATAAAATTATTACTTGAGCATGGTGGATTTAAGAAAACAGATATCATCTCTAGATTTGGATTACCTAGAGTTGATATTGAAAAATTAGCGGCTTTACCCAGTGGATTCCTAAGCGATAATACTGATCAGGAATTAGTTCAACTGAGGAGAACAAACCTTAAAATTGTTTAATGGTTAGTGAATACTTCTCCCCCGCTAAATCAGCGGTTTTATTGTGCCTAATAAAACCCCCAACCCACCCCAGCGGTGGGTTTTCTTTTATAAATTTTTGTTTATACTCAATAAGCTATCAATTATTAGAAGACAAACATGAAAATCAAAGTCATGATATTTGTTCTACTTCTCACTATTCTCGCCGGATGTGAGGACCAGCATAAAATTGTTGATAATTTTGAGTCTACGAATGCAGATTCAGTAATAGCACAAGTTCAACTTACACAATCAAATAAAAAAATTATTAGATTTGTAGATGAGCTTTATGATCCAAATACATCTGCACATGTGCGTACTCAAATTCTATGTAAGAAGTATCCAGATGAGTATATAAAAAATTATATGCCTGCCTTATTGCGACTTTCCCCTAGGGAAAATATGAAATCTGAATTATTGAATGATTTAGATTCTATTTTGGAATATTACAAAATACATTTCAAAATCAAATGCCAAGATTAATCTATATAGCTCCACCTAAACTATACTTTAAGAATTAAAACAAACTAAATTAGCCCGCTCTATACGGGTTTTATTTATTATTGAGTATAAAGATATATTTGTAATATACTTTTTATATTAGACCTCTTGCGAAAGTAAAAACCACCTCAATATAGATTTCATGAGATATCAGAAATTAAACCGTTTTTCAGATTCTGAATTTAAACGCCTGGTTGGCGTACCTCGACCAGTTTTTA
>Ga0308165_1000966_pt1 | contig 44318 bp, 44 predicted proteins | sample PhyWR2_FD_201032 | JGI IMG/M metagenome (GOLD analysis project Ga0308165, IMG submission 201032) | Phyllosphere microbial communities from UC Gill Tract Community Farm, Albany, California, United States - DLSLW.R2 | ecosystem: Host-associated > Plants > Phyllosphere > Unclassified | place: USA...
GTATTTTGCCCGTTTTGAATAGGACAAATGCATGGGTGCCATAGGTTTTTTCGCCTCCCAAGCTTTTGTACCCGTGAAAATCCTGACAGAATAAATGTTAACGATTCTCATATGTACTTAGATTATCTAAAACCTGCTCAGGAAACCCACCATGTCGCGCTCCACCTCACTGCGCCATTTCAAATCATCACGTGATCTGCTGGCCATGGCCGTTTGCATGGCAACTCTGACCCCGGCGATGGCCGATGACAACAGCGCAGCGCTGGAGAATTCGAATCCGGCCACCCTCGAGCTGGGCGCGACCGAAATCACCAGCACTCAATTGGGCAGCACCACCGAAGGCACCACTTCCTACACCACCGGCGCCATGTCCACCGCCACCAAGCTGCCACTGACCATGCGCGAAACGCCCCAGGCCGTAACCGTGATCACCCGCCAGCGCATGGACGACCAGGGGATGACCAGCATCAACGACGTGGTCAAGAACACCCCCGGACTGTTCCTCTCCACGTCCGATGGCCCTGGCCGGCAGAAATACTCGGCGCGCGGTTTTGACATCGACAACCTGATGTATGACGGCATCCCCAGCGGTTATCAAGGCTGGTCGGTGGGCGTGCAGCCGAACCTGGCGATGTTCGATCGGGTCGAGATCGTCCGTGGTGCGACCGGTCTCGTGACTGGCGCTGGCAACCCGTCGGCGGCTATCAACCTGGTGCGCAAACGCCCGCTCGCCGAGCAGAAGGTCACCCTGACCGGCGCCGCCGGCAGTTGGGACGACTACCGTGGCGAAATCGACGCTTCCAGCCCGCTCAACGACAGCGGCACCTTGCGGGGGCGTATCGTGACGTCGTGGCGTGATTCCAACAGCTTCATCGATGATGTAGACGAAAACCACGGCCTGTTCTATGCAATCACCGAAGCCGACCTCAGCGAAGACACCACCCTGACTCTCGGTTTCTCGCACCAGAAGGACAAGACCAACTACTTCTGGGGCGCGTCCATGCTTGGGCTCGACGGCCATCACCTGAACCTGCCTCGTTCCTACAACCCGGGCACGTCCTGGGAGAACAAGGACCAGGACGTCAACACGGTGTTCGCCGAGTTCCGCCACAACCTGGCCAACGACTGGAAGCTGCAGGTCAACGCCAACTATGCCGAGCAGAACGGCTTGTTCAGTGGCTCATATCAGTCGCGCTGGAACGGTCCCGCGCTGGAGCGCACCGTTTGGCAGGCTTCCTATGACGAGAATCAGACCGGGTTGGACAGCTTCCTCAGTGGCCCCTTCCAGGCATTCGGGCGCACCCATGAATTGGTCGTCGGCGCGGGCAAGCGCATCTACGACATGACCACCCAGAACTACGCCCCTTACGCCATGGATTGGCCAATCATCGCCGGCAAACCGAACTTCACGCGTACCGATAGCGTGCGCGAAGTCACGACCCAGGACAGCGTCTACGCGACAACCCGCCTGAGCCTTGCCGATCCCTTGAAGCTTATTCTCGGCGGACGCCTGGACTGGTACGACTACGACAACCGCGATGCGGAGGGTGATTACAAGGTCACTCGCAACGTCACTCGTTACGCCGGTCTGATCTACGACCTGGATGAGCACCATTCGGTATACGCCAGCTACAGCGATATCTTCACACCGCAAAGCGAAAAGGACACCTCAGCCACCCCGCTCAAGCCTATCGTCGGCAAAAACTACGAGGTCGGCGTCAAGGGCGAGTACTTCAACGGTGCGCTGAACGCCAGCTTGGCGGTGTTTCGCGTCGACCAGGAAAACCGCGCCGTACAAGTGTTCGTGCCGAACTGCCCTCAGAACGACTGCTATCAGCCTTCCGGTGAGATTCGCAGCCAGGGCATCGACTTCGAACTGCAAGGCGCGCTGACCGAGAACTGGCAGCTCGGCGGCGGCTACACCTACGCCCGCGTGCACACGCTCAAGGACGATGCCAACCCGCAGAACGTCAACCAGCGCTTCGACACTGACACTCCGGAGCACCTGTTCAAGTTGACCACCAGCTACCGTTTCCAGGGCCCGCTGGAAAAACTGCGCGTCGGTGGCAGCGTCTACTGGCAGAGCCGCATGTACAACGATATCGCGTTGGACGATGGGAGCGAATACCGACTCAAGCAAGGTAGCTACGCAACCACGGATCTGATGGCCGGCTACGAGGTCAACCGCAATCTGGACCTGCAACTCAACGCCAACAACATCTTCGATCGTGACTACTACCAGTCGATCAGCACCTCTACCCAGTACGGCGGGGACAGCTACGGCGCTCCCCGTAACCTGATGCTGACGGCCAAGTACAGCTTCTGATCGACCGGCCCCCTGTAGGAGCGAGCTTGCTCCGGGCGGCGTTCCGACGATGGTGGCCCAGGCACCGCGGGGCATCAGGCTGCCTGCGTCATCGTTAACGACCATCGCGACGGTTCGACAGGCTCGCTCCTAAAGGGATCTGCGTTCACGAAAAAGCCCGGCTGATTAGGCCGGGCTTCTTGTTGGGTGTTGCGCGGGAGCCATGCTTCATACGGCACGGCGTTCGATCAGGCGGTCGGAGCCACCTTCGGCGACGCGGCGTTCGATCAGGCGATCAGAGCCACCTTCGGCTACACGGCGTTCGATCAGGCGATCAGAGCCACCTTCGGCTACACGGCGTTCGATCAGGCGATCAGAGCCACCTTCGGCTACGCGGCGCTCGATCAGCCGATCCGAACCACCTTCAGCAACAACAGGTTGAGCGGCGGTAGCGGCAAAAGCGTTAACTGCAAAAACCGAGAAAGCGATGCTGAGAAGAGTTTGGCGTTTCATGATCGTGTGCTCCAGGTGGTGTAGTTGTTTGGTATGGAGCCGATGTTACGCCGCACAATTTTTATGAGAACTTCATTGAGTTGATGGTGACTATCGATGCCGATAATGTCCCGCCCGATCCCTGTAGGAGCGAGCTTGCTCGCGATGGTGGACCAGGCACCGTGGAGTTTCAGGCAACCAGCGTCATCGTTTACGACCATCGCGAGCATGCTCGCTCCTACAGGGGTTTATTTCAGTAACTTTCGCCTCAGATCACCCCGCGCGCCTTGTACGAAACAATCTGATCGTCGCTATAACCCAACTCCTTCAGCACACTGGCACTGTGCTGGCCCAGACCTGGCGAAGGTTGTTCGTCGACCATCTGTGTGTAGGGCATGTGCAACGGATGTTTCACGTAGCAATTACCCGACTGCGCTGGCACTTCGACGATCATTCCACGGTGCTGCACCTGCGGGTCGGCAATGGCTTCGGCCACGGTGTTGATCGGGCTGCAGGGCACGTCCGCCGCCTGCAGGGTCTTGAGCCAATGCTCCCGACCATACTCGGTCAGGCGGGTCTTCATGAGGGGTTCAAGGTGGGCATGATTCTGTGCACGCAGCGGACCGTCACGCAGCAGCGGATCGTCGATCCACGCCGCACGATCCATCGCCAGGCACATGCGTTGCCACTGCTCTTCGGTGTCCACGCAGATGGCAATCGGCTCGTCCGCCGTCGGGAAGGCCTGGAACGGTGCGATCAAGGCGTGGCGACTGCCGAGGCGCTTGGGCACGTCACCGACCTGCAGATACCGCGCAACCGCGTTTTCCATCATCGCCAGTTGGCAGTCGAGCATCGAGATGTCAATGAACGCGCCAGTGCCGCCGTTGCGCTCCTTGTCGACCAATGCCGCCAGTATGCCCACCGTGGTGAACAGGCCCGAGCCGATGTCGCCCAGGGAAATACCGACCCGCGCCGGCGGCCCGAACTCTTCACCGGTGATGCTCATCATGCCGGACATGGCCTGGGCCACCACGTCGAACGACGGCAGATGTTTGTACGGACCGTCCTGGCCAAACCCGGAGATCGACGCATACACCACGCCAGGGTTGTATTCGCGTACCGTCTCGTAACCGAAGCCCAGGCGTTCCATGGCGCCGGCGCGGTTGTTTTCCACGAACACATCGGCCGTTGACAACAGTTGGCGCAGCACCGCCTTGCCCTCTTCATCTTTCAAGTTGAGCGTCAAGCTGCGCTTGTTGCGATTGACGCTGTTGAAATAGACGCTGCCGTCATCCTTGAACGGTGCCACACCTCGGGTGTAGTCCCCGCCGTTTGGGCGTTCGACCTTGATCACTTCAGCGCCGAGACTGGCCAGCAACCAGGTTGCATACGGACCGGCCAGCATATGCGTGGCATCGATCACGCGTATGCCATTGAGTGGACCTTTATTGGAGTTTTGCGTTTTCGTGGACATGAGTTCACCCCGCCAGGCTATCAGGATCGCCTGGTCACATTAGGTATTTGCGGTAGAGAACCGGGTTCTCTGCTGTTATGAATCCATCAAACCGAACGCCCTAGCACCCTTGCCAGGCAGGCGAACGTTTTTGCTGGAAGGCCGAAACGCCCTCACGAAAATCCCAGGACTGGTAGCAGCGCAACAACACGTCTTCGTCCCGGACATTGGCCACCTGGGCATCGCGAAGGCGGCGTAACACGGTTTTGGTCGCCCACAGCGTCAGGGGCGCCAATTGCGTCAACTGCTCGGAGACGCGCTCGGCGGCGGCCTCCAGTTGGTCCTCCTCGACCATCTCGCGAAAGGCGCCGCTGGCGATCAAGCCAGGCGCCTCCACCAGCCGCGCGCTGAACACCATTTCCTTGGTCATTGCCGGGCCGAACAGGTCGATCAGGCGCTGATAATTCAACGCACTCAGACAGTTGCCTACCGTTCTCGCAATGGGGAAACCGAAGCGCGCCGATGGGCTGATCAGGCGCACGTCGCAGGCCGCGGCGATCAAGGCTCCGCCGCCGACACAGGGGCCGGCAATCGCCGCCACCGTGGGAAACTTCAGCGCTTCCAGGGCGGCAATCAGGGTTTCACTGTGGCCTTCCAACTCCAGGAACTCGGCTTCGGTTTTGGCATCTTCCAGCGCGCCGAAATCGGCGCCCGCCATGAACGAAGGACGCTTGCCAGTGGCGCCGGTCAGGACCAAAGCCTTGACCGAGTCGTCAACGGCCAGTTCGAGAAAGATCCCGGTCAGTGTTTCTTCCATGGCCGGCGACATCGCATTCAGCGCATCAGGACGATTGAAAATCACCCATTCGACGCTGCCCCGGCGTTGTCGAACGATCTCTGCACTTTCACTCACTTTCATCACTGCACCTTGTTCTTCAACCGAAATTTGAATGTCGCTGCGCGGCGACACAGAGCCATCAACTGGTGACGCGGCTACCCGGTTGCAGCAGGTGGCAATCGCCTTCCGGCAGTTGCAACAACACCACCTGCCCCACTTGATAATCGATAGTCGGCGGTGTGAACGCCCGTACTGTGGCGCCCAGGCCGATGTCCACCAGCACGTCGCAGTACTCGCCCAGATACGCCGTGCGCAGCACAGTGCCGGGCAAGACGTTGTCCGCGCCCTGCTCGGGCCCTACCACCCGGACTTTCGAAGGACGGATGCACAGGGTGACTTCCTCGCCGGGTTTCCCCCCGCTTCGGTCAACGCCCTTCAGTGCCTGCTCGCCGAACTGCGCGATGCCGGCGGCTTTCACCCGAGCGGGAATAACGTTGTTGCTGCCGATGAAGGCCGCCACGAAGGCATTCGATGGTCGTTCGAAGATTTCCCGGGGCGAGCCCAGTTGCTGGACACTGCCACCGTTCATGACAGCCACCTGGTTGGCCGTGACCAGCGCCTCGCCCTGGTCGTGGGTCACGTACACCGTGGTCAAGCCGAGCAGGTCGTGCACGCGGCGAATCTCGAAGCGCATTTCTTCACGCAGGTGGGCATCGAGGTTGGACAGCGGCTCGTCCAGCAACAGGATGCTAGGCTCGACGATCAGCGCCCGCGCCAGGGCCACACGCTGTTGCTGGCCGCCGGACAACTCGGACGGATAACGGTCGGCCAGATGATCGAGGTGCACGGTCTTCAGGGCTTTCTTCAGTTTCTGTTCCAGTTCAGCGCGAGGCACCTTGCGGATTTGCAAACCGAACGCAACGTTCTCGGCCACTGTCTTGTGCGGCCACACCGCGTAGTTCTGGAACACCAGGGAAATGTCCCGGTGCTCCGGTGGCACCACACCCTGGGGACTGGAGATCACCCGGTCATTGACACGGATCTCACCACCGCTGGGGGTTTCGAAACCGGCCAGCAACTGCAACGTGGTCGACTTGCCGCAGCCCGAGGGGCCGAGCAAGGCCAGCAGTGTCCCGTCTTCGACCACCAGGTCTATGCCCTTGAGCGCCTGGAACTGACCGAAGCTCTTTTGCAGGTTGCGAATGTGGATCTGGCTCATTGGGCGGCTCCTGGTTCTGTACGAGTGAGCCCGGCACTTGGGCGTTTGTGTCGGGCCAGCTTGACGTTGAGCAATTGCGCGAGCGCCACCACCAGCATGGTAACCACCAGCAGCAACACGCTGGCCGCCGCCACGGCTTCGTAATTGCCCCCGTCCTTGTAGTTATAAATCAGCGTGGTCATGACGTTGGTGCTCGGGGTGATCAGGAACACCGCCACCGACAGCTCGCGCATCACCGGGATGAACACCAGCAGCCAGCCGGAGATCAGCCCGGAGCGCATCAACGGTGCGGTAATGCTGGTGAAGGTTTTCGCTTCGCTGGCGCCCAGGATGCGGGCCACCCGCTCAAGGTCAGGGCTGATGCCTTTGAGAATCGCCCCGCCATGGGAATAGGCAATCGGCAGGAACGTGGCAACAAACGCCGCGACGATGATCGCCGAGGTGCCATACAGGCTCAGCGGAGGCTGCGTGTAGGCGGCGAAGAAACCCACCGACAGGACGATCCCCGGAATGATGATCGGCAGGTTAGTCAGGCCGGCGATCAGGGTCGTGCCCGCCACGAGCCGCCGCTCGACGATGTAGGCGATCACCGCGCCGAGCAGCACACAGATGGTCGCGGCGCCAGCAGCATAGGACAGCGAGTTGAGGATCGCCGCCTGGGTTTCGCCATTTTCCAGGATCGCCCAGCGATACCAGTGGAACGTCAGGTTGCCAAGCGACGGTCCCTGGCCCCAGGCCTTGGAGAGCGACACCACGATCAGCGCAAAGTACGGCAGCAACACCGCCGTCACCGGCACGATCAAGGCGAACGCCAACCCGCCCCAGCGCCAGCCCTTGAGGTCAATGCGCCGGCCGGCACGGCTCTTGCCGCCAATCATGACGAAGCACTTGCGTCCCAGAATCTTCCTGCGCACCCAGAACAAGCCACCGGTCAACAGCAACAACGGCATGCAATAGGCGGCCGCCATGTACAGCTCAGGCGGGAACAACTGATAGAACTCGGCCAGTTTGGTGGTCACCACCGCCGTGCCCGAAGGCGTCAGCAGGAAGGCCGGCACACCGAACAGTGTCATGCCCTGGATGAACGACAGGATGAAGCCGACGATTACCGCAGGCATCACCATCGGGATGGTCACGCTGAACATCGTGCGCAACACCCCGGCGCCGAGGGTAGTCGCCGCGTCCTCGAGCTCCACCGCCATGTCATCCAGCGCACTGGCGACGATGGTGAAGGTGTACGGCACGGTGTAGATCGCACAGACGAAGATCGCACCGCCCATCGAGTAGATGTTGAGCAACGGCTGCGTGCTGTCGAACAGGTAGCGATACAGTGAGTTGAGCCAACCGGCATTCGGTGCGGCCAGCAGGATCCAGCCCAGCGCACCGATGAACGACGGCGTGACGAACGCGCCGAGGGTTAACATCCGGATCAGCCCGCGCCCCGGCATGTTGGTGCGGGCCACCAGCCAGGCCAGCGGCACACCGAGCACAGTCGAGAACAGCGCCGTGGAAAACGCCAGGATGATCGAGTTGCCCAGCGGCGCCAACATGCCCTTGGCAGTCATCAGGCGCGCGTAGTTGTTCAGTGTCCATTGCTGTGTCGCGTCATCGTGCAGACTGTTGTAGACAATCCAGCCCACCGGTTGCGCGACCAGTGCAAACAGGCACAACAGCACGGCTGAGACCACGGTCCAGCGCACCCACGGTCGGTGTCGCCGGATGCCGGCCTTGGAGGCAGCCGGTGATGAATCTATTGCAAAAACGCCCATGAAGGGTCACTCCTGAATCAGACGACGGTCACTCTGCAGGCCGAAGCCTGCAAGGGTTCAACCCATGATTTCTTTCCATTTGGCGATCCCCTCGGCCACTTCCGCCGCCAGGTCCTGCGGTGGGTTGCGGTACCACTTGATCTGATCCAGGCTGCGACCCTCGGCCCAGGGCACATCGGTGCGCAGGGTCGGCCAGAAGTTGGCGGCCAGGATCTGCGAGACTTCCAGGTCGTAAAGGAAATCGGAGAAAAGCTTGGCCGCATTCGGATGGGGTGCCTTGAGCGGAATGGCGTTGAGCCCCAAGTTGAGGATGGTGCCGTCGGTCGGTGGCTGCACATTGATAGGGTTGCCCGCCGCCCTTTGCGTCAGCGAGAAACTGAACGGCGCGCCCAGGCCCACCAAGCGCTCACCGGAGAGAATGTCAGTGACGGTATCGACGTTGGACTGGCCGACCTTCGGGTTGAGCTTGCTCAGTTCCTTGAGGTAGTGGTCGCCGTACTTCTTGCGCATGGCCACGAGCCAGGAGGCCACGTCACCGGAAAACGCCGGGCTGCCCACGGTCAGCTTGTTGGCCCACTGACTGTCGAGCGCCGCCTCCCAGGTGGCCGGGGCCGAACTGACCTTGTCCGACTGGTAGTTGAGGCAGGTCAGGCTGATGGCGCCGACCTGGTACATATCGTCCTTGTCCAGGCTTTGGAATTCGCTTGGCAAGAACTCGGTGCCGGCCGGCTTGTAGGGCAACAGCGCGCCGATTTTCTTCAATTCCAGGTAATGCAGGATGTTGGTGCTGCCCAGCGAGTCGCAGTTGGGAGCATTGTTCTGAAGCTCAAGGCGCAAGCGCGTGTAGACGGTCTGCGAGGCCTGGCGCAGCAAGTTGACCTTGATGCCCGGATAACGCTTGATGAAGGCGTCGCGAATGGCTTCGATGGTCTTCTGCTCGTATGAGCCCCAATACAGGTTGAGCGCGCCCTCCTTGCGGGCGGCTTCGTACAGCGATTCGTCAGCGGCAAATGAAGGCCGGATCAATCCTCCCGCCATCAAGCCCACGCCGGCGATACCGCTGGCCTGCAAAAATTTGCGCCGTGTAAATTCGACCATCTCGAGACTCCTTCGCGTTCAGTGACTGCGATATTTTTTGGTTATCTGGAATCGGCAGGATCAGTAGTCGCCCGTGGTCGCGCCGCCATCGACGATCAGCACTTGCCCGGTCATGTAACTGGCATCGTTGGACGCCAGGAAAGCCACGACTGCAGCAATTTCCGAAGGTTGTGCCGGTCGTCCCAAGGGCATTCTGGAAATCCATTTCTCTCTTATGTCCTCCGGCACACTGGCCAGAATCGGTGTTTCAACAATACCCGGCGCAATCGCGTTGACCAGTACACCATGACGCGCCGCCTCCAGCGCCACGGTATGGGTCAATCCCACTACACCGGCCTTGGCACTCGAATAGTTCGCTTGCCCGAACGCACCGAAAATCGCCGTGGAAGCGATATTGATAATCCGCCCCCATCCTCTCCCCATCATGGCCGCCAAACCAAACTGGCAACCCAGCCACGAGCCGCGCAGGTTGACGTCGATTACCGACTGCCACTCTTCGTCACTCATCTTGACTAGCGAACGATCGCGAACGATCCCGGCCACATTAACCACAATGTCCAGCGCTTCGAAGGCTTCCGGAAGCTCCGCCACGGCGGCCTGCCAACTGGCACGACTCGATACGTCGAGGGTGACGGCGCAGGCCTGGCGCCCTTGCGCAACCAAGGCATTGGCCAGCGTTTGCGCACCCGGCCCCAGATCGGCAATCACGACCCTGGCGCCTTCATCGGCCAAGCGCTGGCATATGGCGGAGCCGATGCCGCCGGCACCACCCGTGACCAGCGCTACATGGCCCTGCAAACGCCCGGTCATGACGGCTGCCCTCCCCGGCATGCCACGGCGAACACATCTTCGCCTTCCTGCACCAGCTCTTCGTTCTGGTTGAGCAGGCGCATCGAAACCCTGGCAATGCCCCGGGACGGATTGGACTGGCTGCGACGCAGCTCCTGGACCTGGGCCACGTAGTACAGGGTGTCCCCAGCGAAGACCGGGCCCGCGAAACGGCGGCGGGTCTCCATGAAGGCCAGGATCGCCCAGTCATCAATGCTCGAGCGCAGGCCGGTGCTCATCGAGTGAGCCAACATGCCGTGGGCGATGCGCCGGCCGAACAGGTTTTGCCGCGCGGTCTGTTCATCCATGTGCAACGGGTTGAAATCTCCAGTCAGCCCGGCAAACAGGACGATGTGGGTTTCCGTCAGAGTGATGCGCGACGACGTGACGCTCTGGTCTGCTGCCAGGTCCTCGAAATACAGGGTAGAACTCATGAGTGGCTCCGTGCCTGGAACACAGGCAATGAGGTGGAAGAATCCAGGGCGGTGAACGCAACCCTCACCGGCATGCCGATCGAAATGTCCTCGAGGGCAGCATCGCGCAGTTGCGACAACATCAGCGGCCCCTCTTCGAGCTCGATAACGGCGCAGACGTAAGGGGCATCCAGGCGCGTGTGACCGCGATGAATCACCGTAAAGGTGAAGACCGTGCCGCGCCCGGACACCTGCACCCAGTCGGGCACAACGCCCAGGTCGTCGACGCAATGAGCCCTGGGGTACCACTGCCAGGCGCCGGACACCGGGTTGCGCTGGATCAGCAGGCGTTGTTCCTGGTTGGCCTCCCACCAGGAGGCAGACAGGTTGTCGCGAGTCACGGGGCTGAAAGTGGCCATGCGCAGATCCTCAAACGGTCAGTATCAGGGTGGCGGCAGCGCAGAACGTGCCGCCCAGGCCATGTACAAGTGCAACCTCGGCGTCCTCGACTTGCACGCCCGGGCCTTCGTTGCGCAATTGGCGAACCCCTTCGATCAGGGCGAGCAACCCACGCTTGCCGGGGTGATTCGACGCCAGCCCGCCGCCATCGGTATTGCACGGCAAGGACCCGCCGATTTTCAGGTGGCCATCGGCGACAAATCGACCACTCTCGCCACGCGGGCAAAAGCCCAGGTCTTCCAGCGCCAGCATCGGCGTGATGGTAAAGGCGTCGTACAGTTGCGCGACGTCCACGTCCGCATGCGTCAGCCCCGCCATCTCGAAAGCCCGAGGCCCGGTGCGCGCCGCTGGCGTGATGAGGTCACGGGGCATCTGGCTGATTTGCGTGCGCTGGGTGGCCATGCCGAAGCCGCCGAGGTACACCGGTTTCTGCCGGCAATCCTGTGCCCGCTCGCGGCTTGTCATGACAATGGCACCACCGCCGTCAGTGACCACGCAGCAGTCCAGGCGATGCAGGGGCGATGCGATCATCGAGGAACTCAAAACGTCGTCGACGGTGATCGGCTTGCGACCAAGAAAGGCATCCGGGTTGCCGGCCGCGTGCTGGCGGAAGGTCACGGCCACCTCGGCCAATTGTTCCGGGGTAGTGCCATACAGGTGCATGTGGCGCTGGGCAAACATGGCGTAGGTGGAAATCAGCGTCGGCGCAAACGGCAGCTCGAATTGTCCGGGCCCGGCGGGCAGCACGAAGGGATCGAAGGATGGCGTGTTCAACGGCCACCAACGCGGCGACGCCGCGTAACTGATCACTACCACATCCACCAGTCCTGCCGCGATTGCAGTGGCCGCATGGGCGGCATGAACCAGATACGAACAACCGCCGACATCGGTGCTGTCGAACCAGCGCGGTTCGATGCCCAGATATTCGGCCATCTCGGTCACACTGTTGACGCCACCACCTTCAGCCCAGTCGCCAGACGCGACACACAGGCCATCAACGTCATTGAGGGCCAACCCGGCCTGGGTCAGCGCGGCGTGAATGCACTCCACCTGGATGGCAAACGGATGCACGCCCTGGGCGTCTCTTCGCGGTGATTCATAGGCGCCGACGATGGCGGCGCGTCCTGAAATGTTCAACCTGTGCTCCTGAGTTCGAGAACCGTGGCATCAAGTTCCATTATCCGAACGCCCTCCAACAAGCAGTTAGAACAGGCGCTATTGGTGCATTAAACGCACCGATAGCTGGCATGAGCCTTGCTGTAGCCAAAGGGTCCGAGTACCCAGGAAACAACCATGAATCGCCGCCTTCCCCCCTTGCTCGCCGTGCGTGCTTTCGAAGGATTCAGCCGCTGGGGCAGTGTGCGTCAATGCGCCGAGGAACTGGCGGTGTCGCACACGGTGATCTCCCGCCACATCCAGAACCTGGAGAGTGCCGTGGGCACCAAATTGGTGAGGAAATCCGGACGCGGGCTGGAGATGACGCGCGAAGGCCAGCGCTATGCCGCGCAACTGCGCCGGGCGCTGGACATCATTGCCGACGCCAGCAGCGACCTGCGCCAGGGCGAAGACGCCCTGCACGTCTGCTGCATGGCAGGGCTGGCGTCACGGCGCCTGCTGGGGCGTCTCGGCGAACTGGAAGAGGCGCTGAACGGCCGCGAGCTGACGCTGGAGCCTACCAGCACGCGGCCCGACTTCAACCGCAACGAAGCTGATGCCGAGATCGTCTACCTGGAAGAACTGAACCTGGGCGATGAGCTGTGCGCCGAACTGTTCGCCCGTCCGCTGATACGCGCGGTGGCCAGTCCGGCCTTCTGCAATCGTTACCCCGAGGTGCTGTGTGCCGAGGACATGCTGGGCCTGCCTTTGATTCACGAACGCAATACCCAGCGCTGGTCACAATGGCTGAGCATCGCCGGTGTCACCGATCTACCCAGGCTTCGCGGCCCGCGCCTGTGGCATGGACACTTGACCCTGGAAGCCGCCTGCATGGGCCAGGGCATCGCCCTGGTCAGCGAGCTGCTGGCGGACGAAAAAATCGCCGCTGGCGAGCTGGTGGAAGTGCTGCCCATGACGATCCGTCTGGGCGGCTATTACTTCATTGCGCCGACCCGAAAATGGAACGATCCGGCCATCGTCCGATTGCGCAACTGGCTACACTCGGTCTTTCCGGGGGAGCTGGAAAAAGGCGACAAAAACGCACCAGTAGAGCGCTCGCCCGGCGATATGGCACCGCATTGAAGCTCATGTTGCAATCAATGGAGACCCCACGTTGAACACGCCACCGTCAAAAACAAAACCCCATGAACTGGCCGTCGTCCAAGACCAATGGATAGACCTCTACGGCCACATGAACATGGCGTATTACGTGCAGTTGCTCGACGACCTGGGCCACCGCATCCTCGACCGCTTTGGCCTGGGCGAGGGTTACACACGTGAACACAACTGCGGATTGTTCACCGTGGAAGCCAACGTCAAGTACATCAAGGAAGTCCGCGCCGGCGACCCGTTGCGGGTCGAACTGACTCCGGTGCGTTTTGACGACAAACGCCTGGTGACCCAGGTGGACCTTTACCATCATGAGCTCAATTACCTGAGCGCGAGCATGCTGCAGACGGCGCTGCATGTGGATCTCGGGACGCGCAGGGTGAGGCCATTTTCGGAGGCTGCGGTCCAGAGGCTCAGAGCGTTGAAGGATGAGTTTGAGGTTAATGGGTGGAACCGGACACGAGCCCTCTGACATTGGCCCAGCAGCTTCGAGGGCGCAGGTAGCGGTCACGAACATCGAGCCAGGCCCCGAGCCAGCGAGATGAGGCGAATGAGCGCGGCGCCGCTGACTCACCGCTGTAAATGGGACCGCTCAGCTTGTCGTTCGCAAGTTGTCAGCCTGCTGGCGGGTGGGTAAGCTGCATGGATGAATCAGCCATCGATAGTATCGCCCACCGCCCGCGGCCCCGCCGATCATGACATTCGCAACCAGATTGTCGCGGCGGCCAATGAGCACTTCAGTCAGTACGGTTACGCTAAAACCACGGTCTCGGACCTGGCCAAGGCCATTGGATTCTCGAAAGCCTATATCTACAAATTTTTCGATTCCAAGCAGGCGATCGGCGAGGCCATCTGCACACATTGTTTGACGCAGATCGTCGCCGCCGTAGAGCTGTCCATCAACGGGGAAACTCTCAGCGCAACGGAGCGGTTTCGACGCTTGGTCAAAACAGTGATCGCGACGGCTGTGGACCTGTTCTTCAACGACCGCAAGCTCTACGACATCGCCGCGTTTTCCGCTTCGGAGCGCTGGCCGAGTTCGCTGGTTTATGAAGCACAGATCAAGCAGTTCATTCTGCAGATCGTGCGTGACGGGCGAGAGGCAGGTGAGTTTGAACGCAAGACGCCTCTGGACGAAACGGTAGAAGCGATCCACCTGACTCTGCGGCCTTTCGTCAATCCTCTCCTGCTGCAATACAACCTCGACTTTATCGAGGACGCGCGGTCACTCACCTGCAACCTCATCCTGCGCAGCCTCATGCCCTGAACGGCGAACGCTCGCGACTGTTCCGGGCTTCGATTATCGCGCTGCTGTCGCGACGCCTTGCGGCTGAGTCGGCTGCCACCCACCGCCCAGCGCCCTGAACGCTGCCACTGCCGCCCTCGCCGCTTCCGTTCGCGCCTGTGCCCGGGCGTCGGCGGTCTGCAGCAGGGTTTCATCGGCGTGCAGGACGTCTATCAGGCTCGCCGTGCCCTTCTGGTAGGCAACGAACGTCGATTGGCGAGCCTGTGTCAACGATGTCTCGCCTTTTGCCAGCGTGCTGGCCTGAATGTCTCGATTCACCAGAGACGAGAACGCGTTTTCGACATCTTCGGTGGCCCGTAAGACTGACTGGCGATAGACGGCCAGCGCCTGGGCTTCCTGCCCTTTGGCCAGATCGATCTGAGCGTTGATCCGGCCAAAGTCGAAGAGTCTCCAGCGCAACCCAAGCACGCCCGCCGACTGACTGGCACCGCCAGTGAAAAGGTTGCCACCGGAGACCGCCGTGGCGCTGCCGAGCAATGCGCCGAGGGAGAATTTGGGGTAATACTCAGCCATCGCCGCCCCGATACGGGCGTTGGAGGCCGCCAGTCGCCGCTCGGCAACGATCAGATCCGGCCGGCGGCGCAGCAGATCCGCCGGAGACCCCGTCTGCGTTATTTGCGGCGCAACGGGAATACTCTGCGCCTTCGCCAGTTGCTCGCGATGGGCGCCAGGCGGTGTGGCGAGTAACACGTCCAGCGCATTCATCGCAGCGTCAAGGCCCACCTGCAAGACCGGCACGCTCGCTTGAACTTGCGCCAATGCCCCCTCGGTCTGCTGAACCTGATAATCGGCAGCAAGACCCTTGGCGTTGAGCAAGCGGACTTTTTCCAGCAGCCCCTGCTGGGTTTCCACTTGTCGATTGGCAATGTCCAGACGCGCCTGCAAGCCGCGAATCGTGATGTACGCGTCTGCAGTCTGCGCGGCAATGGCGAGCCGAGTGGCGACTCCATCCGCCTCGGAGGCCTGATACTCGGCGAACGCGGCTTCGCGTGCGCGTCGCAGCCCACCAAAGACATCAACCTCCCAGCTCGCGCCCAGATCAACTTCGTAGGAAGTCCCATAGCGATCATACCCAGGTGTCGAGTTCAACACCTGGCCGAGCGGAGTTTCGACCGATTGGTAGGAGCGCGCAGCCTGCCCACTGATGTTCGCCGAGGGCACCAGGGCTGCATTCGCCGCCCCCAGTCCCGCCCGCGCCTGCGTGATGCGTGCCGACGCCTGCGCGAGATCAAGGTTCTGCTCCAGCGCCCTGGAAACGAAGTCGGTCAATACCGGATCACCGAAACCTTCCCACCAGGTCACGAGACTGGCAGGCATGGCGGCGCCCCTCTGCTCGACAGCAGATTGATCCATGTAGCGCTGCGGAAAAACTGCGTGCGGACGCTGATAGTCCGGACCGACCGCGCAGCCTGTCATCAGGTGGACACTCAATAGAAGGGCTACGGCGCGAAAAGGGGGCATCAAGACACCTTGTGAAATGAGAATTCGTGACCATGTTACGTTATGGTCACCAACTGTCAATCCACGCCGACACCCATTAAATTCATTATATATAGGTAGCAAGTCGATACCCAACACATCCCAGAGGAGGAAAAAATCAGAATAAGTGACGATTGACTGTTTTGGTCACTTAACTGAAGATAAGGTATGTTTCCTATCGATTGAGTATGCATACCTATGCGCCGGCTTCGACCCGCCCCCTTTGCTGCCTGTTTGTTGCCCTTGGTCCTGACGGCTTGCGGTGACGCCTCTCCCCCTGACGACCCGCGCACGCATGCCCCCCTGGTGCGCTCCTTTGCGGTTCAGGACGCCGGCGAGGTCTCTCGCTCGTTTACCGGAGTCGTCGCGGCGCGCGTTCAGGCGGACCTGGGCTTTCGGGTATCGGGGAAGGTGCTCGAACGGCTGGTCGACACAGGACAGACGGTCAAGCGAGGTCAAGCGCTCATGCGCCTCGACCCCATAGACCTGGGGTTGCAGGCGCGAGCACAGCAGGAATCGGTGACGGCCGCCCGCGCCCGAGCCAAACAGACGGCGGATGACGAGGCGCGCTACCGCGAGCTGGTTTCCGCGGGTGCTGTTTCGGCTTCGACCTACGACCAGATCAAGGCCGCTGCTGATACTGCAAAGGCACAGCTCAGCGCTGCCGAGGCGCAAGCTGACGTGGCCCGCAACGCCTCTGGCTATGCGGTGTTGCAGGCAGACTCCGATGCCGTGGTGGTGGAAACGCTGGCCGAACCCGGTCAAGTCGTTCCTGCGGGACAGCCCGTGGTACGCCTCGCCCGGGCCGGACAGCGCGAGGCCATCGTGTACCTGCCCGAAACGCTGCGCCCTGCTGCCGGGTCCATCGCACAAGCATCGTTGTACGGCAACACCACAGGCAGCGTTCCGGCAAAACTGAGGTTGCTGTCAGACGCCTCCGACCCGGCCACACGCACATTCGAGGCGCGTTATGTGCTCGACGGCGCGCTGGCCAACTCGCCACTCGGCTCGACCGTCACCGTGCGGATCGCCCAGGGCACACCGGATAAACAACTCAAGCAAGTGCCCATTGCTGCGATTTTTGATCCTGGCAATGGGAGTGGCCTGTGGGTCATCGCCGGGCAACCGGCGAAAGTGAGCTGGCGTTCCGTGCGGGTGGTGGGCCTGAGCGACGACATCGCGAGGGTGACGGGCGCAATCCAGGCAGGTGAGCAGGTTGTCGCATCAGGGGCGCATCTGCTGCGCGAAGGTGAAGAAGTGAGATTGGCTGACGAAGGTGACATCCCTGTCGCCGGGGGTCGCCCATGAGTCAGGGCCGCTTCAATTTATCGGCGATCGCCGTTCGCGAGCGTTCGATCACAGTGTTCCTGATCCTGTTGATCGCCGTGGCAGGCACCCTGTCCTTCTTCAAACTGGGCCGCGCCGAAGATCCACCGTTCACAGTCAAGCAACTGACTGTCATCACTGCGTGGCCCGGCGCTACGGCACAAGAGATGCAGGATCAGGTTGCCGAGCCATTGGAAAAACGCCTGCAGGAACTCAAATGGTACGACCGCACGGAAACCTACACCCGTCCGGGACTTGCCTTCACCATGGTGACGCTACTCGATCGCACACCGCCTTCGCAGGTGCAGGAGGAGTTCTACCAGGCGCGTAAAAAACTCGACGACGAAGCCATCAAACACCCTGCCGGCGTGATCGGGCCCATGGTCAACGACGAGTTTTCCGACGTGACATTTGCCCTGTTTGCCTTGAAGGCCAAGGGTGAACCGCAGCGGCTGCTGGTGCGGGATGCAGAATCGCTGCGCCAGCGCCTGCTTCATGTGCCCGGCGTGAAGAAGGTGAACATCATTGGCGAGCAAGCCGAGCGCATTTTCGTCTCCTTTTCACATGACCGATTGGCCACGTTGGGCGTTGCGCCTCAGGACATTTTTGCCGCGCTGAACAATCAGAATGCGCTCACTCCCGCCGGCTCGATTGAAACCAGCGGGCCGCAGGTTGTGCTTCGCCTGGATGGTGCCCTGGATAAACTGCAAAAGATCCGGGACACCGCCATTGTCGTCAAGGGTCGTACATTGAAGCTTTCGGACATTGCGACGGTCGAGCGCGGGTACGAAGACCCGGCCACCTTCCTGGTGCGTAACAACGGTGAGGAAGCCCTGTTACTGGGATTGGTGATGCGCGAGGGCTGGAACGGTCTTGACCTGGGCAAGGCCCTGGACCTTGAAACGGACAAAATCAATGCCGCAATGCCGCTGGGCATGACGCTGACAAAAGTCAGTGATCAGTCAGCGAACATCAGCTCGGCCGTCGACGAATTCATGATCAAGTTCTTTGTCGCCCTGCTGGTCGTGATGCTCGTTTGCTTCCTCAGCATGGGCTGGCACGTCGGTATCGTGGTAGCCGCAGCGGTGCCACTGACGCTGGCCGTGGTGTTCACGGTGATGGCGGCCACCGGGAAAAACTTCGACCGGATCACCCTGGGATCGCTGATTCTGGCGCTTGGACTGCTGGTGGATGACGCCATCATCGCCATCGAAATGATGGTGGTGAAGATGGAGGAAGGCTACGACCGCATCAAGGCATCCGCGTATGCCTGGAGCCATACGGCCGCACCGATGCTCAGCGGCACACTGGTGACGGCAATCGGCTTTCTGCCCAACGGTTTCGCCCAGTCGACGGCAGGCGAATACACCAGCAACATGTTCTGGATCGTTGGCATTGCCCTGATTGCTTCCTGGGTAGTGGCGGTCGTTTTCACCCCCTATCTGGGCGTGAAAATGCTGCCTGATATCAAGGCGGTCGAAGGCGGCCACGCGGCGATCTACGACACCCCGAACTACAATCGTTTTCGCAGGATTCTGACACGCGTCATCGCCCGGAAGTGGTGGGTGGCCGGCACGGTCATCACGACCTTTATCGTGGCAATCGTGGGGATGGGCCTGGTCAAGAAACAGTTCTTTCCCACCTCGGATCGCCCCGAAGTGCTGATCGAAATACAAATGCCCTATGGCACTTCCATTGAACAAACCAGTGCGACCACGGCGACTGTAGAGGCCTGGTTACAGAAGCAGGATGACGCAAAAATCGTCACGGCTTATGTGGGGCAAGGCGCGCCGCGCTTCTACCTGGCGATGGCCCCCGAGTTGCCGGACCCGTCGTTTGCAAAGATCGTGGTATTGACTGACAGTCAGGAGGCACGCGAAGCCCTCAAGTTCCGTCTTCGCCAAGCCGTTGCACAGGGGCTGGCCCCGCAAGCGCGTATCCGGGTCACGCAGCTGGTTTTCGGACCATACTCGCCGTTTCCTGTCGCTTACCGGGTCATGGGGCCCGACCCGTCGACGTTGCGCGAAATCGCCAGCCAGGTACAGGCCGTGATGCTGGCGAGCCCGATGATGCGAACCGTCAACACTGACTGGGGGCCGCTCGTGCCAACGCTGCATTTCAATCTGGACCAGGACCGGTTGCAGGCGCTGGGACTGACCTCCAGCGCTGTTGCGCAGCAGTTGCAGTTCCTGCTGACGGGTGTGCCCATTACGGCCGTCCGGGAGGACATTCGTTCGGTCCAGGTGGTGGGACGCGCCAAGGGTGATATCAGGCTCGACCCTGCAAAAATCGAAGGCCTGACGCTGGTGGGCGCGGCCGGCCAGCGAATTGCGCTGTCCCAGGTCGGCGAAGTCGAGGTGCGCATGGAAGATCCGATCATCAGGCGCCGTGACCGCACACCGACCATCACCGTACGTGGAGACATTGCCGAAGGCTTGCAGCCGCCGGACGTCTCGAGCGTCATCAGCAAGGCACTGGCGCCGGTGATCGACAAGCTGCCTGAGGGCTATCGGATCGAGCAGTCGGGAGCCATCGAGGAATCGGGCAAGGCTGGACAGGCGATACTGCCGCTGCTGCCCATCATGATTGCCCTCACGCTGCTGATCATCATCGTGCAGGTGCGCTCGATCTCGGCGATGATCATGGTGTTTCTCACCGCACCCCTTGGGTTGATTGGCGTGGTGCCCACACTGCTCCTTTTCCAGCAACCTTTTGGCATCAACGCCTTGGTCGGCCTGATTGCACTTTCCGGGATTCTGATGCGCAACACGCTCATTTTGATCGGGCAAATCCACCAGAACACACGCGAAGGACGAGATCCTTTCGATGCAGTGATCGAGGCCACTGTACAGCGGGCGCGCCCAGTGTTGCTGACCGCGCTGGCGGCCATCCTGGCGTTCATCCCGCTGACTCACTCGGTGTTCTGGGGGACGCTGGCGTACACGCTGATCGGAGGCACGTTCGTTGGCACCATCATGACGCTGGTGTTCCTGCCCGCGATGTACTCCATCTGGTTCAAAATCCGCCCCGCTTCACACCGGCAAAACGAATCCGCAGCGCTGGCGTGAAAGAGCGTTCAAAACGTCACCCTCGATTGACGGGTGATGCAACAGGCCAGGCCCCGGCTCCCGGGGCACTGACCGATGGCTCAAGCCGCCGAAGTGTTCGTACGCTGGACCGAAATCAAGCCTGCCTGCTGATAAGTCATTACCAGCTCGTCGAAATGCCGGATGTCCCCGCGCGTGCGCGCGATCAGTTGCGCGCCCGCAACGGCGGCGTGGATGGCGCGGGCCCGATGTTCGATTTCCTGCGCATTATCCCAGCCAGCGTCGGCCAGAACGTGCGCAAGCCACGTGACATTGACGTCTGCAAATGCCTTGACCTCCCGTGAAACCTGATCCGGAAGATCTTCATATTCGGCCGCCATGAAACTGGACAGGCATAGCCGGTTGCCGTCCTCCAGGGACTTGCGAAAAATCGACGAATACAATTGCAGGCAACGAGCCGGGTCACTGTTGGACGCCCGAATGGCATCCAGGGCCGCCTGCGTGTCCTGCCAGTAACGCCGGGCCACTTCAGCGCCCAGGTCCGCCTTGCTCGGAAAGTGGTAGTAGATGCTTGCATTGCGGATACCCACCTCCTCCCCGATACTGCGGAAATTGATGCCGCTGTAACCGTGCAACTGCGCAGCCGATTTGGCCGCCGCCAGAATGGCCTCTCGCGCATTTTCACTCACGTGGGTAACCCTCGTACGCATAGTTGATCTATCGACATGCCACGACTTTATCCTGATTGCGTTTACCTGCCAACTGGAAGGTAGGGGCTTGACAACCAGAAAATCCAGGCTCAGTCTTTACCTACCAACTGACAGGCAGGTAACTTCGAATGACTGACTCACAATTGCACAGCCACGTCCCTTCCCTCCCTTCGATGAAAATTCATGATTGGTTCGATGGCCCCTACCCGGCGCGGGTACGCATCGCGCTGGCGGAAAAAGGCCTGCTGCCCAACGTTGAATTCTTGTCGGTCAACCTCTGGACGGGAGAGCACAAGAAACCCGAATTTCTGGCGATCAATTACTCGGGCACGTTGCCTGTGCTGGAGCTCGAAGATGGAACCCTCATCGCCGAATGCACGGCCATCACGCAGTATCTGGACCGGCTGAGCGGCAACCCCACACTCACGGGCGAAACGGCGCTTGAGCAAGGGCTGATCCACATGATGACCAAACGCGCAGAAATCGAGTTTCTCGATGCGGTGAGTGTCTATTTTCACCACGCCACACCTGGGCTCGGCCCACAGGTGGAGCTGTACCAGAACGTCGAATGGGGCATCAGGATGGGCGAAAAGGCAGTCAGGGGCATGCGCTACTTCGACAGTCTTCTGAAGGTTCAGCCCTTTGTCGCCGGACAGACGTTTTCGATGGCCGACATTGCGGTGCTGGGAGGCATGATCTTCGCGTCGCTGGTCAAACTGGCGGTACCGGATGACTGTGTCGCCTTGCGTCAGTGGCATGCCAGGATGCAGGAGCGCCCCAGTGTGCAGACCTGGCGCGCCATGGTTAAACAGGGCCAAGCGAAAGATTGACGCAATGGCTGCGCCTTCGTGACGCTCTTACGCCCGCGCCTCGTTTTGATACTGGCGCGGGCACATGTTGAACCGCGCCCGAAACTCGCGAGAAAAATGCGCGCCGTCTGAGAAGCCACAATCCATGGCGATCTGGGTGATGCTGCTTTGGCTGTTCACCAGCAGCCACGCGCCATACTCAATGCGCAGGGAGCGCTGGAATTCCATGGGCGACAGTCCCAGCGACTGTTGGAAGGCACGCGTCAACTGGCGCCGGCCCAGCCCGACATATCGGGCGATGGCGTCGAGCGCTGGCAGACTGTCCATGCGCTGCTCGATGTAGTGCGCGGCCTGGCGCACGCGCTCATCCTTGATGTCCTCGAGGTTGGCGTAAAAGTGCGCCTGGGGCTGCCGCCCTTGGCGAATCCCCTGCAACATCATGTGCCGCACGGCCTGTTGGGCTTTCTCCCGCCCGCAATGGCGCGCCACCAGGTGCAAAGCCAAGTCGATAGCGGCGGTGGAACCGGCGCAGGTGATCAGGTCGCCCTCGTCGATGAACAGGTGATCGACGGCTGCGGGGGTCTTGGGAAACCGCGTACGAAACGCATCCAGCACGTTCCAGTGCACACACACCGAACGACTGCCCACCACGCCGGCCTGCGCCAGCGCGAAGGTGCCGGTGCAGATGCCCAGCAATCGCGTCCTGCTTTTCGCCACGCGCTGCAACCAGTCGCGCAGATGGCTTGGCATGTGGGTATTGAGGTAGTCGTTACCGCCGCAAATGGCAATGTAGTCGAACGCTTGCGGATCCTGCACGAGGCCACCCGACACTTCCAACGCGATGCCGGCGCTTGAAGTTCGCGGCAAGCCGTCGACACTCATCACCTGCCATGTGGTGTGAATCTGTCGACTGCCGCCGCCCAGGTCGCCGGCCAGGCGCAAGACATCGATAAAACCGGAAAACGCCGCCAGGGTGAATTGATCCAGCAGAACAAAACCCACGGACAACTGCGCACGAGCGCCCACACCACCATTGGAAGCAGCGGTTTGTTGGTCGTCGGGATTAACCTGCGTCAATTTTTGCATGACCTAACTATTCAACTTTAAGACCCCGCAGTGCAAGCGCTCGAATCGGTGATACGAGCAAGATGCAGACAAGGGGAACAGTCCAACAACAACCCTAGGGGACATACGATGAAACTGAAGACAGGTCAGAAATTCAGCGCCGCTCTATTGGTTACAGGCTGCATCGCCGCACCGGCCGCCTTGGCCGACCCGCAAAAAATCACCGTCGCGCTGTACGGCGGCAACTGGGGTGACGCGTTCCTCAAATGTGTTGCAGAACCTTTCACGAAGGCCACGGGCATCGCAGTGGCCTCTGAGGTAGGGACGTCGACTGTCACCCTGGCCAAGCTCCAGCAGCAGAAAAACAGTCCGACCATCGACGTGGCCTGGATGGACGGCGGCATCAGCGAAATGGCCTATGACGCCGGCGTGCTTGCCGACCTTGACTCCGCCGCCATACCCAACCTGAAAAACATCCAGGACAAGGGGATTTACACCAACGCCGGGCACACCTTCGCCGTCAGCAGCGGCTACTACTCCCTGGGCCTCACTTACAACACCAAGGACGTCAAGCAAGCGCCCACCAGTTGGAAGGACCTGTGGAATCCGGAGTACGCCGGCGCCATTGCCCTGCCCTCGCCCGCCAATTCGTCCGGCGTGCCGTTCGTATTTTTCATGGCCGATGTGTGGGGTATCGACCGGGCCAATCTGGAGCAGGTCTACACCAAGCTCGGCGCACTGGACACCGCGTTGTTTTTTGACAGCTCGGGTGCCGCCACCAACGCCTTCCAGAGCGGCGAAGCAATCATCGGTGCGCACTTCAACGTTGGCGCCTGGGACTTGATCGACAAAGGTGCCCCTATCGGATTCACCATTCCCAAGGAAGGCGTGTGGGCCACCGATGCGCGCCTGCACCTGATCAAGGGTGCGAAAAACAGCAAGGCGGGCGAGCAGTTCATCAACACCGCACTGACCAAAGAAGCGGCCTCCTGCCTGGCCGCCAAGCTGTACCTGGGCCCGGCGGTGAAAGATGTCGAAGTGGCGCAAGACGTGGCGCGCAAGCTGCCCTGGGGTGTGAACGGTTCGATTAACGATTTGCGCCTGTTCGACTGGAGCCAGATCAACGCCGAACGCGCCAGCGTCACCAACGACTGGAACCGCAAGGTCACCGCCAAGTAACCGATGGGGTCTGCAATGTCAGTATTGTTGAGCATCGACCGCGTCTGTAAGCACTTCGGTTCCTTCCAGGCGCTGGACAACATCCAGCTGGACATCCAGCAAGGCGAATTCATCGTCCTGCTCGGCCCCAGCGGCTGTGGCAAGACCACGCTACTGCGTTCGATCGCCGGGTTCATGCAACCGGATTCAGGCACGATCGCCATCGACGGCCAGGATGTCAGTCGCCTGCCGCCTTACCGTCGACCGCTGAACACGGTGTTCCAGAATTATGCGCTGTTTCCACACATGACGGTGCTTGAGAACATCGCCTACGGGCCCCGTCGCCAGGGCATAGGGCGAAACGAAGCAAAGCTCAAGGCACGGCAAGCGTTGGCGATGGTCGGCCTGGAAGCGCTGGAAGACCGTTTCCCGCGTGGCATGTCCGGTGGACAACAGCAGCGTGTGGCCCTGGCCCGCGCCATCGTCAACCAGCCGAAACTGTTGCTGCTCGATGAACCCCTGTCGGCACTGGACATGAAGCTGCGCAAGCGCATGCAGCTTGAACTCAAGCACCTGCAAGCCAAACTGGGGATCGCTTTCATCTTCGTCACCCACGACCAGGAAGAAGCGATGACCATCGCCGACCGCATCGTGGTGATGAACGCCGGTCGCATCGAACAAGTGGGCAGCAGTAGCGAAATCTACAGCGCCCCGGCTTCACGTTTCGTCGCCGACTTCATCGGCGAGGCCAACCTGATCGGTTACGAAGCCCGTGACAGTGGCGAAATCCGCCTGGCCGTTGCGCATACGCCCTTCCTGTACATGGCGAAAAACCTTTTGCCCCGGGGCACCGCAGTGTTGCGTCCCGAGCATTTGCAGGTGCTGGACGCGTCGAGCCTGACCAGCCCCGGCCAATGTGAAATGCACGGCACAGTGACCGATGTGATCAGTGTGGGCAGCCACACCATGGTCCATTCGATGATCGACGGCCAACCGGTGGTGGCACGCACCATGGGCCTGCCACGCGCCGACCTGCGGGCCGGCAGCGCGGTGCGCCTGAGCTTCGACCCGGCACACCTGCACCTGATCGGGGAAGCGGTATGAAACGCACAGCTCTCGCGCCGTCGTTGATGCTGTTTGGCGCCCTGGCGTTCTTCACCGCATTCTTCCTGGCGCCGTTTGCGGTGGTGATCTTTGCCAGCCTGACCAACAGCCCCGACCAGACCTTCACCCTGTCACATTACGTCAAGGTGCTGGGCGATCAGTACCACTGGGACGTGATTCTGGTGACATTCCGCATCGCCGCGCTGACCACGCTGATCTCGCTGCTGCTCGGCTACCCGCTGGCCTGGTACCTGGTGCGCGTCGTGAAGTGGCGGGCCTGGCGCCGTGCCTGTGTGATCCTGCTGGTGGTGCCCATGTTCACCAGCAACATCGTGCGCTCGTTCGGGTGGATGGTGCTGCTGGGGCGCAAGGGACTGGTGAACGAGAGCCTGATGAACGTCGGCCTGATCGACTCGCCGATACGCTTCCTCGGTACGGAACTGGGCATTCTGATCGGCATGGTCTACATCCTGCTGCCGTTTATTGTACTGGCCGCCGGCAATGCGTTGGCACAGGTGGACCCCGCCTATGAACAGGCGTCTGACGATCTTGGCGCCAGCCCCCGGGCGACGTTTTTCCATGTGGTGTTGCCGCTGACCATGCCCGGCATCATTTCCGGTTCCATCATGGTCTTCACCCTGGCGGCGAGCGCCTACGTCACCCCGGCGCTGTTGTCCGGTGGGCGCATCTCGGTGCTGTCGATGCTGATTTTCCAGCAATACAGTTCGGTGTTCGATTTCAACTACGGCGGAGCGCTGAGCGTGGTGCTGCTGATCTTTACTCTGGTCATGGTCGGGATCGCCGGACGCGTGGGCAGCATTCGGGGGAGCCACTCATGATCACGCAAATCCTGGTCAGGCTGGTAGCCTGGTCCGTGCTCGGCTACATGCTGCTGCCGCTGGTGGTCATCCTCGGCGTCTCGGTCACCGCCACTTCGTTCCTGGCCTTTCCACCCCAGGGCTGGACGCTGGACTGGTACAGCAAGATGCTCAGCGACCCCAGCTACGTGGCGTCCTTCGCCACCAGCACGATCCTGGCACTGGCGGCGACCTTCGTGGCGGTGCTGCTCAGCGTGCCAGCGGCGCTGGCCATGGCCCGCTATGAGTTTCGCGGCAAGGCCACGATCCTCGCGGCGCTCACCTCTCCGCTGGTGTTTCCGCACATCGTGCTCGGTGCGGCGCTGTTGCAGTTCGGCGGTTACCTGGGCCTGACGCGCAGCTTCCTCGCCTTGCTGATCGGCCACACCATCATCATTTCACCCTTCGTTCTGCGTTCGGTGCTGTCGATGCTGACGCCAGACCAAAGGGCCCTTGAAGAGGCTTCAAGCGACCTGGGCGGATCACCCTGGACGACGTTTTTCCTGGTGACCCTGCCGCAGATCAGGCCAGGGCTGGTGACCGGGTCGATCTTCGCGTTCATCTCGTCGTGGATCAACGTGGAGCTGTCGATCTTCAATACCACGCCGGACCTGAACACCATCCCGGTGAAGCTCTTCAACTACGTGCAATACACCGTCGACCCGACCATCGCCGCCGCGTCAGGCGCGACCATCCTGGTCGTGGTGGTGGCCGTGATCATTCTGGACCTGTGCATCGGCCTCGACCTTTTGTCAGAACGAAAATAACTCAAGCAACACCCCAAACGACCCAACCCCTCATACGTCCCGAAAAGCCAGGAGTGCACTCATGCGCATGCAAGATACGTTCGATGTCATCTACACCCATACCGAAGGCGAACCCCTGTGCATCGTCCACAGCGGTATTCCTTACCCGGCAGGTTCCAGCGTCCTGGCGAAACGGGCCTTCCTCGAGCAGAACTACGACTGGCTGCGTAAAGCCCTGATGCAGGAACCACGCGGGCACAAGGACATGTTCGGCGTGTTCCTCACCCCGCCGTCCAGCCCCGAATACGACGCGGGCCTGATCTACATGGACGGCAGCGTCTACTCGCACATGTGTGGCCACGGCACCATCGCCGTGAGCATGGCCATGGTTGCCTTGGGCCTGGTACCACGCGGCAAGGACGGCCTCACCAAGATCCGCTTTGAAACCACCGCTGGGCTGGTAGTGGCCGAAGTGAAGTCCGAAGGCGACAAGGTGCTGTGGACCCGCTTTGAAAACGTACCGGCCTACGTGGCTGCGCAGGATATCCCGATCCAGTTGCCCGGCTACGGCGACCTCAAGGCCGACCTGGTCTGGGGTGGCAACTACTTTGGCATCGTCGATTTGACCAACAGCGACCTGCGTATCAGCCCGGACAACGGCAGCGAACTGTCGCGTATGGGTTTGATTGCTCGGGACCAGATCAACAAGCAGTTGAAGATCCAGCACCCGACCGAGGCGCACATCAATGACCTCAACTTCATCACCTTCTGGCATCCAGCGACCATCGAGGGCGCGTTCTACAAAAATGTCCACGTGTTCAGCGCCGGGCAGCTGGACCGCTCCCCTGGCGGCACGGGCACCAGCGCAATGATGGCCATGTTCGAGGCACGCGGGAAAATGGGATTGAACCAGCCGATCCTGTCGGAAGGGTTGTTGGGCAGTGGCACGTTCGAGGGGTGCCTGCTGGGTGAAGTGGACCTCAACGGCACCCGCGCCGTAAGGCCAACGGTGAAAGGCACGGCGAGCATCCTGGGTACGGCGCGTTGGGTGATCGACCGTGATGATCCGGTGGGTGCCGGTTTCGTCATCAACTAAAAAATCCGGTTGCCCCCTTGTAGGAGCGGGCTTGCCCGCGATGGTCGTTAACGATGACGCGGGCTGCCTGGAGGCCTGCGGTGTCTGGGCTACCATCGCGAGCATGCTCGCTTCTACAGGGGATCGGTGAGGCCCCTTCGCTTCAAGCCGCAAAACCACCATCGATCAACAGATCCCCACCGGTCACGTACGACGCTTCGGGACCGGCCAGGTAAGCCACCATCGCCGCAATTTCATCCGCCTTGCCGTGACGACGGATAGCCATGAGGTCGTGCAGGGAAGCGCCGAACTCGGCATTCTCCGGATTCATGTCAGTGTCCACTGGGCCGGGCGCCACGTTGTTGACCGTGATGCCACGCGGTCCCAGGTCCCGTGCCATGCCCTTGACCAGGCCGATCAGCGCCGATTTGCTCATGGCGTAAGTTGCGCCGCCGGCGAATGGCATGCGTTGGCCGTTGGTGCTACCGATGTTGATGATACGACCGCCGTCCTTCATGTGTTTGGCCGCTGCCTTGGAGGCGACGAACACGGCCCTTACGTTGACGGCCAGGGTGCGGTCGAAGTCTTCCAGGGAGAAATCTTCCACGGAGCCGGTGATCAGCACGCCGGCGCTGTTGACCAGAATGTCCAGGCGACCGAACTGCTCGGCTACGCTGTCGATGGCGTTGGTGAGGTTGACCGGGTCGGCTGCGTCAGCCTTGAGGGCGATGGCGTGGCCGCCATTGGCGGAGATTTCCTCGACCAGTGCTTCAGCCGCGATGGCCGAGGCGAAGTAACCGATGGCGACCGTGGCACCTTCACGGGCCAGGCGGCGGGCGGTGGCGGCGCCAATGCCGCGGGAACCGCCGTTGATGAAAGCGACTTTACCGTTGAGTGGAGTGTGCATGATGTTTTCCTTCTGGGAGTGGGTTGGTGTGAACACATGATGGTCGCCGCCACCTGGTCGCGGTAGTCGCAAAAATGCGTGTTCAGTTTCAACCAATGGTATAAAGTGCGGGCATGAACACAGAACTCAGCAGTTACCTCGACGCCTTCATCTGCGCCGCCGACGAAGGCAGCTTCTCGGCCGCCGCGCGGCGCATGGGGCTGACCCCGGCCGCCGTCAGCAAAAGCGTGGCCCAACTGGAAGCGCGGCTGGGCGTGCGCCTGTTCCAGCGCAGCACCCGCAGCCTCGCACTGACCTCCGAAGGTGAACGCCTGTATGGCCAGGTACGCCTGCCCTGGGGCGAGATCGGCGACGCCCTCACCGACCTGCGTCAAGGCGCGGGCAAGCCGGCGGGCACGCTCAAGGTCTCGCTGGCCTACACCGTGGGCCGCGAATACTTCGTGCCGCTGATGAACGAGTTCGTGCGCCGTTATCCAGACGTGGTGCCCGACCTGCATTTCGATAACCGACAGGTCGACCTGATCAACGAGGGTTTTGATGTGGCGATCGGTGGCGGCATCGAGCTCACCGATGCATTGATCGCTCGGGAATTGGCGCGCCTGCGCATCGTGTTGGCGGCCTCGCCTTCGTACCTGAAAGACCATCCCACGCCCACGCATCCACAGGAACTGACCCGCCATCGCGGCTTGCTGCGCCGCTCGCTGAGCACCGGACGCCTGTTGCCCTGGAGTCTGAAAAACGCCGCCGGTGAACAAGTGGTGGCCGGCGTCCGGCCGGTGATGGTACTGGACGACCCTGAAGCCATCGCCCGCGCGGCGGCCACCGGCATGGGCATCGCCTTGCTGCCGATGCCCCATGCCCTGCCGTTTCTGGAGCGCGGTGAGCTGGTGCGTGTGCTGCCCGAGTGGTACGCCGAACCGGCGCCGTTGTCGATCTACTACACCAGCCGCAAACTGCTGCCGGCCAAGGTGCGGGTATTCGTGGACTACATCGTCGAAGCGTTCCGGGCGAGCGGGAATGCGGCGCGGTTTAGCCAAAAATGAACGTTACTGATCGAAAATACGCGGGTGCCGCAGGCTGACGATCGTCACCGGCAAGAACGAAACCGCCGCCGTTCCCGCGATGATCAACACCGCCGCCGTCACGCCCAGGTGGTCCCCCGCAAACCCGTACAACACCGGCGCCAGGGCCCCGGCGCCGATGGTGCCGGTGTAGAACACCGAGTAGCTTTTCTCCAGGGTGGCTGAGTCCACCACATCGGTGACCGCGCCGTACAACACCGACGAGGTGCCGTTGAGCACGACCCCGAGGAACGGCAAGGCCACCATGGCCCAGTCCAGGGACGTCATCAGCACCACGGCGATCAATGCCGCCGTCAGCAGTTCGGTGAGCACAATGGTTCTGGCGCTGCCCAGTACATCGGCGAACCAGCCGCAACAGAACTTGCCGACTGCCCCGCCGATGAACACCAGCGTCAGGGCGAACCCCGTCTGGGCAAGTGAGCCACCCTGGGCCTTGATGATGAAGGGCAGGAAGGTGAGAAAGCCCATGCGCACCGCGCTGTCCAGCACCGCCGTCGACAACAGGGCCGGGAAGCCGCGCCCAAAGGCCTTGGTCTTCGCGTTGTCCTGCACGGGCGTCTTGGCGACCTTGGCCACTTTGGACGGATCCGGCGTCACGACATTCCTCACCAGCGTCCAGATCAGCAGCGCGGCCAACACGCCGACACCGGCGTAAGCCATCACCACGCTGTGGTACGTGCCGTAGGTCAGCAGCGCAGCCGCCGAGGCCGGCAATACCGACTTGCCGATATCGCCGGCAAAATTGTACAGCCCAAGAGGTCTTTTGGCGGCGCTGCCATAGGCGCGAGCGACCATGGCCGAGGCGATGGGATGTTGCACGCTGGCGCCGATGCCGGCGATGACCAGCGCGCCCCCCAGGGCCACCGCACTACCGGCGAGCCCCGCGAGAAACCAGCCGAGCGCGGTCACCAGCGTGGAGATCACCAGCAGGTGCGCCGGGCGGATCTTCGCCGACAAGGTGGTCGCCGGGATCTGCAAAGTCGCGAGGGTCAAGGCATAGGCGCTTCTGAGCACACTCAGCCACACATAGCTCAGGGCGAACATATCCTGCCAGACCGGAAGGAACACGTACACCAGATCGCTCAGGCCATCGTGAGCGGCATGGGCGGTACAGGCGGCGACCAGGGTGTTTTTCTTGGTGGTACGTTGCGTATCGGCAACGCTGGAGGCAGGAACGGTGGAGGCCATGGGTTCATGTCGCGCAAGAGTGAAGGTACATTGTGTCCGTATGTAAAATCTTGCCGTTAATGAAAGGAATTGATGCCCCATGAGATTGTTTGCAAGGCCAGGCCATGGCCATTAGGAAATTCCCCTCGATGACCGCGTTGCGCGGCTTCGAAGCCTGTGCGCGGCACCTGAATTTTTCCCAGGCGGCGCTGGAGTTGCACATCACCCAAAGTGCGATCAGCCATCAGATCAAGCAACTGGAAGAAGTCATGGGCGCGCAGTTTTTCGATCGCAGTGCCGGGGCGATGACACTGACCAAGGCCGGTGCCGAACTGCTGCCCACGGTGCGCAGTTTTCTCAAGGACATCAACGCCCTCGCCGGCCGTTTCGAACGCGATGCCCAGGGCCAGTCGATGGTCGAACTGTTCGTGCATGACTCCTTCGCCAACACCTGGTTGATTCCGCGCCTGCCGGGTTTTCATGCGGCCCATCCGGACATTCGCATCCAGCTCAACACCCACGAATTTTCCCGGTTCGACCACCCCAGCGGGCAAGCCGCCATCCGCCTGGGTGAAGACCACGCTGCCTGGCCGGGATTCTTCTCGGAGTTCATCCTGCCGGAGAAGATTTTCCCGGTGTGCAGCCCTGCGCTGGTCGCCCGCCTGGGGGTGCCCGACAGCGCGGCGGACGTGCTCAGGTATCCGATCATCCTGCGCTGGCGCAGCCTGCTCAGTGGCGAGATGGTCTCCACGCCGTCGTGGGATTACTGGCTGGAGAAGAACGAACTCACTTCGTTGCCGTTCGACTGCGCGCTCACCGTCCCCCATTCCAGCATGGCCGTGCTGGCCGCCATACGCGGCCTGGGCGTGGCCATGGCGCGCACGTCGCACATCTCCGACGAGCTGCAAACCGGGCTCCTGCAAAAACTGGTCGACGAAGAAACGGACTGCGGCACCGGGTATCACTTCCTCTGCGCACCGGGCAAGGAGCACACGCCGGAGATCCGCAGCCTCCTGGAATGGTTTCGCAGCGAGAGCCAGCAACCCAGCCACCAATGATTCCAGAGGACAGGAGCTCTCGCTCCTACAGGCGATTCGTGGACGGTAAAATTCAAATCGGCTCGGATCCGGCCGATACAGCGGATGCCCCGACTTGGGCCATCGCAGAAAGGACGCCTGATGCTGCACGCATTCAGCCACAAGAAATCCAGGCTCTATCGCCGCTATCTGGGCCATAGGGATGAAACCACCGAACAACGGGTGGCCGAGGAAGATGAAATCACCTCGACGCTGATCGGCCCGCTGGCCTTTCTGTCTCCGGCGGCGATCGCCACTTTCTGGGGCGCGGTGGTGCGCCATCGCAATCCCGAGCATGCCTTCCCTACCGGCGCACCCACCCATGCCGAAATGGAGTTCTGGCCACATAACGGACGCATCGAGCCAGACCTTCTGGTGACACTGACCTGGGGCGCGCAAACGCGGATTTTGCTGGTGGAATTCAAATGGCGAGCGCCCTTGAGCGGTGACGAGCAGTTACACATTCAATGGGAAAAATATCTCGACGAGCACCAGCGGCAACATGCCCTTCATCTGTTTATCGGCCTGGATACCAGCGCAGCCAGCAATGCCCTGAATCACCGTGATTGCTGGGAAGGCAAGCTGATCATGCGCTCGTGGTTTGACATCCTCACGGCCGTCGCCGCTATCCCCATGGGTCGCGGACTTGAACTGCAACGCTGGATCAAGCAAGTCGGCGAGTGCCTGGAGCTGCTGGCCGTGAAGCCCTTCAATGGCTTCGGAACAAACCTGACAAAGCCACAGCTTCCCAACGTATCCGAACATGTGTTTTTCGCTCACCCCCAGCCGCCCCAATCTTGAGAGTGCATTGCCAATGAGTGAAACCGGTCAAGCCATCACCGCCTCCATCGCTTTCGTGTCCCAAGTGGCCAGGGAATGCGAAGCACTGGCGAACCTAATCAAGCAAGAGGTCAGCGACTTGTTCCGCCAAAGCCCGCTGGACACCACCTACACACCAGGCCAGTGGTGCAGCAGCTACAGAACCGACGCCAGTGGCTGGATTTACAGCGATGTCGCCTGGACGTTGCCGCTCACGCCGAGCCGCAAACACGAGCCGACCGCGCACCTCGCGTTCCAGATGAGTTTTCTCTGCGATAACGTCGAGGGAGGCCTGAGCCCGGAGCCTCTGCTTCACATTAACCTGTGGGGTGTACCGACCAACGTGAAGTCTGAGGACTACATGGGCTTCAAAATGTATGGGTTGTCTCCCGCCACCATGACCCAACTGCGAGACGGCACCGCGCGCCTGTTTCGGTGGGAAGCGGAAAACGGCGCAGCAGACCACTGGACCTTCAGCTTGCGCCTTGCGCAAATAGACAAGCCGGAAGAGGTTCGCAAGCAGATCTGCACGTTCATCAGCCTGCTGTTGGCTGACGTGGATGCGGGCGAAGCCGCGCTAAACGACACACCGAGTGTTGTACGCTGGACGGTGCTGGAAGAGACCCATGAAGATCGGAACGACTACTACCGGGTCGTGCTGTAGCTCGACTGATCGCCCCACGCCCTGGTTTACACCGGTATGCTCACTTGATGGCCCCAACGCGATCAATTGATAATCGCTTTCTCCTCTTCTCACGCAAGGATATGCCGTGAAAAAGCTCTACCTCGCCCTCCCCGTCTGCGCATTGCTGTTGCAAGGCTGCGGTGTGACCATGACCCGCTACGAACCCGACTTTCAGAATGTCCAGCAGCTCAAGCAAAACGCGCCGTTGCAACCGGTACGCGATGCGCAGGTGAATGCTGATTCTGGACAGGGTTCTCTGATGGTTCGCCTGAATCCGACTTCCTCGCCCGAAGGCAGTGTGCCGTTGCACATTCAGGCCGCGATCAGCGATGAGCTCCGTCACGCCGGCTTGCTTGACCCTCGCGCCGAACGGCAGCTGCAGATCCAACTGGTCAAGAGCCAACTCAACACCGGCGTGATCACTGGCCACGGCGAACTGGCTGCACGTTTCACCCTGCGCAAGGGTGACCAGGTGCTGTATGAAACCACCAAAGACGTGCAGCGTGATTGGGACAGCAGCTTCTTCGGACCGATCGCCATTCCTGCGGCGGCGAACAATTACAATCCGATGGTGCAGGCGTTGCTCAAGAGCCTGTACAGCGACCCGCAGTTCGTTCAGGCGCTCAAGTGAGCAAAAAGAAAGAGCCGCGATAGCGGCTCTTGTCTATCGAGGTCAGCCGCGAGGAATGCGGGCATCAACAGCGGAATACTTCAGGCGGTTGCTGTCGACCCAATTCTTCAGCAGCGCATTGACCTGACGACTGAAGGTATCGGTGACAGCCGCTTTGGGCGTATTGCCCGCAAGCGGCAGGAACCAGATGCCCATCCAGGTATTCACCGCGTCGTGGTTACTGGTTTTGCCCAATGACTGACCACGGTCGTCCAGGGTTTCCAGACTCATGGTGTATTGGTCGGTCGCCAGTGCAGGGATGATCGTGAGGGTCAGACCACTGATAAACGCCAGCGCCATCTGCCCACCCCCTGGCGCGTGGTTGTACACCTTCAATCGAAGACTGTAGTCACCTGGCTGCTTTTCAAACTCGTCAAAGCTGACACGACCAAACAGACCGGACTCATTGAATGCACGCTTGAGGTCGGGCTTGAGCATCTCCCGTGCCTGCGGAACCTCGTTGGCCTGAGCATTGCCAGGGTCGCCCTGATAGAAATCGAAATCCACATAGACGTTGGGCTTGTTCGCGTAGCTGGCCATCGAGGGCAGATCCACCCGCGCCACTTCATCCTTGGTGAAGCTTGCGCATCCACCAAGACTCAATGCCAGGGCAAACGCCATGGCTTTTCCAAATTGCATATCGACTTCCTTGCTGATTCACGAGCGCAGTCACGTTGACTGCGGGGCTGATTCTAGAGCGAATCCAGCCGAATCAAAAGGCGACCACCCAGTGATTGGACACCCAAGCGAGTGTCGTCTGCTGCGCTTTCAGCGCGCAACCTGCCGATCTCCACCAGCAATAACCGCTGCGGGTGCCATCCGTTGACTCTCCCCCTAAGGGCACACCCTATGCTCAATACCCAATTTTCAGGATGAAGTGATCATGAGCAAACGGGTACTGGTGATTCTGGGTCACCCTTCAACGAACAGTTTCTGCGGTGCACTGGCCGAGTGTTATGTCGAAACAGCCAGGCGTGCCGGGCACGATGTGCGGGTGCTCCGCCTGGGTGACTTGAGCTTCGACCCGATCCTGCACGACGGCTACCAACAGATCCAGCCTCTGGAACCCGATCTGCTCAGGGCGCAGGCCGATATCACCTGGGCCGAGCACCTGACGTTGGTTTTTCCGATCTGGTGGGGTGGCATACCGGCCCTGATGAAAGGCTTTCTCGATCGGACGTTCCTGCCCGGTTTTGCCTTCAAGTACCGCGAAGGCAAGGCCTTTCCCGCCAAGCTGCTCCACGGCAGGACCGCTCACCTGCTGGTCACCATGGACACGCCATCGTGGTACTACAAGTGGGTCTACCGCATGCCCGGCCTGCACCAGATGCGCAAGACCACCCTGGCGTTCTGTGGCATAAAGCCGCTGAAAACCCTGACGTTCGGGCCGATCCTCGATTCCACCCCTCAACAGCGCGAAACCTGGCTCAAGCAGGCTCGGGATATGGCCCGCCGTTGATGCACGGGCTTGCCGCATGACCTTGCAAACGGGCATGGCTGTGTAAAGATGCGGCGTTGCGCTTGTGCGCCCCTCTCGTGTGAAAAAAGGACGTTTCATGTACATCGGCAAAGCCGCCCAGTTGTCAGGTACGACCGTTAAAGCCATCCGTCACTACGAAGCCATCGGCTTGCTGGCGCCGCCCCGGCGCGAGGGCAGGTATCGGATTTACAGCCAGCAAAGCGTGGAGCTGCTGACCTTCATCAAATGCGCCCAGCAACTGGGTTTCAAGCTCAAGGAAATGCAGCTGATCCTCAAGGATCACCAAGGCGAGGCGCTGCCCTGGGACTCGGTACACAAGGCGATCACCGACAAAAAGCGCGAGTTGATGACGCAGATCCTCGGGCTGCAAAAGGTTCACGCGGCGCTTGAGGCGTTTGAAGGCACCCTCAACGTTGCCAAGGTTCAGTGCCAGCAAACTCGACAAGATGCCAAATATCGGCTCGCGTGAACATTCGGCGGAAATCTTCCGGCCACGCTCTTCAACAGCGCCTTGCCGCCCGCTAAGATGCGCGCCCTGAGTTGCCCGCTGCACAATTCCAATAAAGCCACCGCCAGCAACGCTACCTGTCTGTTTGTCCACTGAGGTCGTTATGTCTGTGCAATTGCTGTCCATGGCGCTGGCTCCGCTATTGGGTTTATTCATCATGAGCATCAGCAGCGCGTTGATGTCGTCGCTGACGACGCTGCGCCTGGATGCCATGGGTTTCTCTGCGACGATGGTGGGCGTGGTGTCGTCGGCGTACTTCATCGGACTGACGTTGGGGTCGATCTTCAACGAGCGGCTGATTTCCCGCATCGGTCACATTCGGGCCTATAGCTGCTTCGCTGCATTGATCGCGGTGACCATTTCCCTGCAAGGCCTGTGCAGCGATCCATGGATCTGGTCGGCGCTGCGCCTGATCAACGGCTGGGCCATTGTCGGTGTTTACCTGGTGGTGGAGAGCTGGCTGCTGTTGGTGGCCGAACCGAAAATTCGTGGGCGCCTGCTGGCGCTGTACATGATCGCGCTCTACAGCGCAGGCCTGCTGGGGCAGTTGAGCCTGGGCACGGTGATGGGCGCGGGCGACGCGGTGCCGTTCACCATTGCGGCCATGCTGGCATCGCTGTCATTGGTGCCGATCGTGATGCTTCCCAAAGTTACGCCGCTGGTGGAGCGCGCAGAGCCGTTGCATCCGGCCAAGTTGCTGAAAATCACGCCGACCGGCGTCATGGGCTGTTTCGGCTCCGGGGTGGCCATTGCGGCGGTGTATACCCTGCTGCCGCTGTACCTGCAGAAAGTCGGGCTGAATGTCACCGAGGTCGGGCACATGATGGCAGCGGTTATTTTCGGCGCCATGGTCCTGCAATACCCGGTCGGGCGCTGGTCGGACCGCAAGGACCGCCAAAGCGTGCTGATCATTCTGGCCGCCGCCTGTGCTGCGCTGTCGGTCGCGGCGGTGCTGTTGCCACCGTCTGGTTGGCCGATGCTGCTGGTCATGTTCCTGCTCGGTGGCGGGGTGTTCGCGGTCTATCCGGTGGCGGTCAGTCACGCCGCCGACAGCGCGCCGGATGGCGCGCTGGTGCGGATGATCCAGGGCCTGTTGCTGATCAACTCACTCGGTTCCGCCGTCAGCCCCATGACCATCTCGCCGGTCATGACTTGGGCCGGACCTTCAGGTCTGTTCTGGGCGTTTGCGGTGATCAATCTGGCGATGGTGGCGTTCTTCGTCTGGCGTCGTCGTGAGCACCCGGTGCCGGTAGCCTCTGCGCCATTCGCTGCGGCGGCACAGTATTCGGCGACAGGCGTCGAGCTGCGCATGACCGAGGATCTTGCGCAGGCGGTGCAGGCGACTGAGGACGAGAAGGTTTCGGCGTAGCCTGCCGAGGGGCAAGCCTGAGGTGAGCGATCACCTCAGGCCACGGCTACCCTGCCCTTACTTTTCCCAGGCGGCCTTTGGGATCAGCAACCCGTGATTGCCGTTGTAGCTGGCGCGCGCCGGTTGTTGCCAATCGCCTAGAAGGTCTTCATCCAACCGGTAGATTTCCACGCCCAACGGCCGGCAGACCGTCAGCGGGTCTTGCGCATCCGGGCCCCACATCGGCAGCGACAAGTCACCACCCGGGCACGTCGAGAGCGCGCACAGCAGATCGATCTCGGCAAAGAACTCCAGGTAATCACCTTGTTGGGCCGGGCAGGCTTTCATGAAGTACATGTCGTCATGATTGAGGCCCGTGCACTGGAAAATGTTCAGCACGTCGTGCACGTCAAACTCGGTCAGGCCGTGCGGCAGTACCGCGCGCGTCAGGTTGGAGTGGCAGTGGTGGTGGAAATCCTCGCCGGTCAGCATCTTGTTCACATACGGGTCGCAGCGGGTGCCCAACAAGTCGTGCAGGCGACCGCCATGTTCGTCGATGCCGTAATGGGCCAGGCTATCGTCAGTGATGGTGACCATCGGACGCAGGAACGGCAGGTTCGACCACAGGCGGTCATAAGTGGTGACGTGCGCGCCTTGCAGTTGCCGCGTGCGCGCCGCCCACATGCGTTCACGGGGATCGTTGGCGTTCCAGACGTTAAAGTCGCCCACCTGGGGGCCAACGGGTGTGGTCACACGAAACACATGACCCGCGGGGACTTTCCAGGCACGACCGGTACGGATCGGCACTTCGAATTGCTCAACCAGGGTACGGCCATCCTTCGCTTCGCGAATGCGGTCGTAAAAGCCTTTGTCGACCTGCAATGCGGCACCCTTGCTGACCTGATAAGCCGCTGGATAATCCTTGTACATGATGTGTCCTCGTTAGTGTTTTGGATGGCTGCCCAAGATGTCCAGGAGCAGTCGTTCGGAATCATTGAGGTAACTGCCGAGCGCTTCTTCTGCGCCCTGTTTGTCGCCTTCGACCAGCAAGTCATGGATGTAGCGGTCGCGCTCAAGCCAGGGCTTCTGGAAGCGCTCTTCATTGGGGGCGAGGGAAAACACAAGGCGCATCTGCGCCATCACTTGGGTGAAGAACTCGTTGAACAACGGGCTGCGCATCAAGCCGACAATGTGTTGGTGAAACCTCAGGCTGTGTGTGCCGAAGGCCTGCCAATTCTCGCGATCCTGAGCCACTTGGGCGGCTTCGATGGCATCGAGCATCAAATCCGACTGGTATTCGCGAAGCGGCTTGCTCTGGGCAATCGCCTGCAACTCCAGGGTGCGACGCACCTTGAATATGTCGCGAACATCATCCGGTCCCAGACGGCGAACGATCACACCCTTGTTACGCACATAACTGGCCAGCCCTTCCCGACCCAGATGATGCAACGCTTCACGCACGGTATTGCGCGAAGCGCAGTAGGCATTGACCAGCTCGCTTTCAACCAGCGCCATGCCCGGCAGCAGGCGACCACCGATAATGTCTTCGCGCAGTTGAATCGCCACCTGCTCGGCCTTTCCCTGCTGACCGTTTTGCATGTTGGGAACTCTCGGTAGTTGGAAATAGGGTGACCACGATTGTTCAACAATCGATTAATCACTATTAACCTATTTTCGTGCCAACTACTGACACCGAGACTTGAGAGTAATCAGAGAGACTTTTTCGCCCATTTTCGGCCATTTCGCGCAGGCAATCCTTCACCAAATGAGATTCCGGGCGCCGTCCTGGCGCACAGAACATTTGAATGCCGTGGTATGGGGCGAAAAGAAACAACAGAAATTGAGGGAAGCGCAGAAAATCAGCGCAAGGTGTTACCCAAGGAATTGGAAAACAAGGCTGTGATCGACGGTGAGAACCTAACCCCAACAGGACGATGGTCGCAATGATCCATCGCGCCTGTTCAAGGCCTGCCCCTTATCTCAGTGCGCCTCGTTTTGCTGCGCTGAGGCGACGGAGCAGTTTCACTGCTCCGGCAGTTCACGCAGCTCCCCTCCTTCATCTTCCAGGCGTTTTAGGAATTCAGCAGCATCGAGCAACTGATAGGGGAAGTACAAGCCCGGAGGCGTCGGTGCCTGACCGTCCAACCCAAGCAATCGCTCCAGGTTCATCGCCACGCAGAGGCCTGTCAGCGGTGCAGCGCCCGCCGGATGAATCAAGGCGTGTCGGGTGCGCAGGGGGTGACCCTGGCGATTCACACCGGCAAGCTCAATGATGATCTCGGTGGACATTGATCCGCCCTGGCGTCGGGTTGAACTCACGCCACTGGCCAGGTTGAACTGGACATTGGGTGCCCCCGTCGCGGCGGCCAGGCCAACGACATCGATGGACGAGAAGCCCGTGGCTTCCATTGGCGTGCCATCGACGGCGCAGAAGCCGACCTTGGCGTCCTGCGCTTCACGCCAAATGTACGCACCTTCACGACACGTCAACGCGGCGGGCAACATTTTGTTCAGGTGTTCGAAATCGGCTGCGACGGTCGGCCCCCCGGTGTCCTGCTCATCCACCAGCGCGTGGATGCGGATGTCATGCACCTTGCCGAATGCCTGGGCGATACTCAGTGTCGACACGGTCGTCGCGCCGACCATCCACTCATAACCGAGGACGATGGGAGCGGCGTCTGGGGTGTGCATGTAAGTGGCAATTTGCGGCGCGATTTCAAAAACGCCCGATGAGATGCTCAGGTGCGGTACGCCGCGTTTCTGGGCAAAATGCAGCCCTGCCAGCGTGTGATCCATGTAGAAAACCACGACGCCACTGACGGGGCGATCCCCCAGGCCAAGGCCTTCGGCCGAGGGATCAATCACCACTCCCTGCGCCCCTCCCATCTGCTCGGCAGCGTGCTGAGTCTTGGCGAGGTCTCGGCCGCCGATCAGCAGCGGCACGTCCGGATAAGCGGCGCGCAACGCCTGGGCAGTATGATGGCCAATGGCGCCAGAGCCGCCCATCAACAAAATTGGATGCATGGACATAGTGTTCTCCTTGTGTTTTGGGTAACAACCTACTATTGGTAGGAACGCTAACACGAGTCGCCGAGACTCGTAACCTACCGTTGGTAGGTTTTATTTTCCCTGGGGTTAATACCGTGCAAGAAGACGTCAATCGCTCCACCCCTGCTCCAGCGTCGCGAAGGCTTTCGCACGCCGACCGCCGTCGCCAGTTACTCGCCACCGCATTAGTGATCGTGCGTGAAGAAGATGCAGACCGATTGACCCTGGGGCATCTCGCAGTCCGCGCAGGTGTTTCCAAACCGGTGGTCTACGACCATTTCGGCACTCGATCTGGACTGCTGATCGAGCTTTATAAATGGATCGATACCGAGCGGGTCAGCGCCTTTCGCAACGCCATGTCCAGCCACCCTCGCAGCCTGAAAGAGACCGCCCAGGTGCTGTCCAGCGCCTATATCCAATGCGCGGCAGACAACACCGATGAATTTCACGCCGTGGGCGCGGCGTTGGCAGGCAGCACCGAGAAAGCGTTGGTTTTTCAGGAACTGCTGGATAACTGCGTACAAATGTTCGTCGCGGTCCTTGAGCCCCACACGCCTTTATCCGCAGCGGAGTTGCAGCGACGCTGCACGGGACTCGTTGGCGCTGGGGAAGCCCTTGCGGGTGCAATGGTTCGGGGTCGCCATCAGGGAGATGAGACGATAGACACATTCGCGTCGTTGATACGCGGGGCTTTGGCGAGCGCTGATGAGCCGGCAATCCACCACGAGTAGACTGATCGTCTAGTACGGAATAACATGCCGACCATGAACAGTCCAAAGACTCGCGAAACCTCTGATGTGCGCCAGGAAATCCTAGATGTCGGCCAGCGAATCATGGCCGCCAAGGGGTATTCCGGCGTGGGCCTCAATGAAATCCTGGCCACTGCGGGTGTGCCCAAAGGGTCGTTTTATCATTACTTCGGCTCCAAGGACGCTTTTGGCGAAGCCTTGCTGGAAAGCTACTTCTCGGTCTATCTCGCCGAACTCGATGACGTCCTGGCGCTGCCGGGCCTGACCATGGCCCAGCGCCTGATGAAGTACTGGGACGTCTGGCAACAAACCCAATCTTTCGAGGACTGCCAGGGCAAGTGCCTGGCGGTGAAGCTGGGTGTCGAGGTGGCCGATCTCTCGGAAACGATGCGAGCGGTGCTCAAGCGAGGCACCTCCGGGATCATTGACCGAATTGCGAGCGCGATTGAAATCGGGATCGCTGAAGGTTCCCTGAAGTCGGATGACCCACCTCATGCGGTCGCCCAAAGCCTGTATCAGCTGTGGGTCGGTGCCAGCGTAATGGTCAAGATCAGCAAGAGTGTCCAGCCCTTCGAAACGGCGCTGGCGACAACTCGCAAGCTGCTCGATCTGTCCTGACCTATAAGGATCGGTAACGGTCCTCCACATTTGACGGTACTGGCGCAACGAGCGAGCCCTCCAACGCTCGCGCCTGCTTTCTTGCTCTCTGTTCCCCCTTTTTTCTCGCTCTGGAAGGCGTTCGCAAAAAAATAATCGAATTTCACTAGACGACTGGTCTAATCGCATTTAAGGTAACCCCATCGGATAGACGACCGGTCTAATTAGATCCACGTACACTCAATCCAAAACAGGAACATCAAAATGAAAGTTCTCATGGTTCTGACTTCGCACGACACCCTCGGCAACACTGGCCGTAAAACCGGCTTCTGGCTCGAAGAGCTGGCGGCGCCCTACTACGCCTTCCTGGAAGCCGACGCTGACATCGTCCTGGCGTCGCCAAACGGTGGCCAGCCACCGCTCGACCCGAAGAGTAACGAGCCAGACTTCCAGACTGACCTGACTCGCCGCTTCGAAGCCGATGCGGCGGCCATCGCATTGCTCGCCAGCACCGTACGCCTGGACAGCGTCTCGCCGGCCGATTTTGATGCGGTTTTCTACCCGGGTGGCCACGGCCCGCTGTGGGATCTGGCGGAAGATCCGATTTCCATCCAACTGATCGAATCCTTCCAGGCCGACGGCAAACCTGTGGCCCTGGTCTGCCATGCGCCGGGCGTCCTGCGTCATGTGAAAAATCCCGACGGCACTCCACTGGTTCAAGGCAAGAACGTGGCCGGGTTCACCAATTCCGAAGAGGACGCGGTCGGTCTGACCGACGTGGTGCCCTTCCTGGTTGAAGACATGCTCAAGGCTAACGGCGGCCTGTATTCCAAAGGCGCAGATTGGGCTTCCTACGTGGTTCGCGACGGTCTGTTGATCACCGGCCAGAACCCGGGGTCGTCGAGCGAAACGGCGAAGGTCCTGATCGACCTGTTGAACAACCGCTAATCCCATCCTTCAGGAGGCGTTTCGACGTCCCCGCGCCGCAATGACCCGGGCCGTGGCGGTGGCTGATGCCCAAGCCCGCCACGCTCAAACCGAAAGGAAATATCCGATGCAGCATCGCTCATTGTTTGAACCCACTTCGCTGGGCCCGCTGACGCTGAAAAACCGGATCGTCATGCCGCCCCTGACCCGCCAACGCAGCGGCCAGCCCGGTGACGTACCCACGCAAGTGATGGCCCGCTACTACCAGCAACGGGCCACCGCCGGCTTGATCGTCAGCGAAGGCACACAGATCGAACCCCGTGGCCAGGGCTATGCCTGGACACCGGGCATCTACAGCCAGGCGCAGATCGAGGGTTGGCGTACCGTGACCGACGCCGTACACGCCGAAGGCGGGGTTATTTTTGCGCAACTGTGGCATGTCGGGCGCGTGTCCCATAGCGCCCTGCAACCGGACAACGCGCCCCCTGTCGCACCGTCCGCCATCCAGGCGCAAAAGGTCAAAGCCTTTATCGAAACCGGACCGGGCACCGGCACGCTGGTCGAGCCCTCTATGCCGCGCGAGCTGAGTGTCGCCGAAATCAAGGAACTGGTCGAACTCTACGCCCAGGCGGCGCGCAATGCCTTGAGTGCCGGGTTCGATGGCGTCGAGATTCACTCCGCCAACGGTTATCTGGTCAACCAGTTCATCTCCGCCCACGCCAACCAGCGCACCGATGAATACGGCGGCTCGCTGCAAAACCGCCTGCGTTTTTTACGTGAAGTGGTACAAGCCGTCAGCGCCGTCGTCGGACCCGACCGTGTGGGCGTACGCTTCACCCCACTGTTCACCAGCACTCAAGAGGACCGCGTCTACATTGGTTTCGTGGAAGATGACCCGCACCACACCTACATCGAAGCCATCAAGGTGCTCGAACAGGAAGGCATTGCTTACCTTTCCATTGCCGAAGCGGACTGGGCCAATGCCCCTGACCTGCCCGAAGACTTTCGTCGTGACGTTAGAAGCACGTTCTCAGGGCGGATTATCTACGCCGGGCTTTACACCGCAGAACGCGCGACCCGCCTGATCAACGCCGGCCTGGCCGACCTGATTGCGTTTGGCCGGCCCTTTATCGCCAACCCCGACCTGCCCCAGCGTATCGCTAATGGCTGGCCGTTGAATGCGCTGAATACCGCCGGGATGTATGGCGGTGGAGAACAAGGCTTTACCGATTACCCGCGGTATTGCCCCCTCCAGACTCAAGATGTTCAAGCAGCCAGGGTGTGAACCTCCATCCGGGAAGCGGCACCGGGAGCACCATTGAGTCACTTCGATTGAACGTTGCGTAATGCGTGAGCCTCTATCGCAACACTAGCGAATCGGAGGGCGTCACCATGATCGATCCATCAACAGGCATGAAGGTCGGAGAGCGCTAC
>Ga0308165_1000968_pt1 | contig 44281 bp, 37 predicted proteins | sample PhyWR2_FD_201032 | JGI IMG/M metagenome (GOLD analysis project Ga0308165, IMG submission 201032) | Phyllosphere microbial communities from UC Gill Tract Community Farm, Albany, California, United States - DLSLW.R2 | ecosystem: Host-associated > Plants > Phyllosphere > Unclassified | place: USA...
CGGTGCCGGCCGACGCGGCGGTGGCCGAGGCGTTGGGAATCTTGCCGGTGTCGCTGGCCGTGGCCAAGACCTGCTCGAATGCCACGCCCAGCTCGTCGGCCACGATCTGGCAGACCTTGGTGTTCAGGCCCTGGCCCATCTCGGTGCCGCCGTGGTTGACCTGCACGCTGCCGTCGGTGTAGACATGCACCAGCGCGCCGGCCTGGTTAAAGAGCGTGGCGGTGAACGAGATGCCGAACTTGACCGGCGTGATGGCGATGCCGCGCTGGATCACCGGGCTTTGCGAATTCCAGGCCAAAAGGGCCTCGCGCCGTTGCTGGTACTGCGCAGTCTGCTCCAGTTTTGAGAGCAGCGGCGCCAGGATGTTGTCCTCGATGCGCATCTGGTAGTGCGTCACGTCGCGCTCGCCGATGCCGTAGAGGTTGCGTTTGCGCACGGCCAGCGGGTCCAGCCCGAGCTGGCGGGCGATGTCGCCCAGGATCGCCTCGATGACGATCATGCCCTGCGGCCCGCCAAAGCCCCGGAACGCTGTGTGGCTCTGGGTGTTCGTCTTGCAGCGGTAGGAGGCGATCTCCACGTCTTCCAGAAAATAGGCGTTGTCGGCATGGAACACCGCCCGGTCGGCCACCGGCCCCGAGAGGTCGGCGCTGAAGCCGCAGTTCACTGCCATCGTCAGCTTCAGGCCCTGCAGGCGTCCGGTGTCGTCAAAGCCGGCGCGGTAGTCGTAGGCAAACGGATGGCGCTTGCCGGTGATGAGGAAGTCGTCGTCGCGGTCCAGCCGCAGCTTGACGGGGCGTTTGAGCTTGCGCGCGGCCAGCGCCGCCCAGACCGCCATGTGGCCCGACTGCGTTTCCTTGCCGCCAAAGCCCCCGCCCATGCGCCGGCATTCGACGCGCACCGCGTGGTTGTCGATGCCCAGCGCGTGCGCCACCCAGTGCTGGATTTCGCCCGGATGCTGCGTGCTCGAATACACCAGCCACTGGTTCTGCTCCTGCGGCAGCGCGTAGGCAACCTGGCCTTCGAGGTAGAAATGCTCCTGGCCGCCGACTACGAGCGTGCCTTCGAGCGTGTGCGCCGCGCTTTTGAGCGCCGCGTCGGCATTGCCGCGCCGCACGAACACCGGCGGCAGCACGTAGCTTTGCGCTTTCAGCGCATCGTGCACGTTCAGAACTGCCGGCAGCGGCTCGATCTGGCATGTCACCAGCCGCGCCGCGCGCCGCGCCTGCATCACCGTTTCGGCCACGACCAAGCCGATCACCTGGCCGACGTGCTGCACGCTGTCCTGCGCGAACACCGGCTCGTCGTGCGAGAAGTTGCCCAGCAGCGGATCGCCCGGAATGTCGCGCGCCAGGATCACATCGCGCACGCCAGGCATGGCCAGCGCCGCCGACGCATCGACGCCCAGCAGCCGGCCGTGCGCCACGGTCGAGAGGATGGGCGCGGCATGCAGCGTGCCCTTGAGCTCGGGGATGTCGTCCACATAGGTGGCCGCGCCCTGCACCTGGGCGCGCGCGCTTTCGTGAAAGCGCGAGCTGCCCGCCGCCTGCGGCACGGGCGGCGGGCTGAGCGCGGCCGGCTGCGGCTCGGGCAGCCGGTCGGCATGCGCGTTGGCGTCGATCACGTCCGGGTCGGCGACCTCGTCGCGGCTGAGGGAAATATCCTTGTCCATGGTCATGCCCCTTCTTGCAGCACGAAGGATTCGAGGTTGATCTGCTGCGCGCCCTGGCTCTCCAGCCAGTAGCGCTGCAGGAGGTTGCCCAGCACCTCGCTGCGGTAAGCGCCAGAGGCGCGCATGTCGGAGATCGGCGAGAACTCGGCGCGCAGCACGCCGATGGCGCGCTGCACCGTGGCCTGTGTCCAGGGCTGCTGGGCGAGCGCCGCTTCGGTCTGGACGGCCCGGGCCGGCGTGGCCGCGACGCCGCCCGCGCCGATGGACGCATCGAGGACCGTGCCGTTGTCGATCCGCAGGCAGATCGCCAGGCAGACGGCGGAAATGTCGTCGTCGTAGCGCTTGGAGATCTTGTAGACGCGCAGGAATTCGGGCGGCCCCTCGTTCCCGCCTTCTCCCGCTGGGAGAGGGCTGGGATGAGGGCGTCCCGGCTTGGGCACCTTGACAAAGGCCAGCACTTCATCAGCCGCCATCACGTTCTGCCGGTAGCCGGTGTAGAGCGACTCCAGCGGCAGCGCGCGCTCGCCGCGCACGCTGGCCAGCACGACGGATGCGCCCAGCGCGATCAGGAGCGGCATCGAGTCGCCGATCGGCGAGCCGTTGGCGATGTTGCCGCCCAGCGTGCCCGAGTTGCGCACCGGCAGGCCGGCAAAGCGGCTGGCAAAGGCGTGCAGCTGCGGCCGGTCCCGCACCAGCGCGGCAAAGGCGTCGGCCAGCGTCACCGCCGCGCCGATCAGCCAGTGGCCCGGCAGCTCGTCGATGCGCCGCAGCTCGGCCACTCGCGTGAGGTCGATCACCCGATCGAAGCGGCGATGCTGCTTGGTCACCCACAGGCCCACATCGGTGCAGCCGGCCACCAGCTGCGCACCGGGATGGGCGGTGCGCAGCTGCAGCAGCGCGGCCAGCGTGCGCGGCAGCTGGTAGGCCGAATCGAGCTGCGCTGGCGGCGTTTTTTGGGCCAAATCGGCATCAAGCCCAGGCTGCGCCTGCGCAAGCTGCTCCAGTTTTGATAGCGTGACGGCGTCGTCGATGAACGCCGGCGGCAGCGTGCCCATGGTTTGCGCGGCCTGCAGGATGGGTCGGTAGCCGGTGCAGCGGCACAGGTTCCCTGAGAGCGTTTCCTGCGCCAGCGCGCGCGTGACGGGCTGGCCGCGCCGGACATGGTTCTGGTACAGGGCAAACAGGCTCATGACGAAGCCGGGCGTGCAAAAGCCGCACTGCGACGCGTGGCACTGCACCATGGCCTCCTGCGCCGGGTGCAGCGCGCCGTCCTCGGCGGCCAGGTCCTCGACCGTCCACAGCGCCATGCCGTCGATGGAATGGGCCAGCCGGATGCAGCTGTTGACGGCGCGCAGGCGCAGCGCGCCGTCCTCGATCTGGCCGAGCACCACGGTGCAGGCGCCGCAGTCGCCTTCGCCGCAGCCTTCCTTGGTGCCGGTGCAGCCGAGGTCTTCGCGCACAAGCTCCAAAACGGTGCGCTCGGGTGGTACATTGCGCAGGCTGAGCACCCGGCCGCGCCGCAGGATGCGCAGGGTGTGGACGTCGGGCTGGACTGCAGAGGGATTGAGGGTCATGGGCATCAGGTTAAAGCAAATCGGCTGGCGCGGCACCTGCGGCGCTTCGCATGACCTGCCGCGCATGGCGGAAATTGATGCCGGGCCGCCGCCGGCCATGGCATCAAGCTTGCTGCACGCTGGCTGGCGGGCAGCGTCCATGAAAACCCTAGCAAGGAAAATGCCGCGCCGCCCCACGCGGCTGCAGCGTGGCTGATATGCTCTTAAAAAGATAGCTGACTGCGCAGGCACAACCTGCGCCCGCAGGCAAAAAGACCCGAGAAAACCAACCTCCGATCCGCACGACACCCCATGACCGCTTCCTCCCTTCCCACCGGCCGCCCCGCAGACCCGCCGCCCCGGCTACGGCTGGCCGGCATCACCAAGCGCTACCCCGGCGTGGTCGCCAACAGCGACATCGCGCTCGCGGTGCTGCCGGGCCAGATTCACGCCGTGCTGGGCGAGAACGGCGCGGGCAAATCGACGCTGATGAAGATCATCTACGGCTCGGTCAAGCCCGACGCGGGCAGCATCGCCATCGATGGCCGGCCGGTGGCCGTGCGCAACCCGCAGGAGGCGCGGGCGCTGGGCATCAGCATGGTGTTCCAGCATTTCAGCCTCTTTGACACGCTCACCGTGGCCGAGAACGTCTGGCTCGGGCTGGACAGGCATTTGAGCCTGGCCGATGTGTCGCGGCGCATCCTGGAGACGACCGAGGCCTACGGGCTGCAGCTCGACCCGGCGCGGCCGGTGCACACGCTGAGCGTGGGCGAGCGCCAGCGCGTGGAGATCGTGCGCGCGCTGCTGACCAACCCCCGGCTGCTGATCCTGGACGAACCGACCTCGGTGCTCACGCCGCAGGCGGTCGAGCGCCTGTTCGTCACGCTGCGCACGCTCTCGGCCCAAGGCTGCAGCATCCTCTACATCAGCCACAAGCTGCACGAAATCCGTGCGCTGTGCAGCGCCTGCACGGTGCTGCGCGGCGGCAAGGTCTCGGGCGAGTGCGACCCGCGCCAGGAATCGAACGCCTCGCTCAGCCGCTTGATGATCGGCGCCGAGCCGCCGGCGCTGGAGCAGCGCGCGGTGAAAACCGGCGAGGTGGTGCTGGACGTGCGCCAGCTCGACCTGGCCAAAGACGAGCAGTTCGGCGTTGATCTGCAGCAGGTGGCGCTGCAGGTGCGTGCCGGCGAGGTGGTCGGCATTGCCGGCGTCTCGGGCAACGGCCAGAAGGAGCTGCTCTACGCGCTCTCGGGCGAGGACACGCGCGCGGCCGGCGACGCGATCAAGGTGAAAGGGCAGGGCGTGGGCCGCATGGGCCCGGCGCGCCGGCGCCGCCTGGGCCTGCATTTCGTGCCCGAGGAGCGGCTCGGGCGCGGCGCGGTGCCGCTTCTGCCGCTGGCGCGCAACCTGCTGCTGACGCGGCGCGAGGCGGTCGGCAAAAGCGGCTGGCTCAGCACCGGGCGGCTGCAGGCGCAGGCGCAGGACATCATCACCCGCTACAAGGTCAAGTGCGGCGGGCCGCAGGCGGCGGCCAAGTCGCTCTCGGGCGGCAACCTGCAAAAGTTCATCATGGGCCGCGAGATCGAGGCCGGCCCGGCGCTCCTGATCGTCTCGCAGCCCACCTGGGGCGTCGATGTGGGCGCGGCCACGCAGATTCGCGGCGAGCTGCTCAAGCTGGCCGGCGCGGGCTGCGCGGTGCTGGTGGTGAGCGAGGAGCTCGAAGAGCTGTTCGAGATCTGCGACCGCCTCTACGTGATGGCCAAGGGGCAGATGTCGCCGTCGCTGGCGCGCGCCGAGGCGACGGTGGAGCAGGTCGGCCTGTGGATGAGCGGGCTGTGGTCGCCGGCGACGGCCCCGCAGCCTGAGGGAGCGCGTCATGCAGCTTGAAGTGCGTCCCCAGCCGTCGGCCTTCTGGAGCTATGCCTCGCCGATTTTGGCGCTGCTCATCACCGTGGCCATCGGCGTGGGCCTCTTTCTGGCGCTGGGCAAGGACCCGCTCAAGGGCCTGCAGGTGTTTTTCTGGGAGCCTTTGAGGTCGCCCTACGCCATCGGCGAGCTGCTGGTGAAGGCCACGCCGCTCTTGATCATCGCGCTCGGGCTGGCGGTGTGCTTTCGCTCCAACGTCTGGAACATCGGCGCCGAAGGGCAGTTCGTCATCGGCGCGCTGGCCGCCGGCGGCGTGGCGCTGCTGGCCGACAAGACCACCGGGCCGTGGATCATCCCGGCGATTCTGGCCGCCGGCGTGCTCGGCGGCATGGCCTGGGCGGGCATCACGGCGTTTTTGCGCGACCGCTTCAACGCCAACGAAATCCTGGTCAGCCTGATGCTGGTCTACGTGGCCGACATGGTGCTGAACTACCTGGTGTTCGGCCCGTGGAAAGACCCGGCGGGCTACAACTTTCCGCAGACCCGCACCTTCGAGGCGGTGACGCAGATTCCCCGGCTCATGGCCGGCTCGCGCGTGTCCATCGGCATCCTGATCGGGCTGGCCGGCGTGGCCGCGCTCTGGCTCTACCTCTACCGAACCTACGCCGGCTTTGCGCAGGAGGTCAGCGGCATGGCGCCGGCGGCCAGCCGCTATGCCGGTTTTTCGTCGCGCCGCGCGCTCTGGGTGGCGCTCTTGGTCTCGGGCGGCGCGGCCGGGCTGGCCGGCGCGCTGGAAGTGGCCGGCCCCATCGGCCAGCTCACCCCCTACGTGCCGGCGGGCTACGGCTTTGCCGCCATCATCGTCGCCTTCGTCGGGCGGCTGCACCCGGTGGGCATGGTGTTTTCGGCGCTCCTGATGAGCATGTTCTACATCGGCGGCGAGCTGGCGCAGTCGCGCCTGGGCCTGCCCAAGTCGATCACCGGCGTGTTCCAGGGCCTGCTGCTGTTCAACCTCTTGGCCTGCGACACCTTGATCGCCTACCGGCTCAAGCGTTCACCGCCCATTTCAACCGCCGTGCAAGGAGCGCACTGATGGATTCCATGGCCTTGCTGCTGGCCGCCACGCTGAGCGCCGGCACCGTCCTGGCGATTGCCTCGCTGGGCCTGTTGATCAACGAGAAAGCCGGCATCGTCAACCTGGGCGCCGAGGGCATGATGCTGTGCGCGGCGATTGCCGGCTTTGCCACCGTGGTACACACCGGCAGCACCTGGCTGGGCTTTGCCGCCGGCATGGCCGCCGGCGCGGCGCTCGCGGCGGTGTTCGGCCTGCTGGTGATCTGGCTCAACACCAACCAGTACGCCACCGGGCTGGCGCTCAGCCTCTTTGGCGCGGGCTTTTCCGCCTTTGCCGGCATCAAGTACGTGCAGGAAAAGCTGCCCGAGCAGGCGCACTACCCGATTCCCGTGCTGGCCGATCTGCCCTTCGTCGGCCCGGCGCTGTTTCGCCAGCACCCGATGGTCTACATCGCCATGGCGCTGACGGCCGCGCTCATCTGGTTTTTGTACCGCACGCGCGCCGGCCTGGTGCTGCGCTCGGTGGGCGAGAGCCCGGAGTCGGCGCATGCGCTGGGTTATCCGGTGCGGCGCATCCGCTTGGCCGCCGTGGTGGCCGGCGGCGCGCTGTGCGGGCTGGCCGGCGCCTATGTGTCGGTGGTCTACACGCCGCTGTGGGTCGAGGGCATGATTGCCGGCAAGGGCTGGATCGCGCTGGCCCTGACCACGTTTGCCACCTGGCGACCGGCCCGGGTCTTGCTTGGCGCCTACCTGTTCGGTGGCGTGACGATGCTGCAGTTTCACCTGCAGGGGCTGGGCGTGAACGTGCCGCCGCAGTTCCTGACCATGCTGCCCTACCTGGCGACCATCCTGGTGCTGGTGCTGATCTCGCGCAATCCGCTGTGGATACGCCTGAACATGCCCAGCTCGATCGGCAAGCCGTTCTACCCCGGCGTCTGAGGTTTGGCGCCGCATAATGGCGGGTTTTTTCGCACGCGCACCCTTTGTTTTTTGACTCTTGAATGAAAGCGACATGACATGCTAGATTTGCAAAAACGCTCCCTGCTCAAGCTGGCCGCCCTCTCGGCGGTGGCTGCGGCGGCCCTGGCCGGCTGCGGCAAGAAAGAGGAGGCCGCGCCCGCGCCGGCACCGGCGCCCACAGCCGCCGCGCCGGCCAAGGCCGAGCCGCTGAAGGTCGCTTTCGCCTACGTCGGCCCGGTGGGCGACGGCGGCTGGACCTACGCGCACGACAACGGCCGCAAGGCGCTCGAAAAGGAATATGGCGACCGCATCGTCACCAGCTTCGTTGAAAAAGTGCCCGAGTCCGCCGATGCCGAGCGCGTCATCCGCGACATGGCCGGCCAGGGCAACAAGCTGATCTTCGGCACGACCTTCGGCTACATGGAGCCCATCCTCAAGGTCGCCAATGACCTGAAGGACGTCAAGTTCGAGCATGCCACCGGCTACAAGACCGCCGAGAACCTGCGCACCTACGACAGCCGCACCTACGAGGGCGCCTACATGGCCGGCGTCGTGGCCGGCAAGATGAGCAAGACCGGCACGCTGGGCGTGGTCGGCTCGGTGCCGATTCCCGAGGTCGTGCGCAACATCAACAGCTTCACGCTGGGCGCGCAATCGGTCAACCCGAAGATCACCACCAAGGTCGTCTGGGTCAACGAATGGTTCAACCCGCCCAAGGAAACCGAAGCCGCCACCGCGCTCATCAACGGCGGCGCCGACGTGCTGTTCCAGAACACCGACTCGTCGGCCGTGCTGCAGACCGCCGAGAAGATGGGCAAGCGCGCCTTCGGCTGGGACTCGGACATGACCGCCTACGGCCCCAAGGCCCACCTGGCCTCGGCCGTGATCAACTGGGGCCCGTACTACATCAAGTCGGTGGGCGAGGCGCTGGACGGCAGCTGGAAAGGCGGCACCAGCGCCTGGTGGGGCGTGAAGGAAGGCGCCATCGACCTGGTCTCGCTGGCCGCCGACGTGCCCGACGAGACGAAAAAGCGCATCGACGAGGTCAAGGCCGGCCTGAAGGACGGCAGCTTCGTGATCTGGAAAGGCCCGATCATGGACAACACCGGCAAGGAGCTGCTGGCCAAGGACGCGGTGGCCGACGACAAGTTCCTCGGCGGCCTGAAAACCTACGTCAAGGGCGTGGAAGGCAAGGTCCCGGGCAACTGAGCATAATGAAGCGAGGCCCGGCTCCGCTGTGGGCCGGGCGCTCGCAGGGTCGGTTTTCGGGCTGCCTTCGGGCAGCTTTTCTTTTTTCAGGACTTCCACATGACGCTTGCCAAACCCGCTGTTGCCGACCGTCTGCCCGAGCTGCTCAGGCGGATGCCCAAGGCCGAGCTGCACATCCACATCGAAGGCTCGCTGGAGCCCGAGCTGATCTTTGCGCTGGCCGCGCGCAACGGCGTGGCGCTGCCCTACGCCAGCGTCGAGGCGCTGCGCAGCGCCTACGCCTTCACCAACCTGCAGAGCTTTCTGGACATCTACTACGCCGGCGCCAGCGTGCTGCTGAAGGAAGAGGACTTCTACGACATGGCGCGCGCCTACTTTCTCAAGGCGGCGCAGGACAACGTGGTGCATGCCGAGCTGTTCTTCGATCCGCAGACGCACACGGCGCGCGGCGTCAGCATGCAAACCGTCGTCAACGGCCTGTACCGCGCCTGCGTCGATGCCGAGGAGTCGCTGGACATCAGCGCCTCGCTGATCCTGTGCTTTTTGCGCCACCTGAGCGAGGAAGACGCGTTTGCAACGCTGGAGCAGGCGCTGCCGTTTCGGGACAAGATCATCGGCATCGGCCTGGATTCAGGCGAGGTCGGCAATCCGCCGGAGAAATTCGCCCGCGTGTTCGCGCGCTGCCGCGAGCTGGGTTTCCATCTGGTGGCCCACGCCGGCGAGGAGGGACCGCCGGCCTATATCTGGACGGCGCTCGATGTGCTCAAGGTCGAGCGCATCGACCACGGCGTGCAGGCCGCCAAAGACCCCGCGCTGATGCGGCGCCTGGCCCAGGACCGGATCGCGCTGACCGTCTGCCCGCTGTCCAACCTCAAGCTGTGCGTGTTTCCCGACCTGGCCAGCCACAACCTGCGCGAGCTGCTGGACGCCGGGCTGGCCGTCACCGTCAATTCGGACGACCCGGCCTATTTCGGCGGCTACCTGAACGAGAACTTCCTGCAGACCTTCGCCGCCTCTGGCGGCCAGCTCGATGCCCGCCATGCCTACACGCTGGCGCGCAACAGCTTCGAGGCGAGTTTCATCGACGCAGCGGCCAAGCGGCGCCACATCGACCGGCTCAACGACACCTTTGCCACGTTCCAATAAATGCCGGCCGTGCAACTTACCGCTTCATGGCGCTGAACGCCAAAACCGCCAGCCCGGCTGCCGTCGCCGTGCCGCCAGGCGCCTGGCCCATCGCCCTGGCCGGGATGGTCTCGCTGGCCGTGGCCATGGGCATCGGCCGCTTTGCCTTCACGCCCATCCTGCCGATGATGTTGCGCGACGGCGTGGTGGACCTGCCCGGCGCGAGCTGGCTGGCCAGCGCCAACTACCTGGGCTACCTGCTCGGCGCGTTGCTGTGCACGCTGCAGCCGTGGCTGTGGGCGCGCTTTGCGCATCTGCCGCTGCTGGCCCATGCCAGCCTGGTGCGCGCCGGGCTGGTGGCCACGGGCGTGCTGACGCTGGCGATGGCCTGGCAGATGCCCACCGCCTGGGGCGCCTTGCGCCTGGCAGCGGGCATCGCCAGCGGCGTGGTGTTCGTCTACACCTCGGGCTGGTGCCTGTCGCGCCTGGCCAGGCTGGGCGTGCCGGCGATGGGCGGCATCATCTACGCCGGACCGGGCCTGGGCATCATCGTCAGCGGCCTGCTGACCAGCGCGCTGGTGGCGGCCCATTGGACGGCCGCCGGTGGCTGGGCGGTGATGGGCGTGCTGGCGTTCGCGCTGACGGCGCTGGTCTGGCCGGTGCTCAAGGGCGGCGACGAGCGCCTGGCGCCGCTGGGCCGCCAGGCGCCGGCTGCGGGCAGCGCGCCGGCGCGCCACGGCGCGGGTGAAATGGCCGTGCTGACGCTGACCTACGGCCTGGCCGGCTTTGGCTACATCATCACCGCCACGTTCCTGCCGGTGATCGCCCGCGCCGCGCTGCCCGGCTCGGCCTGGCTGGACCTGTTCTGGCCCATCTTCGGCCTGGGCGTGACGCTGGGCGCGCTGCTGGCCACGCGCCTGGGGCCGGCCCGGGATCTGCGCCTGCGCCTGGCCGGCGGCTATGTGCTGCAGGCGCTGGGCATCGCCTGCAGCCTGTGCAGCCCCAGCCTGGCCGGCTTTGCCATCGGCAGTCTGCTGCTGGGCCTGCCTTTTACGGCCATCACCTTCTTTGCGATGCAGGAGGCGCGCCGCCTGCGCCCGGCCACGGCGGCCAGCTTCATGGGCCTGCTCACGGCCGCCTATGGCGTCGGGCAGATCGCCGGTCCGCCGCTGGTGGCGCTGCTGCTGCGGCGCAGCGCCAGCACGGGCGCGGGCTTTGCGCTGTCGCTCGAAATCGCCGCTGGCACGCTGCTGGCCGGCGCGGCGCTCTATGCCTGGATGAGCCGGGCCTATCCGGTGCGCGCCTGAAAGCCGCGCCGCGCGACCCGAAAAACCTTTTTTCAGCATTGAATCGGCCTGTAGTGCAGGCAGCGACTGCGCAGGGTGCTATTGATTTGGTAGCAAATTCGGCCGGTTTTCCCCGGTGCCCTGGCTTTCAGGCCAGGTCATTTCGCGCCAAGGCGTTAAAATCCGCCGCCTCATCAGCGCGCTGCCCCGGCGCGCTGGTGTTTTTTATTTCGGGGCCATGTAGAGGAACACCATGTACAAAAACCTCGCTGCCGCGCTCGCGGCCGCCTGTTTTTCCCTTTCTTTTTCTCCCGCCTTCTCGCAGCCGTCCCAGTCGTCCGCGCCGGCTGGCGCGCCGCTGAAGATCGGCTTTGTCTATGTCGCGCCTGTCACCGAGGCCGGCTGGGTGCACCAGCACGAGCAGGGCCGCCAGGCCGTGCAGGCGGCGCTGGGCGCGCAGGTGCAGACGGCCTACGTGGAAAGCGTCGCCGAGGGCGCCGACGCCGAGCGCGTGATCCGCGACCTGGCCAGCCAGGGCAACCGGCTGATCTTCACGCCCAGCTTTGGCTACATGGAGCCCACGCTCAAGGTGGCCAAGGATTTCCCGGACGTGAAGTTCGAGTCCGTCACCGGCTACAAGACCGCGCCCAACGTGGCCGTGGCCAATGCGCGCTATTACGAGGGCCGCTACCTGGCCGGCGTGGCCGCTGGGCGCCTGGCCAGCCGCGCCGGCTATGTCGCCGGTTTTGCGATTCCCGAGGTGATCCAGGGCATCAACGCCTTCACGCTGGGCATGCGCTCGGTCAACCCGGCCGCCACGGTCAAGGTCGTCTGGCTGGGCGCCTGGTTCGACCCGCCGCGCGAGCGCGAGGCGGCCATGGCGCTGCTGGACCAGGGCGCCCAAGTGCTAGCCTTTCACACCGGCTCGGACGCCGTGATGCGCGCGGCGCAGGAGCGCGGCAAGCTGGCCATTGCCTACCATTCGGACATGCGCCGGGTCGCGCCGGATGCGCAGGTGCTGGCTGTCACGCACCAGTGGGGCGACTACTACACGCGCCGCGCCCGCGCCGTGCTGGACGGCACCTGGAAAAGCGCCGCGCTCTGGGGCGGCGTGAAGGAGGGCATGATTCGCGTGGACAGCTTTGGCCCCAAGGTGCCGAAAAAGGTCGCCGACGAGGTGCTGGCGCGCCAGCGCGACATCGCCGCCGGCCGGCTGCAGCCGTTTTCCGTGCCCGCCGCGCGCGCCGCGTTGCTGGACAACGAGGGCCACGAGGTGCTGGCCGCCGGGCAGGCGCTGAGCGACGCGCAGATCCTGGGCATGAACTTCCTGGTGCAGGGCGTGCAGGGCCGGCTGGACAACCCGAGCCGGAAAACGCCATGAGCTACCAGGTCAAGGAAATCTTCTACACGCTGCAGGGCGAGGGCGCCAACGCCGGACGGCCGGCGGTGTTTTGCCGCTTTGCCGGCTGCAACCTCTGGTCGGGCCGCGAAGCTGACCGCGCCAGCGCCGTCTGCCGCTTTTGCGACACCGATTTTGTCGGCACCGACGGCACGCTGGGCGGCAAGTTCAAGAGCGCCGACGCGCTGGCCGACCAGATCGCGGCCCAGTGGCCCGCCGCCGACCGTGCGCACCGCTTTGTCGTCATGACCGGCGGCGAGCCGCTGCTGCAGGTCGATGCCGCGCTGATAGCCGCGCTGCATGCGCGCGGTTTCCAGGTCGCGGTGGAAACCAACGGGACGATTGCCGCGCCGCCGGGCATCGACTGGGTCTGCGTCAGCCCCAAGGCCGGCGCGCCCTGGGTGCAGCGCGAAGGCCACGAACTGAAAGTGGTCTGGCCGCAGCCGGCGCTCGGCTGGGCCGAGTTGCAGGCGGCCACCTTCACGCACCGCTACCTGCAGCCCATGGACAACGCGCAGCGCCAGCAAAACACCCAGGACTGCATCGCCCTGTGCCTGGCGCAGCCCGCCTGGCGCCTGAGCCTGCAGACCCACAAGATCACCGGCATCCGATGAACGACATGTCCAATTTCACCTCCGCTTCCATGCAGTGCGAGATCAGCCAGACCTTCTTTTTCGACGCCGCGCACACGCTGGACCGCGCCATCGAGACGGCTGCCAGCCGGCGCATCCACGGCCACACTTACAACGCCGAGGTCTTCCTGACCGGCCAGCCCGACCCGAAAACCGGCATGGTGATGGACCTGGGGCTGGTGCGGCGCGAGGTGGCGCGGCTGCGCGAGCAGCTTGACCATCACCTGCTCGACGAGGTGGAGGGCCTGGGCGCGCCGACGCTGGAAAACCTGTGCCAGTTCATCTTCAGAAAACTGCTGCCCGCGCTGCCGGCGCTGAGCTCGGTGCGCGTCTGGCGCGACTCGATTGGCGATGGCTGCCGCCTGAGCCGGCGCGCGGAATAAGTTAGGCTTGCCGCCATGAAAGCCTTTCGCGCCGCCATTCTTTATTTTTCCGGCCCCGGCCAGGCGGTGCTGGAGGCCGACGGCCTGCTGGTCGTCGGTCCTGACGCGGCCGGCCGGCAGCGGGTGGTGGCCGTGGGCGCGCATGCCGCGCTGGCGCCGCGCTTTGCCCAGGTGCCGATCACCCATTTCCCGGGCCGCATCATCGCGCCGGGGTTCGTGGACATGCACATCCACTACCCGCAGATCGACGTCATCGGCTCGCCGGCCGAGGGCCTGCTGCCGTGGCTGGAAAACTATACCTTTCCGCAGGAAAAACGCTATGCGGCGCAGGCCCACAATGCCGAGGCTGCTGCATTTTTCATCGCAGAGCTGCTGCGCAACGGCGTCACCACCGCGCTCGCGTTTGCCAGTTCGCATCCGGAGTCGGTCGATGCGCTGTTTGCCCATGCGCAAAAAAACGCGCTGCGCCTGATCGCCGGCAAGGTGCTGATGGACCAGAACGCGCCGGACGGCGTGCGCGACGAGACCGAGCAAAGCCTGCTCGACACCGAGGCCTTGATCCGGCGCTGGCATGGCGTGGGGCGGCTGGGCTACGCCATCACGCCGCGCTTCGTGCCCAGCTGCAGCACCGCGCAGCTGCAGGGCGCTGGCGCGCTGGCGGCCCAATACTCGGACGTGTGGATTCAGTCCCACGTTGCCGAAAACAAGGACGAGATCGCCTGGGTGAAGCAGCTCTACCCCGAGGCGCGCAGCTATTTGAGCGTGTACGAGCAGTTCGGCCTGCTGCGCCCGCGCGCGGTGTATGCGCACTGCATCCATTTCGACGACGAGGACCGGGCGCTGATGCGCGCCAGCGGCGCGGTGGCCGCCGTCAGCCCGACCAGCAACCTCTTTCTGGGCAGCGGCTTTTTCGACTACGCCGGCGCCGACCGGGTCGGCTTTGGCTATGGGCTGGGCAGCGACGTGGGCGGCGGCACGTCGTTCAGCCCGTTTCACACCATGCTGGCGGCCTACTATGTCGGCCGCGAAGGCCAGACCAAGCCCGGCGTGTCGCTGAGCCCGCAAAACCTGTGGTGGCAGCACACCGGCGGCGCGGCGGCGGCGCTGGGGCTGGCTGGCGTGGTGGGCAATTTGCTGCCCGGTTGCGAGGCCGATTTTGTCGTGCTCAACCCGCAGGCCACGCCGCTGCTGGCGCGCAAGAGCGCGCAGGCCGCCAGTCTTGACGAACTGCTGTTTGCCATGATCGTGCTCGGCGACGATCGGCTGGTCGAGCAGACGGTGATTTCGCAGGCGGTCGGCGGCTTGCCGAAATAAACCGTTTTATCGGTCAAATGAGGCTGCAGCGCAAGCAGGGCGCGTGCAAGAAGCTATTAAAATAATAGCAACCAGCCCGGTTGGGCCGCTTTCCGATGGCTGCACGCCCGCGCCGCGCAGGGCCCTGACAATGCGGCCAGCCCATTTCTCACGCGCAATCCCCAAGGAGTCTTTTCCCATGAGCATCAAGAGCGACAAATGGATACGCCGCATGGCCGAAACCACCGGCATGATCGAGCCTTTCGAGCCCCGGCAGGTCCGCGAGGCCGGCGGCCACAAGATCATCAGCTACGGCACGTCGAGCTACGGCTACGACATTCGCTGCGCGCCCGAATTCAAGGTCTTCACCAACATCCACAGCACCGTGGTGGACCCGAAGAACTTCGACGAAAAAAGCTTTGTCGATTTTCATGGCGACAGCTGCATCATTCCGCCCAACAGTTTTGCGCTGGCGCGCACGCTGGAATACTTTCGCATTCCGCGCAACGTGCTGACCATCTGCCTGGGCAAAAGCACCTATGCGCGCTGCGGCATCATCGTCAACGTCACGCCCTTCGAGCCCGAATGGGAAGGCTATGTGACGCTGGAATTTTCCAACACCACGCCGCTGCCGGCGCGCATCTATGCCGGCGAAGGCTGCGCGCAGGTGCTGTTCTTCGAGAGCGACAAGGACGATGTCTGCGAAACCAGCTACAAGGACCGGGGCGGCAAGTACCAGGGGCAGGTTGGCGTGACGCTGCCCAAAGCCTGAGTAAAAAATGCGGCGGTTCACTAAATTTGTTGTTTTAAATTGTTAATTTTGAAATAATACACGCGCTGATCTTGTTATTGGCGCTTTCATCATTTCAGTTCAATTCCACCGCAAGGAAACCATGCCGCGTCCTTTCTTTCTCAAAACCGCCGCTGCCGCCCTGATGGTGCTTGCCGGCTTGGCCGTCCACGCCCAGGGCCATGCGCCGCACTGGGTTTACAAGGGCGCGCATGGCGATGCGGCCCACTGGGGCGAGCTGGACCCGGCGTTTGAAGCCTGCGCCAAGGGCCAATCGCAAAGCCCGATCGACATCCGCAAGACCGTCAAGGCCGACCTGCCGGCGCTGACGTTTGCCTACGGCAATGCCGCGCCCACCCTGGTCAACAACGGCCATACCATCCAGGTCAACCTGCCGGCGGGCAATCAGCTCAAGATCGGCGAGCAGAGCTACGAGCTGCTGCAGTTTCACTTCCACACGCCCAGCGAGGAAACGGTGGCCGGCAAGCATGCGGCCATGGTCGCGCATTTCGTGCACCGCAACGCGGCCGGCGAACTCGGCGTGGTCGGCGTGCTGCTGGAGCAGGGCCAGAAGAACGCGGCCTTTGACGGCATCTTCCAGCACCTGCCGCGCCCGGGCGAAAAAGTCACGGTGGACGAGCTCACGCTGGAGCTGGCCGCGCTGCTGCCCGAGGACAAGCACTACTACGCCTACGAAGGCTCGCTGACCACGCCGCCGTGCTCGCAGGGCGTGCACTGGATGGTGATGAAGACGCCGGTCAAGCTTGGCGCCGAGCAGATCAAGGCTTTTCGCCGCCTCTTCAGCGCCAATGCGCGCCCGATCCAGCCGCTCAACGGCCGCGTCGTCAAGGAAAGTCTGTAAGCCGCCGGGCCCGCAGCCCCCTTTGATGCCCGAAACCCGGCCCGCGAGCCGGTTTTTTCTTGCCGTGGCCGTCAGTTGCTGGCGGCGTTCGCAGGCTCGGGCGCTTCTTGCCAGCACACCGTTCCCCGGTAGGCATGCCAGCTGGCATGGCCCAGCAGCGGGCCGATCACGATCAGGCCCAGCCCCCAGGGCAAGAGCGCCAGCGCGATCAGCGCCGTGATCAGAAAACCCCACAGCAGCATCACGCCGGGATTGGAGAACATGACCCGGATGCTGGTGATGGCCGCCGAGATGGCGTCGGTGTCGCGGTCTAGGATCATCGGGATGGACACCACCGAGCACGAAAACACCAGCATGGCGAACATGCCGCCCACGGCCGCGTAAACGGCGATGAACTCCCAGTTGTCCAGGTTGAACACGGCGTTGAGCACGCCGGTGGTCGAAGGCATGCCGGTGTTGAAGAACACGGCAAACACCACCAGCGATGCGCGGCCCCAGAGCAGTTCGAGCACGATCAGCACCAGCACCAGCATGCCCATGCTGCGGATGTGCGCATCCCAGCAGGTCAGCGACGCGCCCATTTCAGGCACCAGGCCCTGCTCGCGCCGGCGGCTGACCTCGTACAGGCCCATGGCCAGGAACGGGCCGACCAGCAGGCAGCCCGAGGCAATCGTCAGGGTGTACTCGGGCTTGGCGCGAAACACGACGCCCAGCGTGAAGGCCATGAGCCAAAATCCCATGCCGTAAAAAGCGGCGATGACCGGCTGCGCCTGCAGGTCGCGCCAGCCGGCTGCCAGCCAGCCAAACGGCGCTCCCATCCCGGGCGCGCGCATGAGGGCCTGCGGCCCGACGGGGGGCGGCGGCACGTAAGGCACCGCCATGACGGGAAGCTCGCCCTGCAGGGCTTGGGAGGAAGGGGAAGGCGAGGGCGAAGGACGGGTGTCTGCGGAGGAAGAGGTCATGGAACTTTGGTTAAAAAGTGCTGATCTTTGTCAACCATCAGCCTAACCAGTTCTGCCTGCCTTGCCTATCAGGAAACCACCCCATTGCCCCGATGAAGGCGCCAGGACGCGGGCGCATTGCGCGCGCGCCATCCGGGCGCCTGCCGGCTTCAGGCCAGCGAAGGGTCGGCCGCCATGCTGTCGAACTTCTTGAAATACTGGCGCGCCAGCGCCACCAGCTGCGCGTCGCTCGGGTGGTCGGCCGCAACCGAATCGACGATGGCCTGCGCCACCGCAGCCTGGTGCTGGCCGCACCAGTCGCGGAACTGGTTGCGCGCCAGGCCCGGCCCGGTCAGCAGCACTTCATGCGTTCCCGCCAGAGCGGCGGCAATGTCGGCAAAAAAAGCGCCGTTGTCGTCGCCCTTGCCCTGGTGCTTGTGGTGGCTGCGTGACTTGATCCGCTGGGCCAGCACGTGTTCGCGGTCGAACATGACCACATGGGCCTCGGAGTGGTCCATCCAGGTAACGGCGTGAAAAGTGCTCATGCAATGCTTTCTTTGGGGTTGGGAAATTGGAAAGGCAAATCAGCGGTTCAGGGTGTGCGCGGCTGCTCGGCCTTTTCCTGGCAGGAAATGCAGCGCGGCGCTTCGGGCGTGGCCTGCAGCCTCTTGGGCGCAATGTCGGTGCCGCAGTCGATGCACTGCCCGTAGGTTCCCGCTGCGATGCGGGCCAGTGCCGCGTCGATCATCGCCAGCTCGTCCAGTTCGCGCTCACCAATGGCGAACTCCAGTTCGCGTTCGGTGGCCACTTGCGCGCTGGAGTCCTCGCGGCGCTCGAAATGGTCCGCCGCTGCTTCGGCGCGGTCGCGCATGCCGCCGCGCTGCTGGCTCAGTTGCCCGAGCAGTGCGCTGCGCATGGCCTGCAATTGCTGGTAGAAAGGTGCGACATGCTGGGGCGTCATGGGGTGGTCTCCTTGCTGAAAGCGGCTTTGTAGCCACCCATGATGCGCCCGGCGACAGGCGTGGCTTTTGACAAGGGTCAACACTCATCCATGGCCGGCCCGGCGCCGGCAGCGGCTTGCAAAATCGCATCCAGCCGGACAATTGCCGGCCGATTTGCGGGTAAGCTTCACGCCCATCGTGGCCCCATCCAAACTTCCTCCACTCTCACCCCTTCCGCCGTCGGCAACGCCGGGCGCCCTGGCGCTGCCGGGCATTCGCAGCATCGGGCTGGCCCAGCCTTTCCAATGGCTGGCGCGCGGCGCGCGGGACATGCGGCGCGGCGGCTGGCTGAGCCTGGCGCATGGCTTGGTGCCGGCGCTCTTTGGCGCGCTGCTCGTCCTCGTGGCGCACGACCATTTCTGGCTGCTGGCCGGCGCCTTTTCCGGCTTCCTGGTGGTCGCGCCGGTGCTGGCAACCAGCCTGTACGCGATCAGCCGGGCCATCGAGCGCGGCGAGCCGGTGAACCGCCAGCTCATCGTCAACACCTGGATGCGCTGGCAATACTCGCGTTACGCGGCTCGGGGCGGCTACTGGAGCATGGTGCGGTTTGGCTTGCTGCTGGCCCTGGCCGGCACGGGCTGGGTGCTCACCTCGGCCGCCTTGATCACCCTGCTGGCGGCCGAGCCCATCCACACACCGACCGACTTCTTGCGCCACGTGGTGCTGGCCAGAAGCCACTATGTGTTCGAGCTGTGGATGACCCTGGGCGGGCTGCTGGCCGCGCCGATTTTTGCCTCCAGCGTGGTCGCCATGCCGCTGCTGCTGGACCGGCGCGTCGATGTGCTGCAGGCCGTGCTGACCAGCTGGCAGGCCGTGCTGACCAATCCCGCTGCGCTGGCCCTGTGGGCCGCGCTCATCATGGGCCTGACCGTGCTGGGCCTGGGCACGCTGCTGCTGGGCCTGGTCGTGGTGCTGCCGCTGCTGGGCCATGCCAGCTGGCATGCCTACCGCGACCTGGTGGATGCCGACGCGCTGCCCGAAAGACTGCCGCCCGAGGGAGCTGCCTGATATGTTTGGTTATTCAGAGGAGCAGGTCGCAGCGTTCGGCCTGTCGTTTGGCGTGGGAGCCTTCATGCTCTACATGCTGTTCATCATCGGCAACCTGGCCTGGTCGTCCAAGGCCGGCAAGTTCGGCACCTTCGTGATCTTTCTGGGGCTGGCCTTCGGCATGGTGGGTTTTGTCGCCAAGTATTTCATCCAGTCAATGCTGAACATCAAGTGAGGCGAAATCCCGGGCATCCGCAGGCAGCGCGCCAGCCCGCGGCGAAGACGCTTTTATCCTACGCCCACAAACGCCATTGACCAGTTTTGCGGGTTTCACCCTGCCTTTAGCATGGCGCAGGGTTTAAAAAAGCGGAGCAGGGTGATGGCGGCTGAGCAAGTCAAAAAAGCGCGTGGGTTTTCCATGAAGTCAATGTTCGGCATCGCCGCAGGCCTGGTGTTCGTCTGCCAGCTGGCGGCCATGGTGCTGGTGGTGCAAGGGCAGGTGGAAAAAGCGCAACACCGCGATGCCCGGCCCGAGCCGGCCCATGCAGCCTTGGCCGATTGCGCGAAAGAGCCTGCGAATCGCCAGCGCAGACCCTGCGCCGGCCAGGTTCAGGCTGCGGCTTATCCTTATTCCGTTTTCGAGGACGCGCCTGATCATGCGCATGCCGTTTCCCCCGTAGCTGCTGCCAGGGATGCGGCCGGCGGGGCAAGTCAGGAGCAGGGCGTCATGCAGGCCATGCTCTCCAGCCTGCGGTAAAGCTGCCGGGCACGCCTTGGCGCATCGGGCAGCGACTTTCCCGTAGAGTTGATGCATTCACTGTTTTTACCGGGAGACGTCATGAAATGGGAAGGCAATCGCGAATCTGACAATGTGGAGGACCGGCGCTCCGAAGGCGCTGGCGGCTTTGGCGGTGGCGGCTTGCTCGGCGGGCGCAGCATCGGCATCGGCACCATCGTGGTGGCGCTGCTGGGGGGCTGGATGTTCGGCATCAACCCGCTGACAATTTTGAGCATGCTCAGCGGCGGCGGCGCCCCCACCGCGCAGGTCAGCCAGCAAGCCCCCGCGCACCGTCCACCGGCCGATGACCGCATGGCGGCCTTCGTCTCCACCGTGCTGGCCGACACCGAGGACGTCTGGAAGGATGTCTTCAGCCAGGGCGGCGCCACCTACCGCGAGCCCCGGCTGGTGCTGTTTCGCGGCGCCACGCAGACCGGCTGCGGCCAGGGGCAGGCGGCGATGGGGCCTTTTTACTGTCCTGCCGACCAGAAGGTCTACATCGACCTGGGCTTTTACGAAACCCTCAGGAGCCGCCTGGGCGCGCCCGGCGACTTTGCGCAGGCCTACGTGATTGCCCACGAAGTGGGCCACCATGTCCAGAACCTGCTGGGCATCAGCGGCAAGATGGACCAGATGCGCGGGCGCGTCAGCCGCGCAGAGTACAACGCGCTGAGCGTGCGTCTGGAGTTGCAGGCTGACTGCTTTGCCGGCGTCTGGGCCAACCACGCGCAAAGCGCGCGCCAGATCCTGGAGCAGGGCGATGTCGAGGAGGCAATGAACGCAGCCGCCAAGATCGGCGACGACGCGCTGCAGCGTTCCAGCGGCGGCGCGGTGGTGCCCGAGAGTTTTACCCACGGCACCAGCGCCCAGCGCCAGCGCTGGTTTGACACGGGCCTGAAAAACGGCAACATCAAGAGCTGCGATACTTTCAGCGCCAAAAATTTATAGCGCGCGACAAAAGCCAGGCTTCTGCGCGGAAAACCCGCAGTTCGGGCGGTTTGCGGTTGCGCTAGATTGCTTGCCAGCCTGCCTGGCATGCTGCAAAACGCTCCTGTATTGATAGCGGCTTGTCCAGGCGCTGATTGCGCGAACGCGTTGTTTGGTGCCAAACTCGCCTGATGCCGGACAGTGGTTTCAATCACGCTTGTCCGCCATCCCTATTTTAATTTGCATCTGAATTTACCGACTTACCTGGCCCCACCGGGCATTAACCAACATGAACATACTTCTTACCGGCGGCGCCGGCTACATCGGCAGCCACACCTGCGTCGCGCTGGTCGAGGCCGGCTTCACGCCGGTCATTCTGGACAATTTCTCCAACAGCCAGCCTGCCGTGCTGGCGCGCCTGGCGCAGATCACCGGCCAGACGATCGCCTGCGAGAAGGGCGACGTGCTGGACACGGCCTGGGTCGAGGACGTGCTGCGCCGCCACCAGATCGCCGCCGTGCTGCACTTTGCCGGCGACAAGGCCGTCGGCGAGAGCGTGGCCCAGCCGCTCAAGTACTACCGCAACAACATCGGCGGCGCGGTCAGCCTCTTGCAGGCGATGCAGGCCGCGGGCTGCAAGACGCTGGTGTTTTCCAGCAGCGCCACGGTTTACGGCGATCCGGCCTCGGTGCCGATCACCGAGGATTTTCCACGCCAGCACACCAACCCCTACGGCCACACCAAGCTGGTGATCGAGGACATCCTGGCCTCGATGCAGGTCGCTGACGCCTCCTGGCGCCTGGGCGTGCTGCGCTATTTCAACCCGGTGGGCGCGCACCCCAGCGGCCTCATCGGCGAAGACCCGAGCGGCATTCCCAACAATTTGATGCCCTTCGTGGCGCAGGTGGCCATCGGCAAGCGGCCGTTCCTCAACGTGTACGGCAGCGACTACCCCACGCCCGACGGCACCGGCGTGCGCGACTACATCCACGTGCAGGATCTGGCCGAAGGGCATGTGGCGGCGCTGCGGGCGCTGCTGGACAAGGGCGAGAGCTTCACCGTCAACCTGGGCACCGGGCGCGGCAACAGCGTGCTGGAAGTCGTGCATGCCTTCGAGCAGGCCAGCGGCTGGCCGATTCCCTACCAGCTGGCGCCCCGCCGCCCCGGCGACGTGGCCCAGTGCTATGCCGACCCGGCAATGGCGCAGCGCCTGCTGGGCTGGCAGGCCAAGCATTCGCTGGCCGACATGTGCCGGGACGCCTGGCGCTGGCAAAGCGGCAACCCGGAAGGCTATCAATAAAGGCGAAAAAGGCGTTCTGCGCAGGCGCAGCAAGCGCCTCTAGCTATTAATAACATAGCAAACGACCAAGCGCCACTTGCAGGCTGAGGGCCGTGTTGGCCGCGCCTTATTTTCATCAGGTGCTGACAGGGCATCTTGTGCGGGCAATGCCGGCATCAGCCCTTGCAAGCCTGCGTTGCGTTGTTGCGGGAAACTTGAATTGACGGAGTTGCCAGCCATCGGCTAGAAGGGGTTACCTATAATTGTGTAAACGCTTGATGTCCTGCACATTGAGCCATGCCAAGAAAAGTAACTTCATGAACCTGATCGCCCCCATTCAAAGCTTTTCCTTGCGCAGCAGCTACGCTTTAACTGCCATCGGATTGGCGGTCATGTGCCAGACTGGCGCTGCGCATGCCCAGGGGCTTGGCGTGGCCAGCCTGGGCGCCACGGGCGGCCTGACCATTCCATCGGCCTATGTGCTGGATTCGGGCGACATGGCGCTGAGCCTGGGCAACTATGTGGACCCCAGACTGGGTAACTTCAGCCGCAAGCAAAATTACACCCTCGGCTTTGGATTCCTGCCGGGCGTGGAACTGTTCGGACGCTTTGCCGACTACCAGAATCCTCGGCCGACCTCGCCCGGCGGTCCTGACGTCAATGGGCCGCGCGACATCTCAGCCAATGTGAAGTGGCAGTTGCCGCTGGACACGCTGGGCTTGGCCGGTTTGCCCAAACTCGCCGTGGGCGCCACTGACATAAGCGGCGGCGCTGTATTTTTCAGCTCCAAATATGCCGTGGCCAGCGATGAGTATGGCCCGCTGCGCTGGTCATTGGGCTATGCCAGAGGCAAGTCTGCCTTGAACCGCGTGAACGGCGCCAAGGTGCTGGACGGCGTATTTGGCGGCGCTGAATTCAAGCTGGGCAGCACCCGCGCCACCGTGCTGGCCGAAACCGATGGCACGCAGCGCCATGCCGGCCTGCGCTACTACTCCGAAACCCTGCCCTGGCTGGCCGATGCCCAGGTGGTGGCCACCTTGCAGCGTTCGTTCGGCGCGACCGGCACTGCCGGCCGATCGGCCGATCCGACCAGCTTCAACGTGTCGCTGATGCTGCCGCTGGGCGCGAGCGACGGCATCCGCAAGGCGCGGGCCGATGCCGCAGCCAAACCCTTGGCGCCAATTGCGCAGTCCGAAGGCGGCATGCCCGCGACCGCCGAAGACCGCATGGACAGCCTGGCCCGCGCCCTGCGCGCCAGCGGCCTGGACCGCGTGCGCGTCGGCACGCTAAACAACGAATGGGTGGTCGAGTATGAAAATTACCGCTACCTGCACAATGAAGCCGATGCGCTGGGCATTGTCCTGGGCCTGGCCGCCGAATACGCGCCCGCAGGCATTGCGCGCGTGAATGCAATCAGCCTCAAGACTGGCCTGGTCGTCTTTGAGACATCTGCCGATGCGGCGGCATTTCGCAATTTTTTGCGTGACGGCGATGCGGCGCGCACCAAAGACACCATGGGGTTTGGCCGGCTGGCCGGCTATGACGCAGCGGCCGTGCAGTGGGCCTCGGGCGAGGCGGGCGCTGCGCACCGCCGCTCGCTGCTGCGCGTGGAACTCAAGCCGCTGCTCAACTACACGCTGGGCACCGAGTATGGCGCCTTTGATTATTCCCTGGCCGCCAATGTGCGCGGTACGGTCAGCCTGTGGCAGGGCGCGCAGGTCTATACCGACGTGGTCAAGCGCCTGAGCAATTCGGACAACATGGAGCCGGATCGCCTGTTCGCCAGTTCGCTGCACCGCAATGGCGTGAAAACGCTGGCGCTGCAGCAGTCGTTCTGGCTGGGACCGCGCCTGTTCACCAGCGTGGGCGCGGGTAAATACAACTACAGCGACCGTGGCGCCGAAGGCGAGTCGATCCTGTTCCTGCCCTGGAACGAAGACACGGTGCACCTCAAGGGCAGCTACCAGCGCCACCAGGGCGACAACCTGCCCAATTTCGAGGAAGCCTACGCAGCTTCCTATCGATGGAAGTTCGACTCCCAGACCTGGGTGGAGGGCGGATACCAGCAGTACACCGACCGTTCCAGAGGGCCTTCCCTGGCGCTGACACGCTGGTTTGGTGATGTGGCCCTGCAGGCATTTTTCCGCAAGGGCGGCAGCAATAGTTATGTGGGCATGGAAGTGAGCCTGCCGTTGACGCCGCGCCAGGGAATGGGCGCCGGACCGGTCCAGCTGACGGGCACGCCGCGCTATGCGCAGTCCATCCGGACCTTGCTGACCAATGGCGGCAATACAGGTAACTTTGTGCAACCAGATGCCGTGCGTCCAGTGAACCTCAGTTACAAGCCGGAAGTGGAGCTGCTCAATTCAGGCCGGATCACACCCGATTACATCAAGGACCAGGCCCAGCGCATGCGAGAGTCGTTTTTTCTCCACGCTCGGCAGCAATTGGACTGAAAACAAAAGCTGGTCAATACCAAGATTAGTGAAATTAATCTGACTGGGTTAATATTTCTACCAATTTTTAAACAAATTGGCACATTTCTCTGATTTCTTAACAAGGGGTAATTTATGCGTTTTAACAAAATTTCTTTGGCAACCATGTTGCTGGGTGGAAGCATGCTTTTGACTGCTTGCGGTGGCAGCGGCGGCGGTGGAGGCCTGGGCGGTGGATCGGCCCTGACCCTCAAAGGCACGGCCGCCATCGGTCACGCTGTGGTCGGCCCCCTGTCGGCCACCTGCAAGACCGGCTCTGGCAGCACGACCTCGAATTCGGACGGCTCGTTCACCATGGTTATTGCTGACGGCGTGGGTCCCTGCCTGCTCAAAATGACGACCAACGGTGCCACGCTGTATTCCATCTCCAGCGGCACGGCATCGACGCAAACAGCCAATCTCACCACCATGACCACCTTGCTGGTGGAGTACCTGCGCAATGTACCCGGGATGACGGCCTCCACGCCTGAGGCCTGGTTTGCCTTGCCTCAAGTCAAGACACTGCTGGCGAATTCGACTGCCCTGACGAAACGCATCGTCGATGACTTCATCCCGGCTCTGAAGGCACTGATGCCAGCCGGAACCATCCTGAGCCTGACCGATGCGGGTTTCCTGTTCACCACGTTCACGCCCAATCCGGCTACATCACCCACCGATGCCGACCTTGAAAAGCTCAAGATCGCAAATTTCGTCACGGATCTTGGCAAGCTTGTTGATGCCTTTGTGAAGGAAATCATTAAGGAGGCGTTGAAAGATACCCCGGTCGTTCCCGCCACGGGCGTTACGGGCGCTGGCAGCTAAACCCTCTCGCTAGGTAGGCAAGAAAACCCGCCGAGCGCGGGTTTTTTGTGCCTGATTTTTGCATCGCGGCCATCATGCGCAAATCAATCGCTCGCTGGAAAGCAAAAACCCCCGCTACCTAAAAGATAGCGGGGGTTTTGGTTTTTGGTGCCGGAGAGATGAATCGAACACCCGACCTTCTCATTACGAATGAGCTGCTCTACCGACTGAGCTACACCGGCTTAAGCCCGAGATTATAGCCCGGAGTGATAGGCCGTGACCCGCTCGACCTCATTTTTCGAGCCCAGAATCACGCTGACGCGCTCGTGCAGTTTGGCGGGCTGGATGTCCAGGATGCGTTGGCGGCCGTTGGTGGCGGCGCCGCCGGCCTGTTCAATCAGCCAGCTCATCGGGTTGGCTTCGTACATCAGGCGCAGCTTGCCGGCTTTTTCCGGCTCGCGCTTGTCCCACGGGTACAGAAACACGCCGCCGCGGCACAAAATGCGGTGCACATCGGCCACCATCGAGGCAATCCAGCGCATGTTGAAGTTCTTGCCGCGCGGGCCATTCTCGCCTTCAAGGCACTCGTCGATGTAGCGCCTGACGGGCGCGTCCCAGTGGCGCAGGTTGCTCATGTTGATGGCGAATTCCTGGGTGTCTTCAGGAATCTGCACGTTTTCTTCCGTCAGCACGAACGAGCCCTGCTCGCGGTCCAGGGTGAACATGGCCACGCCGTCGCCCACCGTGAGCACCAGGGTGGTCTGCGGACCGTAGACGCAGTACCCGGCGGCAACCTGCCTGTTGCCCGCCTGCAGGAAGTCGCTTTCCGCGACATCCTGCGCGCCCTCGGGCTTTTTCAGCACGCTGAAGATGGTGCCGATGCTGACGTTGACGTCGATGTTGCTGGAGCCGTCCAGCGGGTCGAACATCAAGAGGTATTCGCCCTGGGGATAGCGGTTGGGCACCACGTAGATGCTGTCCATTTCCTCGGAGGCCATGGCCGCCAGGTGCCCGCCCCATTCGTTGGCCTCGATCAGCACCTCGTTGGCGATGATGTCCAGCTTTTTCTGGATCTCGCCCTGCACGTTTTCACTCTCGGCCGTGCCCATGACATCGCCGAGCGCGCCTTTGTTGACGGCCTGGCTGATGCTTTTGCAGGCCCGGGCCACCACTTCGATCAGCAGGCGCAATTCGGGAGGAATGTGGCCGTCGCTGCGCTGCTGCTCGACCAGGTAGCGCGTGAGTGAAATTCTTGAAGACATCGAAACTCCGGTGAAGTAGGGGGGAAAGGGTCGGTGGCGCCTGCGGGGCTGCTTACTGGCTCAGGGCGCGCATGACCACTTCGTGCGTATCCTTGCTCAGGCCGGGGCTGGCCGAGACACGGGCAATCGCCTGGCGCGCCTGGCTGCGGTAAGGCTCGGCCAGCTTGCTCCAGCGGTCCAGCGCGCGCGCCAGACGGGCGGCCACCTGCGGGTTGAGCGCATCCAGCTCGATCACGCGCTCGCTCCAGAACTGGTAGCCAGCGCCGTCAAGCCGATGAAAGCCGGCCGGATTGCCTTGGCAGAAGGTGCTGATGACGCTGCGGGCGCGGTTGGGATTTTTCAGGCTGAAGTCGGCATGCTTCATGAGCTGCCTGACCGCCGGCAGGACGTTGCCGCTGCGGTCCGGCGCGCCGGCCTGCAGGCTGAACCATTTGTCGATGACTAGCGGCTCGTTGCTGAACAGGGCATGGAACTGCGCCAGCGCCGGCTCGGCCAGCGCATGGCTGCTGGAAACCAGCGCGGCCAGGGCGTTGAAGCGGTCGGTCATGTTGCCCGCGTCCTTGAAGCGCTGCAGCGTCTTGCCCGGCCAGACGGCGTCGCCGCTGGCGCGCGCGGCCAGGCACAGCTGCGTCAGTGCCATGCCGGCCAGCGCGCGTCGGCCGCTGGAGAGCGGGTCGGGGCTGTAGGCGCCGGTGTCGTGGTGGGCGGCGTACACCGCTTCCCAGTCGGCCTTGAGCGCCGTGGCCAGCTGCTGGCGCATGGCCTCGCGCACCGCATGGATGCGCTGCGGATCGACCACGGGCAGCTGCTCGGCCAGGTAGGTTTCCGAGGGCAGGGTGAGCACCAGCTCCTTGAAGGCCGCATCGAGCCCTGGGTGGCACAGCACTTCGCGCATGGCGCCGATATAAGCATCTTTTAGCGGTTTTGCGCAGGAACCGTCTTCGCTTTCAGCTATTGAATTGATAGCAGCGATGGCCTGGTTGACCGCCAGACGCTGGCCGGCTTCCCAGCGGTTGAACGGGTCGCTGTCGTGCGCCAGCAGGTGCAACAGCTGCGCATCTGAGTAGTCGAACGCCAGCACCACGGGCGCCGTGAAGCCGCGCAGGATGGACGGCACCGGTTCGGCGTCTAGGTTGACGAAGGTGAAGGTTTCGCTGGCCTCGGTCAGGACGATGGTGTGCGTGGCGCCGGCCAGCGGCGCGATGTCGCCGGCCAGCTGCAGCGGCAAATCCTGACCGTCCGCGCCCAGCAGGCCCAGGCCGACCGGAATGACAAACGGCTCCTTGTGCGGCTGGCCGGGCGTCGGCGCGCAGCTTTGCGTCAGCGTGAGGGTATAGCTGCGCGCCGCTGCGTCGTACACGCCCTCGGCCTGCACGCGCGGCGTGCCGGCCTGGGCGTACCAGCGCTTGAACTGCGGCAGCAGCCGCGCCAGATCGGACGCCGGGTTGGCATCGGCAATAGCCTGCGCAAAATCGTCGCAGGTCACGGCGTGGCCGTCGTGGCGCTCGAAGTAAAGCGTCATGCCTTTGGCAAACCCCTCGCGGCCGACCAGCGTCTGCATCATGCGAACGACCTCGGCGCCTTTTTCGTAGATGGTGACGGTGTAGAAGTTGCTGATCTCGATGTAGCTGTCGGGGCGCACCGGGTGCGCCATCGGGCCGGCGTCCTCGGGGAACTGGGCGGTGCGCAGCACGCGCACGTCCTCGATGCGCTTGACGGCCCGGGCCGACGGCTCAAAGCACAGGTCCTGGCTGAATTCCTGGTCGCGGAACACCGTCAGGCCTTCCTTCAGGCTGAGCTGGAACCAGTCGCGGCAGGTGACGCGGTTGCCGGTCCAGTTGTGGAAGTACTCGTGGCCGACGACGCTCTCGATGTTGGAGAAATCAACATCCGTGGCGGTGGCCTGGTTGGCCAGCACGTACTTGGTGTTGAAAATGTTCAGGCCCTTGTTTTCCATCGCGCCCATGTTGAAGTCGCTGGTGGCGACGATCATGAAGCGCTCCAGGTCGAGCGGCAGGCCAAAGCGCGCCTCGTCCCAGGCGACCGAGTGCATCAGGGAAACCATCGCGTGCTCGGTCTTGTCCAGGTCGCCGGGGCGCACGTAGACCTGCAGCAGGTGCTCCTTGCCGGCGCGCGACGTGATGCGCTGCTCGCGCGCCACCAGCTGCCCGGCCACGAGCGCGAACAGGTAGCTCGGCTTTTTGTGCGGATCGACCCACCTGGCGAAATGCCGCGCGCCGTTCGGGCCGTCGTCGAGCGCACCGTGGGCCACCAGGTTGCCGTTGGACAGCAGCACCGGGTATTTGGCTTTGTCAGCGCGCAGCGTGACGCTGTAGCTGGCCATCACGTCCGGGCGGTCGAGGAAATAGGTGATGCGCCGAAAGCCCTCGGCCTCGCACTGGGTGAAGAACGAGTCGTTGCTGACATACAGGCCCATCAGCTTGGTGTTCTTGGACGGGCAGGTGGTGGTGAAGATTTCCAGCTCGAACGCATCGGGCAGGTCGCACAGCACCAGCTGGCCGCCTTCGAGCTTGAACGAGGCGCCCTGGCCGTTGACCAGCACACGCGCCAGGTTGAGTTCCTCGCCGTCGAGCCTGAGCGGCTGCGCCGGCACGTCCGGGTTGCGGCGAAGCGTCATCTTGTTCAGCACGCGCGTCTTGAACGGGTCCAGGTCAAAGCACAGATCGACGGTGTCGATCCAGTAGGCCGGGGCCAGGTAGTCGGCGCGGTGGATGAGCGCGGCGCCCGGTCCTGTTCCGTGATCGTCAATCGTTTGCAGCATGTGAATTACCTGTTCATTTTTATTGAAAACTCAAACCATCGGCCTGCGCCGCCTTCAGACGCCCTGCTTGAGCGAAGCCTCGATGAACGGGTCCAGGTCACCGTCGAGCACCTTTTGCGTGGCCGAGGTCTCGTAGTTGGTGCGCAGGTCCTTGATGCGGCTGTTGTCCAGCACATAGCTGCGGATCTGGTGGCCCCAGCCCACATCGGTCTTGCTGTCTTCGAGCTTTTGCTGCTCGGCCTGGCGCTTGCGCATCTCGTGGTCATACAGGCGCGAGCGCAGCCGCTTCCAGGCCACGTCGCGGTTGCTGTGCTGCGAGCGGCCATCCTGGCACTGCACGACGATGTTGGTCGGGATATGCGTCAGGCGCACGGCCGAATCGGTCTTGTTGATGTGCTGTCCGCCCGCCCCCGAAGCCCGGAAGGTGTCCACGCGCACGTCCGACGGGTTGATCTCGATCTCGATCGAATCGTCGATCTCGGGATAGACGAACACCGAGGCAAACGAGGTGTGGCGCCCGCCCGACGAGTCAAACGGCGACTTGCGCACCAGGCGGTGCACGCCGGTTTCGGTGCGCAGCAGGCCAAAGGCGTATTCGCCCTCGATCTTGATGGTCGCGCCCTTGATGCCGGCGGTGTCGCCGGCCGTTTCGTCCTCGATCGTGGTCTTGAAGCCCTTGCGCTCGGCATATTTCAGGTACTGGCGCAGCAGCATGCTGGCCCAGTCGCAGGCTTCGGTGCCGCCGGCGCCGGCCTGGATGTCCAGAAAGCACGGCAGCGGATCGGCCGGGTTGTTGAACATCCGGCGAAATTCCATCTTCTCGACCTCGGAGGCGACCTTGGCGGCTTCGGCCTCGATGGCGCGCATGCCGGCTTCGTCGTCGTCACCCCTGGACATCTCGAACAGCTCGGTGTTGTCCAGCAGTTCCTGCTCCAGCCGGTCCAGTGTGAGCACCACGTCTTCGAGCGACTTTTTTTCCTTGCCCAGTTCCTGCGCGCGCTTGGGGTTGTCCCAGACCTTGGGGTCTTCGAGCGCGGCGTTGACTTCGTTCAGTTTGCGGGATTTGACAGGGTAGTCAAAGATACCCCCTGAGTTCATTGACCCGGTTGCTCAGGTCTTGAATTTGGTTGGTGATGAGGTTGATGTGTTCTGCGTCCATGAGATAAATCCTTGTCTTTTCAAGCGGGGGGTCAATCGGGCATTTTCTCACGCCCGCAGCATGCCGGCGCCGGCCGGGTTGTTCACGCGGCGCCAGCGTCCGCCGGACCGGCCAACGGCAGGGTCACCCTGAAGTTCGATCCTTGGCCTTCCTGGTTGAGCCAGTCCAGGGTGCCGCCGTGCGCCTGCACCAGCTGACGGCTGATGTACAGGCCCTGGCCGTTCGGGCTGCGCTCGAACTGATCAAGGATGCGCTGCTGGTCCTGCGCCGACAGGCCCTTGCCCTGGTTGCGCACCTCGATCCGGGCGCTGTCCGGCAGGCGGGTCAGGCTGACCTGCACCGGCTTTCCTTCGCCATGGTGCAAGGCATTGCGCAGCAGGCTGACGATCACCTGCTCGATGCGAAATTCGTCCCACTGGCCCCGGATCGGCAAATCGTCGGCCTGCACGGTGATGCGGGCGTCGCCCGCCTGGTCAGCCAGCTGGGCGACGGCGCGCCGCACCACCGCGCCCAGCTCGGTCGGACGGATGCGGATGGACAGATCCTTGTTGCGAATCCGGGAAACATCGACGATGTCATCGATCAGCTCGACCATGCGCTGGATCTGCAGCTGGTCGCGGGCAAAAATCTGCGCCAGTCCGGCGGTATCGAACAGGGCGGCGTTGCCGCGTTCGAGTTCGAGCTTGCGCTGCTGCGTTTCCAGAAACAGCGTGTTGAGCGGCGTGAGCAATTCGTTGCCCACGACGGACATGAACTCGTCGCGCATGCGCACGGCCTGCTGCAGCTCCTGCTGGGCCGCCCGCAGCTGCGCCAGCAGCGCTTCCTGCTCCTTGCGGCTTTTCTCCAGCGCACCCACCTGGCGCCGGATTTCAACCCGCTGGCGGTACAGCTCGACGAACACGTTGACCTTGGACTGCACCGCCTGCACGTCCAGCGGCTTGTAGAGAAAGTCCACGGCGCCGGTCTCGTAGCCCTTGAAGGCGTAGTTCGATTCCTTGCCGGCGGCCGTCACGAACACGATCGGGATGTGGCGCGTCTTTTCGGTGCCGCGCATCAGCCCGGCCAGTTCGAAGCCGTTCATGCCCGGCATCTGCACATCCAGGATGGCCAGCGCAAATTCATGGTCCAGCAGCAGCGCCAGTGCCTCCTCGCCGCTCGACGCCCGAAAGACCGTGCGGCCTTCCTGGCGGATCACCGCGTCCAGCGCGAGCAGGTTTTCCGACAGGTCGTCCACGATCAGCAAGTTGGCGTTGTGGTTATCTTTAAGCATTCATGGCTCCCATTTCCAGCAGCACGCTGCGGATGTCTTTAAGGTTGAGAATCAGATCGGGCGCGCACAGGTCGATGGCTGCCTGAGGCATGGCCGTGGCCTGCGCCTGGGCCGGGTTCTGCACCACGGTAAGACCGCCGTGGCGCTTGATTTTAGCGAGCCCGGCAGCGCCGTCGGTGTTGGCGCCCGTGAGCACGATGCCGGCCAGATGCGCGCCATAGGCATCGGCTGCCGAGGCCATCAGCACGTCGATCGAGGGCCGTGAAAAATGCACCGGCGCTTCGCAGCTCAGTGAAAACGAGTGGTCCGCCTCGATCGACAGATGGTAGCCCGGCGGTGCGAAATACAGCGTGGCCGGCGCGATGCCTTCCTTGTCGGCCGCCTCGCGCACCGGCAGGCAGCAGCGGCTACCGAAAATCTCCGCCAGCCGGCTGTGCCGGCCTTCAGGCAGGTGAAGCAGCACCACCACGGACAGGCCAAAGCTGGCCGGCAGGTCCGACAGCAGGTCCAGCAGGGCTTGCACGCCGCCGGCCGAAGCGCCGATGACCACCAGGTCGATGCGCTGGCCTGCGGCTGCCGGCAGCAGGCGGCTCATGGCACGGCAGGCCGCTTGCGAAAGATCCGCTCGGCGCGCGCCACCGGCTCGAAGCGGCTGGCATGCACCGAGAAGTCCAGGCTTTCCTTGCTGCCCAGGCCCAGAAAACCGCGATGGCCCAGCGAATCGTGAAACAGCCCGAGGGCGCGGTCTTGCAGCTTCTTGTTGAAATAGATCAGCACGTTGCGGCACAGCACCAGCTGGGTTTCGGAGAACACGCTGTCGGTGGCCAGGCTGTGGTCGGCAAAGGTGATGTTCTCGCGCAGCGACTTGTCGAAGATGGCCGCGTCGTAGGCGGCGCTGTAGTGGCTGGAAAACGCCTGGTTGCCGCCGGCCTTCTGGTAGCTGGCGGTGTGGTTGCGGATGGCGGCCAGGGAAAAGATGCCCTGGCGCGCCTTGTCCAGCGAGGTCGGGTTGATGTCGGTGGCGTAGATCATCGTGCGCTCCAGCAGGCCTTCCTCCTTGAGCAAAATGGCCAGCGAATAGGCTTCCTCGCCGGTGCTGCAGCCGGCAATCCACACCTTGAGCGAGGCATAGGTGCGCAGGTAGGGCACGACCTGCTCGCGCAGCGCCAGGAAAAACGCCGGGTCGCGAAACATTTCGCTGACCGGCACCGTCAGGTACTGCAGCAGCTGCAGGAACGCCGCCGGCTCCTGCAGCACCCGGGACTGCAGCGCGGCAACGCTGGGAAAGCCCAGCTGCGCCAGGGCATGCAGGACGCGGCGCTTTTGCGAGGCGCGCGAATAATCGCGGAAATCATGGCTGTAGCGCACATAGATCGCCTCCATGAGCTGGCGCAATTCGGCCTCGCTGCAGTCCGCGCCCGCCGCAGGCCGGCCAGGCGCCGAAGAAGCGGGAAGCATGCGGCCGGGCATGCTTCAGAGCCTCTCGAGCGCGGGCAGCCACACGCGCAGCAGCGAAAACAGCCGGTCCAGGTCCAGCGGCTTGGCCAGGTAGTCGTTGGCGCCGGCCTTGAGGCATTGTTCCTGGTCGTCCTTCATCGCCTTGGCGGTGACGGCGATCACCGGCAGTTTTTGAAAGTCCGGATTTTGCCGGATCAGCCGCGTGGCCTCCAGCCCGTCCATGCCCGGCATCATCACGTCCATCAGCACCAGGTCGATGTCGCTCACGGTGTCGAGCTTGGCCAGCGCCTCAAAGCCGTTGCGGCTGGTTTCGACCTGCAGGCCCTTTTGCTCCAGCGCGCTGGTCAGCGCAAAGAGGTTGCGCACATCGTCGTCCACCAGCAGCACCTTGCGCCCCTCGAACACCCGGTCGCGGCTGCGGGCGGTCTTGAGCAGGCTTTGCTGCTCGGCGGGCAGGCTGGCCTCGACCTTGTGCAGGAACAGCGTCACCTCGTCGAGCAGCCGCTCGGGCGAGCGCGCGCCCTTGATGATGATCGAGCGCGAATACTTCAAGAGGTCGGCCTCCTCGGCGCGCGTGAGGCTGCGCCCGGTGTAGACGATGACCGGCGGAAACGAGCAGATGTCGCTTTGCGACATGCGCCTGAGCAGCTCGCTGCCCTGCATGTCGGGCAGCTTGAGGTCCACGATCATGCAGTCAAACACCGTGTCGGCCAGCAGCGCCAGCGCCTGCGCGCCCGTCTCCACCGCCGTGATGTCCACGTCGGGGCCTTCGATCAGCCGGCTCACGCTCTGGCGCTGCAGCGCATCGTCCTCGACCAGCAGCACGCGCTTGAGCTTTTGCGCCAGCTTGGCTTCGAGCCTGGCGAAGACTTCGCCCAGTTGCTCGCGGCTGGCCGGCTTGATGGCGTAGCCCACCGCGCCCATGTGCAGCGCCGCTTCCCGGCGGTCCTGGCCGGAGATGACATGCACCGGAATATGGCGCGTTGCCGCGTTTTCCTTGAGCCGCTGCAGCACGCTCAGGCCCGAGCGGTCGGGCAGGACCATGTCCAGGAGCACCGCGTCGGGGCTGAACTGCGCGGCCAGCGCCACGCCGTCCTCGGCGCCGTGGGCGACCAGGCAGGCAAAGCCGCGCTCATGCGCCAGGTCGTAGAGGATGCGCGCAAAGCCCGGGTCATCCTCCACGATCAGCAACAGGCGGCTGCTGCGCGGCGCATCGCGGTCGTCGGCAAAGGCGGGCAAGGCGGGTACGGCCGGCTGGGCAGGCGCGGGCGGCGCATGTGCCGCGGTCGGCAGCAATGCCGCAATCGGCGGGCTGCCATCTTCGGCCGGGCTGGCCGGTTGATCGGACAGGCTGGCCGGCAGCACCAATGTGAAGGTGCTGCCCTGGCCGGGTGCGCTTTGCACCGAGATCGAGCCGCCCAGCAGCGCGCTCAGGTCGCGCGAGATCGACAGGCCGAGGCCGGTGCCCCCATAGCGCCGGCTGGTGGTGCCGTCGGCCTGGCGGAAGGCCTCGAAGATCAGCGCCTGCTGGTCCTGCCGGATGCCGATGCCCGAGTCCTGCACGGCCAGCGCAATGCCGCCGCCGGGCAGCGGCGAGACGGTCAGGCTCACCTTGCCGGTGTCGGTGAACTTGATGGCGTTGGACAGCAGGTTCTTCAGAATCTGCTCGACCCGCTGCCGGTCGGTGTGCACCGTGGCCGGCACGCCGGGCGCCAGGCGCACTTCCAGGGCCAGGTTTTTTTGCCGCGCCAGCGGCTCAAAGGTGCTTTTGAGCGCGTCGGCCAGGCTGGCCAGCGGCACGTCCTCGGGCGTGAGTTCGAGCCTGCCCGCCTCGACCTTGGAGATGTCCAGGATGTCGTTGATCAGGGCCAGCAGGTCGTTGCCGGCCGCGTGGATCGATTCGGCAAAGCGCACCTGCTCGGCACTCAGGTTGCCTTGCGGGTTCTCCGCCAGCAGCCTGGCCAGGATGAGCGAGCTGTTCAGCGGCGTGCGCAGCTCATGCGACATGTTGGCCAGGAACTCCGATTTGTAGCGGCTGGCGCGGCTGAGCTCCTGGGCGCGCGCCTCCAGCTGGGTCTGCGCCGCCTGCAGCGCGCTGTTCTTGTGGTCCAGCGACAACGCCTGCTCGGCCAGCTGCAGGTTGGTCTGTTCCAGTTCGGCCTGCTGGTTTTCCAGCGTCGCCTGCGACAGGCCCAGCACGCGCGACTGCTCTTCGAGCTCTTCGTTGGCGCTGCGCAGCTCTTCCTGCTGCACTTGCAGCTCTTCATTGAGTTCCTGGCTTTGCGCCAGCACCTGCTGCAGCCGCTGGCGCGAGCGCGTGGCCTCGATGGCCGCGCCGATGGTTTCACTGATCAGGCTGACGAATTCCCGGTCGCGCGGCAGCAGCGCACGCAAAAAACCAAGCTCGACAACACCGTTGACCTGGCCTTCGTTGTGCAGCGGCACCAGCAGCACATGGCGCGGCGCGCACCGCCCCAGGCCGGAGTTCACCGCCAGGTAGTTGTCGGGCAGGTCGTCGAGCTGCAGCAGGCGGTTTTCGCTGGCCGCCTGGCCCACCAGGCTCTCCTGGCTGCCAAAGGACTGTTCGGGCGCTTGGCTGGCCGTGTTTTCCAGGCCGTAGCCGGCAACGCGACTGAGGCGGCCGTCATCCTGGCGGATGTACAGGGCGGCAACGGGTGCGTCCAGATAGGGCGCGACAAAATTCAGCACGCTGCTGCCCAGCGCCTGCGCGGTCTGCTGCTCGATGATGCGTTCGGCCAGCCGGGTTTGTCCGGTGCGCAGCCAGGCCACCTGTTCGAGCAGCTGCGCGCTGTCGGTCCTGATCTTCAGCGCCGCGTCGTAGTCGTGCGAGAGCTGGATCAATTCGCGCCGCCCCCACAGGGCCAGCAGGCCGTTGATGCCCAGGGTGAACAGCAGGTAAGCCAGCACGCTCCACAACGTGGTGTTGCGCGCCTGCGTGTTGCGCGCCTGCAGCAGTTGCTGCTCGAACTCGATGAAGTTGCTGAACTGCCTGCGCATTTCATCGGTCAGGTTCTTGCCGGCGCCCGAAAGAATTTTTTCCTGGATGTCCAGGTGACGCCCGCGCATGTCGATCGTGGTGTTGGCAAATTCCTGCCATTGCAGCTGCAGCGCGCTGATGTGCCGCAGCCGGTCCAGCTGCGCCGGACTGTCCTTGACCAGCTCCTGCAGCGACCCCATGCCCGCACCCAGCCGGCTTCTGGCCAGGTCGTAAGGGTGCAGGAAGCTCAGCTCGCCGCTGATCAGGTAGCCGCGCACGCCGGCCTCCATGTCCGAGGCCAGCCGCGCCACCTCATTGGCCTTGCCCAGCACGCGCTCGGTGTGCTCGACCCACCTGAGCGCAGACAGCAGGTAAACGATCAGGCCGATGAACACCACGGCGCTGAGCGCGCCCACGCCCAGCGGTATGCCGATGTTGCGCGCCATGATGCGGCGAAACTTCTCCTGTGTGATGGCGGCGGGCATGTTCATCGTCAACTCGTCTCTCTCGTGCAAAGGGATGCAAAAAGCGTTGAGTTTGCCCTAAAGCCGGGCCTGCCGGCGCCGCGTCCGCAGCCGCGACTAGGCCAGGAAGCCTTCGATCAGCCCGGCCAGCGCCTCGGGCTGGTCGTGGTGCAGCATGTGGCCGGCTTCCTGGATGACGGCCACGCGCGCGTCGGGCACCTGCCGCAGCCGCTCGTGGTACTCGTCCAGTGAATACCGGCCCTGCCACAAGGCCTGCATCGAGTCGCTGGCCGCCTCGATGGCCAGCACCGGCGCGCTGATGCGCCGGTGGAACTCCTGCGCCTCCTCGACCCGGTAGAGCTGCGCGCCGGGAATCTTGTGCGCCGGGTTGCCCAGCACCTGCCAGCGGCCCGAGGCATCGGGCCGCGCCCAGTGGCCCGCCAGCCAGCGCGCCTTGTCCGGCGTGAGCCGGGGGTTGGTCTTCATCAGGCGGCTGGCAACGCCGTGCACGTCGCCGTAGGACTTGAGCGCCAGTTCGCCGCGCTCCAGGCTTTTCAGGCCGTCCATCCATTGCGCCATCCGGCTTGGCGCCTGGCTCGGGCGGCTGTCGGGCAGGCCGAATCCTTCGAGGTTGACCAGCCTGCGGATGCGCGCCGGGCGGGCGCCGGCATACAGCATCGCCACGTTGCCGCCCATGCTGTGGCCCACCAGATCGACCGCCTGCCCGGGCGCGTAGTGTTCGAGCAAGAAGTCCAGGTCGGCCAGGTAATCGGCAAACCAGTAGCTGTCGGCTTGCCAGCCGCCCCCGGGCAAGAGGCCGGTCTGCCCGAAGCCGCGCCAGTCGGGCGCGATCAGGGTGCGCCCGGCCGCGAACGCATCCGAGAAGGCGTCGGCCATGAACTGCCAGGACGCGGCCACGTCCATCCAGCCATGGGCCAGCACCAGCGGGGGCAGGGCGGCGGGGCTGGCATGGTCGGGGCCGCGCCAGACGCGCACATGGTAGGAAAGGCCGCGAACCGGCACGAATTCGCTGTGAAAGGATCGTTTTTCTAGGTACATGGGATGTGGATCATAAGGAGCTGCCGGCGCACAGGCAGTCAAGCCAGCGACAAGCCCGGCCTGGCGCCGGATGCTCCTGAAAGCATAGCGAAAAGCGCAGGTGCAGCCTGCACAAAAGCCGTATTTGACTGGTTTTTTCGGCGCCATCGGCAGTCAGCACCGCGCAATGCGGCCGTCAGCCCTGTTGCTCTTTTTTTGATAGCTGCATGCCCAGGCGCAGCTTGCGCAAGGCAGCGAAACGGCCTTGAAGATCGAGCATCTGCGGCGCGATCCGCACAAGAAGGCGGCGCAAGCGCGGCGTCTTGAAAAACGCTCGGCTAGTTTGCCGGGCAGGCACCCATTCAGGCGCTTTGGGCAAGGGCAGCCAGTAGGGCGAATCCTAGCTGCAAGCGCGACGTTGGCGTACAGCGCTTTCGTTGCACTCAATGAAAAGATGCATAGGCGATTTCAATTAAACCTATGGCTGTGATTGCAGCAGGGAGACATTTAGTGGATACAAGCATTCCCCATGACAAACATCGCTGGCGCCCTGCGCTGGCCAGCGTGCTGGCAGCGCTCTGGCTGAGCGCCTGTGGCGGTGGCAGCGACGCCGCCGGGTCCGCATCCACAAACGCCGCGCTGGTGTCGCCCACCGCATCGGCCCAGGCCGCCGCGCAGCCGCCGGCCGCAGGGCAGGCACAGGCGGCAGCACCGGCGCAGACGCAGACGCCGGCAGCTCCTGCCGCACAGGGGCCGGCACAGCCAGCGGCGCCAGCCCAAGCTGCGGTGCCCAGCACGGGGGAATTCACGGTCAACACGACCACGCCCGGCCTGGAGGCCGCGCCCGCCATTGCCAGGCTCAAAAATGGCGGACACGTGATCGCATGGAATTCCGAGCGCATCCCGTCTACGCCAGGCGATACGTCGGGCGTGCACGGGGTCTGTACCCAGCGCTACGGCGCCGACGCTCAGGCGCTGGGCGCAGAAACCTGCCTTGCGCCCAATGTGGCGCCCATCAACCGGCCGGTGGCCACCGCGCTGGCCGATGGCGGCTACCTGATCGTCTGGAAGGAACCCGAGGGCGAAAGGTTCGGGGATACCAATGTCTGGGCGCAGCGTTTTGATGCCGCCGGGATGCTGCTCGGCAGCGCGCAGCAGATCAACAGCGCCACCCGGGTCGATGCCTCCGGGGCTGTGCAGGCGGCTGGTCTGGCGGACGGCGGCTATGTGGTGACGTGGGCCTCGGCGACCTCGCAGCTCACGCCGGGCGCGGACATTTATGCACGGCGCTTTGGTGCCGATGGCATTGCCTGCCCGTGCGGCGCTGAAAAACGGGTCAATACCTTCACCAGCTCGTCAAGCGGCCAGGCCAGCAGCTATTCGCCCCTGGTGGCGGCCTTGCAGGACGGCGGTTATGTGATCGTCTGGAGATCGCTGAGCCCGGATGGAGCTCTGGCCGGGTCCTACGCACAGCGTTACGGCGCCGAGTTCCACGCGGCGCCGGTCGGCCCTGAAATCCGGCTCACGTCTGGCGTTCTCGATGACGCCACGGCGGTGGTCGGCGAGGTTTCGGCCATCGCCGCCCTGCCCAGCGCAGGCTATGTCCTGGCCTATCCGCGCGTGTCGAAGCCGGACGGCGTCAATATCGTGTCCCAGCTCGTGGTGCAGCCTTTTGCCGCCGATGGAACCGCGCTGGCCGCTGCGAGCCCGGTCGATCCCCTTGTGGCCGGCGCGCCGATCCGCAAATGCAACATCCCGCGCGCGCCTCCGGAGAGCCTGTGCCCGCCGATTCAGCGCGGCGCGGCGCTTGCGGCGCTGGACGATGGCAGCTTTGTTGTTGCCTGGAGTTCCGATACAGCCAAAGTCCTGGATGTGCGCCAGTCCTACGTCCGCCGCTACAGCGCCGAAGGCGCACCACTGGGTGCGCCGGCGCTGCTCACCGCCGTGGGCGTGAACGCGGCACTCAGTCCGACATCGGGCGGCGGCTTTGTCGCCGCCTTCGATGAGCTCGACCCCAATCGGCCGCCCGACTTTCCGAAGACCGTCAGGGTAGTGGCGCGCTATTTCGATGCGCAGGCGTTTCGGGATCGCGCGGCGCCTTGAAACAGCGCACGAAACCCCGCCGCCGCGCAGCCAAGGGCGGCGGCTACGGCGTCTCCCGTGCATCCGCCAGGCAAGCGCGAAGTCCGCGCGGCCATGAAAAAAGCACCCGAAGGTGCTTTTCCCGTGGCTTGTTTCGCGCTCGGCCGACTGGCAGGGCGGGCCGCTTACTGGCGTGGCGCCGGCTCGGCGACGTAGATCTCGACGCGGCGGTTCTTGGCGCGGCCCTGCGGGCTGCCGTTGTCGGCAATCGGCTCGCGCGAGCCGCGGCCGTCGGTGGCAATGCGCTGCGCGGCCACGCCGCGACCCACCAGGTAGTCGCGCGCGGCATTGGCCCGGTCCACCGACAGCGGATTGTTCACGCTGTCCGAGCCGGTGCTGTCAGTGTGGCCGATGATGGACACGGTGGTGATCGGGTTCTGGTTCAGGCTGGTCGCAAAATTCGTCAGCACCGGCGCAAAAGTGGGCGTGATGGCCGAGCGGCCCACGGCAAACGACACGTCGCTCGGAATGTCGAGCTTCAGCCGGTTGTCCTGCGTCTGGCTCACGGCCACGCCGGTGCCGGCGGTGGCGCGTTCCATGGCCGCTTTCTGGTCCTGCATTTTCTTGGACCAGATGTAGCCGCCGCCCGCGCCGACCGCGCCGCCCAGGATCGCACCAGTGGCCGCGCCCTTGGAGCCGTTGGTGGCCGCGCCCAGCACCGCGCCGGCCAGCGCGCCGATGCCCGCGCCCTTGGCCGTGCCCTGCTGGGTCTCACTCATGTTGGCGCAGCCCGACAGGCCGGCGCTGGCCAGTGCCGCGCAGGTGACGGTGATGATGAATAATTTTTTCATGTTGGGCTCCTCGGAGAAATGAATTTGTTGGAAAGGCAGCATTAGAGCGGCAGTGGGTGAATACTAAACATTTCATTCGTATTCAGTTGTAAGACAAGGGCCTCAGTTGCACGTTGCCAAAACAGTTTTTGCTGCCTTTAAACTAACACGCTTGCGGCAGGTCAACGCAGGGCATGGCCCGAAACACTGCCGGCATTTTTCATTTTTTCCACGACTCGATTAGGCCCTTTTCCATGAATAAAGTTCAACTCGGCGCCAGCGACCTGCAGGTCACGCCCGTCTGCCTGGGCACCATGACGTTTGGCGAACAGGTCGATGAGCCTACGGCCCATGCCATCTTGGACCGCTCGCTGGCGCGCGGCATCAATTTTCTCGACACGGCCGAGATGTACTCGGTGCCGGCGCGCGCCGAAACCTTCGGCGCGACCGAGCGCATCATCGGCAACTGGCTGGCCAGGAACCCCGGCGCGCGCCAGCAACTGGTGCTGGCGAGCAAGGTCGCCGGCCCCTCGCGCGGCATGCCCTGGGTGCGCGAAGGCGGCGGCCTGACTGCGCAGGACATCCAGGCATCCTGCGAGGCCAGCCTGAAGCGCCTGCAGACCGACGTGATCGACCTCTACCAGATCCACTGGCCCGAGCGCCATGTGCCGGCCTTCGGCGCCATGTACTACGACCCGGCCCAGGAGCGCAGCGCCACGTCCATCCACGAGCAGCTCGACGCGCTGGGCCGGCTGGTGGCCCAGGGCAAGGTGCGCCACATCGGCCTGTCCAACGAGTCGCCCTACGGCGTGCACGAGTTCGTGCGCCTGGCCGAGCAGCACGGCCTGCCGCGCGTGGCGACGGTGCAAAACCCGTACTGCCTGATCAACCGAACGGTGGAAAACGCCCTGGACGAGACCATGCACCGCCTGGGCGTGTCGCTGCTGGCCTATTCGCCGCTGGGCTTTGGCCTGCTGACGGGCAAGTACGACGCCTCGGGCACCGAGGGCGAGGGCGCGCCGCAGGGCGCGCGCATCGCCCGCTACGCGTCGGTGCGCCAGCAGCGCTGGGGCCGCCCCGACGCGCTGGCCGCCGCGCGGCGCTACAACCAGCTCGCCCGCGACCACGGCTTGAGTCCCACGCAGCTGGCGCTGGCTTTTTGCTACACCAAGTGGCAGGTCGCCAGCACCATCATCGGCGTGACCTCGCTGGTGCAGCTCGACGAGAACCTGGACGCCTGGGGCACCACGCTGCCAGCCGACGTGCTGGCCGAAATCGACCGCATCCGCTGGGAACTGCGCGACCCGGCGGTCTGACGCCGCGCCGGATGCCTCAGAGCAATTGAGATGGCCAAGAAAGACCATGTGTCCGAAACGCCCGCCACGCAGCTGCTGCGGGCGCACAAGGTGGCGTTCACCGAACACCCCTACGAATACCTGGAGCACGGCGGCGCGCAGCACAGCGCGCAGGTGCTGGGGTTCGACCCGTTCAGCGTCGTCAAGACGCTGGTGATGCAGGACCAGGACGCCAAGCCGCTCCTGGTGCTGATGCACGGCAACCGCAAGGTCTCGACGAAGAACCTGGCGCGCCAGATCGGCGCCAAGTCGGTCGAGCCGTGCAAGCCCGAGGTGGCCAACCGGCACAGCGGCTACCTGGTCGGCGGAACCTCGCCGTTCGGCACGCGAAAAAGCATGCCGGTGTACATCGAGGAAAGCATCCTGGCGCTGCCCGAGATCGCCATCAACGGCGGGCGGCGCGGCTACCTGGTGCGCCTGGACCCGCAGGTCTGCGTCGCGCTGCTGGGCGCGCAGCCGGTGCAGTGCGCGCTGGACGAATGAACATCTTCCCCAAGGAACCCTGATCTTGACCTCCGCCTACCTCCTTGGCGCCACGCTGCTGGCCTACCTGCTCGGCTCGCTGTCGTTTGCCGTCATCGTCAGCCGCTTCTCGGGGCTGAACGACCCGCGCAGCTATGGCAGCAAGAACCCCGGCGCGACCAACGTGCTGCGCTCGGGCAACAAGGCTGCGGCGATTGCCACGCTGCTGCTCGACGCCCTCAAAGGCTGGCTGCCGGTGGCGCTGGTGCAGTGGTTCGGCGGCGATTACGGCCTGGGCGAGGGCGCCGTGGCGGCCGTGGCGCTGGCCGCGTTCATCGGCCACCTGTACCCGGTGTTCTTCCAGTTCAAGGGCGGCAAGGGGGTGGCCACGGCGGCCGGGGTGCTTTTTGGCATCCACTGGGCGCTGGGGCTGGCAACGCTGGCGACCTTTGGCATCGTGGTGTTCTTCTCGCGCTATGTCTCGCTCGCCTCGATGGCGGCAGCCGTGTTCGCGCCGTTTTTCTACCTGCTGGGCGACCGCGCGGTCTGGTATGCCGACAAGGCCATCGCCCTGGCGCTGGTGGCGATCAGCGCGCTGCTGGTCTATCGCCACCGCGCCAACATCGCCAAGCTGCTCAAGGGCACCGAGTCCAGGCTCGGCGCTTCAAAAAACGCCGCCAAAAACGCCGGCCGATAGCGGCCCGACAGAGCGCCATCGGCCTGGCTGAAAATCAGGGCGTTCGGAAAATCCTGCTGGTACGCTATTAAATAAATAGCGCTCTGCGCAGGCCCCGCCTGCGCAAAAGCCCTGCTTGATGCTGAAAAGTTGTTTGCCCGCCGGAACGGATGCGCTTCAGTAGCGCTTGTCCAGCGTCATCAGATGGCTGTCGCGCTTCATCTGAAAGCGCGACAGAAAGCTGTTCCCCAGCAGCACGAACGGCATGGGCTGCGGCGTCACCACGGCCTCGACGTCATAGACCTCGACGTCGCCGAGGCGCACCGAACTGAGCCGCAGGCGGTAGCCCTGCACCGCGCCGTTGGCGGTGGACAGCACCACCGGCTGGCCGGTCTTGTAGGCAATGCCGGCGCGCTCGGCGTCCAGCATGCTCATGGCCACCGTGGTCGCGCCGGTATCGACCATGAACTGCACCGCGCGTCCATTGATCTGCCCGGCGCTCAAAAAGTGGCCGCCGCTGCCCTCAGTGAGCACGATGCGCGTGCCGCGCCCGCCAGAAGCCGTGCTGCCGCCCACGTTGACCGGTGCATCGCCAACGCGCAGCGTCAGGCGCCGGCCTGATTGCTCGACGACGGCCTGGTCGCCCGAGGTGGAAATCAGCCGGACGCCCTCGTGTGCCTCGCCGGCGGCCAGGGTTTTGGGCGGCGTGCCGTTGACCACCAGCAGCGCCTTGCCGCCCAGCATGCCGGCCAGGGCAACGGACTCCGCATGCACCCCCGGGGCGGCGGCCAGGAAAAAAGCCAGTCCGGCCAGCGTCCATGATGCTGCGGTGCCGGCCGGTGCGCGCTTGCCGGCCAAGCGTTTCAGTCGCGGAAGTTGTCGAAACTCAGCGGCAAGTCCTTGATCTCGGCGCGGATCAGCGCCATGGCGGCCTGCAGGTCGTCGCGCTTGGCGCCGCTCACGCGCACTTTTCCTTCTTGGATGGCCGCCTGCACCTTCATCTTGTTGCCCTTGATGAGCTGCTGGATCTTCTTGGCCTGCTCGGTCTCGATGCCGTCGCGCACCTTGGTCACCTGCTTGACCTTGTCGCCGCCGATCTTCTCGACCTTGCCGATGTCCAGGAAGCGCACGTCCACGCCGGCCTTGGTCAGCTTGT
>Ga0308165_1000971_pt1 | contig 44167 bp, 40 predicted proteins | sample PhyWR2_FD_201032 | JGI IMG/M metagenome (GOLD analysis project Ga0308165, IMG submission 201032) | Phyllosphere microbial communities from UC Gill Tract Community Farm, Albany, California, United States - DLSLW.R2 | ecosystem: Host-associated > Plants > Phyllosphere > Unclassified | place: USA...
GCGCGCAGGATGCGTTCTGCCGCCAGCTCGTCGTACTCGCCGTGGAAGCGGGCGCGGCGGGCTTCCGAATAGAAGTGGTTGCGCAGGATCGTGAAGGTCCATGCCTTGAAGTTGGTGCCGGCGGCATAACGCTCACGCGCAGCCCAGGCACGCAGCATGGCTTCCTGCGCGAGATCGTCGGCGCGATCGCGGCAGCCGCAAAGGCCGCGGGCGAATGCGCGAAGGTGGGGAGCCACGTCGGCCAGCGCACGCTTGAAGTCACGGTCGCTGAGCGCAACCTTGATTTCGGCTGCTGCTGCTTCGGGCTTCTCTGCCTCGACGCTTGCTTCGATCGTTGCCGACATGGCGATACCCTCCATAAAAACCTGTCGGAAACCAAACGTCACCGGTTCGAAATTGGTTCCCGAAATGTGACATTTACCTGCACGGATGTTCAGAAAGGTCGGTCGACGTTCAGCCGGAAACCCTGAAAAAGCAGGTTTTCGGGCGTTTCCAGCAAGATCGAGGAAAGTTTTTTCACCCCCCGGCCGGAACAATCGCGGCCCAGAAACTTTGAGGCCTCCGTGCACCATGACGGTGAACGAAGGCCTCGGGATCGGGTCATCACCGGTTGCGGGGGGGGGTGGGGGAGCCGGTGATGACAATGGTGGAACGTGACGCCCCAAGGTTGGTTCCCGAAAAAGCGGTCTATCGTAAAAAATTTTCCGGTTGCCCTATCTGTGCTGCGGAGTCAGACAAATGACATCGGCCCACAGGCGCAAGGGGCGCCTAACGACGTGTAATCGGGAATGACTTCCCAAAAGGCCTGAGGAACATGAATGTCCGTCTCTGATCAGATCGCCATACAGCTGCCCTACCTGCGCCGCTATGCGCGCGCCTTGACGGGTTCGCAGCAATCGGGCGACGCTTATGTACGCGCAACGCTTGAAGCGGCGCTTGCCGACCGCTCGCTGCGCGAGTCGATCGCGCACAGCCGCGCGGCGCTTTACGGCGCTTTCACCCGTATCTGGGCGACAAGCCATGTCGATGAGCCCAGCATGGGCAGCGGCGGAATGCACGAACAGGCCGCGCAGGAGCGCCTCGCCACGATCGCACCGATACACCGCCAGGCCCTGCTGCTGACCACGGTGGAAGAATTCTCGCGCGAGGAAACCGCGCAGATCCTCGATTTCCCGGTCGAGGAAATCGATTCTCTCGTCAGCCAGGCCGTTCTCGAAATCGAGGGTGAGAGCGCGACGCAGGTTCTCATCATCGAGGACGAGCCGTTGATCTCGATGCAGCTCGAAGGCCTCGTCACCGATCTGGGGCATACCGTGGTCGGCACCGCTGCCACCCATGCTCAGGCGGTTGAGATCTTCTCGCGCCATCCGGCCGGCCTCGTGCTTGCGGATATCCAGCTTGCAGACGGCAGCTCGGGCATCGACGCCGTCGAAGACCTGCTCAAGTTTGGCGACGTGCCGGTAATCTTCATTACCGCCTACCCGGAACGCCTCCTGACGGGAGAGCGGCCCGAGCCGACCTACTTGGTCACCAAGCCTTTCCAGGAAGCCACCGTGCGCGCTTCGATCAGCCAGGCACTGTTCTTCAATTCCAGCCGGTCGGTAGCCTGACCGCGGCGCCCCCGCTTCGGCGGGGGCGTTTCTACAGCCGGGTTACAGGCCCAGCTGGCGCTGCTGCTCACCCGTCGCGAGCGGGGGCAGCATGCGGCCGAAGCGATCGCGCGGGGCCTTTTCCTCGAAAGGCAGGATCGGCGGCGTAAAGCCGATATGGCGCACTACGGCTTCGTGGACCGGCACGTCGAACCGCACGCCCACGCAGCGGCCCGACTGCCACACGGCTTCGCCGCACGCCGTGTCCAATTCATAAAGATCGACGATGACTCGCTGGCCGATGACGCCGCGCGAATCGCCCAGTTCGACCATGCAGCCGCCAGCGCAAAGGTCGTAAAGAAACGCCGGAACCGCTATTCCCCCGATGATGCAGGGAACTTCCTTCTCGACGATGTGCCGGTTCCAGTTACGCGCGTCCATACTTCCCCCCGTCAGGTTGATGAGGGACGAATAGTGCAATTCGACTTAAACAAACGATAACGCCGGCCCGCAAGCCGGCGTTCAGCGCCGCTCGTTACGCAGGATAAACTCGCGCGAGGCGCGCACCGGGACTTTGAGCCGGCATTCGACGCCGCCCGGGTTGAACTTCAGGTCCACCTCGGACTTGAGTTCATGGGCGACGATCTTTTCGATCAGATCGCGTCCGAAGCCGCGCTTTTTCGGTTCGGTCACTGTCGGCCCGCCTTCTTCGCGCCAGTGGATTTCGGCGAGTTCGGGCGAGACCAGCACCCAGTTGACGTGAATGCGCCCCTCTATCGTGCTGAGCGCCCCGTATTTGGCGGCATTGGTCGCCAGTTCGTGAATCGCCAGCCCCAGCGACATCGCATCGTTGGGCGCCAGCTTGATCGCCGGGCCGGACATCGCGACGTGGCTTTCGTGCCCTTCCATGTAAGGCGCCAGTTCGGAGCGAACGATGTCGCCCAGTGCGGCATTGCCCCAATCCGACTGCGAAAGCAGGTCATGCGTGGCCGAAAGCGCCCGGATGCGAGCGGTCAGGCTTTCCGTGAAATCGTCAATCCCGGTCGAGCGGCGGCGGGTCAGCGCGGCGATCGACAGCACGTTGGCAAGAGTGTTCTTGACCCGGTGGTTCAACTCGCGCGTCAACGAATTGCGGATAGAGGCCTGACTGGTCAGCCATTCCAGCACGATCCGGTCCTCCGCCGCGCGCTTGGTGATGAGCCGCCCGATCGCCATGACCATCAGCGACGCGATCGCCCCGAAGAACAGCGTGATGCGCGACAGGGTGGAGAGTACGCCGGCCTTGCGGTCGCTTATCTGTACTATCCACGATTGCCCGGCCACATCGATCCGCCGCTCTATCGTGGGGCCGGAAACGCCGTCGGCCCGCTGTTCGGCCATCAGCGTTTCAGGCGCGACATGGTCGTCGTAGATCGCAAGGTCGACACTGTCGTTGCGGTACAGCTCGCTGGCCGATGTCAGAAACGCCTGGGCGCGGAACGGGCTGAACACGAAACCCTTGACCGCGCGGCCCCTGCCCCGATCCGCGAAAACCGGCATATAGATGAGAAAGCCGGCCGCGCGCGGGCTGCCACGGTCCTGCACCAGGTGAAGCAGGCTCGTGGCGGCCGGCGCGCGGCGCGCCATCGCCCGTTCCATCGCCGTGCGGCGGGCCGGGTCGGAAAACATGTCGTAAGCCTGCGCCAGGCGATTGGGCAGCGACTGAGGCTCGAGATAGACGATCGGGGTCACGATGTCCTGACCAGCCTCGGGCCGTGGGTCGATCGTGAAATCGGGGCGGCCGCCCGAAGTCTGCAGCGCGACTTCGAACGGGGCTATGCCATCGGCGCGGATCACCGGCGCCCAACCCATGCCAAGCGAGCCGTAGAGCGTACCGTCGCCCTGCAGGTCCTGCGAAAATTCGGAGAATTGTTCGCTCGAAACCTGGTCCTGCGTGGCGAACAAGGCGCTGCCAGCGCGCAGCAGCGCGATATTCTCGGTCACGCGGCGCTGCAGGGCGGAAGAGATTTCGGTGAGATTGCGGTCCAGTTCAACGGCGCGCGTGACCTTGTCGGCCCGCTCGATCGCCATGACCGAAACAGCGGTGGTGATGCTCGCAATAAGGAACAGCAGGAACGGCCAGCCGCGCGGATATTTGTGGAACCACGCTTGCTTCTGCACCCTGTCGAGCAGAGCCTGGTCAATCACCCAGCAACTTCCTGTACTCCAGATCTCGCGTTACGGTCAAAAGTGACCGCAGCGAGAATCGTGCTATGCCACAGATTATGCTCAAGGGAACCATGCTCGACGTGGATTGTTCCATGATCAAATGACGTCCGTCCGACTTGCAGGAGGACGAAATCCGAGCAGCGCCCGCCCCCGGCCTTGTGCCCCAAAGCGAGACAGCGCACCGGGCTTGACCGTACCCCGGTCTCACAGCAAGTGTGCTTCGGTGAAAGGGAGTTCGTGTTGAGTCAGCCCAATGGACGTGGTGATCCCGGCAGGATGCCGGGCCTTCCGCCGGAAGTCCGCAGAGACGGCGAGCCCGGTTGGGCCGGGGGGTTGAGGAAGCTCTATAACTCCGTGGTGGACGAACCGCTGCCGGATAGCTTCAAGGATCTCCTGAAAAAGCTGGATGATCCGGACGATGCCTGAGCGGATCAAGGCTTCCCCCGCCGACGAGGGATTTCGCCTGGAACTGCTCTCAGTCCTGCCTCACCTCCGCGCATTTGCCCGCGGCCTGTCCGGCCGTCCGGATTTTGCCGACGACCTCGTACAGGAAGCCGCGATCAAGGCCTGGACAGCACGGGAACGGTATCAGGCCGGCACCAACATGCGGGCCTGGACCTTCGCGATCCTGCGCAACCACTACCTCTCGGAATTGCGGCGCTCGCGGCGACAGACCGACCTCGACGAGGGCGTGGCCGAGCGGATGCTGGTGATGGAAGCTGACCAGGAAGGCCCGCTGCATCTGGGCGACATGGAAGTGGCGCTCCAGAAACTCTCGCCCGAACGGCGTGAGGCGGTGCTTCTGGTCGGTGCCTCGGGCTTCAGCTACGAGGAAGCGGCGGAAATCGCCGGCTGCCCGATCGGTACGATGAAAAGCCGCGTCGCCCGCGCCCGCGCCGATCTGGCCCGGATGCTGGAAGGCGAACTCGGCGCGCTGGACATCAAGACCCGCAAGACGGGCTGAGAGCACCCTCTTCGCGCAGCCCGGGCAGTGCGAAGAGGCACAGCACCGACACCAGATGGAAAACGAGCGCTGCACCTGCCACGGGCACGGTGCCGCGCTCGATCCACGGTGAAACCAGCGCCGTACCCAGCGCCGCCGCCGCCAGCAGGAACAGGATGACGAGTGCGCTGCCCCGCGCGTCGTCGCCGTGGCTGGCCATCATAGCGCGGAAGAAACCCGGCGGGCCGCGCAGGCCCAGCCCGGTATTGACCGGCACGAACAGCGCCGTGATCACCAGCGCCGAAGTCCCGCCGGCAAGCGCATAGGCGAACTGACCCAGCGCGGCGACGGCGGCCATGCCGGTCCCGATGTTCAGCACCCGCTCCGCCCCCAGCCGCGCGACAAGGCCGGACAAGGCATTGGCGGCGACGATGAACGTCGAGATGCCGCATAGCTGCATGACGATGAAATCGGCCAGGGTGCCCCCGTGAACGCGCACGAAGATGGTGGGCATCCCGAAGACGAAGACCAGCAGCCCGCCCAGCACACATGCATGGCTCACCGCGTAGCGCATGAACACGGGGTCGCTCACCAGCGCCGCGAAGCTGCCCCGGCCGCGCCGGCTCACTTGCGGAACACCGCCGGTCAACGCCAGCAGCGCGGCGACCACCGCCGCAGCGCCGGCCATGACTTCGAAGCTCAAGGTCCAGCCGCCCAGCGCGAGCAGTCCGGCACCGGCAATCGGAGCCAATGCGGGGGCCAGCGATTCGATGCTGGCAAGGAAGCCGATGGCCCGGACTGCGCGGGTTTCGTCGAACATCGCCTTGACCACGCCCGGCGCGAAAACCGCCGGCCCGGCCGCGACCACGCCCTGGACTGCGCGCAGTGCGATCAGCCCCTCGATACTGGTCGCCAGCGCGCAGGCGAGCGAAAGCAGCGCCGTCGCCAGCAGCGAGCCGATGAACAGCCGCGCGGTGGAAACCCGGTCACCCAGTGCGCCGAAGCCGAGCAGGCCGATGCACGATCCGCCCACATAGGCCGCGAGCACCAACTGCGCACGCGACGGATCGCCGCCCAGCGCTTCGGGCAGATGCGGAACTGCGGGCAACACCAGATCGGTCCCCATCAGGCCGACAATGGTTCCGCCTACCACCAGCCCCAGCGTGATCCACCCGCGATTCACATCATTTCCCCGTTGCAGAGCGCGCCTTTTCGCAGGTGCGAAAGGATGAGGTCAAGGGTTGCGGCACCTCAGGCGAGGCTGGTTGCAGCAGGGCGGGCCTCTGCTTTTCCCCAAAACAAAACCCCCGCTTCCCTTGCCGGAAACGGGGGCTTCGTATGCCGTCAGGCGGCAGGACTTACGCGGGGTAGGTCCAGGCCGTGCCGCGGTCGAAGTTGTCCGATGCGAACTTCCAGTTGAGGAGGTTTTCAAGGACAGCCTTCACGTAGGCCGGGCGCTTGTTCATCTGGTCGATGTAGTAGGCGTGCTCCCACACGTCGACCGTCAGCAGCGGCACGACGTCGGTGGTCAGCGGGCAGCCGGCGTCATGGGTCGAGATGACCTTGAGCTTGCCGGCGTCAACGACCAGCCACGCCCAGCCGCTGGCGAAGTGGTTGACGGCTTCGTTCGACAGCGCTTCGAGCAGTGCGTCGATCGAGCCGAAATCGTTGGTGATGGCGGTGGCCAGACTCTCGCTGGGCTCGGTCTTCTCGGGGCTCATCGAGTGCCAGTAGAAGCCGTGGTTCCAGATCTGGGCGGCGTTGTTGAACTTGGGGCCCGATGCCGACTTGGTGATTTCCTCGACGGTCTTGCCAGCGTCGTCGGTGCCGTCGATCGCAGCGTTCAGCTTGTCGACGTAAGTCTTGTGGTGGGCGCCGTGGTGGATTTCCAGCGTCTTGGCGGAAATGTGCGGTTCGAGTGCGTCCTGGGCATAGGGCAGCGGCATCAGGGCAATGGTCATGTCATGGTTCCTGTTCTCAGGGTTATCGAAGGCTTGGCTGCGGCGATGGAGAGATCATCGGACGCGGAAGATCCGTGCCGGGCCTATTTCTGTCGTGCAGCGCAACAATTCAAGCGTGCAATAGTGGCATTTTGATTTCGCGGCGATTTTATCGCCCGCTTCGCCCCCGAGCGCGCGCTCCTCAAACGAAAAAGGATGGCGGGGTTGCCGCCATCCTCTCCCGTTACCGCCGGAACCCTGCAAGGGGGTCGGGCTCCGATCGGTACGACCGTTGAAGCGGCCGTTAGTTCTGCTTGGAAGCAGCGTCCTTCATGGCGTCGGACTTTGCATCGCCAGCCTTTTCGACTGCTTCAGCCTGGTTCTCGAGAGCTTCCGAAGGCGTACCGCTGGTCATCCCGGCCTGATCTTCCATCGCATCGGCTGCAGCGTCGGACTGCGCCTCGACGGCGTCGGCGGCCTTTTCGGTGGCCTCCTGCTGCGGGCTGTTGCAGGCGGCAAGGCCCAGCGAAGCAGAAGCGATGGCAATCATTGCAAGACGCGAAGTAGTAATGGACTTCATGGCGAAAATTCCTTTCCCTCTGTTACTCGGTATGGCGCGTATTATCGGGAGGACGCGCCGGCCTCCGCGCGGAGCCCGTTTACCGGGCTCCGTCCGCGTGGCTTACCGAACCGAGCCGCGACGGAAGAGGTTGACGATCGCCAGCAGGACAACCGCACCCAGGAACGAAGCGAAGAGCGACATGATGTCGAACGCGCCGCTGGTGATGGGAGCGCCGCCGATGAGCGGGGTGATGATGAAACCGGCGATCAGCGCGCCGACGATGCCGACGACGATGTTCAAGAAGATGCCCTGCTGCGCATCCGTGCGCATCAGGATCGAAGCCAGCCAACCAATGATGCCGCCGACGATGAGGATGAGAAGAAGGGTCATTTTACCGTCTCCGAATTGGTGTTGTTGATCCAGTAAACGGACATCTTTCGTCATGGTTCCGCAGGTGTTTAATTCGGTTTGTCGCATCTGCCGCTAATCGGTGGCCGCCGTGGCCCGAAACAAGACAGCGGCGCCCCGCCCGGGCCCCTCGCCGATCACCTCACCCGTGGCCGCTGCCTGACGAAACCAACCGCGCACTTTCCGGGTTGTCCCCTGCGAGGAGACGCGAAAAGTGTATATGTCCGCGCGGCAGCGCATTCTTTCGGCACTTGCCTCGCTGCTGATCGTGGTGGGAGGGCTGGCCGCGCTGGTCGCCGGCCTTGCCGCGCGCATGACCCCGCAGGAACGGCGCGAGGCGCTGGCCGCCATCGTGCCGCTGCGCGATCCGCCAAAGGAGCCACGCCGCCCCGAGTCGCCGGCGAAGGCGCACTCCACCGCCGCCAAGGGCCGTCCCTCGCCCGCCAACCTGCGCAACAAGGCGACGCAGATCGTCGCCCCGCCCTCCCGCCTGCCACCGCTGATCGTGCCTCCGCCCGTCGTCACCGCGCAACGCGCCGGGACCGGCGCCGCCACGCAGAACGGCGCGTCCGACCGGCCCGGCCCCGGACAAGGCGCGGGCGGGATTGGAGACGGCGATGGCGGCGGCGGGAACGGCGATGGGGACGGCGACGACGACACCCTTACCCGGCCGACGCAAATTCGCGGCCGCCTCCACTTCTCGGACCTGCCCAAGGACCTGCGCGAAACCAAGGCCGGCGGAGAACTCAAGCTGCGCTACCGCATCGGCGTCGACGGGCGGGTTAGCGACTGCCGTATCCTCGTCTCCAGCGGACGGCCGCAACTGGATGCAACAACCTGCGCGCTGATTACCGAGCGCTTTCGCTTCCGCCCGTCTCGCAATTCACGGGGCGACCCGGTGCCCGCGATCATGGTGGAAAGACATGGGTGGTACTTCGACCCTGACGACGAGCCATAGTCCTGTTCAGCGCCTGCGCCGCCCTGCAATCCCATCATCGGCGGCGACATTGAGCCAGTAATCCACCGTTGCCGACCTTGCCCGGCCCCAGCACCCTGCGAGACGGGTTGACGCAGCCGCGTCAAGTAGAGCAAGTGTGCCCTTCAAGTCCTGGCGAGAATTGCTCCGATGCTGTCGCAGAAAACACGTTATGCGATCCGGGCCATGCAGCACCTCGCGGACAAGCACGGCCAGGGCCCGATACCCCTGACCGACATCGCCGAGAGCCAGAACATTCCGGCGAAGTTCCTTACCGTCATTCTTTCGGAGCTGTCGCGCTTCGGCATCGTCGCCTCGCAGCGCGGCAAGGACGGGGGCTACTGGCTGGGCGTCCCTGCGATCGACATCACGTATGGCGATCTCATCAGGGTCATGCGCGGCTCTCTGGCGCTGGTGCCATGCGCCAGCCGCTTCGCGCACGAAACCTGCAAGAACTGCGTCGAGGAAAAGGACTGCCGCACCCGCGCCCTGATGCTCCAGCTACGCGACGCCACCGCCACGCTGCTCGACGGGATCACCCTGGCCGACCCGATCGACCTGGTCCCGGCAGCGTCGGGACTGGAAGCGGCCGACGATGTGCAGGCGGACTGATCGTCCCTGCGCTCAGCAAAGGACTTTTGGCGCTGAAAGCAAAGCTACTCCGGCAACCCTATTGTCAACTTATTAGATTGAGAATACAAATGGCGCATGGCCTCCCCGCGGGGCCATCGCGGCGGAACGCTGCCCCGCGACGCGAGAGGAGATGCCCATGCGAATTGCCAACCCCACCGAAGCGCCCGCCGCTGAACATCCGCTACTGAACGAAGGCGTCCAGCATGTGATCGAGGCACTGCAGCGCCTGCGCTTCGGCGTGATCCAGCTGACCGTGCACGACGGCAAGCTGATGCAGGTCGACGTGACCGAGCGCCGCCGCTTCAACAACTGAAGGCGTCCGTTCCGGCTGCCGGGTACATCGGTCCACCGAAAGCCCCTGCCGCCCATACCTGACATATCCCGGTTTCCTCGGCCGGCCCGGCACCGCTACGCAGTGCCCCGGCGCGGCGCGAACTCCCCCTGAACTGCTCCAACCCCGCCACGGGAGGAAATTCAATGCTTGATTCGCTGATGGCAGACCTGCCGGCCCGCCTGGCCGAGATCGCCCCCTTCATCGCCATCGGCTTTGCCGCACAGATCGTCGACGGTGCACTGGGAATGGCTTTCGGCGTCATCACGCAGACCCTTCTGGTCAGCGTCGTGGGCGTTGCCCCGGCCGCCGCTTCGGCCAGCGTCCATCTGGTCGAGCTGTTCACGACCGGCACTTCCGGCCTTAGCCATATCTGGCATCGCAACGTGAACTGGGGCCTGTTCTGGCGACTGGTGCCGACCGGCATCGTCGGCGGCGTGACCGGCGCCTACCTGCTTTCCAGCATCGACGCCTCGGTCGCCAAGCCTTTCGTCATGATCTACCTGGCCGGCATCGGCGTGTACCTGCTGTTTCGCGCCATTCGCATGCGCAAGCCCAGCTTCGAAGACCCCCGTTTCACCGCGCCGCTGGCGCTGGCGGGCGGTTTCCTCGACGCGGCGGGCGGCGGCGGCTGGGGGCCGGTGGTCACGTCCAACCTGCTGGTGCAGGGCGGAGAACCGGCCAAGACCATCGGCACCGTCAATACCGCCGAATTCCTCCTCACCGCCTCGATCTCGGCCGCGTTCATCGCCACGATCGGGCTTTCCGCGTTCACCTCCGCCACGGTCGGCCTCATCATCGGCGGCGTGGTGGCGGCACCCTTCGGCGCCCTGTTCGCCAAGCGCATGAAGCCGCGGGTGCTGCTGACGGCCGTATCCATCGTACTGATCGCGACCAGCGCATTCAGCGTGTGGAAGTCCTGGCCTATATTCTAGGGCCTATATTTTAGGCCCATCTTCCAACTCCCGCCTCCTCGACACCGCGATAGCCGTTGCAAGACCGGCGGCTGTGCGGCAATCCGGCGTCCAGCCGCCTCGAAGCGGACAGGAGAGGACGATATGCCGATGCCCCCCCACATCGACGAGACCCATGACGCGCAGCGCCTTTCCTGGGTGGAAAGCGCCAATGCCGGCGGCGACTTTCCGATCCAGAACCTGCCGCTGGGCATCTTCTCGCGCTCCGGCGAGGCCCCGCGCGGCGGTGTGGCGATCGGCGATGCGATCCTCGACCTTGCCGCCCTCGCCCACAGCGGCCTGCTCTCGGGCGAGGCCCTGACGGCGGCCGAGGCGGCAAGCGCCCCCACGCTCAACGCCGTGCTGGCGTTGGGCTCGGCCCCGCGCCGGGCACTGCGCCGCGCGGTATCCGCCCTGCTCTTACAGAACGCGCCGGAGCGCGCGCGCATCGAACCGCTGCTGGTCCCGGTGGCCGATGCCACCATGCACCTGCCCGCCCACATCGGCGACTACACCGATTTCTACGTCGGCATTCATCATGCCACGACCGTGGGCAGTCTGTTCCGGCCCGACAATCCGCTGCTGCCCAACTACAAGCACGTTCCCATCGCCTATCATGGACGCGCCTCCACCGTGCGCCCCAGCGGTACGCCGGTGATCCGCCCGCTTGGCCAGACCAAGGCACCCGATGCGCAGGAGCCCACCTTCGGCCCTGCCGCGCGGCTCGATTATGAGCTGGAACTGGGGGTCTGGCTTGCCACCGGCAACGCGCAGGGATCGCCCATCCCGGTTGGCGAGGCGCAGGATCACATCGCCGGGCTCACCCTGCTCAACGACTGGTCCGCGCGCGACATGCAGGCGTGGGAATACCAGCCGCTCGGCCCGTTCCTGGCGAAGAACTTCCTCACCACCGTTTCGCCGTGGCTGGTGACGATGGAGGCGTTAGCCCCCTTCCGGCAGGCGCAGCCCCCCCGCCCCGAAGGCGACCCCCGGCCCCTGCCGTACCTGTGGGACGAGGCCGACCAGGCCGCCGGCTCCTTCGCGCTGAAGCTGGAGGTCCACTTGTCGAGCGCGGCGATGCGCGAACAGGGGCTTGCACCCCAGCGCCTCAGCCACGGCTCGGCAGATGCCATGTACTGGACGATCGCGCAGATGGTGACGCACCACGCCTCTAACGGCTGCGCCTTGCAGAGCGGCGACCTGCTCGGCACCGGCACCCTCTCTGGCCCGGGCGAGGATTCGCAAGGCAGCCTGATGGAAATCACCCGCAGCGGCGCGAAGCGGCTGACCCTGCCCTCCGGCGAGACCCGCGCTTTCCTGGAGGACGGCGACGAACTGGCACTCTCCGGCAGATTCGAGGCGGAAGGTTTCCGCTCTATCGGTTTCGGAGCCTGCACCGGCATCGTGGAAGCGGCGCGGACGGTTTGAGCCGCCGCCTCAGAACGTAAAGGTCACCACGATCGAATCGGCATAGGCGCCGGCCTTCACGTACTGGTGGATCGGTATGCGCCCATAGGCGGTCTTCGACGCATTGAAGCTCAGCAGATTGTTGATCGTCATCGTCTGCACCGTTCCGCCGTTGCTGCCGTTGCCCCAGATCGCGGCATAGCCGTTGTCCTGATAGATGTTGTAGCCCAGCCGCGCGGTGCCGTTGGCCATCTGCCGCGCCGCCGCCGTGGTGGACGTGCCCGCGCTCAGCCCCAGGTCGACCGTGGCGCTCATCGGCACGCTGACCGAGACGCAGCTGGCATTCACCGTCGCGGTGGCGGCCGCCGCGCTGGTACTGCCCGGATTGTAGGTGCCGAAGCTCAGGTTGGTGGCCGAAACACTGCAGATGCACACGATGCAGCCCGCAGCCGAAGCCGGCAGGGGCGGCCCAAGCCCCCCCACCAGCCCGCCGCAAGCCAGCGCGGAACGGATAAGGGCGGCACGGCGCATGACTGTGTGTCCTTCTGCTCTCATTTCTGCGCCCATTCGGTATCGGACACGCAGGCGGTCGGCGTGATGGCGGTAAGCCGCGCCTCGCCCGACAGCTGCGGAATGATCGCGCGGCACGACCCTGCCGGGCCTGACACGCGCAGCGCAGCCCCGCCGACATAGGCGTCGATCCAGACTTCACCGTCGTACCCTACGACACCGATGCCCCCGGCCCAGGCGAATCTCGATCCGATGCGGATGGGATTGCCGTGGCTGTCGACCAGTCGCAGCCGCGCGCCCTGCTCGGCCGCGCCGCCGAAGGACACCCGCACCGCCTGCCGCCAGCCGGGCGCGACTACTTGCGCCGCCGCATCCAGCCCTTCGTCGACAGGCATGTCGGCCGGGTCCACGCCGATGTGATTTTCAGCATAGGGCTGCAGTCCGGTGACGATCACCCGGCGCCCGGTCCGGGCCTTGCGGGGGCCGGCGCGGTTCTCGACCAGCACGGTGACCGGCGTGTCGCTGTCGACATCGACCAGCGCAAATCCTTGGTCGATATGCTGGGTGGCCAGCAGCGTGCCGTCCACGCGCAGCAGTCCGCCGCGCGCGTTGAGCTGCACGCCCTGCTGGCCCTGCCGCTGCGCCGCGTCGATCCGCACGTCGCCGGCGCCGGTGCGATAGGATACCCCGCCCTCGACCCAGGCAGAGTCCCGGTCCACCCCGGCCAGCGCGCGCAGGCCCATGCCGCTGTCGTCGGGCAGGCTCTGGTCGTAAGTGAGCGCGGCGCGGCCCTGTTCGGCGACGGCGCTGACATGGCGGCGCGGCCCCAGCGGCACGGTGAGCGAGCCGAAAAAGCCCAAGTCCCGGCTGCCCCGTTCACTGCGCCCGTCCCGGCGCGGCTCGCTGCCGCGCGCAGTATACTGGACGCCGAGCGACAGGTAACCGCCGCGCAGGTTCGTGGAATAATAGACCGAGGCCAGATCGAACCGGCTCTCTGCTTCTCCGCCGATACCCTGGCGCAGCCGCGCATAACTGGCGTTGATGTTGCCCACCCATCCCAGCGACAAGCCGCCCGCCACCGCCAGTTCGCTGCGTCCGCCGCCGTTCTGCCGTGCCTCGCCCACTTGCCGGAACCGGGCGTCGGCGTGCTCGTAGCTGGCGCTCAGGGTGTAGGCCGCAGTGATGCGCTGGGCCTGCGCGCGGATCAGGGTGCCGGTGCCCGCGCTCGCCTGCGAAACCGCGCCTGAGAGCGAGACTTCGCCCAGCGGTTCGATGACCATGGCTCCGCCCAGCCCGGCCATGCGGGTTGCCTGGCTGACTTCGACGCGGCCTTCCACCGTCAGCGTATTGGTCAGGCCCCGGCGCAGACCGGCAGCGGCGAACAGCGGCCCGTAGGCAAAGCTGCCAAAGCCGTAGTCCTTGCGCAGCGCCCCCGCCTCGACCGCGAATTCGCTGAGTCCCGGGCGCAGCAGGTTGGGGCTGGCATAGAAGCTGCGCGTCACCTGCCGGGTGTTTCCCGCCAGATCGCGCACGCTCATCGTCACCTGCCCGGCGCCCGTCAGGCGCGGTTGCAGGGCAAGATCGAAAGTCCCCGGCCCGACGCCCAGCGACTGGCGCGAACTTTGTGAAAGCAGTTCCACCGTCGAAGGTGTCAGCGCGCTGCCCGAGATGACCGGCAGCGGGAAGTTGATCGCCTGCGGGTCGAGCGAAAAGTCAGTGCCAAGAAACACACCGCCATAGCGCACCGGCCGGCTCCACGGCGCGCCCCGGCCCACCGTATCCCCCAGCACCAGCCGCATCCGCCGGTCCGGGAAATCGCGGCGAAGCGCCGTGTCGAGGCGCACCACGCCCCGGCTGCCGCTGTCCACCAGGAAGCTGGAATCGGCCACCCCCCAGGCGCCCGAGAAGCCGGCATCGACAAGCCCGGCCAGCCGCGTCTTGCCGCTCCAGTTGGAAGCGGTAAGGTCATAGTCCAAGAACTGGGCGGGCACGGCGGGCGCGACCGGCACCCGGCGGCGATCGGCATCGATGACGAGGCGGGGAAACAGCGCGGCATCGGCGTCCACGCGCAGGATGCCGCCATCCGTGTCGAGACGGGCGACGAGGCCCTTCACCCCGTCGAGCAAGACATAGCTTTCGCCTTCGAGAACCTGCGCGGGCGTAAAGACCCTGCCGGTCAGGCCCCATGCCTCCAGATCGCTGCGCCGCGCCAGCAGGCGGCCCTCATGCACCAGTAGCAGGCCAGGCTCCGCCATCGCCTGCCCGTTGACGACCACGCCGACCGGTATTGGCAGCGCCGCCGCGCCCGGCGCTTCCTGCGCCGACCCGCATCCCGGGCCAATGCCCATGGCCGGAGGCAGGGCGATGGCTGCCGCCAGGGCGGCCCTCAGATGACGGGGCGCGAGCGGCACCGGCCGGGTCCATTATTTCGCAGGATCGAGAGCGATGTCGAATTCACCCTCTTCGGCGCGCACATGCACGGCCGAGACGCCGCCGGTCGGCAGGCGCTCCACCGGCACCACCTGCGCGCCGCGCGCCAGAAGGTAGAAGGCGCGCTCGGTAGTCACTGCGTCGCCGCCTGCCCCTTTCAGGGTGACGGCCAGCACCTTGACGTGGGCAGTGCCCGAATTGGCAAGCCGCAGCGCCTTGCCCAACAGCGAGGCGGTCAGGTGCGGCGCGGCCTTGTCGCCCGCGCGAAATACCGGGATCGAGATGCGCAGCAGCGTCTGCACGGTGCCGGGCACATCGAAAGCGGGATCGGGAAGCTGGTCGACGATCAGGCGCCACTGCCGTTCGGCCGGGTCCGCCGAAGGATCGGCAGGCAAGCTGCACCGCACCAGCCGGGTAGCGCCCGGCGCGATCGCGGCGATGGCGGGATTGACCACGAAACCGGCGTCCGGGTCGAGGATGTCGGCGCCGTTTTCGTCACGGCTCCAGGCATAGCTGCGGATCTGCACCGTCACCGGCTGATCGGAACTGTTGCCCAGTGTAAGCGAGCAGAAACGGCGGCCCGCAGCCACGTCGACGCGCACCGGCATGACGCTGAGCGAACCGGCCCGCGCCGGTGCGGCGCCAAGCGCGCCGAACAGGGCAACGAGCGCGAGCACGGCTGCGGTCAATACAGGTGCGCGCCGGACGGCCATCTCAGTACGTGACCGTCACGGTGACGGAGTCGGTATAAGCGCCGGCAGTGGTGTTCTGGCTGCCGGGAATACGGCCGTAGACGGTATATGCGGGGGCGGCGGTGCCTGCGGTGCCGGTCACGGTGTCAGTGCCGATGGTGTTGCCCCAGTTGGTGGCGCGGGTGGTGTCCTGATAAAGCGCGTAGTTAAGCGTGTGGCCGCTGCTGGTCAGCTTGCGCACGGCGGTGGTCGCCCACGTGCCGGCACCGGCGCTGAGGCCGACGTTATAGGCCGTGCCCTGGGTGCAGGTCACGTTGAGCGTGGTCGATGCGTCGACATTGGCCGAGGAGATCGGGTTGTAGGTCCCGAAGGCCAGCGGGCTGGCCACGACCGTGCAGGTGGCCTGCACCGTCGCCGTCACCGCGATGGTATCGGTAGCAGTTGCCGCCAGCGCGGCCTGGGGAGCGAGGACAAAACCTGCGGCCAGGACAAGCCCGGCGGCAAGGGGGCGAAGGCAGGCCGGAGCCGTGCGGGTGTGGTGAACGTTGCTCATGCCAAGCGTTTACCAAACGGTTCTTGCGCAGCCTTCCAACGTCCCCCCCGGTGTTCCCCGTAAGCGGCGAGCAAGCATTCGTCAGGCCGGGACAGGTCCGCCGGCAACGCTCTGGCGATTTCGGCCTGCCTTGATGCGAAAAACCCGATGTCTTGCGGCGCTGCGCTTTTGCCGCACGGGTGCAACTGGCAAGGTCCGCGCCAAGGGAGACCAACTTCCCGGGAGAGACGAGACCTTGCGCTATCTATCGGAAATCGCGGCCGCCTGGCGCCCGCTGCTGGCCGCGACGCTGGGCATGGGCACGGGCATGTCGATCATCGGGACGGTCACCAGCGCCATTGCCCCCACGCTTGTCGCCGATGCCGGCTGGTCGAAGGCGGACTTCGCCATGGTCGGCACTTTGGGTCTGCTGACAGCACTGGCGATGCCCTTCATCGGGCGGCTGGCCGATGTTCTGGGGGTCAAGTTCACGGCGCTGATCGGCATCGTCGCCATGCCGCTGGCCTTCCTGGCCTATAGTCTCAACGGCGGTTCCTTTCGGATCTACCTGGCCGTCTTCATCTTCCAGAGCGTGGTCTGCGTGACCACCACCGCCACCGTCTATACCCGGCTGGTGGTGCAACACGTTATCCATGCGCGCGGCCTGGCGCTGGCGATCGTCGCCTGCGGACCGGCGTTGTTCAGCGCCGTGGGCGGGCCGATCCTCAACGAATTCGTCGAAGCCAACGGCTGGGCGGCGACTTACCGCGCACTGGCGGTCTTCGTGGCGATCACCGGGGTCGTGACGTTCCTGCTGATCCCCTCCACCGGGCGCGACCATGCGCTGGCCGCCCTTGCCCCCAAGCGCCGCGCCCGCGACGACTATCCCGAAGTGTTCCGTGAGCCCGCGTTCTGGATTCTCTTCGCATCGATGTACCTGTGCAACCTGCCGCTGACGCTGATCCTGGTGCAGCTCAAGATGCTGGTGCTCGACAACGGCATCACCGGCGAAGGCGCCTCGATCATGTTCACCGCGCTGGCGCTGGGGATGCTGCTGGGCCGCTTCATCACCGGCGTCGCTCTCGACCGTTTCGCGCCGAACGTGGTGTCGTTCTTCACACTGGGCCTGCCGGGCATCGGGCTATACGTGCTGGCGACCAGCTACGACGCGCCTTCGGTGGTCACCGCCGCTATCTTCAGCCTGGGTTTCGCGGTGGGCGCTGAGGGCGATATCCTGGCCTATCTCGTCGCACGGCATTTCCGCTCGGGCATCTATTCCAGCGTCCTGGGGCTACTGACCGGCGTATGCTCGATGGCGGCCGCATCGGGAGCGATGCTGCTCAGCCTGACGCTGGCCCGCACCGGCAGCTTCAATACGTTCCTTGTCATCACCGGGACAACGGTGCTGATCGGCTCGCTATTGCTGCTGATGCTGCGCCGTCCCGCGCAGATCGAAGTGGCCCCGGAGGCGATGCCGGCCTGAACGCGTTACACCAAGGCGCTTAAATGCTGACGCATCACGCCTTGGAAACGCGCAAACGCCGCGCAGGCCAACCAACTGATTTGCCATGCTCAAAATGACGTAGCGAGGAAGCCTACTCCGCCACCGCAACCTTGTCCGCTTCGTTCTCGGCCGCGAACTTGCGGGCGAGAACGGCGCAGACCATCAGCTGGATCTGGTGGAAGAACATCAGCGGCAGGATGATCGCGCCCACCTGCGCCGCCGGGAACAACACCCCGGCCAGCGGCACGCCCGTCGCCAGGCTTTTCTTGGAACCGCAGAACAGCAGCACGATCCGGTCCTCCCGCGGGAAGCCCAGCATCTTGCCGACCAGCGAGGCCGCGATCATCACCACGGCCAGGACGCCTAGGGAGAGCAGCGCGATCAGGCCCAGTTCGCCCAGCGTCACCTTCTGCCACAACCCCTCGATCACGGCCGCCCCGAAGGCGGTATAGACCACCAGCAGGATCGAGCCGCGATCGACGTAGCCGAGCACCTGCTTGTTGCGCGTCACGAACTTGCCGATCCACGGGCGCAGGAAATGGCCCGCCAGAAACGGCAGCAGCAACTGCGAGGCGATGGCGATGACCGGGTCGGTGGAGAAGCCCTGGCTCTTGCCGGTGATCAGCAGCGCGGTCAGCACCGGCGTGATGAAGATGCCCGCCAGGTTCGAGAACGAGGCGCTGCACACCGCCGCCGCCACATTGCCCCCGGCAATCGCGGTGAACGCGATCGAGGACTGCACGGTCGAAGGCAGCAGTGTCAGGTACAGCACGCCGGTCGCCAGCGAAGGCTCAAGGCCCGGGATCGCCCGCACACCCAGACCGATGATCGGGAACAGAACGAAGGTCACCGCCGCCACCGTCAGGTGCAACTTCCACGCCTTGGCCCCGTCGAGGATCGCTTCCCGCGAAAGTTTGGCGCCGTGGAGGAAGAACAGCAGCGCGATACCCGCATCGGCCACGCCGCCCGCGATATCGGCCCAGATTCCGCGCGCGGGAAGCACCGAAGCCAGACCCACCGTGCCGACCAGCAACAGCAGGTAAGGATCAATGTTCAAGCGCGCCAGCAGAGCCTTCATCGGTATTACGTCCTAACCGTCAAAGCCACTTCTGCTCGCGATACCACTGCGCGGTGGCCTTCAGGCCTTCGCGCGTTTCGATGCGGGGTTGCCAGAGCGTGGCGGGAACCGCGGCCTCGGGCGAGACCACCCAGTCCGGATGGCTGAAATAGGCGGCACGGTCGAGCGTCATTTTTGCGCGGGTGCCGCGCAAAAAATTGTCCAGGCGCGCCACCGTGGTCAGCATCCCGCGCGACATGCCGATCACGCGCGGGCGTTTGCCCATGGCCCAGCCGATGGCCATTGCCGTCTCATAGTGGTCCCAGCCCTGCGGCTTGCCGTCGTCCGGCTCGAACACGCGCCCGCTGACGCCGTCCGCCACTTCGCCCACCATCTCGCCGTTGCCGGGAACCAGCGCCACCAGCAGGCGCGCCAGATCCTCGACGTGGATCATCGACGCGCGCCCGTCCTTCGGCATCGGCATCACGCCCCAGCGCGCGGCGCGGAACAGCTCGAACATTTCCTTGTCGTGAGGCCCGTAGATCGCCGGGGGGCGCACGATGGTCCAGTCCAGCGGGCTGGCCATGAGAAACTTCTCGGCCTTGGCCTTGGACGCACCGTAAGCGGAAAGCTCCGGCTCACGCGCGGAGAGCGAGGAGACGTTGACGAAGCGGCGCACGCCGGCCTCGATCGCCGCCTCGATCATGTTGAGCGTGCCGGTGACGTTGCCTTCCTCGAACCCGGCGGCATCGGGCGCATTGACCACGCCGGCCACGTGGATCACGCCTTCGACGCCGTGCATGAGGTCGGCCAGCGCCGCCCGGTTGCCCAGGTCGCCGCCGACCCAGTCGACGTTGCGGCGTTCCGGCTGGGTGCGGCGGGTCAGCGCGCGCACCGCATAGCCCGCTTCAAGCGCGGCTTCGAGCACGGCCTGCCCGACAAATCCGGTCGCGCCGGTCAGTGCGATGATCGGCCGTTCTATCACTTCGTCACCATCGGGGACTTCATCACCATCTGGTCGCGGTGGACCACCGAGGAGCGCGGCGCATAGCCGAGAACCTGTTCCTGATCGCTCGAATGGAGGCCGACGATCGCGGCGCATTCGGCGCCGTCATACTCGGACAGGCCATGCGCCAGCACGCGGCCCTCCGCGTCGAGGATGGCAACCGGATCGCCCCGGCTGAACACGCCCTCGACCACCGTGATGCCCTTTGCCAGCAGGCTGGAGCCGCGGCGCAGCGCGGCCGCGGCGCCGTCGTCGACGATGAGTTCGCCCTTGAGCCGCAGGCGTCCGCCTAGCCACGCCTTGCGCGCGCCGGCCTTGCCGCGCGGCACGAACAGGGTGCCGATGCCGCCGGCGATGATGCGTTCCACCGGCCGGTCGTGCTGGCCGTTGCCGATGACCAGACAGATCCCGGCCAGCTGCGCGATTTCGGCCGCCTGCAGCTTGGACACCATGCCGCCCGAACCCATGCCGGAATTCGATTCGGTGCTGGCCATCGCCTGCACTTCGGCGGTCACGCCCTCTACCACCGGGATCATCCGCGCGCCGGGCAGCTTGGGGTGGCGATCGTAAAGACCGTCGATGTCGGACAGCAGCACCACCGCGCTTGCCCCCGCCGCCTGCGCCACGCGCGCGGCAAGGCGGTCGTTGTCGCCGAAGCGGATTTCCTGAGTCGCCACCGAATCGTTCTCGTTGATGACCGGCACCGCGCCCGCATCCAGAAGGCGGCCCAGCGTGGCGGTGACGTTGAGGTAACGGCGGCGGTCTTCCAGATCTTCCAGCGTGAGCAGCATTTGCGCGGCGGTAATGCCGTGGCCGCCCAGCAATTGCGCCCACAGCCCCGAAAGCGCGATCTGGCCGACGGCGGCAGCGGCCTGCGCATCGGCAAGGCTGCCGCGTCCGCCCTTCTCCAGCCCCAGCGTCGCCGCGCCCAGCGCAATGGCGCCTGAAGACACGACGATCACGTCCTGTCCCCGGCCGCGCGCCTCGGCGATCTCGGCCACGAGACCCGCCACCCAGGCGCGCCGCACACCTTCCGGGCCGACAAGCAGCGCCGATCCCACCTTGATGACAAGGCGGGGAGACAGGGTTGCGTCGGCGAGGTCGGAGAGTCGGGAAATGGGCATGGGAACGCCAGCCTCTAGGGTAATCGCCGCGTGGATGAAAGCACGAGCTTGCGCGGGTGAGCGCGGACGCGGAACGGGTGGGACGCTAAAACCGGGGCGCGCTCGCGAGGGGCTTCGACAAGCTCAGCCTGAGCGGAGTTGAGAACTTTACGCAGGTTCCGCTCGGCCTGAGCGGAGTGGAGAACTTTGCGCAAGTTCCGCTAACCCTGAACGGAGTTGAGAAACTTACGCAAGGTCCGATCACCCTGAGCGGAGTTGAGACTTTACGCAAGTTCCGCTCACCCTGAGCTTGTCGAAGGGTCAGGCTGACCCTGTCGACGCCTCCGACCCGCGCAGTTACCTCAGATCGGCGACCACGGCTTTTCGTCGAGTTCTTCCTGCGCGCCCTGGGGGCGCTCGGTCACCGTGGCGGCCGGGAGATAATCGACGATCGCGTCCAGCAGCTTCGACATGCCCCTGCCGGTGGCGCCGGAGATCGGGAAAACTTCGTCGGCCCCGGCCTTCAGCAACATCTTGGCGTAGTCAGCCGCCAGCGCATCGTCGACAAGGTCGCACTTGTTGAGCGCGACCAGGCGCGGCTTGTCCGACAGTTCTTCGCTGTAGGCTTCCAGCTCCTCCTCAACGATGTGCATCGCTTCGACGGGATCGGCGTTGGAAATATCGATGAGGTGTACCAGCACGCGGCAACGCTCGATATGTCCGAGGAAACGGTCACCCACGCCTGCGCCTTCTGCGGCGCCGGCGATCAGGCCCGGAATGTCGGCCACCACGAACTCGCGATGCTTGTGCATGACGACGCCCAGCTGCGGGCGCAGCGTAGTGAACGCATAATCGCCGACCTTGGCCTTGGCGTTCGACAGCTTGTTGATGAAGGTCGACTTGCCCGCGTTGGGCATGCCCACCAGACCGACGTCGGCCAGCAGCTTGAGGCGCAACCATACCCATTGCTCAACCGGGGCAATGCCCGGCTGGTGCTGGCGCGGGGCGCGGTTGGTGCTGGTCTTGTAGCTGGCGTTGCCGCGCCCACCCATGCCGCCTTCCATGAAGACCACCCGCTGGCCGGCCTGCGTCAGATCGAGCAGTACGGTGTCGCGGTCCTCATCATCGGCGATCACCTGCGTGCCAATCGGCACCTTGATGACAAGGTCCTTGCCGGACGCGCCGTTGCGGTTCTGGCCCATGCCGTGGCCGCCGCGCGGGGCCTTGAAGTGCTGGGTGTAGCGGAAATCGATCAGGGTATTCAGACCTGCGACCGCCTCGAAGATGATGTCGCCGCCCTTGCCGCCGTTGCCGCCGTCAGGGCCGCCGTATTCGACGTACATCTCGCGCCGGAAGCTGACCGCACCGGGGCCGCCGCCGCCCGAACGTGTGTAGATCTTGGCCTGGTCTAGAAAATGCATGGTCCGTCGCTTCCGGCGCTACTGCAGCGCCCAACTTGCGACTGGCCCCGGCTGCCGGGACCGAAACCGTCCCGTTTGCGCCACCTGCCGCAGATAAACAAAAAACCCGGCCGTGTTTCGGGCCGGGTGATGCCCGGATGATTCCCGAACATGCCAAAACTTTAAATACCCGTTCGCACACTGGTGGAGCCGAGGGGGATCGAACCCCTGACCTCGTCATTGCGAACGACGCGCTCTCCCAGCTGAGCTACGGCCCCGTTCCAGTACTACGCCCCCAATGCAGCTCACGCCGTATCGGGTGCGTCCCCTTAGCGAACAGAACCTCGCCCGAAAAGGGCAAAAATGCATGGCGCGCAAATCACCAGAGCCGCGCGCCGTGCGAAATCCTTACTGGGCGGAGGCCTGCGGCTTTGGCGCGGCCTGCACTGCCGGCTGCGCCAGCGTCTGCTCGGACGTGGGACGCACGGTGATCAGCCCGCCCGCACCATAGCGCGACTGCCATGCCGCGAGGTCCGCACGGTACTGCTCGTAAGCGGTGAAGAACTCCTTGAACGGCGCCTCCAGCTTGGCGAGGCCCTGATAGGAATAGCTTTCGAACTGGCTCGGCTCGATCGTCGTCAGGTCGGTGCTGAGTTCCATCGCCGCCTTGCAGAAGCCTGCGTCGACGGGGGGCAGCGAGAAGAAATTGTAGACCTGCGTCTGGTAGCTTTCACGCGCAACGATCGCGGCGCGGCCCTTGTGCAGCGTCTTGAAGCTGCGATCGATCTCGGCCGAAGCCTTGTCGAGCGACTTGTCATACGTCTTGAGGAAGCGCTTGTAGCCTTCCAGGATCGGCGCGAACTCTGGCTCGACGCAGTTGAGCGCCGCCACGTTATAGCCCGATCGCAGGTTCCAGACCGTCTGCGACGTGGAGATTCCGTAGTTCACGGTATGACGCTGGCCATCTTCCGCGACCGGCGGAACCGTCATTTCCAGCGGTGCACCCATCGGCGGACTAGGCATCGGCGGGATGACGACAACCGGCGGCGGCGGCGGTGGGGGGGGAGGCGGCGCCTTCGCACAGCCTGCCAGCGCGGCAAGGGCCACAGCGACTGCCGAGCCTGCCAGCAGCGACAGGCGGCTACGCGTGCCCTGTTCGCCAGCTCTTATGTCCATCGCGTTGCTCACCCAAAGTTCTCCATCACAGTGCAAAATGTCTAGCCTTACGAGCCCGTAAAGCAAATGCCCGGTGCGACGAAACGCACCGGGCATCATGACTTTGGTAATCTGCACTGTGGATTAATCGCTTCGAAGGCAGTTTCCTCCACTTCGGTTGCGATCACTCCTGCACGTATCAGTCGCGCTGACCCAGGAAGCTCAGCAGGAACTGGAACATGTTGATGAAGTCCAGATACAGGCTGAGCGCGCCCAGGATCACGGCCTTGCCGACGAAATCGGTGCCGCGAAGCTGCGCGTACTGGTTCTTGAGCATCTGCGTGTCATAGGCGGTGAGACCCGCGAAGATCAGCACGCCAAGAACCGAGATCGCCAGCTGAAGCGTGGACGAACCCAGGAAAATGTTGAGCAGCGAGGCGATCAGGATGCCGACCACGCCCATGATGAGGAACGTGCCGAAGCCCGACAGGTCCTTCTTCGTGGTGTAGCCATAAAGGCTGAGCGCCGAGAATGCCGCCGCGGTCGCGAAGAACGTGGTTGCGATCGACGAGCTGGTGTAGATCAGGAAGATCGTCGAGAGCGACATGCCCATGACCGCCGCGAAGGCCCAGTAGAGCACCTTCAGGGTCGATTCGCTGAAACGCTGCGCGCCGCCGCTGATCGCGAAGACGAAACCGAGCGGGGCCAGCATGATGACCCACTTGAGAGGGGTCGCCATCACCGCCTGCGTCAGACCATAGTTCGCAAACAGAACTGCGACGACGCCGGAAAGCAGTACGCCCGAGGCCATGTAGTTGTAGATAGACAGCATATGACGCCGCAGACCAGCATCGTACGTGGTCCGGCCGGCGGATTGCCCGTCTAGGCTCGGAGACGCACCGAAGCCCCTGCGGGGCTGGGGGTCGTTCCAATTCGCCATTTCTAACTCCCTTTCGCGGGTCACTGCACAATGCGGACCTGCATGAGGAGGAATATCGCCCCGCCCCGGCCAAGTTTCAAGGAAAACCGGATCCGGTTATTTGTGACAAATTGTGTAAGCGTCTGCTTCGATCAGGCCTTGCGCGCCGCCGCCGCCATTTCGGCATTGCGATCGCGCGAAGCGGTCATCGCTTCGGCGACGACTTCAGCCAGCGCGCCGCCCGCATCCAGCATGTTCATTCCCGCCCGGGTAGAGCCGCCCGGGCTGGCGACCTTGTCGGCCAGTTCGCCCGGCGAAAACTCGGAGGCCCCCGCAAGCAGTGCCGCACCTTCGACCATGGCCAGCGCGAGGCGCTGCGACTGCCCCTCATCCAGCCCGAGCGCAGTGCCCCCGGCGGCAAGACTGTCGATGAAACGGTAGACGAAGGCCGGGCCGCAGCCCGCAAGCGCGGTGACAGCATCGAACAAGTGCTCACCCGCCAGCCACTCAGGCGTGCCCAGCGGCGCCATCAGCGCCGTCACGTCGGCGCGGCCGATTTCGTCGAGCCCGCGCGCGTCAAGCGCGATGGGCGACTTACCGATGGCCGCCGCCAGGTTGGGCATGATCCGAACCAATGCGCCCACGGCGGGGAAGCGCGCGGCAAGGCTGTCGAATTCGACGCCCGCGAGGATGGAGAACAGCGCCGTCTCACGGCCCAGCAGCGGCGCCAGCAGCGGGGCGACATCGTCCAGCCCCTGCGGCTTCACGCCCAGCAGCACGGCATCGAAGCGGCCCTCGGCAGGCAGTTCGCGAAGCAGCGTAACGCCTTCGGGAAGGCCGTCGCGGCCCGGATCGACAACAGTGAAGCGCGAAGCCGGTATACCGCCCGCCAACCAGCCCGTCAGCATCGCCCCGGCCATGTTGCCGCAGCCCACGAGCAGGATGTTCTGAAACCGGTCCATGTCCATATCCTCTTGCGCAAAACGCCTGTCCGGCGCGCGGCTTAGGCCAGCACGGAGAGGCTGCCAAGACCAAAGCCGGGTAAGTTCAGGCGCGGCGCAGGGTATTCAACCGCCTGCCTTCACGCTTCTCCGGCGGCGTCCACCATCGCGGCGGCGAGCGCTTCGGCCGGGGTCTTGTCGCCCCAGAGGATGAACTGGAACACCGGATAGAAACGATCGCATTCCTCGATCGCGGCTTCCACCACCATCTGCGCCTCGCCCGGGCCGAGCAGCCCTTCGGGGCCGAGCATGAGGCCATGGCGATAAAGCACCACGCCGCCGTTCGACCAGACATCGAAATGGCCAAGCCACAGCTGCTCGTTGATAAGCGCCAGCGCTTCGTAGACGGCGGCCCGCTTGCCATCGGCGATGCGAATGTCAGGCAGGCACAGCAATTGCAGCACCCGATCTTCGGGTCGCCAGATCGCCTGGATCTGATAGCTGGCCCAGGCGCCCTTCACTTCGGCGGAGATTTCATCCTCACCCGAATACTCGAAGGGCCAGTCACGCGCCTCGAACAGGGAGGCGAGCATCTCGACGGGCGCGGCTTCGTCGTCATCGCGATCGATATCGTCCTGAACCGTCCTCATAACCTGTGACATCAACCCTCCGCGAAACCGGTGCAATGGATGCTTCCTGCAAGCGGGATAGCACAATCCGGCATACAGCGATCGCCTGCGCATAACTGCACAAGCCTGTTCACAGGGTGTGGATAAGAATGAACGCCCGTTCAGACAAAGAAAAACCGCTCCTTTTTCTGAACGGTTTGTCGATCACCAGGCCGTCATCACTTACCTGAAAGCGCATCCACGACTTGGCCTGCCGGGCTGGTCCATGGCAGCGCATCGGAAATACCCTGCTTGCGGGCATCGGCGATGAACGCCGTGGCTGCCTTCTGCGTGGCGAAAGGACCGATCAGGATGCGATTGGTACGGCCCATCTCGCTGACGTATGGCTGGCGCCCCTTGAACAGCGCGGGGGCCTCGCGGTTATTGCGCCGCCAGTCGAAAGCGATTGCCGCCTTGTCACGGCCGACGCCGATCTGCACCCAGATACGGCTGGGGTGCGATGGCGGTGCGGACTTCCTGGCCTTGGCCTTCGCTTCGGCGACAGCCTTGGCCTCGGCAGCCTTGGCTTCAGCCGCCTTGGTCTTTGCATCTTTGGCTTTGGGGTCGAGCTTGGCCTTGGCGTCCTTCGCCTTTGGCTCGGCCGCATCGGCTTCGTCGACTTGCGGCAGTTCTATCTTGGGCGGAACCCGCGGCGGCGGTGCCGCCGGCGTGATCATGCGGATATCGACCGCGCCCGGCGCCGGCAGGACAGCCGCCGTCGGTTTACCAAGATCCGCGAAGATGTCGGCAAGCGAAAGCTGGCCGGGACCGGGCGACGGCGCAGTGCTTGCGGCGGTAGGCGGTGTGCTTGCAGCGGCAGGCGGTGTGCTTGCCGGCGGCGGAGATTGCGGTGCCGGTTGCGGCGCGAGTGCGCTTTGCGAGGCAGGCACCTGCGCAAGATCGAAGCCCGGACTCGTCGGCTGCGTGGCAGAGGGCTGCGTTACGGGCGCCCGAACCGGCGCCGGCGTAGCCTGAGCCACGCGTACCGGAACAGGTGTTGGCGCCTGGGCCAGCCCCGGGTTCGGAGCGAGGGTAGGCCTGGGCGTCTCGACGGTCGAGGGCATTTCCACCTTGCGGCCAAGCGCCGGCAACTCGCCGCCGTCACGCTCGATAGTCGGGTTTACCTCGGGAGGAGCGACGCGGTCCGGATCGGCCGCAGCGAGCGTGACGGGACGGGACACGGTCGCGGCGGTCCTGCCAGTCTCATCCCTGGCGCCGCGTGTGCGAGGGCCCACCGCCCTTGCCGCCCTGCCCGGCTTGGGAACAGCGGCAGCGGCAACTTTCGTTCCAGTCTTCACCCCGCCCGTGCCAAGCGGCTCGCCCTTGGGGATCAGGCTGCCACCTGCCGCACCGGTGCGCGGCGGCGCATAGGCGGCGATGCGGGCATCGTCGCGGCCGACCTCGGAGGCGCGCGGAAAGCGCCCGAGGTTCGCAGCGGCGGCCTGCTGGGCCCTTGTCAGGCGCGGCATGTACCGCAGGTACGGCGCGATGTTCTGGGCTAGCGGAGCCGGCAGGATCTTCTGCGCGACGTCGACCGCCTCGTTGGTGTCACCCTTGATTGCCAGCGTGAAGGCGCGGGTGCGCCAGCCGGGCTTGTCCTGCTTGTTGAGCAGCGGCAGCAGCGTGCGGTACGCCGTATCGCCATCGCCGCCGATCGCCTGGCTGACGGCAAGGCGAGTGCGCACCTCGTCGGCCACGGCGCCGGACGTCGCCGGCAAGGCCATCGCATACTGGCGCTGCGCCGAAGCATTGTCACCGACAAGATCGTACGCCAGACCCCGGTCGCCAGAGATCAACCCCGGCGTTGCACCGGCCTTCTCGGCCTCGTCGAAGAGAGGGATGGCACTGACGGGGTCGCCGCTGAGGACAAATGCACTGCCCATCCCGGCCTTGACGCGGGCATTGCCGGGGCTTGCCTCGTCGGCGCGGCGGTAGAAGCCGATGGCTGCAGCGTAATCCTGCATCGCGCGCGCCGCATCGCCTGCCTCGATAAGAGCGGGGACATCGCGGGGATTGCGCCCGATCGTGGCAAGAGCAGCATTGAGGCGTTTGCTGTCGGCGCTCGGCAAGGCCTGGACGACGGGGCGCGAAACCACCGGCGCGCCCTGGGCCGCAGCCGCCGGCGACCATGCCGCCATACCGGCGAGTGCCGCTCCACAAAGCCAGCGCGAAACCAAATGATCCACCCGCAAGTCCTTCGTCATCCTGTCCGCCCGGATGCCTCCCCGCGAGGCATGTACCGGCGGCTTAACTCGGCGGCCGCGCCATCGGCGCCGGAGCCGCTGCGCGAATCCGCGCGGGGACGCCCATGCGCGGTGCCCGATGAACCGCAAGCGAACGTGGGGCAGGCCTGGCTAAAATGCGAACGGGCCGGCACTTCCAGGAAGTCCGGCCCGCCCTGCTTCGACCAGAAAACGTCGGGGAGAGACTGGCCTTGCGACTGGCCCTGCCCCGACGCGGGATGCGTTTTACTGGTTGTTCTGACGGCCGAGGAAGCGCGGGATGCTGATCGATCCGGCATCCGCGTCGTCGTCTTCACTCGCGGCCTCCGCACCGGGGCGCGGACGCGACAAGCTGGTCATGCGTTCGAACAGGGTGCTGCCACCGCCGGCCGCGGGCTTGGGACGCGGCGCCACCGGGGCCTGAGGCGCAGGCTGCACCTGACCACCATCGAGCCGCAGTTCATCCTGCATGCGCGAACGCGGTGCGGGAGCTGGCTGCGGCTCAGCCGGCGCTTCGACGCCCAGCTCGAACGGCTCATCCGCTTCGTCGGAAGCGCCCAGTTCCAGTTCCGCGGAAGGCTCGTAAGCCTGGGGCGGAGCCGAGAACGAAGCAGGCTCAGGCGCCTGGATCGGGGCAGCCTGCACGGGAGCGGGCGCGGACGAGGCCTGATACGACATCGAGGACGGTACCTGGGTCTGCGGACGCACCGGACCGCGCGACGAACCCAGGTTCAGCGGGCGCGAGGCGATTTCGGCCATCTCGGTGGTCTGCTCTATGCCGGTCGCGACGACCGACACGCGGATCTTGCCCTGCAGGTCCGGGTTGAATGCCGAACCCCAGATGATGTTCGCGTCGGGATCGACCAGTTCGCGAATGTGGTTGGCGGCTTCGTCGACTTCGAGCAGCTTCATGTCGTCGCCGCCGATGATCGAGATGATGACGCCCTTGGCGCCCTGCATCGACACACCGTCGAGCAGCGGGTTGGCAATCGCGCGTTCCGCCGCTTCGAGAGCGCGGTTCGGGCCTTCGCCTTCGCCGGTGCCCATCATCGCCTTGCCCATTTCACCCATCACCGAGCGGACGTCCGCGAAGTCGAGGTTGATGAGGCCCGGCATGATCATGAGATCGGTGATCGAGCGCACACCCTGCTGGAGCACTTCGTCGGCGAGCGAGAAGGCTTCCTTGAAGGTGGTTTCGGCCTTGGCCACCAGGAACAGGTTCTGGTTCGGGATGACGATCAGGGTATCGACGTGCTTCTGCAGCTCCTCGATGCCGGAATCGGCAGCGCGCATGCGGCGCGTGCCTTCGAACATGAAGGGCTTGGAAACCACGCCCACCGTCAGCACGCCCTTGGCGCGTGCGGCTTCCGCGATGATCGGGGCAGCACCCGTGCCGGTGCCGCCGCCCATGCCGGCCGCGATGAAGACCATGTGGACGCCGTCGAGCAAGCGCTCCAGCTCCTCAAGCGTTTCTTCGGCGGCTGCGCGGCCCACTTCCGGGCGGGCGCCGGCGCCGAGGCCCTGCGTGATGTCGGGACCAAGCTGGATTCGCGTTTCCGCGATCGAGTTGTTCAGCGCCTGCGCGTCGGTATTGGCGACGACGAAGTCCACGCCTTCGATCTGCGCCTGGATCATGTTGGCGATGGCGTTCCCACCCGCGCCGCCAACGCCGATGACGACGATGCGCGGACGAAGTTCTTCGATCGCCGGGGGTCCGATGTTAATGCTCATTTCGCTCTCCTGGCAGGCACGTGCGCGAAGAAAAATTATTGACTTGCCTGATGGCACGCTTCGAGTCGTCGAAGCAAAGCATCATAAACCTTTGTCCACAGCCAAAACCGCTGTTCTCGCCGCTCTGGCCGGGGTTTTGCACGGCTGGGCCGCTGCTGGCCGGATAGGGCTTCGACAAGCTCAGCCTGACCCTTCGACAAGCTCAGGGTGAGCGGAAGTCAGTCCATACTTCTCGATCCGCTCAGGCTGAGCTTGTCGAAGCCCTCCCGCGCAATAGCCCAGCCTCAAAAATACTCCCGCAGCGCCTGATAGACACGCCCAACCATGCCCATCCCGCCCAGCTTAACCGTGCGGGTGTGGCTCCTGCCCATCGCGCGGATATCGACCGGGTCCGCCGCCGCGTAGAGGACAAGGCCTGCCAGCGTCGAAAAGCCCGGCTTGACGTGCGCCTCGGCCAGTCCCGAAAGGTGCGGCACCCGGCCGATACGCACCGGCTTGCCGATCGCCGCCTGCGCATAGTCCGCCAGACCCACCAGCTCCGCGCCGCCGCCAGTGAAGACCACCTGCTTGCCGCGCTGGCCGGTGAAGCGCATCGTCTTGAGCGCCTTGTTGATCTCCTCCATCAGCGAGCCGAGCTGGCCGGTGATGACGCCGATCAACTCCGCGCGCGGGATGCGGTTCTTGTCATCCGCATGGCGGGCGATCGGGCCGGTGCCCTCCTCGCCCGGTGCGTTGACGGGGATCATCTCACGGTGATCGGTCGGGTTGGCGATGGCCGAGCCATTGACGCATTTCAGGCGCTCCGCCTGGAAACGGCGGATGCCGAAGGCCGAGGCGATGGCGTCGGTGATGTCGGCTGACCCCATCGGGATCGCCATCATGTCCTTGAGCATGCCCTGCTCGTAGATCGCCACGTTAGTCACCTCGCCGCCGAACTCGACCAGAGCGACGCCCAGATCGCGTTCCTCGGGCGAGAGGCAAGCCTGCCCCGCCGCGATCGGCGAGCCGACCACCGCCTCGACTTCGAGGTGGGCGTTCTGCACCGCCTCGGTCAGGTTGCGGATCGGCGCCCCTTCGGCGAGCATGATGTGGATGTCGACGCCGAGGCGCTCGGCATGGAGGCCCTTGGGATTGCCGACGCCGTGGGCGCCGTCGAGCCGGTACTGCGCCGGCTGGGCGTGCAGCACCATGCGCCCGTCGGGCTGGATGACGTCCCGAGCGGAGATAAGGAGCTGGTCGATATCCTCCTGCTCGATGCGGCGGCCACCGATTTCCGCGTCGAACTGGTCGATCCGGCTGGCGAGCCCGGCACCGGAGCAGCCGATCCACACCTTCTGGACGGCGGTATCGGCCATCTTCTCGGCGCGGTCGATCGCGTCGCGCACGGCGTAAGTCGCGGCGGCCATGTCGGTCACGTAGCCGCGCTTGATGCCCTGGCTGGCGCGGTGGCCCGAGCCAAGCACGACCATGTCGCCCACTTCGTTGATCCCGGCGACGATGGCCGAAATGCGGAACGAGCCGATATTGACCGCGCCAAAAACGCGGGAGATGCGCTGCGTGGCCATCAGAGTTTTGCCCCCATCACTGGTTTTCCGTTTCCCCGCCCTCGGAGGCCGGGACCGCCGTGTGCGGCACCGAGCCAGCCTTGAGCGCCAGTTCCTGGCCTTCCTGCTCGGGCACGCGCAGGTAAATGCGATCTTTCGCGCGCATGTCGAAGGCGGTGACCTTGCCGCCCAGCAGGCGGTTGGTGCCGTCGAGCCGCGCGAAGGTGACCAGCGCCCCTGCCGATTCCCGGTCGCCTTCCGGCAGGGCAAGCACCTGGCCGGACTGGAACGTCAGGTTCCAGCGGCGGTTGCCGATCCACTCCGCTTCAGCCACGCGCGGCTTCAGCGCCGGGGCCGCTTCCAGCAGCTTGCCCAGCACCGTCACCTGTTGCCCTGCGCCGGGACCGGAGACGATCAGCTTGCCGCCGGCATCCTTGCGGCTGATCGCTTCCAGTTCGTGCCCGGTCTCGTCTATCAGCACGAAGCGGTCGGCCTTGCGCAGCACCGCGTGCGGCTCGCGTTCGACGATGTCGATCACCAGCGTGTCGGGAAGCTGGCGCGAAACACGCGCGTCCTTGACCCACGACAGGCTCAGGAGGTCCTGACGCAGACCTTCGATATCGACCAGCGGCATCGCCCGGTCCCGTTCGGCCAGCGCCTTTTCGTAGACCTTGAGTTCATTGATGTTCTTCACGCCGCGCACTTCGACGCGCTTGACCTCGAAGCCAGTCTGCCCGGCGACCAGCGCCATCTGCTTGCCCGCCAGTGTCGGCAGGCCCGCGAACGAGGCCACCACGCAGACAAGCGCCACCGCGCCGCCCAGAATGGCGATGAGGAAGATGCGCTGAAGCTGCTTTTCGGTGAAGGGCAGCCAGCCCATCGCCGTATCGAGCGCCGAGCCGGTGCGTGCCTTCGCCGCGCGCACCTTGCGCTGCTGCCCCTGCGCGGCGGCGGCCTTGCGGGCTGTCGTGCCCTTGCGCCGGATCGTCTGGCTCATTTTGCGCCTGCTTTCGGCTTCGCGTCCGCGAGTGCCTCGGCGATGATCGCCTCGACCAGTTCGGGATATTCCATGCCGCAGGCGCGCGCCTGCTCGGGCACGAGGCTGAGCGGGGTCATACCCGGCTGGGTGTTGACCTCCAGCAGGAACAGGCCCTCGATCCCCTGCGTGTCGTCCCAGCGGAAATCGGCGCGGCTGGTGCCCTTGCAGCCCAGCAACTGGTGCGAGCGCAGCGCCAGATCCTTGCAGGCCTGGGCGATATCGTCGGGGATTTCGGCCGGGCAGATGTGCTCGGTAAGGCCATCGGTGTACTTGGAATCGAAGTCGTAGAAGCCCGACTTGGGTTTCAGTTCGGTCACCAGCAGGGCGCGGTCGCCGATCACGGCGGTCGTCAGTTCGCGGCCCCGGATGTACGGTTCGGCCAGCAGTTCGTCGAATTCCTGCCAAGGACCCGTCACGTCACGCGCGATCGGGTTGCCGTAATTGCCCTCGGCGGTGACGATGGCGACGCCGACCGACGAACCCTCGTTGACCGGCTTGAGAACATAAGGGCGCGGCAGCGGATCGCGCTCATGGATTTCGGCGCATTTGACCACGCGCCCGCCGGGCATGGGGATGCCGTGAGGGACCAGCGCCTGCTTGGTCAGCTCCTTGTCGATGGCGATCACCGAAGTCGCGAGGCCGGAGTGGGTGTAGGTGAGGCCCATGAGGTCCATCATGCCCTGCACCGTGCCGTCTTCTCCCGGCGTGCCGTGCAGCGCGTTGAACACCACGTCCGGCTTCGCCTCGGACAGCCGCAGCGCGACATCGCGGTCCATGTCGATGCGGGTGACCTTGTGGCCCTTGCTCTCAAGCGCCTTGGCCACGCCCTCGCCGCTCATCAGCGAGACCGGGCGTTCGCTCGACCAACCGCCCATCAGGACTGCGACATGGAGTGTAGGCAAGCTCATGAATTCAGACTCGTTCTGTAAAGCGGGGTTTGCAGGTCGCGCACTTCGTCAGAGCAGCCCTTGTCCCAAGGGAACAGGCCGTCGTCGACGCCCGGCCAGACGATCTGCATGGCGCGGGTGAACTCGGTTTCCAGCTCGGTCTCGGCGAACCACATGGCCGAATTGAAATAGTAGGGCACTAGGCATTCCGGCTCGACTTCGCGCAGCACGCAGCGGTGGCCCTTGAGGATGCCGTCGATTTCCATCCAGTCCTCCAGCACCAGCCCCTCACGGCACAAGTCGAGGACGCCGTTGATGACGGCGGCGGACAGTTCGGTGGAGAAACCGAAGACGATCACCTCAGGCTGGTGAACCGTGGCAGGGAAGCCGACCGAATAGGCGAAACGCTCGCCCTCATCGTCCTCGTCTTCCTCATCTTCGCCTTCATTGCCCATGCCGTCGTCATCGGGCGGCGAGACGACGGTGATGTGGCAGCCGAACTCCTCGATATTGTCGAGGATCTGCTCTTCGTGGTGGGACAGATCCCAGTCGTCGTCGCCCATCGGGTCATCGTCGCTCATGGCTTGACCCCCACGCGCTGGATTTCCCATTCGAGATCGACGCCCGAGCGCGCCTTCACGCGGCGGCGCACTTCCTCGCCCAGATCCTCGATCTGGGCGGCGGTGGCATCGCCGGTGTTGAGCAGGAAGTTGGTGTGCTTCTCGCTGACCTGTGCGCCGCCGATCTGGAGGCCCCGGCAGCCGGCTTCGTCGACCAGTTGCCAGGCCTTGTGGCCGCCTGAAAGTTCGGGGGCCGGGTTCTTGAAGGTAGAACCGCCGGTTTTCGAACGCAGCGGCTGGCTGGCCTCGCGCGCGGCGGAGATGCGGTCCATCTCAGTCTGGATCGCCGCCGGTTCGCCCGCCCGTCCCTTGAAGCGGGCGGAAACGACGACCGCGCCTTCGGGCAATTCGGAATGGCGGTAGGTATAGCCGAGGTCGGCGGCGGTCAGCGTGACTAGTTCGCCCGAGCGCAGGACCACGTCGCAATCGATGAGGATATCGGCAACCTCGCCGCCATAGGCGCCGCCGTTCATCCGCACGAAACCGCCCACGGTGCCGGGGATAGAGCGCAGGAATTCAACGCCCGCCACCCCTGCATCGCGCGCAGTGGAGGAAACGAGAATCCCGCTCGCTCCGCCGCCGCAGGTGAGGGTAACTTCGTCTGCCGTCACCTTTGCGAACGCCTTGCCAAGGCGGATCACCACGCCGGGCACGCCGCCGTCACGCACGATCATGTTGGAGCCGAGGCCCAGCGCCATGACCGGCACCTGAGGGGCGAGGCTGCCCAGGAAGTCCTGCAGGTCGGCCATGTCCTTCGGCTCGAACAGCCACTGCGCATGACCGCCCGCCTTGAACCAGACGAGCGGCGCCAGCGGCGCGTTCGGCGTCAGTTTGCCGCGCACTGCCTGAGGATCGAGGGCAAGCGTCATGCCTCCCATCCTTCGACAAGCTCAGGATGATCCTTCGACAAGCTCAGGATGAGCGGGCGCGAAGATACCGCGCCGCAAAGACCCGCTCGTGCTGAGCTTGTCGAAGCACGGAGGCAAGGCGCGACCTGGCGTATCACCCTGCCCTCCGCACCCGAATGGCCTCGGCCAGACCGGCCGCCCACTTGGTAATGTCGCCCGCGCCAAGGCACACGACCATGTCGCCGGCCTGCACCGTGCCTGCCAGCGCATCCGCCAGCGCATCGGCCCCGGCGATGACCTGCGCCGAACGGTGCCCGCGCGCCTTCATCCCTGCGACCATTTCGGCGCTGTCGACACCCTCGATCGGCTGTTCGCCCGCCGCGTAGACCGGGGCTGCATAGACCACGTCCGCGTCGTTGAAGGCGCCCTGGAAATCTTCCATGTGATCGCGCAACCGGGTGAAACGGTGCGGCTGGACCACGGCAATGACGCGGTTCTTCACGCCTTCGCGCGCGGCGGCAAGGACGGCGCGGATTTCGACTGGGTGGTGGCCGTAGTCGTCGATCACGGTCACGCTGCCGCCTTCGACCGCGACTTCACCGACATTGGTGAAGCGGCGCTTCACCCCGCGGAACTTGGAGAAGCCGGTCTGGATGCAGGAATGCGAGCAGCCCATTTCCACCGCCACGCCCACTGCGGCGAGCGCATTCTGGACGTTGTGGCGGCCCGGCATCGGCAGTTCGATCCCCTCGATCCGGTGGAAGGTGCCGTCGCGCTGGCGCAGGGCCACGTCGAAGCGGTTGCCGCCGGGGATCGGGGTCACGTTCTCGCCGCGAATGTCGGCCTGGGCAGAGAAGCCATAGGTCACCACGCGGCGGTCGCGTATCCTGGGGATTATCGCCTGCACTTCCGGGTGGTCGATGCACAGCATTGCCGCGCCGTAGAAGGGCACGTTCTCGATGAATTCGACGAACGATTCCTTGATCCGGTCGAACGAACCGTAATGATCGAGATGCTCGGGATCGATGTTGGTGACGATCGCGATGGTGCCGTCGAGGCGCAGGAACGAACCGTCGCTCTCGTCGGCCTCGACCACCATCCAGTCCGAGGCGCCAAGGCGCGCGTTCGAGCCGTAGGAATTGATGATGCCGCCGTTGATGACGGTGGGATCGACCCCGCCCGCATCGAGCAGCGCCGCGACCATCGAGGTCGTGGTGGTCTTGCCGTGAGTGCCGGCCACGGCCACGGTATTCTTGAGCCGCATCAGTTCGGCCAGCATCTCTGCCCGGCGGACCACGGGGATGCGGTGTTCGAGGGCGTAGACCACTTCCGGGTTGTCGCGCTTTACCGCCGTGGAAGTGACGACGACCGCCACGCCTTCGACGTTCTCGGCCACCTGCCCGATCATGACCTTGATCCCGCGTGACCGCAGGCCCTCGACCACATAACCTTCGGCGATGTCGCTACCCTGGACCGAATAGCCCAGGTTGTGCATGACCTCGGCGATGCCGGACATGCCGATGCCGCCGATGCCGACGAAGTGGATCGTCCCGATGTCGGTGCCGACGCCCTTCATGCGGCGGCGCCTTGCGAACCATGCTTCGACAAGCTCAGCATGAGCGGAAATGAACTGTTCACCGGTAGTTTCCTAGAAATCCTCTGACACCCGACATCCGCTCGGCCTGAGCTTGTCGAAGGCCATGTTGCGCAACCATGGATCACTGCGCAGACTCCCGCGCCAAAGCCTCACCGCCCTGCGGCGCGGTGGCCTTTTCCATGCGGATCACATCCATGATCGGGGCCGCGCCAAAGCTCTCGACCAGATCGGCGAGGTCCTTCGCGGCATTGGGGTAGCCGCAGTTCCACGCCGCATGGGCCGCATTGGCCAGCGTATCGGGGTGCTGCGCGATGGCCTGGATCTGCAGGCACAGGTCCTTGGCCATCTGCTGGTGGATTTCCGACTGCTTCGAGAGCAGCACGTTGCGCTTGTCGCCCTTGTAGTGGTCCGGCTCCTCGGTGGTGATCGCCGGCTGGCGGATCACGCGCGCACCGCCCGCCGCCACGATCTCACGCGCGTTGGCGGTCTGATGATCGTCGGTCGCATAAGGCAGCGGGATGAGGATTGCAGGACGGCCCACGCCCGTCAGCTCCGCAATCGTCGAGGCGCCGGAGCGGCCGACGAACAGGTGCGCGCCCGCAAGCCGGTCGGCCATGTCCTCGAAATAGGTCGCCAGTTCGGCCGGGATGCCGTGCGAGGCATAGCGCTGGCGCACACCCTCGATATCCTCGGGGCGGCATTGCTGGATCACCTGAAGGCGCGAGCGCAGCGCCGGGGGCAGCATGGCCAGCCCCTCGGGCACGATATGCGAAAGTACCCGTGCGCCCTGGCTGCCGCCGGTGACGAGGATGCGCAGCAGACTGTCTTCCGAAAATTCGGGGAAAGGCTGGTCGCGCAGGGTCAGCACTTCCTCACGCACCGGGTTGCCGACCAGCGTGACCTTGGCGTCCAGCGACGGAGCGAGCCGGTCCGTGCGCTCGCTGGAAGTGGCGATGGCATTGACCCGTTTGGCGAAGTAGCGGTTCACCCGGCCCAGCACTGCGTTCTGTTCATGCAGCACGGTTGGCAGCTTCGCCGCGCGCGCCGCCAGCAAGGTGGGGAGCGCGGGATAACCGCCGAAACCGACGACGGCGGTAGGTTCGAAAGTATCGAACAGGCGCAGCGCCATGCGGCGGCCTTCCAGCACGCCCAAGGCGCCCTTGATCCAGCCCACCGGGTTTTTCCCCGCGATCCGGCCGGCGGGCAGGACGTGGGCGGGAAGGTAATCGGGCTTGCCGGGGATCGCGGCTCCGCGCTCGTCCGTCACCAGCGCGACATGGTGTCCGCGCGCGTGCAGTTCGGCAGCCAGCGCGAAAGCGGGGATAAGGTGTCCGCCGGTCCCGCCCGCAGCGAGGACGTAGTGGCGGGAGACCAGGGTCATTGCGACTCTCCGATAGCGCGCAGTGAAAACTTCTCGCGCTTGATGAACGGGTTGCGCCGGGTGACGGCGAGCAGCAGCCCCATGCTTAGGCACATCGCCACGGTGGACGAGCCGCCGTAGCTGATCAGGGGCAGGGTCATGCCCTTGGAGGGGAACAGTTGCAGGTTGACGAGGATATTGATGAACGCCTGCCCGCCGAACTGCGCGGCGAAGCCCGATGCGGCCAGCACCGTGAACAGGTCTTCCTCCTCCACCAGCCGCAGGATCACGCGGGTCAGGATGGCAAGATAGACCATGACGATGATCATGCAGGCGAGCAGTCCGAATTCCTCACCGATGACGGAGAAGATGTAGTCGGTATGCGCTTCCGGCAGGGCCAGCTTGCGCGTGCCCATCCAGAAGCCGAGCCCGGTCCAGCCGCCGTTGAGAATGGTGCGCTGGGCAAGGTCCACCTGATCGAACGCGGTGCCGCCGAACAGGAAGTTGTCGATGCGGTTGCGGCCGTTGTCATACGTGAAATACATCAGGACAAGGCCCGCGATGCCGGCCCCGAAGAACATGCCGATGCGTTTCAGCTCGATCCCGGACAGCAGGATCAGCACCAGGAAGGCGCCGGAAAACAGCATCGTCGAACCGAAGTCCGGCTGCAGCATCAACAGCGCGCCCAGCAGGCCCATCAGGCCAAAGCAGATGCCCACCACTGGAATGTTCGGATCGCGCGCGCGCCAGGACAGGATCCAGGCCAGCAGGATCGGGAAGCCGCACTTGAGGAATTCCGACGGCTGGAGCGAGATGCCGAAGCGCAGCCAGCGCTTGGCGCCGTTCACTTCCGAGCCGACCAGCGGCACCAGCACCAGCGCGACCAGCATCGCGCCGCCCAGCAGGATACCGAAGCGGCGCGCGTTGTCCTTGGTCAGGGTGGAGGCCCAAAACATCGCGATCAGGCCGATGATCTGCCAGCGCATGTGCAGATAGAAGAAGTGAAGCTGCGACAGCTTTTCGGCCGAGGTCGACAGGCGCCGCGCGCTCGCCGGGGAACCGGCCGCCACTGCCACCGCACCGATCGCCATGAGGATCAGCACGAGAACCAGTGTCGTGCGGTCGATCTCCTGCCACCAGATCGCAAGCTGGCTGCGCCGGTTGCGATTGTAGCGCTGCGACGAGGAAGCGCCGGGGTTGGGAGCGCCAGAACTGGAAGCCACGGTCGCCATCAGGCCAGTCCTTCCCGAGGTACGCCGTCGCCGATTTCGAGTAGCGCCTCGACGATCTGGCGAAAGGCCTGGCCGCGCGCTTCGTAGTCGCGGAACTGGTCGAAGCTGGCGCAGGCGGGAGAAAGCATGACGATATCGCCGGGCTTCGCGGCGGCCATCGCCTCGCGGATCGCCTCGGCCATCATCTCGGAATTATGGACGGGAATGTGCGGCGCCAGGATTTCGGCAAAACGCGGCCCGGCATCGCCGATGGTGTAGGCGGCGGCAATGTTGCCGAAGAACGGCGCGCATTCGTCAAGATTGTCGCCCTTGGGCAACCCACCGAGGATCCAGTGGATGCGCGGGTTGGGGGCGGGCGGGAATGCGGCGATGGCAGGCGCGGTGGAGGCCGGGTTGGTCGCCTTGCTGTCGTTGATGTAGGTAACGCCGCCCGCTTCGGCCACGCGCTCCATGCGGTGCGGAAGGCCGCTAAAGGTGCGCAGGGCTTTGCGCCACTGCGGCTTCTTGATCCCCAGCGCCTCGACGATGGCAACGGCCACGGCGGCGTTCTGGAGGTTGTGCGGCCCTTGCAGCGAAGGCCATTCCTTCTGGAGCGGGAGCAAGTCCGTGCCGTCGACCATGCGCACGAGGCCCGGCGCCCGGCGTGCGGCCTCGATGTGGGCGATGGCGCGGGTCTCGCGGTCGCCGGTGCCGAAGACGGCGCTGCGCCCCGCACCCTGCATAGCGAAAAGGCGCGCCTTGGAGGCGGCGTAAGCCTCGAACCCGTCGTAGCGATCGAGGTGGTCCGGGGTGATGTTGAGCAGCGCGGTCACGTCGCAGTCGAGGCTGTAGGTCAGGTCGATCTGGTAGCTCGACAGTTCCAGCACGTAGACGCCGCCAGCCGGCAGCGGCTCGGCCCCCAGCACGGGCACGCCGATGTTGCCCCCCACGCGCGAGGTTACCCCCGCGCATTCCAGCAGGTGCTGGACGAGCGACGTCGTGGTCGATTTGCCATTGGTGCCGGTGATGCCGACGACGCGGTGCGCGGGAAGGTTGCCCCGCGCCAGCGCGAAAAGTTCGATGTCGCCGATCACCGGCACGCCGGCGCGGGCGGCGGACTCGGCGATGGGATGGCGGTTGAGCGGGACGCCCGGCGAGACGACGACGCCGTCATAGCCGCTCAGGTCTGCGGCGACGGGATCGGTCAGTTCGACCTTGCCGCAGTCGGTCCACTCGCACAGCTGCTGGCGCGCTTCGTCGCGGCTATCCCAGGCCATGACGTGCGCCCCGCTCTCCACCAGCGTCGTGGCAGCGGTCAGCCCTGAACGGGCAAGGCCGAGGACCGCGTAGCGCTTGCCGGCAAAGACGGGGGAGACGATCATGCGCCGATCGCCCTCATCGCAGCTTCAGGGTGGCGAGGCCGAGCACCGCGAGGACGATCGAGATGATCCAGAAGCGGATCACAACGGTCGATTCGTGCCAGCCCTTCTGCTCGAAATGGTGGTGGATCGGCGCCATGCGAAAGACACGGCGGCCGGTGCGCTTGAACCAGAATACCTGGATGATGACCGAAACCGCTTCCAGCACGAACAGCCCGCCGACGATGGCCAGCACGATCTCGTGATGCGCGGCAACGGCGATGCAGCCAAGGGCCCCGCCCAGTGCCAGACTGCCGGTGTCGCCCATGAAGACGGCGGCAGGCGGCGCGTTGAACCACAGGAAGGCAAGGCCCGCCCCCATGATCCCGGCGCAGAAGATCGCCAACTCACCCGCGCGCGGAACGTGCGGAATGCCCAGATAGGTCGCATAGTCGACGCGGCCGGCAAGGTAGCAGATGATCGCGAACGTGCCCGCCGCGATGATGACCGGCATCGTCGCAAGCCCGTCGAGGCCGTCAGTCAGGTTCACCGCATTGCCCGCGCCCACGATCACCACGGCGGCGAAGACGTAGTAGAACGGACCAAGCGGAATGTACCGGCCCGACAGGAACGGCACATAGAGGTTGGTGTTGAGCTGGCTGACGATGATGTACGAAGCGATGCCCGCCACGATGAATTCAAGCAGCAGGCGCACTTTGCTGGACAGGCCAGCATGGTGCCGCTTGGTCACCTTGTCGTAGTCATCCAGAAAACCGATGATCCCGAAACCTACCGTCACGGCCACGCAGGCCCAGACGAACGGGTTCGTCATGTCCATGAACAGAAGCATGGTGACGATCAGCGAAGTCAGGATCATCAGGCCGCCCATGGTGGGCGTGCCGCGCTTGGCGAGGTGGGTCTGGGGGCCGTCCTCACGGATCGGCTGGCCCTTGCCCTGCCTGATTCGCAGCATGTTGATGAACTTGGGACCGATGATCAGGCCGATCACCAGCGCGGTCATCAGCGCCGCGCCCGAACGGAACGTCTGGTAGCGGAAGAGGTTGGACAGTCCCTCGTAGTGGAACCATTCTGCAATGAGATACAACATCTTGCGGGGGTTAACCCCTACCCTTCCTGCTTGCTGAGCGCGGTTACGAGAGCTGACAGACCTACCGAATTCGAGCCTTTGACGAGGATGGCATCATCCCGTTGCAGCCCGAATGCGCGCAAGGTTTCGACAGCTTCCCGCACGCTTGGGCAATGCGCGAAGGGCGCGGTTTTGCCAAGGTCGGAGGCGCCGGATTTCCCCAATTCCGCCGCCCCGAGAACTTTTGCCAAAGCTGCCATTTCCTCGCCCACCAGCAGGGCGTAATCGACGCCTGCTTCGCGGATCGGCTCGGCCAGCGCGGCATGATAGTCCGGGCCGTGGCTGCCCAGTTCCTTCATCGCGCCCAGTACGGCAATTCGCCGGCGCGCCGGAGTGCGGCCGAGTTGCGCCAGCGTGGCCCGCATCGAGGCCGGGTTGGCGTTGTAGCTTTCGTCGATCAGCAGGGCCTTGCGTTGCCCCCGCGCATCCGGCTCGCCGCCTTCGACGTCGATTTCCACACGGGCGCCGCGGCCGGGCATTCCGCCCATCTCGGCCAGCGCGACACCGGCAGCGCCCAGGTCGCCCTTGACGGCGCGCACCGCCGCCATGACAGCCAGCGAGTTGATGACCTGATGCTCACCCGGCGCCGCGACGGTGTAGCACACGCGCCGGTCGCCCATGTCGACAGTGACGAGCGAGCCGCCCCCTATCGCGGGCACCGTGTCGAGCAGCCGCACGTCTGCATCGGCGGCCTTGCCGAACGAAACGACCGTCGCCCCGCAGGCCAGCGCGCCTTCACGCAGACGGGCATAGTGCGGGCTGTCGATGGGAATGACGGCGGTGCCGCCGTCCTCCAGCCCCTGGAAAATCTCGGCCTTGGCGTCGGCGATGGCCTCTTCCGAGCCGAGCATCTCGATGTGCGCGGGCGCGATCGTGGTGATGACGGCAACGTGCGGGCGAACCTGACGGGTCAGCGCGGAGATTTCGCCGGCGTGGTTCATGCCCATCTCGAACACGCCGAACCGGCTGCGGCCGGGCATCCGGGCCAGGCTGAGCGGCACGCCGACGTGGTTGTTGTAGCTCTTGACCGAGCGGTGCGCATCGCCCCGGCTGGAACGGTCGAGCGCGGCGAAGATCATTTCCTTCACGCCGGTCTTGCCGACTGATCCGGTGACGCCGATCACCGGCCCGCGAGCGCGCAGGCGAGCGGCAGCGCCAAGGCGTTCCAGCGCTTCCATGGTGTCGGCGACGAGGATGTGCGGGCCGTCCACCGGGCGGTCCACCACAACAGCGGCAGCGCCCTTGGCGAAGGCCATCTCGACGAAGCGGTGGCCGTCCATGGCCTCGCCCTTGAGCGCGAAGAACAAGTCGCCGGGCTGGACGTCGCGGCTGTCGATCTCGACGCCGGAGACGGTGAATTCGCCGCCTGGCGCTCCGTGCACCTCGCCTTTCACGGCACGCGCGATGGCGCCTGCGTCCCAAAGGACGTGAAGGTTATCCTCTGCCGCATCGAGGGGCCAATCGAGGATCCGGGCAACAGCTACCATCGTCGTTCTACCTTCCCAGCGAGCCAGCCATTTCCCTGGCCACGGTGACATCGTCGAATGGCAGGACGCGCACGTTGTCGCCGCTGCCGATGATTTGCCCCTGTTCGTGCCCCTTGCCGGCGATGAGGACCACGTCCCCCGCTCCGGCCTCGGCGACGGCAAGGCGAATCGCCTCGCGCCTGTCGCCCACTTCCCGCGCCCCTGCCGCCATGCCCGCCAATACCATGGCGCGAATGGCGGCGGGGTCTTCCCCGCGCGGATTGTCGTCGGTGACGATGGCGAGGTCTGCCCCCTCGCCTGCCACCCGGCCCATTTCAGGCCGCTTGCCCTGGTCCCGGTCGCCGCCGGCGCCGAAGACCGTAATCAGCCTGCCCGTGACGTGCGGCCGAAGCGCCGCAATCGCCGCCTCCAGTGCATCGGGCGTATGGGCATAATCGACATAGACTGGCGCGCCCGAAGGCGTGATCGCCGCCCGCTCGACACGCCCGCGCACCGTGACGAGGCGCTTCATCGCATCGAGCGTCAGGTGTTCGTCGCCGCCGGTAACCAGCACCAGTCCCGCCGCGACAAGCGCGTTGGCGGCCTGATAGGCGCCGATCAGCGGCAGGTCTATCAGGCGCACCTTGCCGAGGTATTCAATCTCCAGCTTCTGGCCCAGCCCGGTGGGCGTGCGGCTGACAAGGCGGATATTCTCGCCCTTGGTGCCCACCGTGAACACCTTGAGGCCGCGCGCTTTCGCGTGGGCAATTGCCTTGCCCGACCAGGCGTCGTCTGCCCAGACCACTGCGGAACCACCGTCAATCACCACTTCGCCGAACAGACGCATCTTTGCGGCGAAGTATTCTTCCATCGTCGCGTGATAGTCGAGATGGTCGCGGCTGAGGTTGGTGAAGGCGCCTGCAACAACGCGCGGCCCCTCGCTGCGGAACTGCGACAAGCCGTGGCTCGATGCCTCGTAGGCGACATGCGTCACCCCTTCGCGCGCAAGGCCAGAGAGGTTGGCGAGGAACGTGGCGATGTCCGGCGTGGTCAGCCCGGTGGAAACTGTCTCGTCGCTGGTGGTGACGCCCAGCGTACCGATCGAGGCGGCGCGGTGGCCGGCCATGCGCCAGATCTGGCGGACCAGTTCGACCGTGGAGGTCTTGCCGTTGGTGCCCGTCACCGCCACCAGTGTTTCGGGCACAGGCGCGAAGAAGGGCGCTGCAAGGCGAGCGAACAGGCGGCGCGGCTCGGCATCGGCGAAGTGGAT
>Ga0308165_1000972_pt1 | contig 44166 bp, 38 predicted proteins | sample PhyWR2_FD_201032 | JGI IMG/M metagenome (GOLD analysis project Ga0308165, IMG submission 201032) | Phyllosphere microbial communities from UC Gill Tract Community Farm, Albany, California, United States - DLSLW.R2 | ecosystem: Host-associated > Plants > Phyllosphere > Unclassified | place: USA...
TCGCTGCTGGCGGCTCCGGAGGTCACTGAGATGAATTTGAATCTTGATTTTTCGTTCTACAACTGGGACCTGATCCAGAACTTCATCATCAAGGGGCTGGTGTTCAGCGTGATGCTGACCATCGTGGCCACCCTCGGTGGCATCCTCTTTGGCACCTTGCTGGCGCTGATGCGCCTGTCGGGCAAGAAGATCCTGGTGGTGCCTGCGACCATCTATGTCAATGGCATGCGTTCGGTGCCGCTGGTGATGGTGATTCTGTGGTTCTTCCTGCTGGTGCCTCTGCTGATCGGCAAGCCCATCGGCGCGGAGATGTCAGCGGTCATCACCTTCGTGGCGTTCGAGGCCGCCTACTTCTCCGAGATCATGCGCGCCGGTATCCAGTCCATTCCGCGGGGTCAGGTGTACGCCGGTCAGGCCGTGGGCATGACCTATGGGCAGAACATGCGTCTGGTGGTGCTGCCCCAGGCCTTCCGCAACATGCTGCCGGTGCTGCTGACGCAGACCATCATCCTGTTCCAGGACACCTCGCTGGTCTATGCCATTGGCGCCTACGACATGCTCAAGGGCTTTGAAGTGGCGGGCAAGAACTTCGGCCGTCCGGTCGAGGCCTATCTGGCTGCCGCCGTGCTTTACTTCATCATCTGCTTTACGCTGTCGTGGTTCGTCAAGCGTTTGCACAAGAAGATCGCCATCATCCGTTGATGCTGCAATACAAAGGATATCCAAATGATTGAAATGAAGAATGTCTCCAAGTGGTATGGCAGCTTCCAGGTGCTCAACGACTGCTCCACCAGCATCGCCAAGGGCGAGGTGGTGGTGGTTTGCGGCCCTTCGGGTTCGGGCAAGTCGACCTTGATCAAGACGATCAATGCGCTCGAGATCTGGGTCAATGGCACGCCCATCCACGATCCCAAGACCGACCTGCCCAAGCTGCGCAGCACCGTGGGCATGGTGTTCCAGCATTTCGAGCTGTTCCCCCACCTGTCGGTGACCGAGAACCTGACCATCGCCCAGATCAAGGTGCTGGGCCGCAGCGCTGACGATGCCAAGGCCCGTGGCCTGAAGATGCTCGACCGTGTGGGCCTGATGGCGCACAAGGACAAGTTCCCGGGTCAGCTGTCCGGTGGTCAGCAGCAGCGCGTGGCCATTGCCCGTGCACTGTCGATGGACCCGAGCGTGATGCTGTTCGACGAGCCCACCTCCGCGCTGGACCCTGAAATGGTCGGCGAAGTGCTGGACGTGATGATCGGCCTAGCCAACGAAGGCATGACGATGATGTGCGTGACGCACGAAATGGGTTTTGCCAAGAAGGTTGCCAGCCGCGTGATCTTCATGGACGTGGGCGGAAAGATCCTGGAGGACTGCTCCAAGGAAGACTTCTTCGGCAACCCCGACGCCCGCCAGCCCCGCACCAAGGACTTCCTGGGCAAGATCCTGCAACACTGATTGCAGCGTCTCTCGCACACGACCATGGCCGCTTATGCGGCCATTTTTCATGGGCGGATGGTTGGGGGGGGAGGGGCGGACCGCCATCGTGGACCCTGCGCTGGGGCTGGGCGGCGCGCGCTGCGGGCAGCGCTGTGCCGGCAGACAGGGGCCGCAGGATGCGGCCCCGGAGACATCAGTTGTCGAACTTGTCGCTGGGGAAGCGCAGCATGTCGGTGAGCAGGTAGGACATCGGCACATTCAGCGCAAAGCTCTTGCCCGGCAGCGGCGACTCGAACCACTTCTTGTACAGGCGCGTGATCTCGAAGTTCTGCGACAGCACGCGCATCTCGGCGTCGAAGACCTTCTTCATGCGCACATCGGTGTCACGCATCATCAGCGACAGCGGCTCGATCGACATCAGCTTGCCGATCAGCTTGACCTGTTCGGGCTTCTCCGACTGCGCACGGTGGGCGGCCAGCAGGATGTCGTCCATCAGCCAGACATCGGCGGTGCCCGCCTGCACGGCCTTGAAGCAGGCGTCATGGGTGAGGCACTCGCTGTGCTGGATCTTGAGGCCATTGACGGCCACCCGGCGCTCGAGCACCTGCAGCGAGGTGGTGCCCTTGGTGGTGATCACGCGCTTGCCCGAGAGGTCATCCACATCGTTGATGCCGCTGTCGGACCTGACCAGCATGCGCACGCCGGCGATGTAGTAGGGCAGGCTGAAGGACACATGCTTGCTCTCACGCCGGTCCTTGGTGTTGGTGGTGTTGCTGCAATCGACATCAATGGCACCGCTGGCCAGGTCGGTGAAACGGGTCTGGCCATTGATGGCACGGTACTGGATATCGAGCCTGGCCAGGCCCATGCTCTGCTGGAGCTTGGCGATCAGCGCCTGGCAGATCTCGATGGCGTAGCCGACCGGCTTCTTGGTCTCTCCCATCTCGTAGGCAAAAGGCAGTCCGTCCGGGCGGTAGCCCACGGTGATGCGCTGCGACTCCTTGATCTTGTCCCAACTGTCGGGCAAAGGGGTCTGAGCCAGGCTGCTGCTGGCAAGGCACAGCAGCACAGCGCCGCGAAAAATATGGTTTAGCCACATGTTGCACAGTCCTTGATTAAGAATTCCTACAACCATCTATGATACGCATAGAGACTGTGTACTCTATGAGCATCGACCCTTAACATTGAGTTACTTTTACGCCATGCTCGGTCACAGCGATGACGCCCGCATGACCGGTGCGACAATGGCGGGATGAGCACCGCACCCTCCTCCATCAGCATCCTCCGACCCGACGACTGGCACATCCATCTGCGCGATGATGCCGCCCTGGCTACCACGGTGGCCCATGCGGCGCGGCAATTCGCCCGTGCCATCGTCATGCCCAACCTCAAGCCACCGGTCACGACCGCTGAGCTGGCACAGGCCTACAAGGCGCGCATCGTGGCGGCCATCCCCCAGGGCCTGAGGTTCGAGCCGCTGATGACCCTGTACCTGACGGACAAGCTCGCTCCCGAAGAGATCGTGCGTGCCAAGGCCGCCGGTGTGGTGGCCTGCAAGCTCTACCCTGCCGGCGCCACCACCAACAGTGACCACGGGGTGACCGATATCCGCAAGATCTACCCCACGTTGGAAGCGATGCAGCGCGAAGGCCTGCTGCTGCTGGTGCACGGTGAGGTGACCGGCAGTGAGGTCGATCTGTTCGACCGCGAGGCGGCCTTTATCGACCAGCACATGGTGCCGCTGCGCCGCGATTTCCCCGAACTGAAGATCGTCTTCGAGCACATCACCACACGCGAAGCGGCCCAGTACGTGACCGAGACCGACCGCTTCGTCGGCGCCACCATCACGCCCCAGCATCTGCTGTTCAACCGCAACGCCATCTTTACCGGTGGCATCCGTCCGCATTACTACTGCCTGCCGGTGCTCAAGCGCGAGGAACACCGCCTTGCGCTGGTGCAGGCCGCCACCAGCGGCAACCCCAAGTTCTTCCTGGGCACCGACAGCGCCCCGCATGCCGCCCAGCTCAAGGAGCATGCCACCGGCTGCGCGGGCTGCTACAGCGCGCATGCGGCCATCGAGATGTACGCCGAGGCTTTTGACAAGGCGGGCGCGCTGGACAAGCTCGAAGGTTTTGCCAGCCTGCATGGTGCGGACTTCTACAACCTGCCGCGCAACACCGACCGCATCACGCTGGTGCGTGAATCCTGGACCCCGCCCGAGTCCTACCCCTTTGGCCAGGCCGATCTCAAGCCGCTGCGCTCGGGCGAAGCGCTGCCTTGGAAGCTGGCAGACTGAGCATTTTTGTCATTTGATGCGTGAATAACGGCCGGGCCACTGCAGACATTCCGCCCGAGCCCGGCTGGTCATCGCTGGACTGGCAGGCGCCCTGGCTGCAGCCCTACCGGGCGCTGGGCCTGCAGGTCAGCGCGCTGGAACGGCAAGGCCTGGCGATGCCCGACTTGCTCAACCGCCTGGGCGACTGCGGCCGGCGTTTTGTGCCGCAGTCGGCGCTGCCGCCAGGTGAGGCCTACGAGCGCTTCATTGCGCGCACCGGCTGCATCCCTACCCGAGAAAATATGCACGACGGGCTCAACGGCCTGGTCTGGCAGCGCTTTGCGCGCAGCAAGGCACGGCTCAACGCCTTGCAGGCCCAGGCGATCGAACAGGCGGGCGGTGTGGGTGCCCGCCGGGGCCCGTTGCGCGATGCGCTGACCCTGTTCGACGAAAACGGCGCGGTGCTGCTCGCGCCCGATGCGCTGTGGCAGGCGCTGCAGCAGCGCCAATGGCAGCGGCTCTTTGTCGAGCTGCGGCCGCTGTGGCAGCAGGCGCAGCTCATCGTCATCGGCCATGCGCTGCTGGAAAAGCTCATCACCCCCAGAAAACCAATCACCGCGCATGTTTTTTGCCCGGCGCAGCCTTGGCCGATCGTGGACAATATCGACGAGGTCATCGCCGACGCACTGGACGCTGCGCACCTGGCGGGCAAGCCCTTCACACCGTTGCCGGTGCTGGGCATTCCGGGATGGTGCCAGGGCAACCAGCATGTTTCCTTCTACGATGACCCAGACGTATTTCGCTCGGCCCGACGGCCACAACCATCATAAGCACCCGCCGTCGCCATAAAGTGGAGGTAAGGTCTTGAATTACCAAGACATTGCCCCCAGCTACCGAGCACTGTGTTCCCCTCCTTGGAGAATCGACCCCATGAAACGAATGTTCCTTTTTCTGGCGACCAACATCGCCGTCGTTGTGGTGCTTGGCATTGTTGCCAGCCTGCTCGGTGTCAACCGCTATCTGACCGCCAATGGCCTGAACCTGGGGGCGCTGCTCGGCTTTGCCTTCATCATGGGTTTTGGCGGCGCCATCATCTCGTTGCTGATGAGCAAGCCCATTGCGAAGATGAGCATGGGCGTCAAGATCATCAACCAGCCCCAAAGCGCTGACGAGGCCTGGATTGTCGAGACCGTGCGCCGCTTCTCGGACCAGGCTGGCATCCAGATGCCCGAAGTGGGTATCTATGAAGGCGAGGCCAACGCATTTGCGACAGGCGCTTTCAAGAATTCGGCACTGGTGGCCGTCTCCACCGGGCTGCTGCAAGGCATGACCCGTGAAGAGGTCGAGGCTGTCATCGGCCACGAGGTCGCCCACGTGGCCAATGGCGATATGGTGACGATGGCGCTGATCCAGGGCGTGATGAACACCTTTGTGGTGTTTCTCTCGCGCGTCATCGGCTATGCGGTCGATTCGTTCCTGCGCCGCAATGACGAGCAAAGCTCGGGCCCCGGCATTGGCTACATGATCACCACCATCGTGCTCGATATCGTCTTCGGCTTCCTGGCTGCCATCATCGTGGCCTGGTTCTCGCGCCAGCGCGAGTTCCGTGCCGATGCCGGTGCCGCCCGCCTGATGGGCCGCAAGCAGCCGATGATCAATGCCTTGCACCGCCTCGGCGGCATGCAGCCCGGCGCCCTGCCGCAAAGCATGCAGGCCATGGGCATCACCGGCGGCTTGGGCAAGCTGTTCAGCTCGCACCCTCCGATTGAAGAGCGTGTGGCCGCGCTGCAAAACAACCAAGTGCAATAAGCCAGCCTCGGCTCGCATCCACACCAAAGCACTGCCTCGGCAGTGCTTTTTTTTTGGGGGTGCCAGGCGGCGGATCGGGCTGCGCTGGCAGGGCGGCCCCGCTTTTACCGCTGATTTACGCGCCGCTCACCGGGCGTTAAGGCGGCGCTCCTTCAATGGAGTTCTTGCAATGACTGGAGATGCACCATGTCGCACACTCCCACTTCTAGGGATCCTCTGCAAAACTCCCTGCCCGGGTCTGAACGCGGTCTCGGGCGATCCGCTGCGTTGTCTTCCTTGTCAATGGCTACGGCTCGACTGCCAAAGACGCCTTGCGTCTCATCGCGCTTGGCGAGGGTTTTGCAGAGCATCCCGGGGCGTTCGGCCGCTTTGGGGGCCGGGGCCCTGGCGGTCGCCTCCCTGGTGACCGGCTGCGTTGTCGCACCCGCCGAGCCCTATGCCTATGGCAATCCTGCGGCGGTGGTCGTATCGGCGGAAGCGCCGCCGCCCCTGCGTTATGAGCCCGTCCCGGTAGCGGTGGCACCGATGGCGACCCAGGTCTGGATTGGCGGCTTTTGGGATTGGAGCGGAGGCCGTTATGTCTGGCGTGAAGGCCGCTGGGCGGCACCTCCGCACCATGGTGACCGCTGGGTGCCCCGTGAATGGGTGCGCGGCCCCCATGGCTGGCAGGCCCGTGGCGGACATTGGGAGCGCCGCTGAAGTGGCCTGGCAGGCCAGGCCCTGACCAGGGTCCGGTCTGCAGCGCGGCTCAGCGCATCGTGTAGTTCAGCTGAAACATCAGTGCGGACTTGCCCAGCACATTGAGCTGGCCGCCCCAGTGCTGGTTGTAGTTCCAGCCTACAGCCGGGATGGCAGTGATGCCCCAGCCGTTGCGGTTGTTGAGCGGAATCTTGCGGTGGTAGGGGTATTTGTAGCCATGGATCACGCCGCCGGTGAGCTTGAAAAACAGCTGTGGCGTGCTGGACAGCGGCTGGAACTGCCAGCCGTAATACACGTACTGGCTGGGCTGGCCAAAGGAATTGCTGAAATAGGCAAAGCCGGCCACCTGGTGGTCATCGAGCCTTTTCTCGGCGTTGAGCAGCCATACATATTTGTGCCGCTCGTCATCGGGTTCGAAGTCACGCTCCTTCTTGGCGTTGGAGTAGTGGTAGGTGTAGGGGGAGTAACCCAAGGTCCAACCCGACAGCGCGGAGCTGTCGCTGCCATCCGGGTCATCGACGCTGGCTGCCCAGGCAGAGCCGGACAGCGCACAGAGCAGGGCCGCACACCAGCTGGCAGCACTCAGGCCAGAAGCGTTCCGGCGGGACCAGAAGGTAGAGGGGATCGCGGGCATGGGCAACCTTCAGCAACATCAGAACAATCCAAAATTCTAGGGGGCTGCGCTGGAGGTCGGGATTCGTTTGTGGCGTGCGGACCTCAAAGTTGTAAGAAGCCGTTTTTTAAGCCGTTGTTAAGCGGTACATGCCGTAAATTGTTGTCGCGCTGCGGGGCAGGGGCCCGCCCGCTGCGTGCTGCGCAGGCATGGGCCCGCGCTCCGGCCCCCTCCAGCGGGCTTACACGGGCCGCAGGCGGGACGGCAGCCCCGCACGTTACAACGCGGCTCCCGAGCCGCGCGAGCCCGACGACGGCACGGGCAGCCCCAGAATGGCGCAGGCCACCGCCTCGCCCACCTTGATGCCATCGACCCCTGCGGACAGAATGCCGCCGGCATAGCTGGCGCCTTCCCCGGCCGGGTACAGGCCACGCGTGTTATCGCTCTGAAAATCAGCGCCCCGTCCGATCTTGACCGGCGACGAGGTGCGCGTCTCCACACCCGTCAGGATGGCATCGCGCATGTCATAGCCCCGGATCTTTTTGCCAAACGCAGGCAGGGCCTCGCGCATGGCCTCGATCGCGTAGGCCGGCAGGGCCTGGTGCAGGTCGCCCAGGGTGATGCCCGGCTTGTAGGAGGGCTCTACATGGCCAAAGGCCGTCGAAGGCGTGCCTGCGACAAAATCGCCCACCAGCTGGCCCGGGGCGCTGTAGTTCTGGCCACCCAGCAGATAGGCTTTCGATTCCAGCTGGCGCTGCAGCACGATGCCCGACAGCGGATGGAAAGCGCCAGGGGCCTGCGCCTCCACGCCATAGGTCTTGCCACCAAAGGCCCAGGCAAAGCTCTCGGCATCCTGCGGGTAGTCTTCGGGGTTGATCGCGCAGACCATGCCGGCATTGGCGTTGCGCTCGGCGCGGGAGTACTGGCTCATGCCATTGGTCACCACGCGCTCTGGCTCGCTGGTGGCGGCCACCACGGTGCCGCCCGGGCACATGCAAAAGCTGTAGACGGCGCGGCCATTCTTCGCATGGTGCACCAGCTTGTAGTCGGCCGCGCCCAGCAGCGGGTGGCCGGCATCCTTGCCCCAGCGTGCGCGGTCAATGACGCTTTGCGGGTGTTCGATGCGAACGCCCACCGAGAAGGGCTTGGCCTCCATGGCCACGCCGCGCTCGTAGAACATCGCAAAGGTGTCGCGCGAGCTGTGGCCCAGTGCCATCACTGCATGCCGGGTGGGCAGCGTGTAGCTTTCGCCACTCGCCTGGTCCAGCACCTGCAGGCCCACCAGCTGGCGTGCATCGCCCTCGACCAGCACATCGGTGACCTTTTGTTCAAAGCGGATCTCACCGCCCAAACGCACGATCTCCTCGCGGATGCCCTCGACCACCTTGACCAGCTTGAAGGTGCCGATGTGCGGGTGGGCGGTGAACAGGATCTCCGGCGGCGCGCCGTAGGTGACGAACTCCTGCATCACCTTGCGGCCCAGGTGGCGAGGGTCCTTGATCTGGCTGTAGAGCTTGCCATCCGAGAAGGTGCCTGCGCCGCCTTCGCCAAACTGCACATTCGATTCGGGCGTCAACCGGCGCTTGCGCCACAGCCCCCAGGTGTCCTTGGTGCGCTGGCGCACCGTCTTGCCGCGCTCCAGCACGATGGGCTTGAAGCCCATCTGCGCCAGCACCAGCGCTGCAAAAATGCCGCAGGGCCCAAAGCCCACCACCACCGGGCGATCCTGCATGTCCGCTGGCGCCTGGCCCACCGGGTGCCAGGCCATGTCGGGCGTCGGGTTCACATGCGAGTCTGCCGCAAAGCGCTGCAGCAAGGCCGCTTCCTGCGCGGGCTCTGCCAAGGTCACATCGACGATGTAGACCGCCAGCAGCTCGGACTTGCGCGCATCAAAGCTGCGTTTGTGTACCTGCAGCTTAGCAATGGCGGCGGGCTGCAGGCCCAGGCGCTGGGCGGCCAGCTGGCTGAGCGCCTCCTGGGGCGCGTATTCGGTGTGGTTGTCGGGGTGGTAGGGCACCGCCGAGAGGGGGAGTTTGAGTTCTGCAATCCGGATCATGGCTTGTACCTATCAAGCAAGGGCATGGATGGTAGCTGATATGGCCGCAGCAGGGCGGACGGGCGGGGCGCATCCCCATGGCGCAATAAGGTAAGCCCTGGCAAACCCGCTGCCCAGCGCTCAGCGGTGGAGTTCCAGGCGCGAGTAGCCAATTCCCGCCCCCTTCTCCACCCGGATCTGCGCCGGAATGCGCTCCTTGAGCGCCTCCACGTGGCTGATGATGCCGATCATCTTGCCGCTGGCGTTGAGCGTGTCCAGCGCCGTCAATGCCACTTCCAGCGTGTCGCCGTCCAGCGTACCAAAGCCCTCATCCAGGAACAGCGAATCGATCGAGGTCTTGCTGCTGACCAGGTCCGACAACGCGAGCGCCAGTGCCAGGCTGACCAGAAAGGCCTCGCCCCCCGACAAGGTGCGGGTATCGCGCGCGACATCGCCTTGCCAGCTGTCGACGATATCGAGCTCCAGCTCGCCGGTGCTCTTGCGCTGCAGCAGGTAGCGGCCATGCAGACGCGCCAGATGGCCGTTGGCCAGGGCCAGCAAATGGTCCAGGGTCAGGCCCTGGGCAAACTTGCGGTACTTGTCGCCCTTGGCTGAGCCGATCAGCCCATCCAACCGTTGCCACAGCTCGCTGTCGCGCTCCTGCGCCGCGATCTGCGCCAGCAAGGCCTGCTGGCCGCTGCGGCGCTGGTCGTCATCGGCCAGGCGCGCGCGGTGGGCGCCCATGCGCTCAGCCGTCTGGTTGCGCTCTGCTTCCAAGGCCTGCCATTGCGCGTCCAGCGCCTCGGGTGTTTCAGCGGTCAGGGCCTGGGCTTGCAGTTGCTGGTGGTGTTGCGCCGCTTCCTCGGCCACCGTGCTGGCGCGTTGCAGCGCCAGCTGCAGGCCATCGCGCTGCTGGGTGAGCCGCTCCAGCTCGCCCGGTGGCAACAATGCGTGCGCAAAGGCCTGTGCATCGGCAAAGGGGCTCGCCTGCAAGCCCTGGTCCCAAGCCGCCAGGGCCAGTGCTTGTGCCGACTGCAGCTGCTCGAGTTGCTGGCCCGCTTGCCGGGACTGGCCGTCAAGGCTGGCCAGCGCTTGGCGGGTCTGTTCCAGCAGTGCAGCGCAATCGGCCAGCGTGGCGGGCAGCGCGATGGCCGCGGCACCCGTCTGCGCCGGTGGCGGCGATTGCGCCAGGCGCTGCTGCCATTGCCGGGCCTCTTGCGCGCACTGGCTCGCCTGGAGCTGTTGCAGCCCCAGCTGCTGGGCGACGGTGTGCAGCTGCGTATGGTGCTGTTGCCACTGCTGCCATTCCTGCTGGCGGGCCTGTAACCAGGCATCGTGGCCATCGGCGGGCGGCATCGCCAGGCCCAGCGGGGTGAGGCTGGATTGCAACGCGGCCTCGGCCGCATCGACCAGCGCTTGCACATCCGCTACAGCCTGGACCAGGCGTTGCTGCTGGTTGCTGTTGTCTTGCTGGGTCTGCTGCAGGCGCGCTTGCGCATGCTGCGCCTCTTGCAGGGTTTGGGCCGCTGCATGGGCGCTGTCTTTGGCGCGCTGCAGCGCTTGCTCTGCAGCTTCGGCTGCGGCCAAGCCCTGTTGCAACTGGGCGGCTTGCGCGGCGCTGGCTTGCTGTGCCTCGGCGAGGGTTTGCGGCTGCTGCCAGGCAGATGCGGCGAGGGGCGGGACCATGGCGTTGCACAGGGTCTGCCATTGCTGTTGCCATGCATCCAGCCGTTGCTCGGCCGCCGTTAATTGGGCCTGCAGACTGGTCTGCTGATTCTGGGCCGCTGCATGCGCGGCGCTGAGCTGCTCGCCCTGGTGCTGCAGCGCTTCCAGCTCGGCCTGCGCGGTCTGCAGCGCGGTGGCGGTGGCTGATACATCGAGCGCAGCATAGGCAGCAATCGCCGGGTGCTCATGGGCGCCGCACAGGGGGCAGGCTTCGCCCGGCTGCAGGGCCTGGCGATGGGCTTCCAGGCTTTGGATGCGCTCTTCTTGCGCCAACAGGCGCTGTTTGTCGCTCACCCGCTCCTTCTGCGCTTTGTACTGGCTGCGCAGTGCGGCCAACGTGGCCTGCTGCTGGGCCAGCGGTGCGGTGCAGGCCTGCAGCGCATCGCCCAGCTGCTCTGCATCCCGCGCCAGCGGTGGGCGTTGCTGCACGTGTTGCAGCAACTGCTGCCAGGCTTGCTGGTGCTGCTGGGCGGTCTGCCAGTGGCTGCGCAACTGGCCCAGGCTGCCGCCATAGGGCGCCAGGCGGCTTTGTAGCGCGGTTTGCGCCTCGTGCGCTGCGGCATCCGCCTGCTGCTGCACGGCTTGGGCCTGTTGCAGATGGGTGGCCTGTGCCGCCATCTGCTGCTGCAGCAACTGGCGTTGTTCCCGGGCTTGCTGCAGCATGGCTTGCTCTTTCGCCAACTGGCGCTGCTGCTGCTGGCGCTGCGCCAGCTGCTCGCGCCAGCCGCTCAGCTGGTCGCCCAGCACGGCAAGGGCCTGGTGCTGCTGCAGCCAGTGCTGCAGATCGCGCTGCTGGTTTTGCAGCTGCTGGAGTGCCTGCTCGGCCTGCTGCTGGGCATGCAGTGCCAGCGTGCTGGCATGCTGCTGCAGCTGCCACTGGCGGCTGTGGGCATCGGCCAGACGGCCCTGCAAGGGGGCCAGTACGGCCTGGCCTGCAGCAGTGGCCGCTTGCGCCTGCTGCCAGGCTGCATGCAGGGGAGCAATCGCCTGCGCAGGGCCATGGGCCTGCAGACGCTCCAGATCGGGGGCGGCATCCTGCAGTTCTTGCTGGGCTTGTTGCAGGCGCACCTGGGCCTGTTGCTGTGCCTGCGCCGCTTGTGCGGTTTGCTGCTGCCAGTGCTGCAGGGCTTGCAGCGCGGCATGGCGGGTTTGCAGTGTGGCCAGTGCATCCTGCAGTTGCTGTGCGTCGGCCTGCAATTGCGCGCGCTCGGCCTCGGGCAGCAGCTGCACAGCGCCCGCCTGGGCCTTGTCACGCTCCAGCGCCTGGCGGGCATCGCGGGCGCGCTCAAACACGGTTTGCGATATCTGGCTGTAGATGTCGGTGCCGGTCAGCTCCTCGAGCAGCTCGGCGCGCTCATTCGCCTTGGCCTCCAAAAAGGCCGCAAACCCGCCTTGGGCCAGCAGCATCGATTTGGTAAAGCGCTGAAAATCCAGCCCGGTGATCTCGGCCATCTGGCGCAGTTTGTCGCTGCTGTGGGTGCTCAGGATTTCGCCATCGGCCACGCGCGCCAGCTCTACCCTGGGCCCTTGCAGCGCGCCGCTGGCCTTGTCGCGGGCACGGCGCTGGCTCCAGAATGCGCGGTAGACGGTGCCCTTGACCTCGAACTCCACCTCGGCCAGGCAGTCTGCCGTGTGGCGCGTCATCAGGTCGTTGCTGCCCGCGCTGATGGTCGCCAGCCGGGGTGTCTGGTGGTAGAGCGCCAGGCAGATCGCATCGAGCAAGGTCGATTTGCCGGCACCCGTCGGGCCCGTGATCGCAAACAGGCTGTTGTCGGCAAAGGGTGCTGCGGTGAAATCGATGCGCCACTCGCCTTTGAGCGAGTTCAGGTTCTTGAGGCGCAGGCTGCGTATCTTCATAGCGGCTCCCCACTGGGGTTGGCCAGCGACTGCAGCACGCTCTGGTAGCGCGCGGTCAGCGCCTGCTGCAGCTCGGCGTCCATGGTTTCCAGCGCCAGGCGGCGCTCGAACACCTGTGCAGGGCTCAGCGCATCCAGCGCCTCGACGGCCGGGCCGCTCCACTGTGCTGCTGCCCGACCGCGCAGCCTTTTGACCCGCAGCAGCTGCAGCGGCAAGCCGTCGGCGAGTGCCTGCACGCGCAGCGGCAGGTCGGCCAGGTAGTCATCTTCTTCGATCGTGATGTCCAGCCACACCTTTTTGTCGGCCCTGGCCAGCGCAGTGGCTTGCTCGAGCGCGGCGGGCAAGGCCGCCAGGCTGCTGCGAAATGCCATCATGGGCTGGAACACCGGCACAGGCAGGGCCGTCACCGACTGCAGCCCTGGTGCGCCCAGTTCCACCAGCAGCATCTGTTTGGTCTGGCGCGCCTCGTCAAAACCCAGCGCGATCGGCGAGCCGCTGTAGCGGATGTGCGCCAGCCCGCCCACTGTCTGCGGCTGGTGGATATGGCCCAGCGCGATGTAATCCACCGGCGGAAAGGCCTGGGTCGGAAAGGCCTCCAGCGCGCCGACATAGATCTCGCGCACCGATTCGCTGCTGCTCGCACCCACAGTGGTGAGGTGGCCGGTGGCGATGATGGGCAACTGCCGCCCCAGGCTGGCCTGCAGCGCCACCTGCTGCTGCAGTGCCGCCGCATACACCTGCTGGTAGGTGGCCTGTATCGCCTGCTGCAAGGCCAGCTGTTTGTCCTGCGCGCTCTGCTCGGCCTGGCTTTGCAGCACATCGCGGGGGCGGATGAAGGGCAGCGCGCAGACGATGCAGCCAGGGGTGCCATCGCGCAGCGGCAGGATGCGCACATGCTGCTCGGCAGCGCCGGTGGCGGCAATCACCTGGGTGCCCAGCGCTTGGAGCAGTCCCTGGCTCTCTTCCAGCACCGCGACGGAATCATGGTTGCCGCCCAGCACCAGCAGCGCGACACCGGCCTGGTGCAGGCGCGCGACCAGGCGGTTGTAGAGCGCGCGGGCGTAGCTCGGTGGCGCGCCGGTGTCAAAAATATCGCCTGCGATCAGCACCGCATCGGCGGCTTGCGCCGCCACCTGTTCCAGCAGCCAGTCGATCAGCGCACTGTGCTCTGCCTGGCGGCTTTGGCCCATGAAATGCTGGCCCAGGTGCCAGTCCGAGGTGTGAATGATGCGCATGGTGGGGGGGAGGGATGGAGAGATCGCGGGAACCCTGCCGATGGTAGTCGCTGCGCGCTGCGCCGGTCAAAGAAAAAGACCTCGCCAGGGTCTGCACCCGGGCGAGGTCTGGCAGCCGATAAGGCGGTGCTTATTTCTGGACGCCCAGCGCCTTGCGCGCCGCAGCGCGGTTGTAGGCAAAGCCAAACACCACCAGCGCCAGCACCAGGGCCTGGGCCAGCATGGTCTCCACTGTGGGGAACATGCCCAGCAGCTCGATGCGGGGCGCGGCCAGCGGCGTGGCGCCGACCCACCCAGCCTCTTGCAGCGAGGACACGCCCTTGCCCACCAGCACGACGGCCAGCACGGCCACTAGGATCGAGGTGGCCGAGAAGAAGCGGCCCACGGGCATGCGGGCACTGGTGCGCAGCAGCACCAAGGCGATCACCGCCAGAATCGCCACCGCAGCCAGGCCGCCGCCCAGCAAGGCGGCGTGGTGACCGTCCGAGGCCAGGGCCGAGAAGAACAGCACGGTCTCGAACACCTCGCGGTAAACGGAGACAAAGGCCAGCGCGAACAGGCCCCACATGGAGCCCTGGCCCATGCTCGCCGAGAGCTTCTCGCTCAAATAGCTTTGCCAGCGGCCGGCGCTGCTCTTGCTGTGCATCCACAGGCCCACGCTCAGCAGCACCAGCGCCGCCACGACCGAGCCCAGGCCCTCGGTCACCTCGCGGCTGGCGCCGCTGATCTCCACCAGGTAGGTGGCGGCGGCCCAGGTCAGGCCGCCGGCGACCAGGGCCGAGCTCCAGCCGGCATGCACATAGCGCAGCGCATCCTGGCGGCCGGCCTTGCGCAGCAGCGCCACCATGCCGATGACGATCAGCAAGGCCTCCAGCCCTTCGCGCAGCAAGATGGTGAGCGCGCCGACAAAGGTGGCGGTGGCGTCCGACGCGCCTGCGTTCAGCTCGGCCTCGACCTGGTCAAACATGGTCTGCAACTGCCGGGCAGCGGTCTCGGCCTGCTGCACCGTGCCGCTGGCCACCGTGGCGCGGTACTGCACCATGGCCGATTCGATCTGGGTCATCAAGGACTTGTTGCGCGCGGCAATGGTGGGCTCCAGCGGCTCAAAGCCGTCGAGGTAGGCAGACAGGGCCAGCTTCATCGCCTGGTTGCGGTCACCGGCCTTGAGGGCCACCAGGCTTTGCGCGAGGCGCTGGCGTGACAGCGCCACGCCGCTGGCCTTGCCTTCGCTGACGACCTCGGGGTTGGCGCGCAGATAGGCCAGCACCGCGCGGGCCTGTTCGATCGGCATGGCCGGAGTCAGGCTTTGCGCGGTGGTGGTGCTGAGGGCGGCCAGATCGGCAAAGCGGGCGCGCAGGCCTGCATCGCTCTGCCACAGCGCCTTGCCGGTGGCGCGCAGTTCGTCGTTGTACGACAGGCCGCCGACAAAGTAGGCCAGTGCCCAGCGGTCGTCGTCGGGCAGTGCGCCAAAGGCCACCATCGACGTGCCTTCCACGCCTTGCGAGGTCACCTGGTACAAGGCCATCAGGCTGCGGGCATTGGCGCGCTGGGCATCGCTGAACGCAATCGGCTGCGGATCCAGGCCTTGTGCCGCCGGGCCATCGCCACCGCCGCTGGCGCCATGGCAGCTTGCACAGATTTGCTGAAAGAGCTGAGAGCCTTTTTTTATATCGGGAGCCTTCGCCGGGGCGACGGGCATCGGGTAGGCCGCCACCAGCAACTGGGCCGCCTGGTGGGCCAGCTGGGCCACGTCATCGGCAGACGCCTTGGCCTGCACGGCCGCACGCAGTTGGCCAACCAGGGCCGTCACCCGGGCCTTGTCGGCATGCGCAGGCAGGGCCCCCGCCTGCTGCAGCGCATTGGCGCTGAAGTCCAGCATCTCGGCATATTCGCCCTCGCTGGCGATTTGGCCGTTCTCGACCGCGCCACCGTAGTCCACGGCGACATAGTCCAGCAGCTGCCAGAGCTGGCGGGCGTCGGTGGCTTCGGGAGCCGTGGTAGTCGCTGCAGGCGCCGCAGCGGGCGTTTGGGCAAGGGCAGGGCCGCTGAGCAAACCGGCCAGCAGCGCCAGTGTCCAGCTGAATGAAGAACGCATGGAATGTTATGAATAAGAATTATTCGCGGTATTTTATGCTTGTTTACATTCTGTACTGCCGCAGTCGCCCAGCGGGGCGGAAGCGCCAGAACGGCTCTGCAGACCGGCTTGGCGCGCGTGGTGGGGCGCTGCTGGAAACGCAATTGGTAACCATTTCTACGCCTTGGATCGATACACTGCGGCCACGCGCTTGTGCTCATGGGGAGGGCAACGCGTCGCACGCCGCATGCCCGTGCCGTGCCGCAATGAGGAGATACAACATGGAAAAACTAACAGGAATGGCCGTCGTGGCCGTGGTCGTGTGTGCCGGACTGATCGGCTGCAGCAAGAAGGAAGAGACGCCCAGCAGCCCGCCAGCAGCCGCTCCGGCAGCGGCGCCTGCTGCAGCCCCGGCTCCGGCACCGGCTGCGGCGGCACCCAAGGTGCAGCCGGGCAAGTGGCAGGCCATCACCGAGATGAGCGGCCCCATGGGCCAGCAGGCGCTGGCCGGCATGGAGCAGGCCTTCAAGACCATGACGCCAGAGCAGAAGAAGGCCGCCAATCTGGACAATGCCAAGGTCGAAGGCGGCAAGCTGGTGCAAGAGATGTGCATCACCCCCGAGATGGCGGGCAAGACCTTGCAATCGCTGGCCGATGCGCAGCTGAAGAACATGCCAGGCTGCAGCCCCGCCGACGTCAAGAGCGATGGCAACAAGGAATCGATGCGCTTTAGCTGCGGCGACGGCAAGATGAGCATGGACCTTGAGGCCGTCTACGTCTCGCCCACCGAGAACACCGTCACCAGCAAGATGGACATGGGCGGTCAGGGGATGACCACCACGGTGACCAGCAAGCGCGTGGGCGACTGCTGATAGAGAGGCTCGTGCGCCGCTGCTTGGGCGGTGGCGCGGGGAGCTTTTGAATGTAAGAACGCAGCCTGGGGGCTGCGTTTTTTATGGGCGCCCATGAACAGGGGCAATCCATCCAGGCACGGTTACTGCTCCACCCGTACCACCTGCGCCAAATCGACACCCAGCGACTGCGCTTTCTCAAGCAGGGCTTGCCGTTGGGCCTCCGCAATGGTCTTGCTGCGCGAGAGGATCCAGACGTAATCGACGCTGCTGCCGATGACCAAGGCGGTCTGGTACTGGTCATCGAGGCTGACCACGTTGTAGCCGCCGTAGAAAGGGCCGAAGAACGAGACCTTCAACGCAGCCTCATCGGCCTGGCGCAGGAAGCGTGCCTTGCCTTGGGCCTCCCTCCACTGCTGCTTGACAGGGTCATAGCCGCGGTTCAGCACGGTCACGCTGCCATCGGCATTGAGGCTGTAGGTGGCAGTCACCTGGGTCAGGCCCTTTTCAAAGCGGTGGTCAATGCGTGCCAGCTCATACCAGGTGCCCATGTATTTGCTGGCGTCAAAGTGGGTGACGGGTTGCATCCCTTGGGGGACGGAGACGGCGCAGCCGGGCAGTGCGGCTGCGCCGCCGGTGATGACCAGCGCGATGGCTGTGGCGCGGATGAGCGCGCTTGTGGAAAAAGGCATCGTGGGTTTCCTTTGGGGTCTTGGGCAGGGCCAAGCGGGAGAAACGGGTGAAACGGGTGAAACGGGTGAACAGGCTGGGATCCAGACTGGCCCACTGTCGGGCCGCCGGCGATAGGTGTGCATGCCGTGCCGCTGTGGTCCCGGCGCCCGCATCAGGCCTTGGTGATGCGGCGCACGCTGGCAAAGTACCAGCGGTCGGGCAGGCAGCGCAGCAGCCGCATCCAGCGGGTAAAGCGGCGGGGGAAGTTCATCTCGAACTGTCCGCGCGCCCAGCCTTGCAGGATGTGCTGCGCCGCTTCGGCGGGGCTGATCAGTGCCGGCATCCGGAAGCTGTTCTGGGCGGTCAGCGGGGTCTCGACAAAGCCGGGGTTGATGATGGACACGCCCAGCCCTTGGGGGTGCAGGTCGAGGTAGAGGTTTTCTGCCAGGTTGTTGAGCGCCGCCTTGGTGGGGCCATAGGCCAGCGACATCGGCAGCCCCCGGTAGCCTGCGACACTGCCAACCAGCGCGATATGGCCTTGCCCCGCCTGCAACAGCATCGGAAGCACGGCGTCCAGCACATGGAGCACGCCGACATAGTTGACCGCCAGATGTTTCTGCATCTCTTCGAGGTCGAATGCGGTGGCGCGCAGTGGCCGGTAATAGCCTGCACAGTACAGCACCAGGTCGGGCGCAGCACCTAAGGCGGTATGCACGGCTTGCGCGGCTGCGGCCACTGTGCCCGGCTGGCTCACATCCAGCGCCAGTGCCAGGCAGCCAGGGCGGCTGTTGGCAAAGTCCTGCAGCGCAGCGCCATCCCGGGCCGATACGACGACGCGCGCACCCCGTGCCTGCAGCGCCTCCGCCGTGGCCCGGCCAATGCCGGTGGAGGCACCAATCACCCAAGCGGATCGGCCTTGCCAGTCGGGCATCGGCAGATTGAGCCTGGCTTGCAGCAGCGGCATTATCCCGGCTCCTTGGTGAATGCAATGGTCAGATCGCCCAGGTGGATGCCGAACTTGCTCATCGCGGTGCGGTTGAGCATCGTGCGCCCGTCCATCAGGTACATCCAGTCGTCCATCCGTACGTTCCAGACCCTTCCGTTCACCGGCAAGGCCAGCACGTAGTTCCAGTGCAGCGCGTTGCCAGCAGCCTGGCCCGTGGCCGGGCCGACCACATCCCCTGCCTGGCCGCTATAGCGCCCTTCACCCAGGTACTGGATGTGCCAGGTGCGCTCCTGCGTCGTGCCATCGCTGTAGACAAAGTGCTCTTCCAGCACGCCGTCATTGCCCGTCCACCTGCCGGTCATGTGCACGGTAAAGCGCTTGACCACCTTGCCCTGGCGGTCGGTGAACATGCCATGTGCCGTGAGCGGGCCGTTGAAGTACTGGCGCAGGTCCAGCGCCGGGCGCTCCTGGGCGTAGTCTTCGACCGGGGGGCTGGCGCAGGCGCTCAGCACAGCGATCGTGCCGACCAAGGCCAGGCCGATTCCGGCGCGCCGCAGGGTCAGGAACCGGTGGGTGCAGGGTGGGGATGTCATCGTTACCTCCAGGAGGGTTGCAGGCGTTCAGCGCGCCAGAGTGAGGCCAGGGCCAACAACTTGAGCAGGCAGGGCAGACCGCCATAGGCCCAGGCCAGCGCCTGTAGGCCGGCGGGGGCGGTGCTGCCGCTGTGGTAGCCCGCAATGGCGAGCAGCGGCAGGCACAACCCGGCGGCGAGAGCCAGGTTGAGCTTGGTGGCGCAGGCCCACCAGCCCAGGTAACGCCCGTCGCCGGATCCCCCATGGCCTGATTCGTGGATCACACCGGTCAGCAGCGCACCAGGCACCGCCAGGTCTGCGCCCAGCGCCAGGCCGCTGGCGATGCAGATGGCGGCAAAGGCCCAGGCATCCCCCGCGCCCAGCAGGGACGCCGAGAAAAAGGCAATGACGCTGGCCAGCATGCCGGCGCGCCAGCTGGGCGCCAGGCCCCAGCGGGCAACGGCTTTCACCCACAGCGGCAGCCCAAGGGCTGCAGCGGCGAAGTAGCACAGCAAGAACAGCGGCAGCAGCTCGGGCGCCTGGAGCCGGTCCACGACAAAGAAGGGCAAGAGCGTGGCCGGTATGGCCGCCGCAATGCCGTTGAGCATGAAGACCGACAGCAGCCGGCGAAAGGCGGCATCGCGCCACGGCGAGGCCTGGGGCAGGCCACCGCGCGGTGCGGCCCGTGCAACCGCATCTGCATCGCCCGCGCGCGGATCGCGCAGCCGGTACAAGCCCAGCAAACCCAGGCCCAGCGCGGCCAGCAGCACCGCACTGGTGGCATCCATGCCCAGCAGGCTGGGCAAGACGCTGGCCGTAAGTACGCCCACTAACGTGGCGCCCTCGCGCCAGGCAGTCACCTGGGTGCGCCAGGCTGCCTGGCCGCCCCAGCGGGTGCCCCAGGTCTGGTGCAGGATGGCAACCGCGCTGTAAGCCAAGGTGCTCAGCAGCAGGCAGGCTGCGAGCCAGCCCAGCATCTGGACCGGGTGGCTGGCGGGCGGATGCCACAGCGCAAAAAAACCCAGGGCCATGGCCAGACTGCCCAGTGCCGCCGCCAGCCAGGCGGCACCTCGCCCGCGCTGCAGCAGGCGGTCTGCCAGGCGGCCTAGCGCCGGGTCCAGCAGTGCATCGAAGGCCCGGGTGGCGAGCAGCACGGCCCCCAAGCCGGCCAGTGGCGCACCTCCCTCGGCCGCGTAGTAGTGGGGCAGGGTCACATACAACGGCAGCGATACAAAGGCCAGCGGTGCAGCCAGCGCACCATAGGCCAGCCCCGTGCGCCAGGAAAGCGCTTGCTGAACAGGGATGGCATGCATCGCGGACCGTCCTCAGCCCTGGCCCAGCAGCGCAGCGCGCAGTGCCGGTGCGCTGGTTTGCTCCGACAGCCAGATGCCAAAGAACAGGCGCGCGTACAGCGCATCGTCAATGGCGGCGGTCTCGCGCCCGTTGTGCAGGAAGATGACCTTGCCTGTGCCGTCGTTCAGGCCCAGCAGGCGGTCCTGCGCCGCCACATCGGGAAAGGCCTGCTTCATCATGCGCAGCCACTGGCGGGCCTGGTCCTCCGAGAAGGGCGCCACCCGGCGCATCTCGGCAATGGAGCGCTCCGCAATGGCCTCACCCTCGAGCTTGCGGTCGTAGACCAGCTCCAGCGCAAAAGGCTGGCGTGCGTAGTCTTGCGGGTTGAAGCCGGCAGGCGCCCACAGCCGCGCCTCGTAGACCCGCAGTCCAAAAAACCGCAGCACACCGGTGCCGACCAGGCGTGCGCCGGGCAAGGCGGTGCCCAGCTCGGCAGGGATGGCAGGTGTGGCAGCGAGGAGGTCGTGGGTCATGGCAGTGGTGGAAAGAGCAACAAGGCTGGCGCCCCAGCACAGGGTTTGGCGTCGGCGCAGGTCAGGCATGGTCGGGCCTGCGCAACGTGAACTGGACCACATCGGTATTGCCCATGTCGAACGATGCCTCGCAGTAGGCGAGGTAGAAGCGCCAGATACGGATGAAACGCTCGTCAAAGCCCTGGTCCCGGACGGCATCGAGCTGGCGCTCGAAAGCGTCGCGCCAGCGCCTCAGCGTCTCGGCATAGTCGCTGCCAAAATGCAGCTTGTGTTCCACGACCAGTCCGGCCCGCAGCGCCTCCTGCTCAAAGGCTTCGGTGCTGGGCAGCAACCCCCCGGGAAAGATGTACTGCTGGATGAAGTCGGTCGAGTGCAGGTAACGTGCAAACAGGTCGTTGCGCAAGGTGATCGACTGCACGCAGGCCCGGCCGCCGAGCTTGAGGCACTGGCGCAGCGTCTGGAAGTAGCTGCCCCAGTATTCATGCCCCACGGCTTCAAACATCTCGATGGACACGATGGCATCAAAAGGCTGCGCCTGGTGCTCGGCCGCCAGGTCGCGGTAATCCTGGTAGCGCAGATCGACCTGATGCGCCAGTCCCGCATCGGCGATGCGCTGCCGTCCCCACAGCAGCTGTTCGCGCGACAGCGTTACCCCGGTGACCTGCGCACCAAATGCCTCGGCTGCCATCTGCGCCAGGCCGCCCCATCCACACCCGATCTCCAGCAGGCGCTGGCCCGGCTGCAGTCCGGTTTGCCGCAGCGCCTGCCGCATCTTGGCATCCTGGGCCTGGCCCAGGTCGGCCTGGGCCCGTGCCGTGGCGTCGCGCCCGACGAACCAGGCTGCGCTGTAGCTCATGCCCGGATCGAGAAACAGGCGGTAGAAGTCATTGCCCAGGTCATAGTGGGCATGGATGTTTCTGGCACTGCCCGCTCGCGTATTGCGGCGCAGCAGGTGGCGCAGCCGAAAGCCCAGCCGCCCCCACCAGCTGCCATACACCAGCTGCTCCAGGTGATCACGGTTGGCGATGCACAGGCGCAGCAACGCGCTGAGGTCCGGACTGTCCCATTGGCCGTCGATATAGCCTTCGGCCAATCCGATGTCGCCCGAGCGCTGAACGCGGTCCAGCGCATCCCAGTCGTGGATGACGCAGCGTGCATCGGCCTGGGCCGTGGCCTGCTGGCGGAAGTGCCGCACCCGCCCATCGGGCAGTTGCAGGTCCAGCTGGCCGCAGGGCAGGTGTTCCAGCAGCTGCAGCACCTGGCGCGCGCTGCGGGGGGTGGAGCGTCCGGCTGGGGCGGACGGGCTCGGCAGGGGTGCAGTGGTGGAGTTCATCGTGTGACGAGGCTCTTGGGCTCGGAGGGTTTGCGGTGGAAAGGCAGGCGTTTGCACCAAAGGCGCAGCGCCTGCCAGTGGATGCGGAACACGACGCCCCAGGTCATCAAGGGCATGCCCCAGAATGCGCGCCGGACGGTGGCGCGGGTCAACGGCTGCAGCGTGCCCGCGACGCCGGTGCGCAGCAGCGGCCCGGCCTCGTCATGCAGATCGACCTGCACCAGGTTGCGGCTGTCGCTGCGCACAAAGCGGAAGCGGTACTCGCCCTGCACATTGCAAAACGGCGACACATGGAAGCACTTGGCCGCGACCTGTTCTGTTCTCCAGGCCAGATCGGGCCCGGCCAGCAGGTAGGCATGGCGTTCGCCAAAGGTGTTGTTGACCTCGGCCAGCACTGCGGCCAGCGAGCCATCGGCGCGGTGCGCATACCAGAAGCTGACGGGTTTGAACGCATAGCCCAGCACACGCGGGAAGGTGTGCAGCCAGACCTCGCCGACCGCGTCCCCGATGCCTTCTTTCTGCAGCAGCTGGTCAAACCAGGCCAGGCAGTCCGCACTGCCGTCGCCATGGTCGCAGTCATGAAAGCTGATCGCCGCGCGCCGGTTGCGGCGCAGCACCGCATCGGGCTGGTCGCGCAAGCTGCGCAAAGGCAGCAGCAAGAAGTACCCGGGGTAGCGGAAGGCATGCACCACCGGGCGCAAGCGCTGGTGCCAGACGTGGCCAAAGCCGATCAGCGAGCGGTTGCTCATGCGGCCTCCTCCAGCATAGTTGCTTGCACGGCTGGCGCTGCGCCGGCCAGCGACTGGCACAGGCTCTCAGCGGCCGCCAGGCCGGACCGCAGTCCGTCCTCGTGGAAGCCATAGCCGCACCAGGCACCGCAATACCAGGTGCTCAGCTGGCCCTGCAGTTGGGGCAGCTGGCGCTGGGCCAGGATGGCCGCCTGGTCAAACACCGGGTGGCTGTATTGGATGCGGGCATGCACCTGGTCTGCGGCAATCGGGCGCGCCGGGTTGAGCGACACCAGCACCGGCTGCTGCCAAGGCAGGGGCTGGAGCTGGTTGATCAGGTAGTGCAGGCAGACGCCCGCCTGCTCCGCGCTGGAGGCGGCTGCGCGCTCGTAGTTCCATGCGGCCCAGGCCGCCCGGCGCTGGGGCAGCACGCTGCTGTCGGTATGCAGGACCGCCTCGTTGGGCTGGTAGCGGATGCTGCCGAGCACCGCGCGTTCAGCGGCCGTCGCGCCGTCGCCCAGCAGCTGCAAGGCCTGGTCGCTGTGGCAGGCCAGAACCACGGCATCAAACCATTCGGCGCCCTGGGCCATCTGCACCATGACGCCCTGTGGGTGGCGCTGCAGGCCGAGCACCGGCGTGTTCAGCCGCGCCTCGTGGCGGCCATCCTGCGTGAATCGGGCCAGCAGGCGGCGCACATACTGGCGCGAGCCTGCGCGCACGCTGTACCACTGCGGCCGGTCCTGCACCTGGATCAGGCCGTGGTTGTGGCAGAAGCGGATCATCGTGGCGACGGGGAAGCGCAGCATCTGGTCCGTCGGGCAGGACCAGATGCAGCCCAGCATCGGCAGCAGGTAGTCGCTGCGGAACGCCGCAGAGAAGCGGTGCTGATCCAGGAAATCAGCGATCGGTGCGGTCATCTCTGCCTCGGCCTGGCGCTCGGCGATCCCGGTGGTCAGGCGGTTGAAGCGGGCGATGTCCTGCAGCATGCCCCAGAAACGCGGGCGCAGCAGATTGCGTTTTTGGGCAAACACGCTGGCCAGGGACCGGCCGCTCCACTCCAGCGCGGATGCCCCGTTGGCACCGGGCACCTGGACGGAGAACGACATCTCCGAGGCGACCGTATCGACATCCAGGTCTTGGAAGAGCTGGGTCAGCAAGGGGTAGGTGCGGTGGTTGAACACCAGAAAGCCGGTGTCCACGCCGTGCGTGATGCCGTTCAGGCGCAGGTCCACCGTGTTGGCATGGCCGCCGAAATGGCTGCCGCCCTCCAGCAGGCAGACCCGGTGCGATGTCTGCGAGCGGGCCAGGTGGGCGGCTGCGGCCAGCCCAGAGATGCCCGATCCGATGACAGCGATGCGTTGCATGAAAGGCCCCTTGTAGATACGACAGTCAAACGTTTGAACCTCAAAGATCAATTGTTGAACTGATGAGTTCACACTATAAACCACAAATATCAAATTTGCACCATTTAGTTTTCTTCCTGACCTTCGACGTCATAAAATGGCGGCATGAATGCTCGGTCTGCCATCAAGGAACAAATACAGCGTGTGCGTGAAGAGGCCATCGTGACGGCGGTCAACCGGCTGCTCGCGACCAAGGGCTACGACGCGATGACCGTCGACGAGGTGGCGGCGGAAGCGGGCATGGCCAAGGCCAGTCTCTACAAGCTGTTCACGTCGAAGGAGGAATTGGCCGGCGCTGCGATGGTCGGGGTGCTGGACCGCGCGTTGGCCTTTGTCGATGGCTTGCGCAGTGCGGCCGACGAGGCGGTGGAGTCTGGCCAGCCCATTGGGGCACTGGAGCAGTTGAAAGCGGTGGTGCGCTGGGCCATGCGCACCCAGCTGGAAGGGCAAATGCCCTCGCTGCCGGCGCAAAACTCCAACCTCAGCGCGTCGCTGCAATCCAACGATGCCTACATGGACCGCCTCATTGCGCTGAGCAACCGGCTCAGCATCTGGATCACCGAGGCCCAGACCGGCGGCCAACTGCCAGCGGCCTTGCCTGCCGAACTGGTGCTCTATACCTTGTTTGCGCGTGCCTGCGACCCGGTGCTGGGCCTGCTCAACGAGTCGGGCCAGTACACCCATGACCAGATCATTGACTGGGTGACCGGGACCACCTTTGACGGCCTGACGGGCGCGGCCGCTGCACCTGGCCTGCGCTGAGGCGGGCGCGTCTGCGGCGCTGCCGTCCGCACCGCACTCGGCACGGCACGCCGCGCACCGGTCACGCGCCGCCCGGCGGACCGCCCGCGTTGGCCGCTGGCGCCGAGCCACTGCGGCGCAGCCAGCGCATCAGCACGCCCAGTGCCGGCAATTTCTCATACACCTCTTCGGCGGTATCCCAGTAATCGCGGTGGTGTGAGACGCGCCCCTGGGCATCCAGGCTCAGCCACGACACACCTCTTATGCACTGCGCCACTTGGGGGCGCCAGCGCTGGAAGCGAAAGTGGAATTCCCATTCCAGCGCTGCGCTGCGGTCCCGCGCCAGTGTGCGTGTGATGACAAAGCGCGGCTCCTGCAAGGCCGCAAACATATGCACAAAGATGGCGGTAATGGCGGGCACGCCGCGCACCGCGTTGAATGGATCCTTGAAGAAGGCATCTGCCGCATAGTAGTCGCCCAGCCTGTCAAGATCGGAAGGCGCGAGCTGCTGATAGAACTGCACCAGCCGCTGTACGGCTGCCTCGGGGTCGGGCATCGAAGAGAGATCGGTCATCGGGCAGGCTTTCTGTGGGGCTGGCGCGCTAAGGCAAGACTGCAAGCTTAAGACATGCCGCAGCATCTGGGGCGGGCGCTGGCGCGGATCGGCTGTCAGTGGCCGCCGGATGCGCAGGGCGGGCCGGGTGCAGGTGGCGCCTTGGTGGGGGCAGTGCCCGTGTGGCTGCATCTGCTGCCGCCTTTTGGCAGGTCTAGATTCACAAGAAATAGACGACTGGTCTATTTTTAACTACAATGCAGCACATGACCCTGACCAAGAAGGCGGAAGCGACCCGCCAGCACATCCTCGATACCGGTCACCAGCTCGTGCTGCGCAAAGGCTTTGCTGCCCTGGGCTTGCTGGAAATCCTGAAGACCTGCAACGTCCCCAAGGGTTCGTTCTACCACTACTTCCCGTCGAAAGAGGCTTTTGGCTGCGCGCTGCTCCAGCAGTATGTCGATGGCTATGGCCGCAAGGTCGACGGGCTGCAGGCCGCAGAAGGCACGGGCTATCAACGCCTGATGCGCTACTGGGATGCCTGGATCGAAGCACCCGGCGATGCCGGCTGCGGCTGGGCCGAGGAATGCCTGGTCGTCAAGCTGGCAGCCGAGGTGGCCGATCTGTCCGAAGACATGCGGCTCGTGCTGGACACCGGGGTGCAGCGCCTGCTGGCCCGGATTGCCGCATGGATTGACGAGGCAAGGGCCGATGGCTCCTTGCCCGCTGGTGCGCCGTCGCTGGGCCTGGCGCACGTGCTGTACCAGATGTGGCTGGGCGCAGCCTTGCTTGCCAAGCTGAGCCAGGACCGATCGTCACTGCAACAGGCGCGGCTTGCGACCGTGCACCTGCTGGGCTGCGAGGCGGCGGCCTCTGCATCCTCCTCCACCCCTGCGCATTAACCTCCAAGGAGTTCTCCATGAAAGTTCTGTTTGTACTGACCTCGCACGACCGTCTTGGCGACACGGGCCGCAAGACGGGCTTCTGGCTCGAAGAATTTGCCGCGCCCTATTACGTCTTCCAGGACGCGGGTGCCCAGATCACGCTCGCATCTCCGCTGGGCGGGCAGCCGCCTCTGGACCCCAAGAGTGACGAGCCCGATGCCCAGACGCCTGCCACCGAGCGCTTCCGCAAGGATCCGCAGGCCCAGGCGGCGCTGGCCAAGACCGTGCCACTGGCACAGATCCAGCCCGATGACTTCGACGCCGTCTTCTACCCTGGCGGCCATGGCCCGCTGTGGGATCTGGCCCAGGATGCGCACTCCATCGCGCTGCTGGAATCCTTTGCGCGGGCAGGCAAGCCACTGGGTCTGGTCTGCCATGCCCCGGGTGCACTCATCAAGGTCAAGACCGCCGGTGGACAACCGCTGGTGGCGGGCCGGCGCGTGACCGGCTTTAGCAACAGCGAAGAAGAGGCGGTCGGCTTGACGGCTGTGGTGCCCTTTCTTCTGGAAGATGCGTTCAAAGGCTTGGGCGGCGATTACCGCAAAGGCGCCGATTGGCAGGTGCATGTGGAGGTGGACGGTCCCTTGGTCACCGGCCAGAACCCTGCGAGCAGCGAAGCGGTGGCCGAGGCCTTGCTCACCCAACTGGCTTGAAAGGACACACCATGCGCAGTGCGATGCATACCACCTTTGGCGAGCCTTCCGACGTGCTGAGCCTGGGCAGCCTGCCCAAGCCCGAGCCGGCTGCTGGCGAAGTCCGCATCCAGACCTTGCTGGCGCCTATCCATAACCATGACCTGTGGACCATCCGGGGCCGCTATGGCTACAAGCCCGAGTTGCCGGCGATTGGCGGCAGTGAGGCGGTTGGCATGGTCGAGGCGCTGGGGCCGGACGTCGAGGGCGTCACCGTGGGACAGCGCGTGGCCGTCGCCGGGGTTCACGGCACCTGGGCCGAGTACTTTCTGGCCCCCGCACGCCAGCTGGTGCCGGTGCCTGACGCCATCCCCGACGACGTGGCGGCACAGCTCATCGCGATGCCGCTCAGCGCGCTGATGCTGCTGGAGTTCCTGCAGGTCGCACCGGGCCAGTGGATTGCCCAGAACACCGCCAACGGCGCGGTCGGCAAGACACTGGCGATGCTGGCGAGCGCACGCGGTGTGCATGTGCTCAACCTGGTGCGCCGCGACGCGGGTGTGCAGGAGCTGAGCGATCTGGGGATCGCCCATGTGCTGTCGACCGCACAGGACGGCTGGCAGCAAAGCGCCAGCGCCCTGCTGGGTCCGGGCGGCGCCCATGCGGCCGTTGATTCGATCGGCGGAGCGGCCAGCGCCGCGCTGCTGGCATTGTTGGGCGAGGGCGGCACCCTGGTGTCATTCGGCACCATGGCGGGCGAGCCGATGCAGATCGACTCGGGCGCGATGATATTCAAACAGGCCACCGTCAAAGGCTTTTGGGGCAGCAAGGTGAGCGAGGCCATGTCCGCGCAGGACAAGCGGCGCCTGCTGGGCGAGCTGATGCAGCGCATCCTGGGCGGGGAGCTCAAGCTGCCGACCGAAGCCATCTATGACCTGGCCGATGCGGCCCAGGCCGCAGCGGCCAGCCTGCAGCCCGGCCGCAAAGGCAAGGTGCTGCTCAAACCCTGAGCGCCTTGCCACCGCGCCTGCCCTTCAGCGCAGCGGTAGCGGGCGGCGCTGTCCGCGCAGGCGGGTGCTGGCAGGCCGCTCAGCCCCGCAGTCCCCGTTTGGGCGTTGCGGGGCTTTTCCAATAGCGAAATTCGTCCTCATGCACCTCGTAGTCGAGCTCCTGCAGGCGCTCGTGCATGCGGGCCTGGGCATCGGCCACGCCCTGGTTGTAGAGGCTGGGCCCGATTTCCTGCAGGAAGAAGCCGAGCAGGGCCGAGGCCGTCATGTTGCCGATGCGCTCGCCCTGGGTCTGCTCGAAGTAGCGTTCGATGGATTGGACGGCACGGTCGTGCACGTCCTTTTTCAGCTCGATGGTCATGGTGTTGCCTACAAAGGTCCATCGACCGGCTCGGCCAGGAAGCCGCCGCTCTGGTGGGCCCAGAGCTTGGCATAGATGCCGCCTTGGGCCAGCAGTTGCTGGTGGCTGCCCTGCTCGATGATCTGGCCCTTGTCCATGACGATCAAGCGGTCCATCGCGGCGATGGTGGACAGGCGGTGCGCGATGGCGATGACGGTCTTGCCATGCATGAGGCTGTCCAGGCTTTCCTGGATGGCGGCTTCGACCTCGCTGTCCAATGCGCTGGTAGCCTCGTCCAGCAGCAGGATGGGCGCGTCCTTCAGCATCACGCGGGCAATGGCCACGCGCTGGCGCTGGCCGCCCGAGAGCTTGACGCCGCGCTCACCCACCTGGGCGTCGTAGCCGGTGCGGCCAAAGCGGTCGCTCAGGGTGCTGATGAAGTCCGAGGCCTCGGCCCGCTCGGTGGCGCGGCGCATGTCTTCTTCGCTGGCATCGGGGCGGCCATACAGGATGTTGTCGCGCATCGAGCGGTGCAGCAGCGAGGTGTCTTGCGTCACCATGCCGATATTGCTGCGCAGACTGTCCTGCGTGACCTTGGCGATGTCCTGCCCATCGATGCGGATCTGGCCACCGGCCAGATCGTGGAAGCGCAGCAGCAGGTTGACCAGGGTCGACTTGCCGGCGCCCGAGCGGCCAATGAGGCCGATGCGCTCGCCGGGGTTGATGGTCAGGTTCAGCTGGTCGATGACCGGGCGTCCGGCATCCTTGTAGGCAAAGCTGACGTTGTCGAACTCGATGCGGCCTTGCTGCACCACCAGCGGCTTGGCGTCGCTGGCATCGACGATGCTGCGCGGCTTGGTCAGGGTGTTGATGCCGTCCTGGATGGTGCCGACGTTTTCAAACAGCCCCGTCATCTGCCACATCACCCAATGCGAATAGCCCATCAGGCGCAGTGCCATCGCGATCACGGCAGCCACCACGCCGGCGCTGGCCTGGCCATTGAGCCACAGGTACAGCGCGGTGCCCGAGGCACCCAGCAGCAGCAGGGTGATCATCAGGTGGTTGGTGATCTCGAACAGGCTCACCAGGCGCATCTGCGTATGGCCGGTCTGCTTGAAGGCTTCCATCGCGCTGCGGGCGTACTCGGCCTCGCGCTTGGTATGGGCGAACAGCTTGACGGTGGCGATATTCGTATAGGCGTCGGTCACGCGGCCGGTCATCATCGAGCGCGCATCGGCCTGGGCCTTGCCGATCTTGCCCAGGCGCGGCACAAAGAAGAAGCAGGCGCCGATATACGCCAGCAGCCACAGCAGGAATGGAATCATCAGCCGCCATTCAAAGCTGGCTGCGAGGACCAGGATACCGATCATGTAGACGCTCACGCCGACCAGCACATCGACAATCATAAACACCACTTCGCGCACGGACAGCGCCGTCTGCATGATCTTGGTCGTAATGCGGCCGGCAAACTCGTCGGCATAGAAGGACATGCTCTGGCCCAGCATCAGCCGGTGGAAGACCCAGCGCAGCCGCATCGGAAAGTTGATGGCCAGCACCTGGTGCATCACCTGCGTGTGCAGCGCCAGCAGCAGCACGCTGCCCAGCAGCACGCCGACAATGCCCAGCACGGTGCCGCCCTGCTCAGCCCAGAAGTTGTTGGGCGACATCGTTGCCAGCCAGTCGACCACATGGCCCATCACCGCAAACAGCATCGCTTCATAGACGGCCAGCAGCGCCGATGTGGCCGTGAGCAGGCCGATCCAGCCACGCATGCCCTGTGTACAGGCCCACATGAAAGCAAAAAACCCCTTGGGCGGAACCTGGGGCTCGGCGCTGGGATAGGGCGGCACCCGCCGCTCGAAAAACGAAAACATGCACTCTTCTCCTGCAATGGTCGTGTGGCCGTGCCTGTGCCGTGCACAACAGGCAGGCACACCGCGCAGACCTGCGGCCTGGCTGCTGCGGCTTGCGCAACGCCAGAACCTGTTGATATTGACAGTGGTAACAACCCCGATCCGGCAAGTCTAGCGGCGCTGGCAACCCCCTTGGCCGGCGGCCAACATAGCCCTAGATATGTCTGTGTCTTTGTGTCGGCGAATCGTCGCCTGGGCGTCAATCTTGGAGCCTATGGGCTTGCAAAAAACCATAGGTGTGTTCACCAATGCGCGGCCCGCACACAGTTTCTAAGATAGCGGCTTTTGACACGAGGTGCTACTGATGCCATCCCAATCGATGACCCATTCATCCCAGAACGCCCGCTGGAGGCTTCCCGCACTGAGTGCCGTGACCTTGGCGATCAGCTTGAGCCTGGGCGCCTGCGCCAGCAGCCCGCAATCCACCAAGATGGTGGAGTCCGCTCCTGCGACTCCCGTTGCGGCTGCCGCTGCTCCCGCAGCTGCGAGCCAGCCCGCACAGCAAGGCCAGCGCAATGTCGTCGTGCTGGCCACCGGTGGCACGATTGCTGGCGCCGGTGCATCGGCGATGAACAGCGCCACCTACAGTGCCGCCAAGGTACCGGTAGACAAGCTGCTGGCAGGCCTGCCGGAGCTGTCCAAGGTGGCCCAGGTGCGCGGTGAGCAGGTCTTCCAGATTGCATCCGAGAGCTTTACCAATGACAACCTGCTGGTGCTGGCCAAGCGCGTCTCCGCGCTGGTCAAGCAGCCGGATGTCGATGGTGTGGTCATCACCCACGGCACCGACACCCTGGCCGAGACGGCCTACTTCCTGAGCCTGACGGTGCACACCAACAAGCCCATCGTCGTGGTCGGTTCGATGCGCCCAGGCACGGCGCTGTCGGCCGATGGCGCTTTGAACCTGGTCAACGCCGTCAGCGTCGCCGCCTCCAAGGATGCCGAAGGCAAGGGCGTGGTCGTGACGATGAACGACGAGATCCAGACCGCGCGTGATGTGAACAAGGATGTGAACATCAAGACCAGCGCGTTCCAAAGCCAGTGGGGTCCGCTGGGCATGGTGGTCGAGGGCAAGAACTACTGGTTCCGTGCCCCGGTCAAGCGCCACACGATGCAGTCCGAGTTCAACATCGACTCCATCACCAGCCTGCCGGCGGTGGAAGTGGTCTACAGCTACGGCAATGTGCCACGCACCGCGATCGATGCCTTCGTCGGCACCGGCGCCAAGGCGATCGTGCATGCCGGCACCGGCAATGGCTCGGTGGCAGACCGCATCGTGCCTGCACTGCAGGAAGCGCGCAGCAAGGGCGTGCAGGTGATCCGCTCGGCCCGTGTGCCTTATGGCTTTGTGCTGCGCAATGCAGAGCAGCCGGATGACAAGTACGACTGGGTAGTTGCGCATGACCTGCGTCCGGAAAAAGCCCGTCTGCTGGCCGCATTGGCACTGACCAAGACCAACGACCCCAAGGAAATCCAGCGCATTTTCTGGGAATATTGATAGCCAGCGTGCCCGGCTGCGGCGGGGCACTTGCTTCAATACCGCATCTACCAAGGACAGCTACGGCTGTCCTTTTTACTGTCCGCTGTATGGCTTGCCAGCGGCGGCCAGGGCCGCTGCCAATGTCACAATGGCTGCCTTCACAGGAGCAAAACAGATGGCGCATGCGTGGACCCAAATCAGCTACGAAGGCTTTCCCGCCTGGTGTGCCCAGTGGGCCGATGGATCGTCGGCCGTGGTGGCGGAGCAGGGCGCGCAGCTGTTGTCCTGGAGGACGGCTGATGGCCGCGAGCACCTGTACCTGAGCCCCGCCAGCCTGCGCGATGGCCAGAGCGCCATTCGCGGCGGCGTGCCGGTCTGCTTTCCGCAGTTCAATACACGCGGGCCTTTGCCCAAGCATGGCTTTGCGCGCAACCTGCGCTGGCAGATGCTGCAGGCCGATGAGGACGGTATCGTGATGCAGCTGACGGACAGCGCAGCCACCCGGGCCTTTTGGCCGCATGCCTTTGATGCCCGGTTGCGCATCACGGTGCATGCGCGCCAGCTCACCATTGGCCTGGATGTACAGAACACCGACGAGGTACCTTGGTCGATGACCTGCGCGCTGCACAGCTACCTGCAGGTCGACGATGTGGCGCAAACGGCGCTTTCCGGTCTGCAGGGCCTGGCCTGCTGGGATGCGCTGGCCGATACCCGCTTTGTGCAGCCGCCGGGCGATGTCGGGTTTGCCGCGACCACTGAGCAGGGCTTTGACCGGGTGTTCTCCACGCCTGGCGCAGCGGGCACGGTGCTGCAGCTTGAGCAGCCCGATCTGCCCGACGGCCGCAGGCTGGAGATTGCCCACAGCAGCACGGCCAGCGAGGTAGTGGTCTGGAACCCGGGCGTACGACTGAGCCACAGCCTGGCCGATATGCCCGATGACGGCTGGCGCCAGATGCTCTGTGTGGAGGCCGCGAGCATCGACACGCCGGTGCTGCTGGCGCCGGGCCAGCCGTGGTCGATCAGCCAGACCCTGACCCTGGCCTGAGACCTGGACCGCGAGAGGGAAACACAGGCCCTGTAGCGGAATTGTGGGCGGCCACTACCGCAGGCCAGGGGAAAACCCGATAATGGCGGCCTTGTCATTGTCGGCATGGCGCTTGCGGCCATGCTTTTTTGTTTATGCCGGGTTCTGGGTCTCCCTCTTCTTGCGCGCCAGTCAATGAACTGCGCCGTGATCTCAAGGCACGCCATTTGTCGATGATTGCCATTGGTGGCTCCATCGGTACGGGGCTGTTTGTGGCATCGGGTGCCACCATTGCGCAGGCGGGGCCCGGCGGGGCGCTGCTGGCCTATGGCGTCATCGGCCTGATGGTCTACTTCCTGATGACCAGCCTGGGCGAGCTGGCGGCCTTCATGCCGGTGTCGGGCTCGTTTGCCACCTATGGCGCGCGCTATGTGGACGAGGGCTTTGGCTTCGCGCTGGGCTGGAACTACTGGTACAACTGGGCGATCACGATTGCGGTGGACCTGGTGGCCTCGCAGCTGGTGATGGCCTACTGGTTCCCCGATGTGCCGGGCTACTGGTGGAGCGCGCTGTTCCTGATGCTGATGGTGGCCCTCAATGCCATCTCGGTGCGCGGTTTTGGCGAGGCCGAGTACTGGTTCGCGGCGATCAAGGTGACGACAGTGCTGGTGTTCATCGCGCTGGGTGTGGCGATGATTTTTGGCATTCTCAAAGGCGGCCCGGCCGACGGCGTCTGGGGCGCCATCGCCAACTGGCAGGTGGCCGATGCGCCGTTTGCCGGTGGCTTTGCAGCCCTGATCGGTGTGGCGATGATCGTGGGCTTTTCCTTCCAGGGCACCGAGCTGATCGGCATTGCGGCGGCCGAGTCCGAGAACCCGGCCAAGAACATTCCGCGCGCAGTGCGCCAGGTGTTCTGGCGCATCCTGCTGTTCTACGTGCTGGCCATTGCGGTGATTGGCTCGCTGGTTGCCTATACCGACCCGCACCTGCTGCGCAACGATGTGGGCGATATCAGCGTCAGCCCCTTCACCCTGGTGTTTGAGAAAGCAGGCCTGCTGTCGGCGGCCGTCATCATGAATGCGGTGGTGCTGACCTCGGTGCTGTCGGCCGGTAACTCGGGCATGTATGCCTCCACCCGCATGCTCTACACCCTCGCCTGCCAGGGCATGGCCCCGCGCATTTTTGGCCGCCTCTCGCGCCACGGCGTGCCGGTGATGGCCTTGCTGGCGACCACGGTGATGGCCGGGCTGTGCTTTTTCAGCTTTCTGTTCAGCCCGCAGACGGTCTACCTGTGGCTGCTCAACCTGTCGGGCATGACCGGCTTCATCGCCTGGCTGGGCATTGCGATCAGCCATTACCGCTTCCGCAAGGGCTTTCTGGCGCAGGGCCATCAGGTGTCGCAACTGCCCTATGTTTCGCCCTGGTTCCCGTTCGGCCCCATCTTTGCGTTTGTGCTGTGCCTGGTCATCACCTTGGGGCAGAACTACGAGGCCTTCCTGAAGGACCAGATCGACTGGGGCGGTGTGGTCGCCACCTATATCGGCCTGCCGGTGTTCCTGCTGATCTGGTGGGGCTACCGCCTGGCCAAAGGCAGCCGCACCGTGGCCTATGCCGACATGCGCTTTGATGGCCAGGTGGCGGGCGACAAATAAGCGGGCTGCGGGCTGCTATGACAGCCCTTCAGCCAGCAAAAAGCGAGTGCCAAGACTCGCTTTTTTTTGGGGCTGACCAGCGGGCGCCTTATTCGCTGCGCGGGACCGGCTGGCGGCCGATGGACACATAGCCCAGGCCATAACCGGCTACCAGCGCCGGGTCATAGAGGTTGCGGCCATCAAAAATCATGCGGTCGCGCAGGCGCTGGGCCAGTTGGCTAAAATCGGGCGCGCGGAAGATCTGCCACTCGGTGACGATGGCCAGGCAGTCGGCGCCTTGCAAGGTGGCCTCGGGGTCGGCGGCCAGCACCAGATCGCTGCGCGCGCCATAGATGCGCTGGGCTTCCTGCATCGCGACGGGGTCATAGGCCTGAACGCGGGCGCCTGCGGCCCACAGCGATTCCAGCAGGGTGCGGCTGGGCGCCTCGCGCATGTCATCGGTGTTGGGCTTGAAGGCCAGGCCCCACAGCGCAACCGTCTTGCCCTGCAACTGGCCACCGTAGAAGGCGCTGATGCGCTCGAACAGCACATGGCGCTGGGCGGCATTGCGGGCCTCCACGGCGTTGAGCAGCAAGGGGTCGAAGCCGATTTCCTCGGCGGTGCGCACCAGGGCCTTCACATCCTTGGGGAAGCAGCTGCCGCCATAACCCACACCGGGGTAGATGAAGTGGTAGCCAATGCGCGGGTCGCTGCCGATGCCGCGGCGCACCGCTTCGACATTGGCGCCGAGGCGCTCGGCCAGGTTGGCGATCTCGTTCATGAAGCTGATCTTGGTGGCCAGCATCGCGTTGGCGGCGTACTTGGTCAGCTCGGCGCTGCGCACATCCATCACCACGATCTTGTCGTGGTTGCGGTTGAAGGGCGCATACAGCTCGCGCAGCCGTGCCTCTGACGCGGGGTTGCTGGTGCCGATGATGATGCGGTCGGGCCGCTGGCAGTCGGCCACGGCGGCGCCTTCCTTGAGGAATTCCGGGTTCGACACCACATCGAAACCGTAGCTGGCGCCCCTTGCGGCCAGGCCCTCGGCGATCACGGCGCGCACCTTGTCGGCGGTGCCTACCGGCACGGTGGATTTGTTGATGACGATGCGCGGGCCATCCATGTGCTGGGCAATGGTGCGGGCCACGGCCAGCACGTACTGCAGGTCGGCGCTGCCGTCCTCATCGGGGGGCGTGCCCACGGCCAGGAAGATCACCTCGCTGTGGCTGACGCCCAGGGCCGCATCGGTGGTAAAGCGCAGCCGGCCATTGGCATGGTTGCTGGTGACGAGCTTGTCCAGGCCCGGCTCATGGATGGGGATCTGGCCGGCCTGCAACGCGGCGACCTTGGCCGCATCGACATCGACACACAGCACCTGGTGGCCGACATCGGCCAGCACGGCACCTTGAACAAGACCGACATAGCCGGTTCCAAAAACAGTGACTTTCATACGCGGTAGAACGAGCGGTACCAGTCGACAAAGCGCTGGATCCCGTCTGTGACAGTGAAAGAAGGGGCGAACTGCACCCAGGCCTGCAAGGCCCGGGTGTCGGCCGAGGTGCTGTGCATGTCGCCCGGCTGGATGGGCAGCATGCGCTGGTGGGCCTGCATGCCCAGCGCGGATTCCAGTGCTGCGATGTAGTCCATCAGCACCGTCGGCTGGCTGTTGCCGATGTTGAAGATGCGGTAGGGCGCGGTGCTGGTGCCCGGGTTGGGTTGCAGAGGGTCGTAGCGGGCATCGGGCGTGGCGGGTTTGTCCAGCACACGCAGAATGCCTTCGACGATGTCGTCGATGAAGGTGAAATCGCGCACCAGCTGGCCATTGCCATAGACGTCGATGGTCTCGCCCGCCAGCATGGCCTTGGTGAACTTGAACAAGGCCATGTCCGGCCGGCCCCAGGGCCCGTAGACCGTGAAAAAGCGCAGCCCGGTGGTGGGCATCTGGTAGAGGTGCGAGTAGGTGTGCGCCATCAGCTCGTTGGCCTTCTTGGTGGCCGCGTAGTAGCTGATCGGGTGGTCCACCGCATCGCTCTCTGCATAAGGCATCTTGGCATTGCCGCCGTAGACGCTGGAGCTGCTGGCATAGACCAGGTGCGCGACCTGGTGCTTGCGGCAGCCCTGCAGCACATGGCCAAAGCCCAGCAGGTTCGAATCCGTGTAGTCGTCGGGCTGGTCGATGGAGTAACGCACCCCTGCCTGGGCGGCCAGGTGCAGCACGCGCTGGGGCTTGATCTCGTCAAACAGCGCGGCCATGCCGGCGCGGTCGGCCAGATCGAGCTGGATGAAGCGGAAGTGGGGATGGCTTTGCAGTTGCGCGAGCCGGGCCTGCTTGAGCGCGACGTCGTAGTAGTTGTTGAGGTTGTCGATGCCGACAACGGGCAGGCCCCGCTCCAACAGGCGCAAGGCGCAGTGCATGCCGATAAAACCGGCAGCGCCGGTGACGAGAACAGGTTTCATGGTGTGATGGGTGCGGGCAGCCATACAAACTGGTAGTGCATGGGCGGCGTGCTGGCACGCATATGGGAAAACGGAAGGGTCAGATCTTGGATGGTGGCGCCGGGCGCCGTGGCCAGCACAGGTTCCCACCAGGCAGGCGTGGCCTTGTCCATGCGGGCAATGTACAGCAGACCGGTGCCAGTTTGCACGGCCTTGGCACGGGCCTGGGCCAGGCAGTCGGCCATGCGGCCAAACTCGGCCGTGCAGGCCGTGGCGTAGGCCCGGGGATTGCGCGAGCGCAGCATCGCCGCGACCATGTTGTCCGAGCCGACGATGACGCCTTGGCCGTCATAGCCGGCAGCAGCCAGCGCCGCGCTCAGCTGCGCGACGGGGTGGTTGAGCTCGTCCGGATCCTTGCGCAGGTTGGACTGCCAGGGGCGCACGGTGGCCAGGGTCAGGAAGACCAGCGCAAACACCAGCACCGTGGTGGTGTAGCCCCGGCCCACACCATCGGCCAGCAGGCGCGGGCGCCAGACATACAAGGCCAGCGGCGCCACGGCCGTCAGCGGCAGCACCCAGCGCTGCTTGAAGCTGCTGACATCGCCCACGAGCACCATGCCCACCAGGATGGCAAACACCAGCGCCAGATAGCGCCACAGCAGCGGCCAGGCCCAGACACGCCATTCCGGCAGGGCCGCATCTGCAGCGGGCTCGGTTTTCCACAAACGGCTGCGGTAGCTGGCCAGGCTGACCAGCAGCCACAGGCCCAATGTCGAGAACACGGCGGCCGCCAAGGCGCCCAGGCCCTTGAGGTGGGACACCTGGGTGGAGATATCCATCTTGTGGATGGTTTCGGTTGTGGCCTCGCGCCAGTGGTGCAGCAGCCAGTAGCCATGTGGCGCAAAGATCAGCAGGCCAATCAAGGGCGCCAGCCACCAGCCCCGGCCCAGCAGCGCACGGCGCACCTGGGGTACGCTGAAGGCGGCCACGGCAAACACCCCGATCAGCATCGCAAAGCTGTATTTGGCCAGCATGCCCACGCCGCAGAAGATGCCCAGGCCCACAAAATTGACCAGCGCCGGTGCGCGCACCTGGCGCAAGGCCATCCACCAGGCGCCAAAGGTCATCGCGGTTACCAGAATGGTGTGGGTCTGATCGCGCACGCTGTCCCAGCCAAACGGCAGCATCAGCAGCAGGCCGCCAGCGACCCAGAAGGCGCCCTTGGCCGGCAGCAGCGCGCGGCCGGTTTGCCAGGCCAGCACATAGGTGAGCACGATCAGGCTGTGCTTGACCAGCGACAGCGACAGCACCGTGGGGCCCAGCAGCTGGCCCACCAGCCATTGCAGCCAGCTGTAGGCGGGCGGCTGGGCGCCGTAGCCCAGCAGGAACTGCTGGGACCAGAGAATTTGTTCGGATTCGTCCCATTTCATGCCGTCCGAGATGGCCACGCGCGAGATGACATGTGCACAGGCCAGCACCAGCACCCAGGCCAAGGGGTGGCGGTAGAGCTGGGACTGCCAATCTTTGGCGGGGGAGGGGGACGCAGACGTCATGGCAGAAACACGAAATGCTGGTGCATACAGGGCCCGCAGCCCCAAGGCGCGGCACCAGCCTGTCGCATCAGCAGCAGAGGAAAAAGCGGATCAGGTAGTATAGGCGACCGCTGTTTTACCAATGCCAGAAGAGTCGCCCACCCCGGTTGGGCTGCGCCGTACACCGTTTCCGGTACCGGCCCAGCCGCCTGTTTGAGCGGCTTTTTGCAATGTGCCCTTTATGTCCCCTGCTGTTTCCATCGTCGTCCCCATCTACAACGAGTTCGACAATCTGATCGCCCTGGTCGACCGGATTGACGCGGCCATGCGCTCGCAGCCGCTGAGCTATGAGCTGATTGCCGTCGACGATGGCTCCAAGGACGACAGCGCCAAGCGCCTGCTGGAGCTGGCTGCCACGCGCCCCTGGCTGCGCCCGGTGATCCTCGCGCGCAACTATGGCCAGTCCAGCGCGCTGCAGGCCGGTTTTGACCGGGTGCAGGGCCGCTATGTGGTGACCCTGGACGCCGACCTGCAAAACGAGCCCGACGACATTCCTTTGCTGCTCAACCGCCTGGAGACCGACCCGAGCGTCGATATGGTCTCCGGCTGGCGCAAGGACCGCCAGGATGCGGCCATTTCGCGCAAGCTGCCGTCCAAGATTGCCAACCGCCTGATCTCCAACGCCACCGGCGTACAGCTCCACGACTACGGCTGCGCGCTCAAGGCCTACCGGCGCCACATCATCGACCGCGTGCACCTCTATGGCGAGCTGCACCGCTTCATCCCCTCGCTGGCGCGCGATGCCGGTGCCCGCATCACCGAAGTACCAGTGCGCCACCACGCACGCACGGCCGGCGTCTCCAAGTACGGCATTGACCGCACCTTCCGCGTGATTCTGGATTTGATCCTGATGGTCTTCCTGATGCGCTACCGCCAGCGCCCGCTGCACGCCTTTGGCGGCCTGGGCCTGTGGCTGGCCACGCCGGGCTTTCTGATCCTGGCCTACCTGTTCATCGTCAAGCTGATGGGCGAGAGCATTGGCGGGCGGCCTTTGCTGATCATTGGCGTGATGCTGGTGCTGATGGGCATGACCTTTGTCGCCGCCGGCCTGATCGGTGAGCTGCTGACCCGCATCTACTACGAGTCCGGCGGTGGCCGCCAGTACTATGCGGACGACTATGTGATCGACGAGACCGGCGCCACCCCCCGCATGGTGCGCCTGGACGCCCATGCAGCGCGCGAGCAGGCTGTGCAGCCCGCTGCCGCTTCGAGTCTTTAAGCGCCGCCTGGTGTGAACCGTACACAAAAAGCCTGCATCAAGGCCTTGTGTGGCGCCGCTTTGCTGGGCACCGTGGCCTACTTTGCCGACCCTGCCGCCCTCTGGGCCCGCTTGCGTGCCGCTGACGGGCGCTGGCTGCTGGCGGGGCTGGCGGCAGCCATCGCGTCGAACGTGGTGTCTGCCTGGCGCTGGCGTGCACTGGCGCAGTGGCTGGGCGCACCGATGCGCTGGCCCGATGCGCTGCGCTGGTATTTCCAGGCGATTGGGCTGAATGCCTTGCTGCCCGGCGCCGTGGTGGGTGGTGACGTCTACCGCGCCGTGGTGCTGCAGCGCAGTGGTCAGGGCAAGGCCGCTGCCTCGCTGTCGGTGCTGCTCGACCGCTTCAGCGGGCTGTGGATGCTGTGTGCGATTGGTGCCATCGGCGCAGCGCTGTCAGCCACTGCCTTGGCGCCTGTGCTGCATATCTCTCCGCTGGCGCTGCAGGTCTTGATGGTCCTCGGCGTCATCGTCTGGATTGCGCTGCCTTGGCTGCTGCTGTGGTGGCTGGGCCAGCGCCAGGCGGCCAGTCTGCCGGGTTGGTTGCAGCCCTTGCTGCAGGCCGCTGCACGGCCAGACTTCAACCGCCAGATGCTCGTGCAGGCGGGCTCTTCTGCGCTGGTGCAGCTGCTATCTGCCGCTGCCCTGGCGCTGGGCGGGCTGGCGCTGGGCATCCATCTGGCGCTGGCCGCCTGGGCCTTTGCGATGGCCCCCATTTTTCTGATGGCGGCCTTGCCCGTCAGCGTGGGCGGCTGGGGCACCCGTGAAGCGGCCAGTGCGGCGGCGTTGGCGCCCTTTGGTGTGCCAGCGGCCTTGGCCGTGGGCGTGGGGCTGATCTATGGCGTGTATGCGCTGGTGCAGGGAGCCTTGGGCGCGATCGCCTTTGGCCTGCCGAGCCGGCGCGAACGCGAGGCCGATGCGGCATCCTGAATCTGGCGCCACCTGAGGGTTGAGCCCAAGAAAAAAGCAAGTCCGCAGACTTGCTTTTTTTGTGACCAAGGCCTGCACACAGGCCCTTGGACTGTCTTTAGACGGCCGTGATCGACACCGCCTTGGAGTTCAGGTAGGCCTCCATGGCTTCCGGGCCGCCTTCGCTGCCGTAGCCCGAATCCTTCACGCCGCCGAAGGGGAACTCGGCCGTTGGCGTGGCAGCCTGGTTGATCCAGACCATGCCCGCTTCGATCTGGTTCGACAGCAGCTGCACGTTCTTGTACGCACGGGTGTAGGCGTAGGCCGCCAGGCCGAAAGGCAGGCGGTTGGCTTCGGTGATCGCGTCTTCGAGCTTCGTAAAGCTGCGGATCGCGGCAATCGGGCCAAAGGGCTCGTCGTTGAACACCGAGGCGTTCATCGGCACATCGGCCAGGATGGTGGGGGCGAAGAAGTTGCCTTCGCTGCCCACGCGTGCGCCACCGGTGGCGACCTTGGCACCCTTGGCGGCGGCGTCTTCGACGACCTGGGCCATCGCAGTCAGGCGGCGGGCATTGGCCAGGGGGCCCAGGGTGGTGCCGTCGCTCAGGCCATCACCCAGCTTCAGGCTTTCGGCGTGTTTGACGAAGGCGCTGACAAAGGCGTCCTTCACATCGGCGTGTACCAGGAACCGGGTGGGCGAGATGCAGACCTGACCGGCATTGCGGAACTTGGCGGCAGCGGTGGCCTTGACGGCCAGTTCCACATCGGCGTCTTCGGCGACGATCACCGGTGCGTGGCCGCCCAGCTCCATCGTCACGCGCTTCATGTGCGAGCCAGCCAGTGCGGCCAGCTGCTTGCCCACGGCGGTGGAGCCGGTGAAGGTCACCTTGCGGATGATCGGGTGGGGGATCAGGTACTCGGAGATTTCGGCGGGCGAGCCGAACAGCAGGCCCAGCACGCCCTTGGGCAGGCCGGCATCGACAAAGCACTGCAGCAGGGCGGCAGGGGATGCGGGGGTTTCTTCCGGCGCCTTCAACAGGAAGGAGCAACCGGTGCCCAGCGCTGCGCCGAGCTTGCGCACCACCTGGTTGACAGGGAAGTTCCAGGGCGTGAACGCGGCGATGGGGCCGACCGGCTCCTTGATCACCAGCTGCTGCACATTGGGCACGCGGGCGGGCACGATGCGGCCATAGACGCGCAGGCCTTCATCGGCAAACCATTCGATGATGCCGGCGCCGGCGAGCACTTCGCCCTTGGCTTCGGCAAAAGGCTTGCCTTGCTCCTGGGTCAGCAGGCGGCCAATTTGCTCAGCACGCTCACGCAGCAGCGCGGCAGCACGGCGCATGGTGTTGGCGCGCTCGATGGCAGGGGTTGCACGCCAGACCAGGAAACCCGCCTGAGCGGCTTCCAATGCACGGTCCATGTCTTTCTTGGTGGCATGAGCGACCTTGCCGATGGGCTTGCCGGTGGCCGGGTTCAGCACATCGATGGTCTTGCCATCGGAGGCATCTTGCCATTCGTTGTTGATCAGCAGTCGGGTATCCGGATATGCAGTGGTCATTGCCATTTTTCCTTGCGTGTCTTGGAGGTATCCAGTGGTCGGGCCGTCGCCGGCAGCCCGGAGGATGGCTGCAGGCGATCAGCTTCAAATCCTAACCGCTAGTGCCAATGCGCGTAGTCACCCACGGCAATTTCGACATGCGGGAGCGGGCATGTACCGGATTTCTCCACAATGGGGCCGCAGGCCCGTGGTAAAACATGGGGTTTGCTGCGCGGGCAGCGTTGTTGTACCGCGCCCTGTGCACGCCAGGTTGGCCTGGGCCGCACCACCACGAGACTTTTGGAAGCTTCAGACCATGTCATTGATCCGTACCAGTTCTGCCGTTGTCACCGTTCTTGCCGCACTGCTGGCGGGCTGCGCCACCAACCAGTCGGCTCCCACCCCTGATGCTGCCGCTGCTGCGGCCACCGCCCCTGCGGCCAATGCAGCCCCTGTGGCGGCTGGCTGTGCCGACAACGCTTGCGACACTGCGCCCCAGCTGCTGACTGGTGCCTCTCCCCGTTTCCCTTACCCGGCTGGTGCCCAGCCCCAACCGGCCAGCGTGCGCGTGCAGTTCGTCGTCAACACCGATGGCGCCGTCAGCGATGTGAAGACCCTGACTACCACCTCCCGCGATATGGCGACCGAGGTGGAGCGCGCAGTGCGCCAGTGGAAGTACCGCCCTGCGATGAAGAACAACCAGCCGATGAAGGTCATCCTGCAGCAGCAGTTCGACTTCAAGCCCTGATGCAGACATAGCGCTTCCACGCGTTCCGCATGACAAAACGCCCGTTGCACCTCAGGTGCCACGGGCGTTTTTGCCGTGCAGGGGCGGCCGGTTCGCCGCCCCAGCGCTTACTTCAGCGCGCAGATGCGTTCGGCCAGCTCGATAAAGCCAGCGCCGCGCTCTCCGCGCGTCACATAGCGCGGCAGGTGCTGCAGCTGGGGCACAAAGCGCTCAATGTTGGCCACGCCAAAGCTGTTGCCGAAATGCTGGAACATCAGCTGGTCATTGGTGGAGTCGCCGATATAGCACCACTGGCCGATTTCCGCGTCCAGATCGCGACCGAACAAGGTTTTGACGATCCAGCGCGCGCCTTCGAGCTTGTTGTGCCCGCCAAACCAGCCATTGATATGGATGGAGCTGACGGTGGCATTCATGCCGGCCGCCTGCATCAGCGCCACACAGCGGTCGATATCGGCCTGCGGCATCTGCGTGAACTCGCTGTGGTCCACGGCAATATCGCATTCGCGCCCGGCCGAATCGGTGGCGCGCTGCGCACCAGGCACCGTCTGCTCGATCTGCGCGAGCACCGCCTGCATCTTCGCAAAGTTGGCGACGCGCGTGGCTTCGTCCTGCTGGTAGAGCTTGTCCAGCCCGCCGCTGGCATTGCGGCGCAGCGCCACGGCACCGTTCTCGGCCACGATGGCATCAACCGGCCAGGCAGCGGCAAAGGGCTCGCTCCAGCCCACCGGCCGGCCGGTGATGGGGATCACGGCCAGGCCCTTGGCCTTGAGGGCAGCGATGGCCTGCACCACGTTGTCAGGGACGCTGCCCTCTGTGGTCAGGGTGTCGTCGATATCGGTCAGCAGGCCGAGGATGGGCAGAGAGGGCGGATTCCAGGTGTCAAGAGCTAGCATTGCGGAGGCGAGAGAGACTAATCAAAGATGTGGGGGGCTATTTTTTTGGCCAGATACAGCGATCCGGCCTTGGTCAGGTGCCCCCAGTCGACCGCGGTCATGCCCGCAATGGTGCCATCAACGGAGGTCAGGCACCCGGCGGGCGTGCAGAACACGTCCAACGCGGACAGGTAAGTGGTTTTGGGTTTCTGCAAGTGGCTGCTGAAATAGGCGTCCCATTGGGCTTCATTGGCAGACAGTCCTTGCTGCATGTAACGCGGAAAGGCATCCTGGTCGTTGATGAAGTCCATCAAGCTCTTCTGCAGCGAGACCGACCAGTGGGGGACGGGGCCGATGACGACAATGTGGCTGTGAGGACTGACGGCCTGCAAGCGGGCAATGGTTGCTTGCAAAGCGGCCAGCTCCTTGTGTGGCTCATCGCTGCTGTTTTTGCCATTCATCATCCAGTTG
>Ga0308165_1000976_pt1 | contig 43982 bp, 42 predicted proteins | sample PhyWR2_FD_201032 | JGI IMG/M metagenome (GOLD analysis project Ga0308165, IMG submission 201032) | Phyllosphere microbial communities from UC Gill Tract Community Farm, Albany, California, United States - DLSLW.R2 | ecosystem: Host-associated > Plants > Phyllosphere > Unclassified | place: USA...
GTTTTTCTGAATCACTATAGATAATTTAGACAACCTCAAGAATTTTTTAAATCGCGCCAGTGTACCCTCTTCGCGATGAGTTCAGGCTGTCTATCAACTACAGCCTGCTTAGAAAACAGTCTTAGCGTAGGATATTTTCCGTTTTGCAAGCGGACCCCAGGAACATATCAGTGGTTCGGTTGCCGCCAGCGAACGCCCCGAATTTATCCGGCTGATTGATCGCATGGAAAATGGTGATGTGCTGATTGTCACCAAGCTGGATCGCCTTGGGCGTAATGCCATGGATATAAGAAAACAGTTGAGCAACTGGCTGTGTCAGATATTCGTGTTCATTGTCTCGCACTGGGTGGCGTCGATTTGACCAGTCCGGCCGGAAAAATGACTATGCAGGTAATTTCTGCTGTAGCGGAGTTTGAGCGGGATCTGCTGCTTGAGCGTACGCATTCAGGTATTGCGAGGGCAAAAGCAGCAGGAAAACGTTTTGGGCGCCCTTCGGCATTAAACGAACAACAAAAACAGGCTGTAATGGCAAGCATTAATACAGGCACAAGCATCAGCGCCGTGGCCTGGGAATTCAATACAACACGGCAAACTATACTAAGGGTAAAAGCAGAATCGCAATAATCCTGAATTTAAACATTGCTCAAACGCTACTGAACATCGATGTCTGCTATGTGCCAAAATCTGACAGTATGAATATCAGAATATTTTATCAATACGATGATTTAACACCAATGTATGATTTAGAAGATTTTTTAAATAGAGGCATAAAAAATCATATTGCGGCTAAAAAACATACTATAAGAGTATGCTTTAGGTAAGATTATGAATTAGAGGGTTCTGAAAGCGCCTGTCCTTCAACTCCAGCATAAGTAATAATCACTTCGACCGGTTCGTTAGTGGTAAAACCGCGATGTACATCATCAACAGATTCGTTAAACGCTTCACCTGCGGTAAATTTCCGACTTTCGCCAGTCTCTTTGTCTTCAATAGTTAGCGATCCAGAAATAATATAGGCAACATTAGGCATCGGGTGTGTGTGCCAGGGCAAAGTGGTATTTGCCTCAAAGTGCATTTTCATGACGGTTAAATGCGGCTTACCTTCCGGATATTTTTCGTAAGCTTTACCGTTCCATGCGCTACCGCTACTTACCAGCTCTTCCGATTTTACACCTTCTGATTCAAACTCAGATGTTTGGTCAGTTTGTTCTTTAGAATGAGTAGACATAAATCGCTCCATATTTGTGTTGAACTTGATTACATATAATAAAAAAACTATTTTCCAACATGTTTTCTGAATGCTTAAAAATAATGAATAAGTTGCAACCCTGTCAGACCTTTACCTGGACTTTATCCCGACGCAATACCAGTGCGTTAATACCTATGCACATTAGTAAACAAAACGCAGATAACCACATGCCATATGCCATACCGGTAGTAAATGAACGCGGGTCACTGTGGGCAATCATGGCACCAAACAGACCCACACCAACAACGCCACCAATTTGCCTTGCAGATGCCATCAGGCCAGAAGCCATTCCCGCGTCGTTCTGAGATACCGAAGAGAGCATAGAATTGGTAATTGAAGGTACAGACATTGCGCTGCCAATGCCGACCATCATGAGAGTACCGTTCAGGAACCATAAAGAGCTGGACTCTGTTAACTGTGACAGCAAAATAAATCCGATTATCTGAACACTAAAGCCGGTAGTGATAATCCGGATATCGCTGACTTTTTTTGCTACTCGTGTGGAAACCATTGTAGATATTGTCAGCACAGCCGTTAATGGAATAAAAGACAGTCCCGTTTTGATTGCATCGTAATGAAGAATGCTCTGGAAATAGATGCTCAGGTCAAAGACAGTGCCATAAAAGGTCAGATTGATTACCGCACCGCAGAGCGCTGTGGTGGCTAAAACCCTATTTTTGGCCAGGCGGGAGGGCAGCATAGGAGATGCAACGCGCCTTTGAACCAGAATAAATAGCGCTAAAAATATAGCCGCAACGGCCATCATGGCTAAAGGTCCCCGGGTCCATCCCTCAGAGCTTGACTGAGTTAATCCATAGGTTAATGCCGCAATACTTATCGCAATCGTTCCCTGGCCTAATCCATCGACTTTTTTATCTATCCGTGGCGAGGGTGGAGCTGAACGCAAAATCAGGAAAATTGCGAGTAAGCCCAGTGGCACATTAATGAGGAAAACACTGCGCCATCCGAAATACTGAATTAAGACGCCTCCTAAAACTGGCCCCGCAGCTAAGGCTATTCCCCCACAGGCCCCCCAGGTTGCTACCGCGGTTCTTCTCATGGCCGGATCGGTAAATGACAGTCTGATCAGTGTCAGTGAAGTAGGCACAAGCAGGGCTGCCCCCATACCCTGGACTCCCCTCAGAGCAATGAGCACAGACATGCTATCTGCAAGGCCACATCCGATGGAACCCACAGTAAATAAGGCGAATCCCCAGGTAAAAATGTTTCTCGCCCCGAACTTGTCCCCAAAAGCCCCACCAATAATCAGCAACGCTGCAAACACTAATGCGTAGCTGTTAATCACCCACTGAAGACCAGTAAGGTTGGTATTGAAGGCATTTTTAAGAGAGCCTAAGCCAACATTGACAACGCTCACATCGAGTTGAACTACGAGGAAACCCATACAGGTGGCGAGCTGTATGGCTATCAACGAAGGGGTATACTTTGACATTATGTCTATCCAGCAATTGAAAAACTGATGGCATAATAAGGCTTGCCAGAACATGTATAAATACTAAAATATGCACACTATCCATGCAAAAGTGCATACCTGATGAATTGGGAAAATCTTCGTTTTTTTGTTGCCATAGCCAGATCGGGTACGTTATCAGGGGCAGCTAAAGCCCTGGATGTTGACCAGGCGACGGTGAGCCGCCGTCTGATGTCACTTGAAGCTGAACTCGGATTGAAACTTATCGAGCGGCTTCCTCGTGAGGCAAGGTTGACCGAACCGGGGCGAATTATTCTTGCAGAAGCCATTGAGATAGAAGCATGCACTTTTAAAATTGAGCGACTGTCTATAACGAATAAAGAACAAAGGGAGAAATTGACTATTTCCGCCCCACCTATCCTGGCCAGGCATTTCTTTGCTACAAACATGTGGGCATTATCCCAGGAATTACCTCTTGTCCTCATATCGATATTGAGCGATGTCAACTTCGTCTCTCTATCTCGTCTCGAAGCAGATCTTGCCGTTAGATTATCCCCCGGAATTAAAGACACTGATATCATAAAAAAAGTCGGTAAAATGGATTTCGCTTTGTATGCAGCCAGTAATTATGAGCATCTTGAATCGCCTGAATTATGGGGATTCATAGCCTATCCGGAACGCGTTAATAATTTTGAACATAAACAATGGTTGGATGGAATTATCGGTGAAAAGCGGGTTTCATGTGAAATGGCTGATCTAAGCCATCAGTATGAAAGTGCTCGTTCAGGAGCTGGCGTTGCAGGTTTGCCATGTTTTCTTGCAGATAAAGATAAGCGTTTGGTTAAGCTCGAAGTAGATGAATCTATGCTCAACCTTGATATTTGGATAGCAAAACACCCTGATCGTCGTAATGACCCCCTAGTGTTGCACGCCTCAAACGTCATATCTATTATACTGAACAAGGTTGGGCTAGGATTGAAATAATAAAAACCGCTTTTCAAATAACATCCTGCCAACCTTAAGCGAGAATTCATAAAACCTAGCCTTATTTAATTTACAAGAAAACCAAGTCTCTGGGTGTCAATTGACTCTTGATAGACCATTAGAAGCTGTAAAAAACGTTTCGTTACTGTAGATTAAAGTTGGTATGCCTGTAAAATAGACTTTTGTTCTTTCATGACACACTTTTACTCCTCTGGCCGACTGATAACCCAGACAGCCAAGAAAATGAGTACAGTGCCGATTATTATACTTTTTGTTCGTCTCGGATTGTTAGCTCCCGGAAATACGCCACAGTTCCCGACTCAAGCCATACGCCCACGCCACCACGCTGGTTTGAGCCCAGTTTTAAGTCCTTGACGATTAAAGCTGGCTTATCAGAATGATCCAGGTAAAGCACTGCGCGTTGTCCTTTTACATTAATCCGCATATGCATCCAGCGAGCTAATTCCAGTTCAGCATAGGTTTCATATTTCTCAGGTGACTCACGTCTGAGACGGTCAAATCGATAATCCGGGAATGCCACGTACTGCACGCTGTGGTTGCGTCTCAGTTGGTCATCAGCCAGGCTATTTGTCGGTCGTAGATAAATACTTTCAAACTGGTCTGACTCATCAATACGGAAAGTCAGACCAATAAATCCCCTCGCGTAATCCGGGGCCTCAGCACTAAGTTCGCTGGCAACCCAGAGCTCAATTTCTCCGTCACAAAAATCAAGCGGCAACCATGCCATAAAGTTCCTGTCAGTCAAAATCTCTTTCTCCGGGTTCTGGATAGCTTCCCGCGGCATTGTCATTCGGATAGCCGGGTAACACTGGTAGATGCAACTTTCCAGACTGACGCCGGACAGGATGAAATCCTCCGGTTGTGAAAAAGTCTTTATCATTGATGACATGGAGGAACTCCTCTGCGTTTTTAGGTTGACTTACATTCCATCGACACCCGAACAATCGGCAGTATTTTCGCCCCCGGAATCCAGTATTACTGTCGTGACCTTATTTACTTCCCAGAAAAGGCGCAATACTCGCCCAGACGGCATCAAAATTTACGGCAAAAGCAGGATGTGGGGCATCAGGAATGATTGCGAGGTGCGCATTCGGCAGCATTTTATAGGCGGCGAACACGGTATCAATTGGTGCATTCATATCCTTTTCACCCGCCATAACAAGCACCGGCGCATGGATTGACTGGAACAGAGACTTACCGACGATAGTTTGATCGTATTGTCGATTAGCTTGTTTATACCACTCAGTCACTTTATCGTTCTGTGGACGAATTTCTGCCTGCTCAGCCCAGTACCGTGGATCAAGGTCGATAATAGACTGTAAGGGGGTATCACGATCTTTACGCCCGCCCTGGACAAAGCCTTTTGCCCATTCACCTGCGCCAATCGCGACGAGTTTGTTGGTCTGCTTTGGATAATCAGCCGCAAACTGGTACCCCGTATAGGCACCGTCACTAAAACCGATTATATCTGCTTTAGAAATGTTTAAAGCCAAAAGCACCTCAAGCAGGTCTTTCGCTTTTTGCTTATAGTCTGGTGTGACTGAACCTATGTCCGATTTTCCGTGTCCACGCGTGTTCACCAAAATGACCAGGTGATTATTTTTAAGTTTGTCAGCAAATTCGCCCATTTCTGCCATGGAGCCGACAATTCCTCCGTGCAGCAAGACCACTGGTTCACCAGAACCGTAAACCTCATAATAAATTTTCGCATCACCAGACTGCACATAGTGTCCGGCTTTCGTGTTATTGCCGTAAGGGATGGCACTTTGATAGCTATTTGACTGCTGTCCGAACCAGTGCAAAGGTTGATTTGGGCGTATTTCAGCGGCGTGTGCTGTGATTGCAGACATACACAGTCCTATAAGCGTTGTGAACATTCTGTTCATTCAGATGATCCTTCCTACTCTGATGGGTATACTGAAAGAGTGACAGACATGGCTCACATAGCGATGTCGTCATTGAGATTAACCCGGGATCCCAGGGCCATCTTTCTCCGCCATGCATCAATCTGTGGCGGCCAGTGAATCCCTTTAACGATAGATAATGAGCGCAGCAGCGGAAATAGACGGATATCCGTGAGCGAGAAATGCCCAGAATCTCTCTCTTGCTGTGCGAACAGTAATTCAAGAGCCTCAAGCTGTGCATTTATTTCATTAACCATAATTCCTGTTTGTTCCAGCAAACGTGAGAACGGGCCGAAAACGGCTTCTTTCTTGTTGACGAAATATTGTCTCGCTGCATCCTGTCGGAATTCTTCAAAGTCCGAGTTTGCCCAGCGCGGGATTGCCAGCGGATAAATCAGCTTTGTTGCTTCTTCCATCCAGGTTTCGATTGCTGGATTGTCAGGCATTTCCACGACAGACGCACCGTAAGTCTCATCGATGTATTTGACGATCTCCAGACTTTCACCCATCGCTTCATTGCTTTCAGTGACCAGGACGGGAAGTATTTTTTTGCCGATGAGGCGCGTTGGCGTTTCTTCATCATTGTTTGGCAGAGTAATGATTTCACACGCGACATCTTTCAAGCCAAAAATCATGCGTGAACGTACGCAAAATGGGCAATGATCGTATACATAAAGTTTCATAGCAGACCTTTCATCATCTCTAATCTAAAAATTAACGTGTAAATCCATCAAAAGGTTTCATATACACGGCACCAAACGGATCTAACCGTTTGCGGATTTCATCATCGGGTTCGCCATAAACTGTCAGGCCGGTAATGGTGACTAAAGAGAGAAATGTTTCTGCAAAAGGTGCGAACGTGTGGTCAACGTGGCTCACCACATCTTCCTGACGGTAACGCTCGACGATGTGTGCCGTATGCTGATCTTCACTGACGCTGTAGACATAGCTTAGCGTGCCGGGTTCTTTACTGGTGGCCTCTACCACGCGTGAGACTAATTCTTTAAATGCCGGGAATTGTCCGTCATTGACGGCCAGGTTAAATACGCAGGTGATTTCATTTTTCATCGTAATCTCCAGAACTATGGGAGCAGGCGAACGAGCAAAGAAGAGAGAAAGACATTCACCGCAAGAGGAATAGGCCGTTACGCGCGGGAGCATAACGGCGACTGTGGCCAAAGAGCGCTTAGCGTCAGCTCGATTTTTTCAGTGTTTCAGAAAAAAGCTCACCTGAAATTGCCCAGTTATCGGTGGTGACGTCGTTGAAAATGACATAGACATACTGTGGATCAACGTTGGCATGGGTGGCGATAGCATCGGTCACGGCTTTTGCGATAGCAGGTTTAGCCTCATCACGACCTTCAAACATCTGGATATTGACTACAGGCATGGCAGAACTCCTTCAGGTATGGATAATAGGTCAGTCGAGCTGACGTTGAAGAAATCTTACGCGGGTAGCTTAAGTGGATAAACAGGCTAAAAGAGGACAGAGTGTAGAACTTAAGTCTACAATCACTCGAATGCTTTTTGCCCGGCCAACTCAATTAACTCATCAATAATAAAGCGAACGCCAGGCAGCAAATGCCGGGCGCGCGGCCATATCACATTGAGTTCGGTGGGCGCAGGATTGTAGGCGCTAAGCAGCGGCACTAACTTGCCACTCTGAAAATGCGGGCGCAGTAACGCTTCGGGAAACTGAATTAAACCGGCTCCGGCAATACAGGCATTAATCATCGCATCGCCATCACTGATTTGATGGAAAGGCGCAGGTTTAAGCCTGATCTCCTTCCCGCTCTCATCACGGATTCGCCAGCTAAGGGGCGCCCCACCACGCCATGCCAGAATGCAGCGGTGGTGTGCCAGATCGGCCAGCGTTTCAGGTGTGCCGTAAGCAGTAATATAATCGGGAGACGCGCAGATAATCAGATGCTGATCGTTGAGTTTGCGAGCGATGAGATCGGTGGTGTCTTTCACTGGGCCAAAGCGAATCGCGAGGTCAAAACCAATATCCAGCGGGTCTATGATACGGTCGTTAAACGTGATGGTCAGCTTCAGATGCGGATAGCGTTTTGTCATATCCATCAGCACCGGCATCATCACCGAGCGGCCAAAAGCCGCAGGCAAATCGATCCTCACGGTGCCGGTGGGTTCAGTGAGCTTAGAACGCAGCGCCATTTCTGCCATTTGCAGCGTTTCAAGCGCACTCTGGCAGCTTGCCAGATACGCTTCGCCTTCGGTGGTCAGGCTTATTTTTCGCGTGGTGCGATGAAATAGCGGGATCCCGAGGCTATGCTCAAGCCGCTGAATACTCTTACCAATTGCTGATTTCGACACGCCCAGTTGTTCAGCGGCTGCGGTAAAGCTACTTGAATTTGCGGCCGTCACAAAGTGGACGATAGTGCTAAAAGATTCGGTAGAAATCACTGTTGACATCGGTTACGCCAGGACAAATAACAAAAAGATACGTTAGCGTAAAGCCGAAACGTAAAAAAACGCAAGCGAAGGGTGTAGAAACGGGCACGTCTACTTCGGGCTCAAATCTGCCCCTGCTAAACAAAATGTCTTAACGTGGGATAATTTCCGTTTTCCAAGCGGACCCCATTTATCCCGACAGGGCTATACCCTTTGTGTTATGAATAAATTACAGGACAGTCTGCGACGTCGAGATATTTACATCGCACGGAGCGAGCGCTGGGGAGATCCGCGGGCTAAACTTCTCCAGGGGTAGGACTGGCACACCAACAGAGTGCAGGTATATCGCTCCCTTGGGCATCCCCTCAACGCCGGAGAGGCCGTCAATGCACTGACCCGGCAACTGGACACTGTGTACCGACAGGTCGTTAAAAATTTTGCCGATAATCAGGCTGTTTCACTGGATTTCATCGGTAAACGCACGAAGCTGACCATTGCTCATCTGAACGGACTGGATGAGCCGCCAACGCTGAAGTTACTCTCGAAACGTATATCTGACCTGCTGCCAATTGTCGATCTGACAGAACTCCTTCTTGAGATTAACGCGCATACAGGATTTGCAGATGAATTTACCCATGCAAGCGAAGCGGGCGCGCGTATGGATGACCTGACGGTCAGTATCTGCGCGGTGTTGCTGGCTGAAGCCTGTAATATTGGCATGGAGCCCTTTATTCGACCCAATATTCCGGCGCTGACTCGTTATCGTCTGAGCTGGACCAAACAAAATTATCTCAGAGCAGAAACGCTGGTAAAAGCAAACGCCAGACTGGTTGATTACCAGTCTACTCTGCCTCTGGCTCAGAAATGGGGTAGTGGACACTATCATTCCTAATACCCCCCATCCGGTATTCTCAGTAAATTTTGATGCCGTTTGGGAAGGAATTAAACCATTTTTAATGTCTGAATAAAAAAGTGCAACTATCCTATTATTATCAACATGTAGTGGTCATATTAAATTGACCACTACACTTAAAATATCCATATTGAATAGAAATCATAAAATCTAATTACCATTATCATGGCAATGAAAAATTGAAATGATAATTCAAAAAATCATGGCCGGCCTTCAATTAATCTACTAATATGGATGCTTAGCCATGTAAGTTCATCTTTAGGTAAAGATATATGATACTTATCCTTTACATATTCATCTATTCCTAGCGCGACTTTCATAGCATCAGGACGATGTCGCATTAGTTCATCGTAAAAATCTTCAGTATCGCTAAAGACTAAATTATCCGCCAAAATACGCTCAGCAAAATAACGGAGATGGGTAATAAAACGCATATAGTTAACGGAGTGAGTGTCAATATTTTTTCCCAGTTTATAATGAACAATACTAGCCAAATTATCGACTAGCTGAACCTGTTCATGTGCAGAACTACTATCATTTTTATCTTTCGCATTGATCAAATGAAAAGCAATATTTACTGCCTCATGTTCAGGTAACACTACATTAAAACGTGAATTAACCATCAACATGGCTTGCAAACCCACTTGATATTCTTGAGGATAATAGCGTTTTACTTCCCAGCTCAGTTTATTAAGGATGAGAGCGCCTCCACGACTACGTTCTACCGCAAAGTGAAGGTGCTCAGCAAGAGTAAACAATAATACTGAATTTAGTTCTCCACCAAATACACCACGAGCAATTTTTAATATATCATGGCAAATGTCAAAAAAAACCGCAGGAATTGTATCCGTCAAAGATAAAAAATGACGAGATTTCAGATCGCTCAGAGGCAAATAAACTTTCTCTACCTGAGCCATATCTATTTGTTCGCCCGGTTTTGCATCAAAACCGAGTCCTTTTCCAAACAGGATCATCTCTCGTTGCTCATCACTAACCAAGAGCATGCTATTATTGAGCGATTTCTTTATCTTAATCACAGTCGTTCCTGCGGTTATACCGCGTTAGCTCATATCAACGCCATTGCTGGAAATTACTCTTTGATACCACCAAAAAGAGTCTTTTTTAATACGTTTCAGTGTTCCATTACCAATATCATCCTGGTCAACATATATAAAGCCATAACGTTTTGACATCTGGGACGTTCCTGCACTGATTATATCAATACAGCCCCAGGTCGTGAACCCTATAACATCGACACCTTCATTAATTGCTTCCAGTGTTTGCTCAAAATGGGCTCGAAAATAGTCTATCCGATAATCGTCGTGAATCTTTTCTTCTGGTGTAACTATATCCTTTGCACCAAGTCCATTTTCAACAATAAAAAGAGGTTTTTGATAACGATCGTATAATTCAATTAACGATATTTTTAATCCAAGAGGGTCAATCTGCCATCCCCAGTCAGATGCCGGTAAATATGGATTTTTTACACCGAGAACAGTGTTTCCTGGTGTCCGTTCAACATCAGCCTGAGTAGATTCTGTCATCGACATATAGTAGCTGAATGACACAAAATCAACAGTATGTTTCTTAAGAATAGAAAGATCATAATCATGCATATCAATCTTAATATCTATTTTTTCTAGTTGACGTAGAATGAGAGGTGGATATTCACCAAAGACTTGGACATCTGAATAAAAATAATTTTCAAGATTCTTCTTCAGAGTTGCTTCCACATCTTCTGGGCGGCAGCTGTAAGGATAAGTAGTGAGCTTTGTAATCATGCAGCCTACTTGACTTCCAGGAATTTTGGCATGGCAATCACGAGTGACTAATGCAGAAGCCACAAACTGATGATGCAATCCTTGATAAATATCCTGTACAGCCTTACCAGGTTCACTGTTTTCTTCGCGAATACCAGCTGTAGTAAAAGGATGGCGATGTATACTATCTATTTCATTAAAGGTTAACCAGTAACGTACAAGTTCTCTGTATCGATCGAAACAAACGTTACTAAAACGGACAAATGCATCCAGTACATTACGATGTACCCAGCCATTATACTTTTCACTCAAAGCAAGAGGCATTTCATAATGAGAAAGCGTTACCAGTGGCTCTATATTATGATGGCGAAGCTCACGGAACATATCCTCGTAGAACTGCAGGCCGGCTTCGTTTGGTTCCGCATCTTCGCCCGTAGGAAATATGCGTGACCAAGCAATGGAAATTCTGAGTGTTTTGAAACCCATCTCAGCAAAAAGAGCAATATCACCTTTATAGTGATGATAAAAATCTATTCCACGACGTTTTGGATAAAGCTCATCATGTCTACCATTGAAGGCATCCTGTATATTTTCATCGGAAAGGGCCATATGGCCACTGTAATCTTTCAATGATAAATTAGGTTTCCAGGTGATGGCATCTGCAACTGATGGACCTTTGCCGTCAACATTCCATGCTCCTTCGGCTTGATTTGCAGCAATCGCACCACCCCACAAAAAACCTTTCGGAAATGAATTTAAATGTTCCATTAAACAGACTCCTTCAATGTCATGATAATCTGAGGATTTCCAGGTTGCTCAGTATTATTTTTTGGTTCAAAAACTGGCTCCAGCGTAAAACGTTCGCCATTAGTCACAGCCATAATCACTACCGGATCTAAGCCTGCAGACTCAATAGTTTCTAGAGAGAAAGTAATAAGCGCATCGCCCTGTTTTACTTTCTGACCTTCGGTCACTAACGGGTTAAAACCTTTACCATCTAATTTAACGGTATCAATACCTATATGGAAAATGAGTTCAACACCATCATTCGTCATAAAATTAAGCGCATGTCCACTTTCAAAAACATGTTCTACTGTGCCGTCTGCTGGGGCAATCAGGAGACCTTTAGAAGGTATAATAGCGATACCATCGCCGACAATTTTTCTAGAGAAAACTTCATCATTAACACTTTCGATCGGAATAACTTTTCCTTCAATAGGACTTGTCAGAGACAGGGTACCCGTTGCTTCAGATTTAACATGTACAGTTTCTTTCGTATTTTTTTCGTGCTCATGATCACGCCAAAGAACCATTACACTTACAAATGCTACTCCAAAGGAAATTGCCGCTCCTGCTAAGGCCCACACAATATTCATCGGATTAAATGGAGATACATACATTGAAATGCTAGCCAGTCCAGGGGCAACCAAAGCAAAGGCTTCAACACCCAGTAATCCAATAAACATGCCGCCAATAACACTTCCGATAATTACGCTATAAAGTGCCTTTTTATGTAACAGTGTTACACCATAAATTGCAGGTTCAGTAATACCGAATAGAGCTGATATACCCGCAGAAAGTGCAGTGGATTTTAACGCTTTATTACGACTTTTCAGAGCTACAGCGAAACAAGCACCAGACTGAGCAATATTATGAGCGAGAGATGCTGGTAAATAGAGCAACTCACGGCCATATTGAGTTAAATAAGTTACAGCAAAAGGTAGCATTGCTTTTTGCATACCAGCAGCAACCATGAACGGTAAAATACCTGCCAAAAGCCCAGTAGCAACAAAACCTAACTTGCTATAAATCCATAGGAAACCTATTGCTAACCATGACCCCATTTCATAGCCTAGTGGTCCCAGAACTAATAATGTTACTGGAACGGTGATCAATAGCGAGAACATAGGTGAAAGGAACACACGAAGTGGACCCGGAGTATATTTGTTAAAGAATTTTTCTGTTTGAGCATAAAGTAATACACTGAGAATTGCAGGGAAAACCTGAGAAGCATAAGTGACATTACGGATATCAAATGATAAAAATTCAGCACCTTCAGCAAGTTGTTTTGCCATAGATGGAAGCACTAAAACGGAAACAGCGGATACTGCAACAAGTATATTTACTTTAAGTTTAGTAGCAGTGGTTATTGCGACTAAAATAGGTAAAAAATAAAGTGGAGCTGTGCCAATGTGGTCAATAATTTTATAAGTTGAAGTATCGTTACTAATCCATCCGAGTGCACTAAATAGCAACAGGAATGATTTTAACATACCACCGCCAGCAATGGCCGGGATTAGTGGTTGGAATACACTTATAATAAAGTCAATAATTTTCTCTTTATATTTTACCTTTTTTTCCACACTCTTAGTTTCAGATGAACCTGAATTTTGTGAATCTCCACCAACTGATTTCATCGCCTGGTAAACCTGAATGACATCATGCCCAATTATGACCTGGCACTGAACATTAACTCTTACACCAAGCACTCCTGGAACCTTAGTTAGTTCAGGCTCATTCACTTTACTGTTATCATATAAACTCAATCGCAGCCGGGTTGAGCAGTGTTCAAGATGTTCAATGTTATCCTTGCCACCAACTAAGGCGAGGATATCCTTCGCAGTCTCTAAATGGTTCATATTGTCTCTTCCAATAGAACAAAAAAAAAGACCTGAAGCCAATTATCTCATATTGAGATAATTGGCTTCAGGTCTTGCTTACGTTTCGTAATAACACGCCTGTGACACCAATAAAACACGCAATAATTTTAAAAGTCAAACATCAGGCATGTAAGTAACTAAGGAAGTGTGATCTTGATAACTATTTATTTGGTTTTTAACCTGCGAAAAGTAGAATGGGAAAATTTCTATAGGCAGTTTCATTTTTACTCATTGATGTAATAACTAACAATAATAGTTTGATTTTGTTAGTTATTTTATCAGTATCAATATTTTGTGTGACTCAGGTATCATTTTTTACTTTAAAGGACTATCCACTGAGACTGTCCAGCGTTTGAATGCTGATAATTTGTGTTTAGAACTAGTCATCAGCCATTACAATAAGTTCAATATCAAATTCATCAATTTTCTTCATGATATTTTTTGGGGGGGGGCAATCAGTAATGATGAGGTCAATTTCTGACCATCCACATGATTGATACATGAGTTGGGTATTAAATTTCTTAGCCTCACTGATGCATATAACTTTATTTGAATATTGGGCCATAGCTTTTTTCTGTAATGCATCGGCCTCAGATGTAGTAGAAATACCATTTTCAGATAATGCACTTACACCTATAAAAGTTTTATCCACATGATACATTTTTATTTGTTCTAACGTTGTATTCCCAATAATCGTATGAGAAAAATCATCAAAAGAGCCACCAAGAATTGTTTTTCTAATACTTTGCTTATCTACTATTTCTCGGATGACTTCAAATGAGTTAGTTATTATATCTATATCATCAGGTAAAAAACGAGCCAGAGCTGCAGAAGTCGTTCCTGCATCTATGAATAATATATCTTTCTTTCTTATAAAACTGGCTGCACGAGCTGCAAGTTTTTCTTTCACAGGTGAAATATGAGCTCGATTAACATATGCTATTTCGATTTGTTTTTCAGCAAGAACAACCCCTCCCCTTATTCGAAGTATATGGGGAAATAAACTCAGCTTAACCAAATCACGACGAGCGGAGTCACGTGAGATATTGTACGTCTGACAGATATACTCCAGCATTACCTTACCTTGAGACTTAACTAAAGCATCAAGTTCAAACAATCTTTCATCTTGAGTCATAATCACTACCTGATTCCACATTTATAATCAGTATTATATAACGAACATTAAAATTTAGTACAACGTTGTATGCTTGCTAAGGCATCTAACGAAAAATCAATAAGCATATAAAAATCATATAATTAACATTCATTATACATAAGTTACCTTAAATTAATCGCTTACAACCACTTACCAAATCACTCGAGTTCACTTAATTTAATGTGACGTACATCTCAATTAAGTAATTAATCATAAGCGAATTGTGATTGATTATGGTTTCATTAAGTGGTGCAGCATGTCGTTTCATTTGTAACCAAGGCATCAAATTTTATAGAAAGAGGGCAAATGATAGGGCAGACACAATAAAGCACATTTATGAAAGGGATAGGTTCTTTCCTTAGAAATAACTGGCGATAAAAAATAATTGCGGTGCTCTCACATCGGCGAGCGTTAGAACGAGGTGTTAAATGAAACTAGGCATTTTAGGTACAGGAAAGATAGTTAAAGATTTATTGTCGACAATACATGTATTGCCATTTACCTCTCTGTCAATTATGGGAGTGCCAGAGTTAGAAGATGAAACTCGTGAACTTGCTGCACGTTATGATATAAATCATGTATGGTTTGACTATCAAGATATGTTGAACAGTGATGTAGATACCATCTATGTAGCGTTGCCTAATCATTTACATTACTCCTTCGCAAGTGAAGCTCTTCAGCATGGTAAACATGTCATTATTGAAAAGCCTATCACAATTCATATGCATGAGTTACAAGCACTAAAAGATATTGCTGAAGAGAATAATTTAATAATATTAGAAGCGATGAATATTCATTATCTTCCGTCGTATCTTTCTTTAAAACATGAAATTGATAAAATTGGTGCAATTAAGCTCGTCACTCTTAATTATAGCCAGTACTCATCTCGTTATAAGGATTTTTTAGCCGGCACTATTCATCCAGCATTTGATGCACTTAAAGGTGGTGGTGCTTTGATGGATATTAATATTTATAATATCCATTTTGTTGTTGGGTTATTCGGTGAGCCTATAACAACAAATTACTTTGCAAATATTCAAAGAGATATTGATACCAGTGGTATTATGGTCTTAGATTATGGTGATTTTAAATGTACTTGTATCGGTGCAAAGGACTGTAAAGCTCCAGCAAACTCTACGATTCAAGGTGAGAATGGTAGTATTAAAATAGCCCTGCCAGTCAATCAAATGCTGGGATATGATTTAATAATGAATGATGGAAAAACTGCTAGTTATGATTTTAATGATAAAAAACATCGTTTGTCATACGAGTTCCAAGAGTTCATTAGAATAATTGATAACTTAGATTTTGAAACTGCAAATAAATCATTAAAAATAAGTACAACATCATTTGAAATTATTGAAAATAGCCTCAAAAAATAGCCGGGAGTTATAAATGACTAAGAAATTAGTAATTGGAATTATCGGAAATGGCAAAAGTGCTAATCGTTATCATTTACCATTTCTATTAAAACTGAAAGATAAAATAACAGTCAAAAAAATTTACTCGCTTACTCCTGGAAAAATAAGCAAATGGGCTAAAATTCCAGATGTAGATTACACGCATGACCTGGATGACTTACTTAAGAATCCTGAAATTCAAGCGGTTCTAGTATGTCTTCCCTTTCACCTGCATTATGAATTTGCACTGAAAGTTCTGCAAGCGGGCAAGCACTGTGTGGTTGAAAAGCCGTTTGTACAAACAAGCGAGCAAGCTGAAACACTCTTTAATCTCGCAAAAGAAAAAGGTCTGGTAATACAGTGCTATCAAAATCGTCGCTTTGATAGCGATTTCCTCACGACTCAAGGCGTGATTGAATCAGGAAAGTTAGGTGACTTGCTTGAAGTTGAAATGCACTATGATTATTATCGTCCTGAAGTTCCTGGAGCATCGACTGAATTCACCCCACTAAAATCATACTTATACGGTCATGGTTGCCATACATTAGATCAAGTCATTTCCTACTTTGGGGAACCTGACTCTGCTCATTATGATGTTCGCCAATTACTTGGTGATGGAAGGATGAATGATTACTTTGATGTTGATGTATATTATGGGGAATTGAAAGTATCTTTAAAATCGAGTTATTACCGTCTTAAAGAAAGACCAAGCTTTGTTGTTTACGGAAATAAAGGTGTTTTTGTTAAACAGAAAAAAGATAAACAAGAATATCATTTGAAACTATTTTATATGCCTGATAACCCTGACTTTGGTCTCGATACACCAGAAGATTATGGTACCTTAACATGGCTTGATGATGATGGTGTTTTCCACGAAGAAAAAGTTGTTACTGTACCCGGTGATTACTCTCGCTATTATGATGCGTTTTATGAAACCGTCATTAATGGAAAAGAAAAGCTGGTTAAAGATGAGCAAACTCTTTTCCAGATAAAAATGCTTGAAGAAGGTGTTAAGAATCTGAAATAAAATTACATTTTGGGTCGCCCGATTATCTATGTTGTTAATCGGGTACCTCAGCATTTAACATCTGACAATTTAAATAAAAAATAATATAACCTCATCGAATCTATCTCAGGATGCATCTGTACTCCACTCTGAAACGACTAAGTCAATAAATCGTCTAACCTTTGGGGATAATTGTTTTTTACTAGGATATACAGCACGAATTGTCTCTATTTGCCCTTCTATATGATCAAGTAAATGAATTAGTTCTCCTTTTTCAAATTTTTCAGAGACTAAATACATAGGGAGAAAACTTATTCCTTGTCCTGAAATTGATGTTTTGAGTAATGAGTGAGTATTATCTGACATCACTCGTCCTTTACCAATAATAATTTTCTCCTTATTCTCTACATTAAAGCACCATGGCATTACCTTACCTTCAGAAACAAAATGGAGGCATTCATGAAAAGCTAAATCAGCAAGAGAAAGTGGTCTTCCCATTTTATTCAGATATTCAGGGGAAGCACAAAGAACAGACGCATGTTTACAAACTGTTCTTGTCAGTAGCTGTGAATCGTTACGAGCGTCACCGATAATGTAAGTGTCCCAGCTTTAGTTCCACGCACTTTTTGAGATCTCCGGTTTCTCAGCCATCAGCCGATACTCTTCCGGCGTCAGGTTATTCAGGGATTCATGAGGCCGCTCACTGTTGTATTCATTCAGCCAGCGTTCGGTGATTTCCCTTGCTTCATTCAATGTTCTGAACAGGTAAAAATCCAGTATTTCGGTACGGTACGTTCGATTAAATCGTTCTATAAACGCGTTCTGTGTTGGCTTGCCCGGCTTGATAAATTCCAGCATCACGCCATGCTCTTCGGCCCATTGCGCCAGAGTAATTGAAACAAGTTCAGGTCCGTTGTCCATCCTCATTTTCAGTGGATATCCGCGGTTAGCCACTATCCTGTCCAGTACCCGGACGACACGTTGCGCCGGGATATTCAGGTCAATTTCGATAGCCAGTGCTTCACGGTTAAAATCATCAACGACATTGAACGTTCGAAAACGTCGACCACATGTCAGCGCATCGTGCATAAAATCAATCGACCAGCTTTGGTTAAGCGCCTTCGGCGTCGCCAGCGGTGCAGGATTACGTACCGGTAAACGTTGCTTTCCTTTGCGACGAAAATTCAGTTTTAGCAGGCAGTAAATACGGTGAACACGCTTATGGTTCCAGATGTTCCCCTGCCGACGAACAACCTGAAAAAGCTTCTTAAAACCGTATCGCGGATAGCGTTCAGCCGCTTCAGTCAGCGCCTGAACCACGGGCTCGTTACGCCGGGTATCGGGCTGATAGAAAAATACCGTCCTGCTCAGTGATAACGTCCTGCATGCATGGCGTATGCTCATTGCAAACTGCGTAACCAGATAGCTGGCGAGCTCACGCTTTATCACTGGTTTTAAAGCTTTTTTTCAATAACGTCTTTCAGTGCCCTACTACCGCCAGGTGAAAAAACTAAGTATCCGTGAAACAGCCGATGCTACGGGCTACAGTCCCTCTCAAATATGCCGAATTCAGGCACTGCACCGAGAAAGCCAATTAAAGGTAGGGTAACAGATCTATACGAGAGATATGATTTTTCTGGCTTTCTCAAAGTGGTCCAGTTTCATTTCCATGATCCACCATTGGGCTACTTCCATGAGTAATTCTGGGTCATCGTTCTTGTTGGCAAAAAAAGCATAAAATGACACACCAACATCGTCCCCTTTAGACGCAATCTTGGCCTCACATACCTTCACTATCTTCGTTCGAATACTGGCTCTCATTATCTTTCCCTGATGGTAGCTGATGGCGCATCCTATCACACACTGGTGAATGGGTAGGAGAGGTTAAAAATTAGTCTTAACGTACAATAATTTTCGATATCCAAACTGACCCCGAACACGTCTTTCTCCACTGGGTTGGGGCGGTGTTGCAACCATTGAACCCTTAGACGAAGGCGAAATGGATAACTTTGTCTTACTGGGTGCGCTCGAACGACGTGAGTATCACGGATGCTATGGCGTAATGGGCTGGGAGAGCATGGGGGGCGACGTATATGGCAATTTACAGCGCTCACAAGCAGCATTCCGTTCAATGGAAAAGCGTCTCGCAGCTCATCCCGACTGGTCAGTGATGACGCCGTCCTCTTATTAATTGCCATGGAGTTACTATGATCCATCCTGTTCACGCGCTGGACTCATTTTTCTACTCATCAATGGGCGTGTATGAATTTCACTCCCAGTGTGAAATGCTGGCCGAATTGGGTTATGACGGGATTACCGTATCGGCATGGGGAGGTACGCCGTATACCGATTTGGCCTTATTACCCAGGGTTAAAGCGCAACATGGTTTAGAGATTGCAGGTCTGTATCTGGTGCTTCATGAGGGGCGTAATGATACGGTGCTGCGGCGCATCATTGAGACGGTGGAAGGGGTTGAACTGATAGAGCTTGCTGTTCAAACGACACTCAACGGCATGGGCGCGATCAAGAACTTTATCCAGTCCATTTTACCCATTGCCGAGCGACGCGGCTTGCGAATTGCGTTGTACCCGCATTTAAGGCATGTCACACAGATCACGTCACAGGTTATTGAACTTTGCGAGGACTTTAACCATCCCCCGTTTGGGCGCGTCTTTTAATGGCTATCACTGGTTTGCCAGCGAAGAAGGTCAGCTTGAACAGCGGCTTGATGCCATCAAACCCTGGTTGATGCAGGTCGTGCTTTCCGGGAGTGCAATGTCTCCGTTGGGTTGGGGTGGAGTGGCGACGATGGAGCCCCCGGACCGCGGTGAACTGGATAATTCTGCCATAATCGCTGCACTCAATCGCATGGGTTATGCTGGCAGCATCGGGGTGCTGGGATGGGACTACGGAGGGGATATTTACCGTAAGCTGGAGCGAAGTTTACGGGCAATTCATGAGATTGACCATCGTCTGGCAAAGCATCCATCATGGGCCAAATCCCTTATTGGTTAGAAACTCAATGCGATCAAAAAAGCATGCAATGAGGGCATGCTTTGTATGAATCCTGGATTAAGATTTATAGGGTTCTGAGAGCGCCTGCCCTTCAACGCCGGCATAAGTAATGATCACTTCGACCGGTTCGTCAGTGGTAAAACCGCGGTGTACATCATCAACAGATTCGTTAAACGCTTCACCCGCAGTAAATTTTCGGCTTTCGCCCGTCTCTTTGTCTTCAATCGTTAGCGACCCAGAAATAATATAGGCAACATTGGGCATCGGGTGAGTGTGCCAGGGCAAAGTGGTATTTGCCTCAAAGTGCATTTTCATGACGGTTAAATGTGGCTTGCCTTCCGGATACTTTTCGTAAGCTTTACCGTTCCATGCGCTACCACTACTTACCAGCTCTTCCGATTTTACTCCTTCGGATTCAAACTCAGACGTTTGGTCAGTTTGTTCTTTAGAATGAGTAGACATAAATCGCTCCCTATTTGTGATGAACTTGATTACATTTTACAAAAAACTGTTTCCCGGCATGCAATCCGAATGATTAAAAATAATGGATACGTTGCATAATCAGCCAGTCAGGCCTGTAGCTGCACTTTTTCCCGACGTAATACCAGGGCGTTAATACCTATGCACATCAGTAAAGAAAACGCAGATAACCACATACCGTAGGCCATACCGGTTGAAAATGAACGCGGGTCACTGTGGGCAATCATGGCACCAAACAGGCCCACTCCTATAACGCCACCAATTTGTCTTGCAGATGCCATCAGACCAGAAGCCATTCCCGCGTCGTCCTGAGTTACCGAAGAGAGCATAGAATTGGTAATCGAAGGTACAGACATTGCGCTGCCAATACCGACCATCATGAGAGTGCCGTTCAGGAACCACAGAGAGCTGGACTCTGTTAACTGAGATAGCAAAATAAATCCAATTATCTGAATACTAAATCCGGTGGTAATGATCCGGATATCGCTGACTTTTTTTGCAACTCGTGTGGAAACCATTGTGGAAATTGTCAGGACAGCCGTTAATGGAATAAAAGAAAGTCCCGTCCTGATTGCATCGTAATGAAGAATGCTCTGGAAATAGATGCTCAGGTCAAAGACAGTGCCATAAAAAGTGAGATTGATTACTGCACCACAGAGCGCTGTAGTGGCTAAAATTTTATTTTTAGCCAGGCGCGGGGGCAGCATAGGGAACGCAACGCGCCTTTGAACCAGGATAAATAGGACTAAAAATATCGCCGCAACGGCCATCATGGCTACAGGCCCCCGGGTCCACCCCTCAGAGCTTGACTGAGTTAACCCATAGGTTAATGCCGCAATGCTTATTGCAATCGTTCCCTGACCTAATCCATCTACTTTTTTATCTACCCGTGGCGATGGCGGAGCTGAACGCAAAATAAGGAAAATCGCGAGTAAGCCCAGTGGCACATTAATGAGGAAAACGCTGCGCCATCCGAAATACTGAATTAAAATGCCGCCCAAAACTGGCCCCGCAGCTAAGGCTATCCCCCCACAGGCCCCCCAGGTGGCTACTGCGGTCCTTCTCATGGACGGGTCGGTAAATGACAGTCTGATCAGTGTCAGCGAAGTCGGCACAAGCAGGGCTGCCCCCATTCCCTGGACTCCTCTCAGTGCAATGAGCACAGACAGGCTTTTGGCAAGGCCACACCCGATGGAACCCACCGTAAATAGGGCGAATCCCCAGGTAAAAATGTTTCTCGCCCCGAACTTATCTCCAAAAGATCCTCCAATAATCAGCAACGCGGCAAACACCAATGCGTAGCTGTTAATCACCCACTGAAGACCAGTAAGGTTGGTATTGAAGGCATTTTTAAGGGAGCCCAGGCCGACATTGACTACGCTTACATCGAGTTGAACCACGAGGAAACCCATGCAGGTGGCGAGCTGTATGGATATCAATGAAGGGGTGTACTTTGACATTATGTCTATCCAGCAATTAAAAAACTAACGTCATGATAGGTCTTGCCAGAATATGTATAAATACTAAAATACGCACACTATCCATGCAAAAGTGCATATATAATGAATTGGGAAAATCTTCGTTTTTTTGTTGCCATAGCCAGATCCGGTACGCTATCTGGGGCCGCAAAGGCCCTGGATGTTGACCAGGCAACGGTAAGCCGCCGTCTGATGTCACTTGAGGCTGAACTTGGATCGAAGCTTATCGAGCGGCTCCCGCGTGAGGCAAGGTTGACGGCACAAGGGCAGATTATTCTTGCAGAAGCCGTTGAGATAGAAGCCTGTACGTTTAAAATAGAGCGTCTGTCAGTTGCAAATAAACAGAAAAGAGAAAAGGTGACGATTTCCGCGCCACCTGTTCTTGCCAAACATTTCTTTGCTGCCAACATGTTGAAATTATCTCAGGAGCTGCCCGGGGTCCTTATATCGATATTGAGTGATATCCACTTTGTGTCTTTGTCCAGACTCGAGGCTGATCTTGCCGTCAGATTATCCCCGGGAGTTAAAGACACGGATATAATCAAAAGAATTGGAAAAATGGATTTCGCACTTTATGCGGCAAGTCGTTACTGCCACCTTGAAACACCCGAATTCTGGGAGTTTATAGCCTATCCTGAACGCGTTACCAACTTTGAACATAAGCAATGGCTGGATAAAATAATTGGCGATAAGCGTGTTTTATGTGAGATGGCCGATCTCAGTCATCAATATGAAACTGTTTGTTCAGGTGTGGGTGTTGCAGGGTTACCATGCTTTCTTGCAGATAAAGATAAGCGACTGGTTAAGCTGGAGGTAGACGAGCTAATGCTGAGCCTTGATATTTGGATAGCCAAGCACCCGGATCGTCGTAATGATCCCTTAGTTGTGCATGCTTCAAATGTTATAGCTAGCATTTTGAAAGAAGTTGGTTTGGGATTAAAGTGATATCACGTTGTTTTCTCAAAAATAACCTGCGTTCCGCTTAAATGTGCCAGGGGTCTGAGCTCCAACCATACGAAAACGTTCGGTAACAAGGCATCCTTACAAAGGTTTATGACGGTCATATTGTCTGGCTGCTGCTACAAGCAAATCTTCCTCGCCTTTCGCAACAGTTTCATCAGTTGATAATAATTTGTTCAGGGGAAGCGCACTCTCCTGCCTCAAGCTATGTGAATGGGTTAGAGCTGTTCACTGATGGGGGCGCATCTCAGACCTAAGAGATAACGGGTACGTTCATTTAACACAAATTACTTTGGCTTTACGTTTGTGTGGGCTCAGAGCGCAGATGTCAGCTTCTGGCGACGTCTCCCTTCTTTAAGGATAGCGTTGCATCGACCTGTTGATCTCACAGCCGCCTGCTTTAGTATTTCTTTCTCCATTTCAACATGTTGAAGTCTTTTATTTAGTTCACGTATTTCAATCTGTTCGGGTGTCATTGGCGATGCTGTGGGCAACTTTCCAGCACGTTCTTCCTTCAACTGGCGAACCCATTTGTCTATAGTGGATTTACCGACATTCATTGCGGTAGCAGCATCCGCTACGGTGTAATGCTGGTCAAGAACAAGCTGGGCTGCTTCGAGTCTGAACTCAGGGCTAAAATTTCGTCTGTTACGTCCGGTCATAATGTCACCTGTTTGAGCTATGAGATGATGATTTCACCTCTATTCAGGTGGCCAAATTCACTATGCCATATATGGACGTCCCGTGTTGTGCAAGCTCTGAGTTGATACGGTTTGCTGCCATATATCCGGCGTCGTGAGTGGATCTAATGACCCGCGCCATGATGTCATCCGCCCCCCTGTTTCCTTATCACTACATCGGTATGTCACTACCATGGCATAGTTCAGGCTATTACAGGGTCGGTTTACCGTTTTCTCATCAGTACCTGCAAACTCAGGATAAATCCTCTTCTCTGGATACAACTACAGTCAGTTCATCGCAAAAGCCCTGTCGATATTAAAACTTGTGGATTCTGTCAGTAACCGCCAGACAATGCGTGTCATCTTATTAGCCAGCGCAACCGTGGCTTTCATTTTTCCTCTTCGTTCAGTAAGCCGTTTCAGCCACATTCCCAGCGCGTCATCGCGTTTATGAGCCCAGTGCATAACAGACCGCGCACCATGAATGATCAATGTCCGGAGATCACGATTGCCGTTTTTGGTCATCGCAGAAAGGCTGTTTTTTCCTCCAGAGCTGTGTTGCCTGGGAACCAGACCACACCAGGCAGATAATTGTCGTCCGTTAGTAAACTGCGCTGCGTTAACTTCTCTCAGAAAAGCAGCTGCAATAAGTGGACCGATACCCGGTATTGTCATCAGTACTTTGTATTTGGGTTGTTGCTGACAAAGAGCCGCAAGACTGTGCTCTACAGAAAGAATGCGTCCATTAAGTGAATGTATATTTTCTAGCAACGAGAACAGCAACTGGCGCAGCACGGGGGAAATTAATTGTTCTGCATCTTCAATAATATCGGGCAGTCGTTGCTGTAAAATATGAATCCCGACAGGGATCTCAACACCTTGTTCTGCCGCCAGTGACCGGGCCTGATTTGCCAGCGCAGTGCGCTGCTCTACCATCAACTGTCGGGCAGCTCTGAGGGCCTTAATATCTTGTTGTTCAACTGTTTTTATAGCTACAAAATGAATGCCTGGGCGAAAAGCTGTCTCACAAATAGCGAGAGCATCGTTGGCATCATTTTTCTGGTGATGTGTTAATGCTTTTACGTGTTGCGTGGGTATCAGTCGGACCTGAAACCCGATTGACTGAAAAGTACGCCCCCAGTAATGGGAAGTAGCGCAAGCCTCCATTGCAATCATCGACCCGGCAGGGAATTGACGAATGGCATCCAGCAATTTAGCCCGGGAAACCTTGCGGTTAGATGCAATACTCCCGTCACTCATCCAGACGCAAACCTGAAAGACAGATTTTGCCAGATCGATACCGATAACTTTAATCTCGTTCATGATGCAGTACCTCTGTGAATAAAATCGCTCAGCATAAGTATGGCAAAACTTACACAGAGGGAGGGACGTCCATCACATCACTACAAAGCGATAGCTGCGAGCTCGCAGATTCATCTGAAAGACGATGTTGCAATCTGAATAGGTATCTACGGATGGTAAATTTTCAACGTCGGCCAGACCCAAAGTAATCAGAAGCAAAATTAAGGAAACTGCGTACTTTAGGTGTCAGGCGACGATCAGGTGCGTGGAGAATATGCAAAGGGCGCGCAGGGATATTAAAATCCCCCAATACCTGAATCAAGCTACCTTCCTCAATAAAAGGCATAACCAGTTCGACAGGCTGTATTGCTACTCCGTGTCCGGCACGAGTAGCATTAATAAGCGCTTCGCCACTGTCCAGCATCAATCGCCCCTTGATAGCGATACGTAAAATACCTTCCGGACTTTCAAAATCCCAATGAGTTCTCAATGATGTATGGCTGAAAATAAGGCATTCGTGTTGGCTAAGATCGTTAGGATGAAATAAAGGCGGCGCATCATGCAGGTAACCCGGTGAAGCGCAGGCAATCAGCTTATAAGGACGTAATGCCCGAGCAATCAAACCGCTATCAGGGAGATGCCCAACGCGAAAAATGATATCAAAACCTTCGTCAACCAGGTCTGCCATTCTATTTGCCAGCACTAGTTCAGCGGTAACGTCAGGATTCTGTTTGAGGTAAACAGGCAATAATGGTGCGAGCACATGAATACCAAATGTAATCGGGGCATTAATACGGATACGGCCACGCGGGGCAGCTCTCGTTTCTGCTGCGAAAGACTCCGCTGCTTCTAACTCAGCAAGAATAATTTTAGCCCGCTCATAAAAATCGCGACCAGCCTCAGTCACATTATGTTGACGGGTGGTGCGGTTAATCAGGCTGACACCTAAATGTTGTTCAAGGAAGGAGACATTTTTTCCGACCAGTTGTGGAGACATATCCAGTGCTTCTGCTGCTGCGGTAAAAGAGCCTAATTCTACGGACCGTGTGAAAACAGCCATACTGGTAAGGCGATCCATTAGAAATCCTTTTGTAGATAGGAAAATTAATGATGTTTATAATGTCATTTAATTTTAAGATGAACAACGTTAAACAGATACTGTTCTCTCTTAAATGAAAGAGGAGAAAAATAATGAGTGATAAGTTTTACCTATTATAGGACAATTATGAATCTTCACTACGAACAGGGATAATTTAACCTTGAGATAAACCCCCACTAAACTAACGGGTTTACTTTCATGGATGGAGAGGGATAGTGACTTTTTAGCCATTATTAAATTGATGTTTTAATTTATCGATAAATTATTTCTAATAAACGGAAAGGGGTTATTTAATATTGATGTAAGTTATCTGTATTTAAAAAGTTGTCCTCAAATCCCATAGCGCCGCCTTTATAAAGAAAAAGATTGTTATTAAAGCCCTCCACATTATTCACAGCCATAAACAAAGGGTAGTGTCGTAACAATTCTAATTTTATACAATAAAAAACCTCATGTTTCCCATAGTATTCTCTACGTATGCTTCCAGGTGGCTTATTAAAATAATAACGGAATGAACGAGTAAAAGACTGCTGACTACTAAAACCATTATCTATAGCAATTGACATAATGTTTTTATTGGTTGTAATTAATTCATTTGTTGCATTTATAACTCTGGACAAGCGAATGTATTCTGATATTGAGATTCCAGTTATCAGCTTAAATTTCCTCTGAAAATACCAATATGTATAACCACTCCGCCTTGTAACAAGATCAACAGTCATATCTACATCAAGATTGAGATTACAATCAATCCAATTTATAGTGTCCATGACAACAACATATAACGATAGATTTCTACCACTGAAATATTCTGATGTAGACAAATACATACTCATATAATAATTAATTTCTCAATTACTTAATACAATTCTACCATTTAATAAAAACATAACAAAATTCAATATAAATTGAAGAAAACTCTCCACAAAAATTAAATTTTTGTTTCCATCACCAACAATCAAATTAAAACTACGTCTTATGATTTCAAACATTTAATCACACTAAATATATTTAAGACTATAATTCTTTATGGAGAGCACTGTAAATAGTCGCTTCGTTTAAAGTTAATAAACACTATACATATAATCAATAAAATTGACAATAACACCAAAGTAAAAACAAACATTACTCTATTCTCCTGAATAGAATGAATATTATCTATCATAATATTTGAATTATACTGACGGCCAATACCATGAAGTTACTGAATCTGTTGCTGAAAAGATAAAGTATTGTGGGTTCGAATGACGTTGGCAATGATAGAGGAGTCCCTGCTGAGCAAGGATCTATAAGTCTAGGTAGTTAAACGCGCTGGAGTTGAAATGCAACGTTTACCTCGTGAAGAGTACACTCGCTCTCCTCACTGGCAAGGTAACACTGATGCGTTGTGATTTATTATTGATGGAAAATACATCTTAAAAAAACATGCCCAAGACATATACAATATAATATACACAGGCATATATGACCGATAACAATTAGTGTTATTAATTTTAATCCAAATAGAATGCTGAATTGATAGATATATTTAATTGACTGAATCTCATACCCAATGAATTATACTAAAAACACACTAAACATAAGATTGAGCATTCTATTTTGTTTTATTATTTTCAATTTGCAAATCAGTAAACCATGCTTCTGACCCTGATTCAATCCAAATACCCACACCGCCTTTTGCAGCACCTCCAAGCTTGAGATCATTAACTATGAGTGACGGTGAAGAATTATGATTTAAATATAGAACAGCTTGCTGATTTTTTACGATAATTTTGAGATAATTCCATTCACCCAGTTTAATATCCGCATAACTCTCGTATTTTTCTGGCGACTCTTTTCTCAACCTATCAAAGCGATAATCTGGATATGAAAAATACTGTAGACTATGATTACGCCTTACCTGATCGTCTGACTGACTATTCGTAGGGCGAAGATAAATGTTTTCAAAACTTCCATCAGATTGAATGCGGAATGACACACCCGCAAATCCCCGGGCATATTCTGGAGCTCCATCAGCAAGTTGACTTGCTATATTAACTTCAATCACCCCGTTACTAAAGTCTATCGGAAACCAAGCCATATAGGCGCGATCGGTTAAGATTTCTTTATCAGGATCTTGCCAGTCTTCTTTTGGCATTGTAACTTTGAAAGCACTTTTCCCGTTAAATTCACCCTTCTCAAGAAAAACTCCGGATAAGAAAATATCTTCTTGATTGAGGGGAACGGCTGCTGCTGCACATGAACTAAACGCAAGCATCGAACTGATAGCACCAACCCAGTTATTGGATTTACTCATATCCTTTCACCTTTAAAAGAATTAAATAATATATAAGTGAAATGATAGGGGATTAATCAGGTTGGATAAAGATGTATGCCGTAACAACTCTTAAAACAAATCATTTAGAATTCAACATTTCAAAAAGGAGGGGCGTTTCCGCCCCTATAGTTTGCTATAACGTAAAGTCTAAATCTTCGCCATTTTGTTCAATAGCTTTCTTATACCAATAAAAACTTTTTTTGCGTGTGCGCTTTTTCGTACCATTACCCATATCATCTTGATCTACATATATAAATCCATACCGTTTTGTCATCTGAGAGGTACTGGCACTGACTAAGTCGATAGGTCCCCACCAAGTATAACCAAATAAATCAACTCCATCGGCAATGGCTTCCTTCATCTGCTCAATATGTAGTTTGAGATATGAAATACGGTAATCATCATTTATAGAGCCGTCGGCCAAGACAGTATCTGAACAACCCAAACCGTTTTCTGAAATCAGGAGAGGTTTCTGATAACGGTCATACAAAAGATTCAGTGCAATACGCAATCCTTTCTCATCGATCTGCCATCCCCACTCAGTATACGGAAGATAAGGATTACTAATTCCTCCAACTAAGAGATTACCTTCAACACCTTTCAATGTTTCAGGATGAGCACTTCGCGTAGTGGAAGCATAATAACTGAAGGAAAGATAATCGACCGGATGCGCAGCTAGAATTTCATCGTCACCTAACTCTTTTTTCAGTGATACTCCCCGCTCTGCGAACATTCTGTCGGTCCAACTAGGATAAGCCCCGCGAACCTGAACATCAGAGAAAAGCAGCATATTACGCATGGCTTCTTCGCAGGTCTGTACATCATCAGGATCACAAGAGTAGGGGTAGATTATTTGGAAACTAATCATACAGCCCATCTGAGAACCAGGGATTATTTCATGGCAAAGCCTGGTAGCCAGCGAACTCGCAATAAACTGATGGTGCGCTCCCTGGAATTTAGCCTGCTCAATATTTGGATGGCCTTCCTCAACCACACCAATGCTGACAAAGGGATGATGTGTAACACTATTGATCTCATTAAACGTCATCCAGTATTTTACTTTCCCTGCATAGCGTTCAAAGCAACAACGAGCATACCGAAGGAAGAAATCAATCAGACGACGATCCATCCAGCCATTATACTCAGTGGCTAGCGTTAGCGGCATCTCATAGTGTGATAATGTGACGATCGGTTCAATACCGTATTTTTCAAGTAAATCAAAAATACGATCATAGAATGCCAGGCCAGCTTCACAAGGTGAAGTCTCATCACCACGCGGGAATATACGCGTCCACGCAATCGACATTCTGTAACATTTGAATCCCATCTCATGGAACATCTCAATGTCTTTTTCGTAGTGATGGAAAAAATTACTTCCGTGGCGTTTTGGATAATATTTCTCGCTTGCTGGATCCTGTGCATTTTTGACCTGCTCATGGGTCATTCCTTTCCACTGGGCTATCCACTTCTCTTTAGGAAGATTGCTATCAAAACTGAAGACATCAGCGACTGACAGACCTTTTCCATCGGCAGCATAAGCACCTTCCACTTGGTTTGCTGCTGTTGCTCCACCCCAGAGAAAATTCTTGGGGAATGGTTTTTCGTAACGCATAGTTACTCCTTAAGTTAAGCCAGTGATAGTTTTAAAAAGGGTGATGAAGTAGCTATTTTCTGATGGGTAGTACAAATTACATCAGTGTATTTTTCAGCGTTCATAACAATAATAATGACGCTGGTATCAAAGCCTTTATCTTTCAGCTGCTCGAGTTCAAAAAATATAATAGGGTCTCCTATTTTTACCTCTTGCCCTTCCTGAGCTTCTCTTTTGAAATGAAGTCCGTTCAGACTTACTGTATTAATACCTATATGGATTAATATTTCCGTTCCGTCATCACTCACAAGTGTAACCGCGTGATTAGTGGGAAATATTGAATCTATTTTTCCATTTACGGGTGACCGTAAGAAGCCGTTTTCGGGAATAATTGCTACACCCTTTCCGAACATTTCATCCGCGAATACTGGATCACTGACTTCACTGAGGGGTATTATTTCACCTGAGATCGGTGCACTCAAAACAACATCCATTTTGGCTGCAATAGGAGGCTGAATACCCTGTTTGTTTTGAGCTGATAATTGTGACTCTGTAGAGGTAACTTCAGTAACAGTGGGGGTGGTTTTTTTTCCTGATTTGTTTTCTTTTTCCGTTTCTTTTCCTGTTCCGTCTTCATCAAATCCAATAACAACGGTGATCGTTGCCGCTACAGTAAACGCAAGTGCGATGCTGAGCAAAGCCCAACCGAATGTTGGACCTGCCAGTGTAGGAAGCGTGGGTAACCCGCTCATTGCATACGCATAGGCCTTGACACCCATAGTCAGCCCCAAACAGCCCCCTACCGCACTGCCAATCAACCCGGCTACAAAAGGTTTTTTAAACCTGAGATTAATACCGTATATAGCTGGTTCTGTGATGCCCATTAGTGCACTGAACGAAGTGGATAATGCCAACGATTTGGTCTTCTTATTTCTGGAGCGAATAAATACACCGAATGCACCGCCAGCTTGACCGAAGTTCGCAACAAAACTTAAAATCTTAATCGGATCATGACCGTATGTCGCAATATTATTCATCATGATAGGACCCAGCATGTAGTGCATGCCGGTAATAACCATCAGAGAAAGGGTTCCGCCTAAAATGATACCTGCAACGGGCCCCAGATTATCAACGAGCCATACGATTCCGTCTGATAACCCATTGCCGGCTAAAATACCTGCAGGACCGATGGCCATAAGCATGATTGGAGCAGCGATGAGCAAACTACAAAGGGGTACAAATATATTAGCAAGGAGTGTTGGAATGATTTTATTTAGCAGTTTCTCAATATAACTCAGCATCCAAACCGAGAAGATAATCGGGATAACTGAGTTAGCGTAAGTAACAGGTAAAACGGGAATATCGAAAAATGAAAGAGCTGTCCCAGCTTTGAACGTACTGACAATAGTCGGCTGAAACAGCACTGCAGCGAGTGCAACAGAGATATAGGGATTCGCTTTAAATTTAATGCCCGCACTAAAAGCAATCAGCATCGGTAGGAAATAAAAAGCACCGTCAGAAATAGCAAAGAAAATCTGATAAGTAGGATTTGTCGTCTCAACCCAATGAAAAGAAGTAAATAAAGCTAAGAAACCTTTAAGTACACCACATCCGGCAATGGCTGGAAGTATGGGCGAAAAGATCCCAGAAATGACTTCTAAAATGGCTGAGACCCAATGTTTGCTGGATTTTTTCTTTTTTACAATGGTGGAATCATCAGTTATGGGTTCGCCAGCGCTGGGATCAGAAGCATTACCAGGCTGCAATTCTGAGAATACTTTTGAAACACGATTACCAACAATAACCTGAAACTGCTCACCCGCAAGATTGGTACCCATTACGCCATCAGTATCATTCAGAGCTTGTGAATCTACAAGACTTAGATCTTTAAGAGTAAAACGAAGTCGCGTAACACAATGAAAAACATGGATAATATTTTCTTTCCCTCCGATATTCTTAACAATTTCATCAGCAATTAATTTGTTATCCATCAAGTTCTCCAGACAGGATTATCTGTTTTCATTGTTATTGATTGATCCATTGCTACACCTGCCAACATGTAGAAAAGCCGTAAATTAGCTATCACTCGTTCAGATGAGTTGAATCTGTGTTGGATGCGTGTTTTACATGCAGTAATCCTGCATACCCATACTTCTGCTAAATCCAGAGCAATACACATCATGCATATATGAAACTATCATTTTACCAATGAAACCACATAATCTTATCGTAAAAGAGCGTTAAGTCACAAAATTAGAATATTTGATTGGATTGCAATTTTCTTATCCGTGATACAAGGAAGGAAATATTTATGAAAATATCAGATGACCCCTGAATAGATACTCAGGGGCCTAAAAAGAATGGGTACAAAAAAGGGACTGAATGAGGAAATGTTCTGTTGGTTATCGAATTACTTTTTTGCCCCTCCGATCCTGAAAGACAGGTCATGTGCCGCTGCACTAAGCGCTTCTTTTATTTCAGAGATGGCCAGTTTTCGTTGTAAATCGAGCCGTTCAACATAGGGAACGGTCAAGGCGGCTACTGCGTTACCCTTAAAATCAATCACCGGATAGCTGATGGCATACAATCCCTTTATCTGGAAACTTTCCATTTCTTCACAGCCTCGTGCTGTAATATTATCAATCATCTTCTTCGCATCGATAATACTGTGATCAGGCTTTTTGTTTAAGGCCTCCTGGATCCGTATCCCCTGAGTCGTGGAGTCCTGAAAAGCAACCAACACTCGCCCCGAGGCAGAAATAAGCAGGTCAATTACGGCTCCGACACGAACGCTATACCCCATACCCGTTGGCGTATCCACTTTAGCCACAACTACCTGAGTCCCTTGGTTATAAACTGTCAGATGGCAGGACTGATCTGTCATCATAGATAAATTCTGCATAATAGGCCTTGCTTCGATCAGTAACCTTTGGGCGGGTGGGTTTGCATTCGCCAGTTCAAATAACTTGGTGGTGATAATGTAGGTATCTTCAATCTGAGTAACGTAGTTTCGTGCAATAAGACAGTTCAGCATCCTGTATATTTCACTCACACTGCGCCCTATTTTGTTTGCAATATCCTTCTGCGTAATAGGTACTTCCTGATGACTGAGCAGTTCAATTATATCCAGCCCCTTCTCAAGTGCAGGAGCTGCATACGATGTACTGGATGATTCCTTTTCTGGGGTAGAGTTTTTCATCATTAAAGTCTTTTCCAAAAGCATTTTATGTAGTTAAAAACCGCTTACTGGCTATTAAATTCTGTTTCTTGATTATCATTCTTAATCTCGAAATGGAAACGCCAGCCTATATAGGCAGTAAACTTAAGGGAATACTCAATGATGTCACATGAGATTGCCAATGACAGCATGATGCTCATATAAAAATGTTACAGAGCTCTAAACATAAACTGAGCGTGTTTCCCTGGCGTGCCCTTACTGAGGTTAGCAACAACACGACTTCAAGCATTAGTCAATGTAACACACCTTGATTTCATATATGATTGACTTATTTTGTATATGAATGTAGCTTTCACATTGTAGCATGCTCTGAAACAGTATGGCTAAAAAAGAGGCAGAGACTATTCAGATTGACAGTTTCGTCGATATTTGAAGAACTAAACTGATTCGAGGTAACGGTGAGCTTATTCTATACCCCCGCATCTTTCATATTAATAATTTTGCTGGGTTTTATATTGAAAAGTACGAGATGGTTAGGGAAAGATGACGCTCTTATTCTTACTAAAATTTTACTTAATGTAACGCTCCCAGCAACTATCATCATTGCATTTTCAAAACTTTCCTATTCAAGTGAGTTTTTCTTAATCGTATTGGTGGGATTAACCGCCAGTTGTGCTCCGCTATTGTTATGGTTTTGTCTCTCAGTAAAAAGTGACTCTGAATCCCGATTGTTTTCAATGATCAATGTTTCTGGGTTTAATATAGGTTGCTTTGCTCTGCCTTTCATTAACTCTCTGATTGGAGATCAAGCAGGAGCATATGCGGCTCTATTTGATACTGGAAATGCTCTTATGATGACAGGAGGTGCATTTGCAATTGCCACATCACTCTTGCGTATTAATGGAAACGAGACGGGTATAATAAAAAGTATTGCAAAACAACTGGCTAAATCACATCTTTTTATTTTATACATTTTGCTAACAATTTTTGTAGCTCTCGACATAACACTCCCTGAACCTTTACTTAAACTTATCGAACCTATCGCGCAGGCTAATGCATTCGTCGCGATGTTAATTATTGGCCTTATGTTTACACCTCAAGTTGGCAAGAAAAAATTAACATTAAGTTTGAAAATTATTTTTTTCAGACTCATTAATAGCGCTATCTTTTCGATACTAATATATAATTATTTACCCGTCAGCGAAGCAGCCCGCCAAGTATTAGCAATCATTGTTTTTTCTCCTATAAGCGCATTAGCCCCTTTATTCACTCTAAAATCGAAAGGTGATGTAGAATTATCTAGTTTTACCAACAACTTATCTATTTTAGTTGGCCTAATATCAATGAGCGTAGTATCAATGATTGTTCTCTAATATTTACATATAGCGACCAGGACTATTAATCAAATTCACCGATGAGATAATAAATTCCATACAAGAGACTCTAAACTATATTTTTTCGTGTGCCCTTAGTGTCAGCATAGTTGTCACCCCCTCTGAAAATAAACTCGAGGGCGATGGAGTGACAAATGAAACGTATTTCCCCTGAACGAAAAACCAGAATACTGGCAAAACTACTGCCGCCCTACAATATGACTGTGGCCGCTGTTGCACAGATGGAAGGAATATCCGAAGCTACCCTCTATAATTGGCGTAATCAGGCTAAATCAGAGGGAAAACCGGTGCCCGGAGCGGATAAAACAACAGACCAGTAGTCAGCAGAAGCGCGCTTTGCCGTAATAGTCGAAACAGCCACACTCAGTGAGGCAGAAATCGCGGAATACTGCCGTAAAAAAGGGCTCTACCCGGAACAACTTATTCAGTGGAAACAAGGATTTTTACAGACTGTAGTTCCGGAAGATAAAGCCGCGCTGAAGCAGAGCCAGAAAGAAAACAAACAGCTGAAGAAAGAGCTGCAGCGTAAGGAAAAAGCCCTCGCGGAGGCAGCAGCCATACTGGTACTGCGAAAAAAGCTCACGGACTACTACGGGGAAACAGACGGGGACGACTGACCCCTGAAGGTGAACGACAGCAGTTTATTCTCTGGATAAATGAAGCAGTAACCTCGGGAGCACGCCGGGCGGGCCATTGCCTGCCAGGAAGTTAACATCAGTCTGCGTACCTGGCGACGATGGGTGAATAATCCGCGTGACCAGAGACCTGAGGTATCCAGGCCTGAGCCCGTTAACCGGCTCAGTCAGGAGGAAGAAACCCGGATCCGGGCTATCTGTCATGAACCGGAATATGCCAGTCTGCCACCGTCACAAATCGTGCCGCGTCTGGCCGATAAAGGTATTTATCTGGCCAGTGAGTCAAGCTTCTATCGGGTGTTGCGTCGCTCAGGTGAAGTTCATCGAAGAGGACGTCAAACACGGCAGCAGAAGGTGTCAGCCCCGACAACCTTTATAGCGTCCGGGCCTTGTCAGGTGTGGTCGTGGGACATCACCTGGCTACCCTCATTAGTGCGTGGTCGCTGGTTTTATCTGTATATGATACTCGACCTGTACAGCCGGAAAATTACCGGGTATGAAGTCTATGAGACGGAAAGTGGTGAACAGGCTGCGGCGCTGATGCAACGTAGCGTAATACGGGAAGGCTGCTGGCGTCAGCCCTTGGTTCTGCACGCCGATAACGGGGCGGCGATGAAATCCCAGACGCTGAAAATGAAACTGTATGAACTCAATATCACAGCGTCTCACAGCCGGCCACGGGTGAGTAATGATAATGCGTATGCTGAGTCACTGTTCCGAACGCTGAAATATGTCCCGCTGTGGCCATCATCTGGCTTTAAAACACTCGAAGAAGCACGGATCTGGGTGAATAAATTTACCCGGTGGTATAACGAAGAACATCGTCACAGCGGGATACGCTATGTGACCCCGGCAGAACGGCATCGTGGCGAAGACAGGGCTCTGCTGAAACAACGGGACGAACTGTATCGTCAGGCACAGAAGGTGCATCCTGAGCGCTGGTCAGGAAAGACGAGAAACTGGCAACCGGAAGGTCCGGTCACGTTGAATCCGGAACGGGAAAAACAGGCGGCTTAAATTAACCAGGGGTGCCAACTACCTTGACACTTACCGTTACTCTCGGGGTATTAGCTGTAATTCAAGGGGAAGTCATCGTGACAGATGGGATTTCTTAACGATTTAAGGAAGCAAAATGGGAATGTTTGACGGTTACGTACTCTAATCAGATTTGTCTCGGATAACGGGGAGTGGAAGTAGTATCTGTATAGACATGAGCGTCTTTATTTTGACAAAATGATTAGTCAGTGCTGCGCATCACGGGATAAAGTTAAATTTTATTGGCCGTCACTACTGCTCACAAAATGCCATTTTGTGATAACTTATAAGCTAGCTAGTTGCGTGGTCAATGGGTTAATCATCGTATATGTGAAATTTACATATCAAAAAGAAGTATCAATGAAGCGATTGCAGAATTTAATTAGAACCGTGTTTTGAGGGGTATTTATATTATGTTGTGGTGTAAAAGAAAAACCTCGAAAAAAATTAGAAAATCACGTTTTGACCACTTGCTTAACGTTGCAAACCAATTACCTTTGTCAGGGTTGCCTGACCTATTACGGGCTATAGCAAGGCCAACTCAAAGTGATTTTATTTTAGGTGTAGCCGAAGAAGGAACCAATGCTAGGTCAGGTCTCGATGAGAGGTGGTTTTTCTTTAAAGATATTTACAAATTACTCTATGTGCATGAAATGCATAAAATAGAAATGAATAACCATGATTATCCACTATCCTTGGCAACTGATATAATTTTGCCGTGGCCTTGGAATTTAAACAGTTACATTAATACATTATCAATAATCGGTACAGAAAAAGGAAAACCTTGGAAACAGGATAATAATCACAGAGTGACAGTTTGGCTACCTTGGAAAATTTGTTTTGTCGAAACCGGCAATCATTCAATTACATCTGGAATACTAGCTGGGGAAGGTACTATTATCCCAGAACACGTATATGACATGTCCTATCTTTTCAGTATGGTTAGAACTGATGGTGTTTATTGGTATATTGATGATAAAAAAAATGAACTTGTTAGATCATACCGTCACGCTGCTTTTTTTGAAATAGGGCGTTTTCTAAATAAACTATAGTTTATTGTTATTTCATTTTTAATGTAAAGGTTAATCGACAAGAGATTCTCTTCAGCCAAAGAGATACTTACAGGTTTAGCTTTGCTCACCTTTACGGATTCTGGTAGTTCAATGCTTGTTTTTACAGGTTTATCGATATCGGCTGTGCTTGCATTCATAAAGTCGTTCTCATCACGGCGTACACCTGCTTGCGATACGGTTCCATAAAACGATACTGAATGATTTTTATCAGGTGACGTTCCGTGAAAAGATGTATGGTGATATCGACACGTTACAATCGGCTCTTGATGAATAGCTGGCTCACTATAATAATGGACGAACTCATCAGGGAAAACGGTGTTGTAGCCGCACGCCGATGGAAACATTACTTGATGGAAAATGCATCTAGGCTGAGAAAAATTTAAGCCAGATGTAATCTGACAGATACCTGTATAAATAACCGGTAACTGTCAGATCAAGCCTGAGCTAATACACCTAATTATCTGGAGCGACAGATCCTAACTACTTAATATTTCATATGTTTATCCATAAAATCAACCATAGCGCCTTCATGTGCATCAACATGTCGAATATATCGCATCACCGTTTCCGGTTTCTTCCAGGTACCTTCCTGCATTATTTGCGCAGTACTGTACTTCTGTATGGCCATATCAACTGCAGCCCCGACGCGGGTACTATGTCCAGACCAAGTTCTATAACGGTTTTTGTTCGGTAGAGCATCCTTTCCTGGACCAACATCTCGCCATGCTCGTACAAAAATATCTTCCAGTGCACGAGTAGATAATGGGTTTCCCTTTGAAATAGTTGCACGGTTGGTTCGATGTACAGACCCAAAAATAAAGGCGTCAGGTTCATGAATTAATCCGGAAATTTCAAGCCATTCAGTTAACCTCTGAGATGAAAGCGTACCCAGTGCCTTGATAAGGCCACCGGTCATCACAATGGTTTTTGTCCAGGCGACATCCAGTAAAATACGCCCGTCGGCTGCGCGGCTGATCTCATGGACTCGTAAACGTCCCATTTCACTGACACGAAGTAAAGTGGCATAAGCTACATGTAGAAAGGCTAGGTCACGAATCTGTTGTAAACGTTCAGAGCCTGACCAGCAAACATCAATCGCAAGAAGATCACTTATACGAAATGGAATTGCCTGGCCAGCACGCTCCCCACCGATAACAGCAGTACGATTAATTTTCTTAACAGCCCTAAAAACTTGGGGGGAAACATTCGGTGGTGTTACACCCGCGTTACGGTGTAACATTGAGATCAATGAGGCATGGGTTGCAATGGTCGAGGATGAACGCCCAGAGACCTGTAACCAAAATAAGTAGTCTCGTAAGTCAGCCGGCGACATAGGTAGAAAGCATCGCCCGTTTTTTTCCGCCCAAGTGCCACAGATCCGCATGACACTGAGTAATTGACGCCATGTGTTGTCGGAAAAGGCCTCTTTATCCTGGACAAATTCACGCAAACGGTCGGCGATATCACTTTCATCGACGACCGTTAAAAACGTTGATGCCGATAATTCACTCATATTGCCCACTTTTCAACCTCGTTTATGATAAGTGTCGCTACGTGAATTCTGCAGTACTACTGGCTTCATTTCTTCTCAGAATTCACGTAGCGACGCCTATTTTATATACAGCGCTCAGATGCGGAAGCTACCAATCTTGATCACTAGCATATCAGGATCTTTCTTTGGATCCTAGCTTCATATAATACCCATTATATGAAGTTATTAACTAAAGATAATATCTACTCACCTCACCCTCCTAAAAGGAGGCTGCTATTATCAGGGGTTGGATTGCTGCAAAAGCTTGCTGTAGTCGACGGATGTCTCGACGGTGGTGGTCGAGCGAAGATATTGGTTTCTCATCGATTCCGGGCAGGTGATCCTATGTACAAAGCCGTTATTTTTATATAAACATGGACGTCATGCATGGTAAACCTCCTCATACTATACTTTTTGTTTACTTATCACGCTGTATGTTTAGTAAGTATTAAAAATTCGTTTATAAATAAGATCCGATTGTTCAGTAACATCGCTGGTTTGTCAGTGGACTGAGAGGCACCACTGACATATTATAATAAGCTACAAATAAATACGTAACCTTGAAGTCCAGAAACTAAAATCAAATTCTTACCAATTTCATTTATCTTAATAACTGTAAAGCTGTTAGGTAATGTGTAAGCGAATTACTTGGATATCAAATCTTCAGGGGTATTATCCTATCCTAATTTACTAACATCATGATTAGTAATTTTATAATTATTATTCATGACTTGATAACTAAAATTTATATTTCTTGCAAGGGTATATTTAGTTCCGCCTTTAATGACGGCACCATGCATATGTTCATGACCTTTTCCTGTATTAGTGAAGTTGAGATTGATAAATATATCATATTCGAAATCATGACTGCTATCGTCGAGTTTATAAAAACGTAGATTTTCATAAATAATTATGCAATAGCTCTTTAGGCTTGGTAAAAAAAGCGATGGCTAATACTGAAAATATAATAATTATTATGAATATCATATGGGGAAAATTTTTTTATGTCATTACCAGCTTGTTCTAATCGTTAGGCACTCATCATTAGCGCTGTTAGTTTGTTTACAGCGAGTCAGCATACTATAATCACCTTTTTTCCCATATCCAATATTTTCATTCCGATAGTAATAAAAATTAATATTGGCACCGCAATTAAGATTGTATCTGTTAGCTTGCTGAAGTACAGCTTCCATCTCTGATTTTTTTTGCAGTTCTGTTTTATGTTCAGAGAAGGTATAAACTGTACATTTATCTATTTTACCTAAAGCATGAGGATGTATCCTTATTGATGAATCTGACTTTTTGGATATAATAATTGTTATCGTGATTGCTATTGTTAATATAAAAATATAAAAATATAAAAGGAAACCTGTTTTTTTCTTTCGAGGGAAAAAACAATCGGAGAAGGAGATGCTGTAGTCTTGGTTGTGGGAATATTTTCTTCTTTTAATATTCTATCTGTTTTTAATGTTAAGTCATCTTCTATTATAGTAATGTTAATATCAAAAGAAAGCATATATCCTTGTTTTGGGATAGTGACGATCGGTTTTTTACCTAGATAATTAGAAAAAATACTCCGTAATGTACTAAGATACTGATAGAGTGTATTTGATGAACCGGGTTTCCCGTAATTGTCCCAGACTTTAATTAGAAACTCTTCTTTTGTGATGACTTGACCTTGGTTTATCACGAGTAGCAAAAGAATACGATTGAGTACTGGAAGTAACGTAACCGTTTCTTCAGAACCCCCTTCTAGATACTGTAGCGTTCCATCGCTGGAACGATAAAGAATATTATTATCAAAAAGATAGTCCATTTTCATGCCCTTTATCTACATCTAATCTTCACAAATTGGTTTTATTATCAATAATATATGGTAATTATAAAAACACAATTTATAATATATCAAAGATTTTTGATTGATTCCAAATCAATTCTTAAATTTTATCATTAATTTATCGTATAATATTTTTCCTCCGAAGTTTATTAGAGGGTGTCCACTCCCCATTATCTGAGACTAACTCTGATTAGGGTTTTCTAGCTGTTTCCGGTATATCTCCGGGGAAGATGCTTCAGACCTTCATGGGTATGATTCAGGTTATAATCCTGCTGCCAGAACCATACCATTTCTCTGACCTGACTGAGCGATTCAAATAAATAAGCATTTAAAAACTCCCGTCGAAATGGACCATTGAACCGTTCAATAAATCCATTTTGCTGTGGCTTACCCGGTTGAATATGACAGAGTTTGATATCATTATATTCACAGTAATTCAGTCAGTTAACTGATATCCGTTCCGGGCCATTATCCACTCTGATTTGCTCAGGCAGTCCGCGTTCTTCTTTCAGATGCTCAAGTACGCCCAACTGGCAATGAAGTATCGACTTCAATCGCCAGACATTCACGTGTTCCCTCATCAATAATATTCAGCGTTCTGAATCGCTTACCGCAATACATAGCGTCATGCATAAAATCCATCGCCCACTGAATATTCGGTTTATTCCCAACAGATAACGGTTTTTTCTCACGCTCTGGCAGCGTCTTTTTAACTCTGTATTTAAGGTTTAAACCTAACCGGCAATACATACGATAAACACGTTTATGATTGAAGCTATAGCCCTTGAATCTGAGGCGGTAATAGCATTTCCAGAAGCCCGTCTGAGGCGATTCAGACATAACGGAATGCCAAACATTGCATGTAATTTTCTAAAATTCGGCAGTGTCAGGTTACGTTTGCGGTTAAGCACATGATATACTCGGTTAGATTTACCTATAAATTAATCAAGCAAGACCATCGTAATATCAAATAACGGCTACATCCAATGCTCGGATTTAAATTATTACGGCGGGCTCAAATGATATTAGCAGACATTGAGATCGTGTCGATATTGCGCAAAGGTTTAATATATTCAACCGAAAGTAAGGTGTTATCCGCGAGACGAGTATTTTATCATTTAGTTGGCTAAATAACCAGTAATCCACTTTTATTCAAATATTCATTATTAATGCGACAGAGCTTCTTTTCCGGCTTCTTTTGTAGTGCGGATATGAAAAGGCAACTGCAGCATCTAGTCGGCGACTAATTGTCATCGGTTGAACATTTTTATCTGTTGCGGCGTGAAAAATAGGTGGTGTACCTATTGCTAATCCTATTTCGTTAATGGGACAGAACCCTCTGTTTACCTAGCTGCCGGTAATGAAGATAAATGCTCCTATGGTGATCAGGGAAAGCACCATACTCCAAAAGAGTGTGGAAGCTGTTTCCTGCTCTCCCGTTTTATATTCAAAGATGACCGCAATGGAAGCAGTTGGGATAGCTAGCGTCACCGTGACCAAACCCTTTTCAAGCTTAGGTAGCCCAAATGTCATCTTTGCTATGAGTATGATAGCGGGTAACACAATGTTTTTGCATAATACATTAATGATAATCGATTTCGAGATACTAATTTTTTGAACGTATAATATGGCACCGACAGCAAATAAGGCTACGCTCCCGTTGCTTGCCCTAACAGCATAAAGGAGCCTTTAAGCATTTTAGGCATATCGAACCCTGTTAGTAGCAGGATAAACGCTAGGATTGAGGCACAAACGACTGGTTGCTTGACCGCTTTTATAATACTTTCGGCAACAATATTTAATGCGGATTTATGCTGTGAAGTATTATCGCTGGATCCACCGGCGAGAAAGCTAGAGCCACAGGGATCTGAACCAAATTCATTAACAAACTACCTACGGCAATAACCAGAGACGCTTCCATCGAAAATGAAACGCCCAGTGCCAGAGTACCAATGGAAGGCACTTCTTCGGAATCTGCGATCGCAATTGCCCGTAAAGCAGCCAAGCTGGTGCTGGATTTAAAAAACATCGCGCGAAATTAAAAAAACCAGTATAAATCCGCCAACCATACCTATTGAAACCCACAAAAAACATTCAGGCTTCTGAGTATATCGGACAGCGGAGTTGCTAATATTCCATAAAACAAGAGCAATGGCAGTGCGTAGAACATAACCATTCTGTTTAAAACCATTGCCTGATCCTGACTGAACTGGTGTTTGCTTCCGGCATAATCGCCCAGTAGGAGCGTAATGATTATAGGTAGAACGCGGTGTTAATCGCATCTAACATAGCTAGTTTTCTTTAGATCGTTACGAAGCAATACGAGTAAATACACGGATTGCTCCAAAGATTAATAACATGTTTACCAGCGTGTTATAATAGTGGAGGTACCGTTGGAATCACCGGCACCTCTATTACCGTCGGTAAGCTCTGGCTAAAAGCATAAGAGCAGACAACCCGAATTTGCTCTTCTGTTTCGGCACGAATCGCATGACAGCCGTAGCCTTTCGCCAGGGCGACGATATCCAGACCAGGCAAATCTAGGCCTGGTACATTAGGCGTTTCTTCGAGATTGGCGAACGATTTTAAAATCGCATACTCTCCGTTTCGTGGCACAACGAAAAGGATCGGTAAGTTGTGTTGTACGGCAGTCCACAAGCCCTGGATAGAGTACTGGATCGAGCCATCACCAATCACTACCACCACGGGCCGGTTTCGCCCACTGTCACGTTCAGCCAGCGCAACCCCCACTGCAGCCGGCAGATTCCATCCCAAGCTTCCGCTGGCAAACGTGTAAAAAGAATCAGGCTTGTCTATTGGCCATGCCGTATGTAGTTCTCCCAAATTAGATGGGGATTCTTCTATCAGAATCGTATCAGCAGGCGTTGCATTACGTACAGTTTTAAACAATGTAAGCGCCGAGAGAGGTCCTTCAGTTTGAATCGTTGTCGCTGCTGCGGGGTGAGGTGCCATTCCATGGGTCTGCTTAGTTACACTGATATCACCTGCCTGACGCTCTTTGGTAAGAGTGTGTAACGTCTCCAGTGCGAGAACAGGATCGCACAGCATGCTGTCCCCTACCGGTGCTCGGCCGGCTTCGGAAGGATCGTCCGTAATATGCAGTAAACGCAGTCCGTCGGGTAAATACTCACCAGCCACGTAAGGATAATAACGAAATACCGGTGCGCCTATTACAATAGCCAAGTCGTGGCCCTCAAGTTTTTTAGCGAGAGGGCCAATGGCAAATGGCAATCCACCGGAATAAAGTGGATGAGTTTCTGGGAACGGAGGAACTTCTGAAGCCGGAGCAGCCCAGACGCAAATATTGAGTTTTTCTGCAAGTCGGATCCCTGCATCCCAGCCCTGCCCCCTGGCGATAGCGGCTCCGTAAATTAACACCGGATTTTTAGCCGTAGAGAGTGCATCAGCGAACGCTTTTATTCTGACAGGATCCGGTCCTATTCTTGAAGATACGGAACG